>Ga0187777_10001721_pt1 | contig 14139 bp, 14 predicted proteins | sample 1015_Q2_SP5_10_M_FD_132416 | JGI IMG/M metagenome (GOLD analysis project Ga0187777, IMG submission 132416) | Tropical peat soil microbial communities from peatlands in Department of Meta, Colombia - 1015_Q2_SP5_10_MG | ecosystem: Environmental > Terrestrial > Soil > Wetlands > Peat | place...
CGCGAGATCGACGACCGAGGCAAGGTGCCGGGAGCAGTCGTGCCCGGGCTCGACGCGTACCGCACGGATCTCCACGCCGTCGTCGCCGCGCGGCTGGCTGGCGGCTGTTCGTGAGCGCTCCGCCTGCGCTGGCTGCGGCGGTGCGGTGCCGGCCGGCTGGTCACACGCTGCCGCGTGAGTTTCATCTCGACGAGTCGATCTACACATATGAGATCGAGTCGATCTGGCGCCGGAGCTGGCTGCTCGCAGGCTGCAGCGCCGAGGCGAGTGAGCAAGGCGACTTCTTCCGGTTCGACGTGGCGGGACACTCGGTGATCTTGGTGCGCGATGAGGCCGGGGCACTGCACGCTCTCCACAACACCTGCCGGCATCGCGGCATGCCCGTCTGCCCGGAGCCGTCGGGAACTGTGACGCGGTGGGTCTGTCCGTACCACCAGTGGAGCTACGGACTCGATGGCCGGCTGCTCGGTTGCGGCGATATGGATATCGACCCGCGCCTATACCGCCTTCGGCGGGCCGGCGTGGTCGAGGTCGGTGGGCTAGTGTTCATATGGCTGGCCGGGCTCCCCGAGCGGTTCGACGACGCCCGACGCGACCTCGGCGCGGCATTGGCGCCCCAGGGACTCGACCGCGCGAAGGTCGCCTACCAGATCGACTACGATGTTCGTGCGAACTGGAAGCTCGTCTGGCACAACAACCGCGAGTGCTGGCATTGCCACGCCGGCCATCCCGAGTACATCCGGGCGAACTTCGATACAGCGCCCGACAGCCACCGGTTCCGGGAACTCGCGTCAGAGCGCGCGCGGGAACACGCTGCCGTCCTCGCCGGCGTGTCCGCAACGAATGCGCCCGACACGCACGCGGCTCCGGGTCTCTACCGCTTCCCGCAGGAGGACCGATGGTGGGCGGCAAACCGCACGCCGCTTGTTCCCGGCTTCGTGACTGAGTCGCTCGACGGATCGCCCGTCGCTCCACTGATGGGCGACTATCCGGACTACGACGTTGGCACCCTGCGCGTGCGATCGGTCCCGAACTTCTGGATGCACGCCAGCGCCGATCACGCGGTCCTGACGCGGCTGGTCCCGGCCGGCCCCGACCGCACGATGGTCCGGGTGCAATGGCTCGTCGCCCGCGACGCCGCGGAGGGTCGCGATTACGACCTCGAACGGCTGCTGCCGTTCTGGCGGCTAACCAGTGAACAGGACTGGGCGCTGTGCGAGCGCAACCACTCGGGCATACGCAACCCGGCCTTCACTCCCGGCCCATACTCACCGACGCGCGAATACAACCTCGCCGCGTTCGACGGCTGGTACCTGTCGCGTCTCGTGGTTGAGTGCGGCCCGCCCGGGACTCGCGCGTAAACTCCCAATCGGGGTGAAGACCGGAGGAGCGACCGTCTGTCCGCACTGTGGCACCGACAACATGCCCGGTGCCAAGTTCTGCATGGAGTGCGGGGCGAGCCTGTCCACGTCCTGCCCGGCATGCGGACACGCTACTTCGCCGCGGCAGAAGTTCTGCTCGGAATGCGGCACCGCGCTCGCACCGGGCTCGACTCCGCCCCGGGAGGTGACGCGCGCGTTCGGCGACAGATCACCTTCCTTGTCGGTTCCCTCCCAGCGCCGCGAGTCCGCCGAGCTGCGAAGGGTGTCCGTCGTGTTTGTCGATCTAGTCGGCTACAGCTCGCTGACCGAGTCGTGGGATCCGTCGGACGTGCGCGATCTGCTCGGCCACTACTTCGACGCGGCGCGGGCGATCGTCGACCGACATGGAGGAGCGATCGAGAAGTTCATCGGCGACGCGGTGATGTCGGTGTGGGGAACGCCGGTGGCCCGTGAGGATGACGCTGAGCGGGCTGTCCGGGCCGCTCTCGAGCTAGTCGACAGGGTGAGGTCGCTTGGTGGCACGGTGGGCGCGCCCGACCTCCGCGCTCGCGCCGGGATCGTCACCGGCCAGGCCGCCCTGCTCGTGAACCGCGACGAGGGCGTGGTCGTCGGCGACCGCGTCAATACCGCGGCGAGGATCCAGGGAGCGGCTGATCCCGGGACGGTGCTCGTCGACGACGTCACCCGCCAGGTGACCTCGGGCGTGGTCGCCTACGAGGACGCGGGCCGCCACGAGCTCAAGGGCAAGTCCGAGCCCATCCAGCTGTGGCGTGCCGCCGAGGTGCTCATGTCCGCACCGGATGTCGACCGCTACGGCCTCCAGGCGCAGCTCGTCGGCCGCGATGCGGAGATGCGCCTGATCAATGAGCTGTTCCACGCCGCGGTGAGCCGCTCCTCGGCGCGGCTTGTCGCGGTCTCGGGCGCCGCCGGAGTGGGCAAGACACGGCTGCGTTGGGAGTTCCTCGATCACCTCATGAACGCGCCGGATCGGTTCCTGTGGCACCCGGGCCGGTGCCTCCCTTACGGCGAGGGCGTGGCGTATTGGGCGCTTGCAGAAATGGTCCGGCATCGGCTCGGAATCCCGGAGGACGCACCCGTCGAGGAGACCGAGCGAAAGCTTCGTGCCGGCTTGGAGCGCTGGCTGGGCGACCCCGGCGAGCGCGAGTTCGTGTCGGCTCGCCTGGGGGTCCTGCTGGGCGTCGTCGAGGCGGGCCTCGGACGGGACGAGCTGTTCGCGGGCTGGCGGCTGTTCTTCGAGCGCATGGCCGAGCTCGATCCGGTGGTGATGGTGTTCGAGGACATGCACTGCGCCGACGATGGCTTGCTCGACTTCGTCGAGTACTTGCTCGACTGGTCCGCCCAGCACCGGATCTTCATCCTGACGGTCGCCCGGCAGGAGCTCTCCGAGCGGCGGCCGGGATGGGCTGCCCGGCAGCGCGGCGCCACCGCGATGTCGCTCGAGCCACTAGGGGACGCGGCGATGGAGGAGCTGATCGACGCCGTGGCGACGTTGCCGTTGGCCGCCAAGCGGAGCATCATCTCGCACGCCGAGGGCATCCCCCTCTACGCCATCGAGACGGTGCGAGCGCTCGCGGATCGAGGCGTTCTGGTCGAGCGCGACGGCGCGCTGGTCCTCGCCGGCGAGCTCGGACAGCTCGACGTCCCGCCGAGCCTGATCTCGCTGCTGGGCGCTAGGCTCGATGCCCTCGGGTCAGACGAGCGCGAGCTCGTCCGGTCGGTGTCGGTGTTTGGGGGCAGCTTCCCGCTCGCGGCGGTGGAGGTCCTGTCGGGTATGCCGGAGCAGACCGCCGAGGAGGTCCTCGGCAGCCTCGTGCGCAAGCAGGTGCTGACCGTGCGAGCCGACCCGCACTCGCCTGACCGCGGGCAGTACCGGTTCAGCCAGACGCTCCTGCGGACGGTCGCCTACGAGACGCTCTCCAAGCGCGAGCGGAAGTCCCGGCACCTCGCGGCGGCGCACTACCTGTCGCAGGCGTTTGCCAACGAGGGCGAGGACGTGGCCGAGGTCCTCGCCGCGCACTACCTCCAGGCCTACCGCTCCGCCGCCGACGACTCTGACGCGATCCAGCTCCGCGCCGAGGCGATCGTCGCGCTGCGTCGCGGCGCGCAGCGGGCCGCGGCGGTCGGCGCCCCCCAGACCGCCGAGCGCGCGTACCGGACCGCGATCGACCTGGCTGCTACCGAAGACGAGCGAGTCGAGCTGCTGGCGGCGGCCGGCAACATGGCCCTGATCGACGGACGGTACGAGGCGTCGCTCGAGGCGCTCGAGGATGCCGCAGGCCGATTGGTACGGCTTGGCCGCGAGCGCGACGCCGCTCGCCTAGGACCCTTAATCGGCCCTGCGCTGTGGCGTGCGGGACGAGCCACGGACGCGATCGAGCGGATGCAGCAGGGACTCTCCGCGCTCGGCAGCGATGCCGCAGATGCCGATGTCGCGCGGATGAACGTGACGCTCGGAGCGGCGCTGTTGGCGACCGGTCGGGTTCCTGACGCCTTCGAGCCGCTCGACCGTGCCCTCGAGCTGGCTCAGGCGCTTGATTTGCCTGACGCTATCGCCGGCGCGCTGACGTTCAAGGCACAGGTATGCAACGCGGTCGGGCGTGTGCACGAGGCGCGGATCCAGTTCGACGGCGCGATCGAGCTGTGCGAGCGGCACGAGCTCACCAATCAGCTTTGGCTCGCCCAGGTGAACAGCGGCGACTTCCTGACACGGTTCGACCTGCCCGGCGCCGCGGAGAGGACCCGGGATGCCCTCGCGACGGCTAGACGTATCGGTAGCCGGTGGTACGAGAGTGTCGCCGCATCGAACTTCATGCGGGTGTGGGAATACTCCGGCGACTGGGACGAGCTCGAGAGCCTGGGGGCCGGGCTGCTGGAGCAGTCCGCCGATCGGCCCGGTGCGGAATACGTTCACCTGGAGATGGGGATTCTCGCCGCGCTTCGCGGAGAGGCGGGCACGGCCTGGGAACATCTCGCCGGCATGGCCTCGTGGCAACGAAGCGATATGAGCGAGCTCCGATGGACCTACGCGGCGTTCGAGGGCACGATCGCGGTCGCGTCAGGCGAGTTCGCGGCGGCAACCGAGCTTCTCTCCGCCACAGTGCGCGAGGTTGCCGCGATCGAAGGACCTGCGAGCCAGGCGAGCAGGATCGGATTCCCACCCGCCGTCATCTCCGCCGTGACGCTGGGCCGCCTGACCGAAGCAGACGAACTCCTGTCCCTGTTCGCTGCTGAGCCACCGGGTCACCTGCCCGTGTACATGCGCGCGCAGATCGCCCGGGGACGCGGCCTGCTCGCGGCCGCGAGGGGTGAGGCCGCGGTGGCCGAGGCACACCTTGCGGTTGCGATCGAACAGCTCACGGCGCTGAGGTACCCGTACTGGCTCGCAGTCGTCGAAACCGACCTGGCCCGTGTTCTCATCGACGATCACCGCCCGGCGGAAGCGAGAGCGTTGCTCGACCGGGCGGGTACCGCGCTCACGCGGCTCGGTGCGTCTCCGGCTTTGCAGCGGGTCGAACTCCTCCTCGCCGGTCTGCCGGTCCCGGCCCACACGTGAGGCCGCGACGCTCTGCAAATCCGGTGCAATTGTTGACGGGCATCCCGACAGAGACGAGGATGCGAGCCGCCCGAATCAAAAGGAGAGCCGATGGCCAGGACCGTGTTCGATTGTGCCCGGGTGCCGGGCGAGACTTGCTCGATTCAAATATCCGGCGAACATGACGAAGTGCTGCAAGCCGCGCAGGACCATCTCGTCTCCGCTCACGGAATGACAAGGGATGGCAAACTCGAGCAGAACGTCACGACAGTCGTTGACGATCACCAGCAGACGATGCGCTACGGCTCATGGGTGCATTAGCCCCCGTCTAGAACGACACGTCGTCGATGTAGCACCAGTCCCACGAAGCCCCGGGCATGGCCGAGCTCATCAAGGGGTGCCCCGTCTCCTGGTAGTGCTTGGTCGCGTGCCTGCCGGGTGAGGAATCCGAACAGCCGACGTGCCCCCACACGCGACACGTCCTCAGCTCGACCCACGTCCCGCGGTCGCCAGGCACTCTTCGCATCCGGGGACGCTCCCGGGTACCTCAACCTGATCTGGTCGACGTGGACGTATTCGGCCATGAGTGTTCTCCTCTCGGGTGCGGTCCCTACTTCTCGTCGCAGACTCTCGCAGTGTGGGCTTCTTCCGCGCACGCAATCTGATCGTCCGGTGGCCAGCGCCTGAACTTGTCGCGGCCGGCGGCCCGCGGAATCCGACCGGCGCCTGATCGTCGATCGCTGACTCAAGCCCGAGAGCGGATGGTCGATATTTAGTTTGACGTCGAAATATTTTCTTGCTAAACTTTCGCTACCAAATGAAAGCGACTACTTCTCGTTCTCCCTCCTCTCTTGCCCGCCTCCGGCCGTCGCGGCAGCCGACCCCGGCACAGTTCGCCCCGTCGTCCGAGTCGTTTCCGGAGCCGCGGATCGAACCTCACGTAATGCGGGTCGCGATCGTGGTGATCCTCGGCGCGATCATGTCCGTGCTCGACACGACGATCGTCAACGTCGCCCTTCACGACCTGTCGATTGACCTCCACGCCTCGCTCGGCGGGATCCAGTGGGTCATCACCGGCTACCTGCTCTCGCTCGCCGCCGTAATCCCGATCACGGGCTGGGCGGTCCGCCGCTACAGCGCACGGCGCCTCTATCTGATCGCGCTGGTGGTGTTCACCGTCGGCTCGGGCCTGTGTGCGCTCGCCGCCACGAGCAGTGAATTGATCGCCTTCCGCGTCGTCCAGGGCGTCGGCGGCGGGATGCTGACCCCGATAGGCCAGATGATCCTGGTCAAGGCCGCCGGCCCCCGCAACCTCCCGAAGGTCATGAGCCTGATCGGCATTCCGATTGTGCTCGCGCCGGTGTTCGGTCCCACTCTCGGGGGGCTGCTGCTGCAGTCGGCCGGGTGGGAGTGGATCTTCATGATCAACGTGCCGATCGGCGCGCTTGCGCTGATGCTCGCGTGGCGCCTGCTTCCTCACGACGCCGCCGGCTCGAGTGCGGCCGGCCGGCTCGATGTGATCGGCCTCGGCCTCGCCGCTGCCGGCGTCGTCGGCCTCACCTATGGGCTGTCCGAGAGCGAGACCGCGGGTTCGCTGACCGCTCCCTCGGTGCTCGTCCCCGCGCTCGCCGGCCTCGCCCTTCTGGGTCTGTTCGTGGCTCGCTCGCAGCGGATCGAGCGCCCGCTGCTCGACCTCAAGCTGTTTGCCAACCCGGCCTTCCGGGCGGCGTCGGTCGTGACCTTCTGCCTCGGGGCCGCGCTGTTCGGCGCGATGATCCTGATGCCGCTCTACTTCCAGACGGTCCGCGGCGAGGACGCGATCCAGACCGGCCTGCTGCTGATTCCGCAGGGCATCGGCGGCGGCCTCGGCATGTTCCTGTCCGGCCGGCTCACCGAGCGGCTCGGCGCCGGGCGCACCTCGCTGCTCGGTGCTGCGATCCTCGGGGCGGCGACGATCCCGTTCGTCCTCGTGACTGCCACCACGCCGTACGCGACGATCGGCACGGCCATGCTGTTCCGTGGCATCGGCGTCGGCCTCTCGATCATGCCGGCGATGACCGCCGCGTTCTCGGTGCTGTCGCGCGAGCAGGTGAACGATGCCAGCCCACAGTTGACGGTGCTGCAGAGGGTGGGCGGATCGCTTGGAACCGCGATCATCGCGGTCGTCCTTCAGGGCCAGCTCCAAAACGCTCACACCGCCGCCGCCGCTGCCGCGGGTTTCGGCCACACGTACTGGTGGGTGATGGGAGTGACGTTGCTTGCGCTGGTTCCGACGCTAGTCTTGGCGCGGATCGAGCGTCGGACCAAGGCCAACACGGACACCACCAAGATCCCCGTCGCGATCCCCGCTGAGGAGCCCCTGCTGGAGGCTGCGTGAGTGCAAGTGCTTCATCCCTGGCTGAGCCGGCCGGCAAGATCGAGGAGTTCCGCACGGCGCTCAACCAGCTGCTGGCTGCCGATCGCCGGCTCCGCGGCCGCGATCACAGCCGGCCAGGCGAGTTGACGTTCGCACAGATCCGGACGATCGCGGCGCTCGGTCGCGGGAGCGAGATGACCGCCGGCCAGCTCGCCAAGAGCGCCGAGCTGACGCCCGCGACGATCACCTCGGTCCTCGATCAGCTCGAGGCCGCGAACATCGTCGAACGCAGGCGGAGCACGGAGGACCGCCGCGTTTGCAACGTCGCGCTGACCCCGGAGGGCTGCGAGCTTCTCGAGCGCAAGCTCGCCGTCTGGCACGGTCTCTGGGCCGACCGCCTCTCCGGGTTCAGCGACAAGGAGATCGCGACCGCCGCGGCGATCCTCCACGAGGTCACGGGCATCCTCGACACCGTCGCGACCTCGCTCGACCCGGCTTAGCGGCGGTCTTGGAACTCTTCGAACGCCTCGGAGTCGAGCAGAGCGGCGCACGCTTGGATACACGCCCTGCACACCTGCTCGCAGATCGCGCAATGACGATGATGCCGGGCATGCCGGGCGCACTCTTCCGCGCTGTTCTCGCAGGCGCGGACGCAGGCCTCCAGCAACCGGAGGATCGTCAGCTTGTCTGAATAGGCCGGCCGCGAAAGAAGTCGCGCCGTGGCGTCACACACGTCCGCGCAGTTCAGGCACCGCGCGGCGCACACGCGCAGTTCGTCGACGTCCTCCTCCGCAAGATCGGCGTTTGCGCAGGTGGTGCAGGTCTGAACGCATCTCAGGCACGCATCGATGGCCGTCGCGACATCCGCGGTGGCGAGCGATGCGCGAGTTCGAACGGCATCCAAGATCTCTTTTGTGTCGGACATGTGTCCTATGGCGAGACCCGGACTTGAACCGGGGACACCACGATTTTCAGTCGTGTGCTCTACCAGCTGAGCTATCTCGCCGTGGCCGCGATGCTACCGAGTGCACGCCGGCCCGTACGGGGTATTGGGCGTCATCATCGAAGGCTACGCCGCCGCGCGCGGCAGAATTGAGTTTGGGATGCCTCAGACCAAGCGGCTCTTCATCCTGCGCCATGCGAAGTCGAGCTGGGACGACCCGGGGCTCGACGACCACGAACGGCCGCTTGCGCCCCGCGGCCAGCGCGCCTGCAAGGTCATGGCCGAGCATCTGCGCACGAACGAGATCGAGCCCGACCTCGTGCTTTGCTCGAGCGCGCGCCGCACGCGCGAGACGCTCGAGAGCGTCGCTCCGGGAGGCGAGCATCTGATCGAGTCCGAGCTCTACTCGGCGTCGCCGGGTGAGCTCCTCGACCGCCTCCGCCGTGTGCCCGACGGCGTCGATTCGGTGATGCTGATCGGGCACAATCCATCGGTCCAGATGCTCGCTCTGCGGCTTGCCCGGCGCGACGACAATCCGGGGGAGCGCGCCACCCTCGAGCGTAAATTTCCGACCGGCGCGCTGGCGACGCTGACCTTCGATTGTGGCTGGAGCGAGCTGGGACCCGGGAGCGCCCGGTTGGCGGCGTTCCTGACCCCTAAGGAGCTCAACGGGAACTCTGGAGCCGGCGCAGCAGCTCGAGAGAACCGCCCTTAGACAGCGGCTCGTTGAGATTGCCGCACTTCGGGGACTGCACGCACGACGGGCACCCGGACTTGCAGGGACACTCGCTGATCAGGCGCCGCGCGTCGCCGACCAGCCGTTCGAACTCGTCATAGCCCCGGCGCGTGATTCCGACCCCGCCCGGGTGGCCGTCATAGATGAAGATCGTCGGCACGCCTGTCTGTGGATGCGCGTTTGTCGAGAGGCCTCCGATGTCCCACCGGTCGCACATAGCGATCAGCGGCAGCACCGCGATCTGACCGTGCTCGAGCGCGTGCAGCGCCCCCAGCAGCATCTCTGGGGGGAATGGCTCACCCGCGATCAGCTCGTCGAGCTCGTACCAGAGGGCGCGAGTCGAGAACTCGACCGTCGGGAGGTCGAGCATCTGGAAATCGATCACCTCGTGGTCCTGCAATCGCTTGCGCTGGTAGCCGAGAACCGTCTCCGCGTAGACGATCTCGCCGAACGACAGCGTGACGCCGCACGGCTCGCGCTGTGCGTGCATTTGCGTGATGTAGATCATGCTCTCGCGTTTGGCCTGCGTGAAGTAATCCCCGCTGAACGGCTCGAGCAGTGCCCGGCGTGCGGCGAGATCGAGCTCGAGCACCTGGTAGGAGCGCCCCATGTGAAGGTACACCGCGCCCTCGTGCACCGTCCCGTACGCGCGCGCGAGCTCGACCGTCCCGAACAGCTCTCCGGAGCTTCCGTCGATCAGCGCGAAGCTGTCGGGCGAGGCCGAGCGAAGCGCGGTCCGCGCCGCTGGGTAATCGTCGGCGCGTCGGGGCACGAAGCCCGTGGCTCGCTCGCGTAGGAAGCCGGCCTGCTCGAGGTCCTCGGCGTACGAGCGCCAGTCGGGGCCGAGCACGCCCGCATCAGCATCGGTGAGCGGCGCCTCGTGCGCGGCGCACAGCACGTGCTCGCCGAAGATCTCGGGGCTGTGGGGATCGAGAATCGCGGCCTCCACGGCCCGGCCGAGGAACTCCCCGGGGTGCCGGCAGAAGAACTGATCGAGCGCGTCCTCTCCGGCGATGTACACGGCGAGCCCGCGACCGCGACGACCGGCGCGGCCCCACATCTGCCGCAGGCTCGCGACGGTTCCCGGAAATGTCACGCAGATCGCGGCATCGAGATCGCCGATGTCGATCCCGAGCTCGAGCGCGTCGGTCGCGACAACGCCGAGCAGCTCGCCGGCGCTCAGCCGTCGCTGGATCTCCTGGCGCTGCTGCGGCGTGTAGCCACCTCGATACGGCGCGATCCGCTCGGCCAGGTCCGGCTCGAGCCGATCGAGTGAGTGCCGCAGGATCAGCTCGATGCCCTTGCGCGACTTCATGAAGCAGATCGTCCGAGCTCCCGTCGACACGAGCTCCGAGAACAGCTCGGCCGCCTCGGCCAGCGCTGAGCCGCGGATGCCGAGCTCCTCGTCGAGCAGCGGCGGGTTCCACATCGCGACGCGCCGGCTCGCCTGCGGTGCGCCGTCCTGGTCGACGATCTTGAAGCCGCTGAGGCCGGTCAGGCGCTCGGCCAACTCGACCGGATTGGCGATCGTCGCGCTCGCCAGCAGGAACCGAGGTTCGCTGCCGTGTATCGCCGCGACGCGGCGTAGTCGCCGGAGCACGCTGGCGACGTGCGAGCCGAACACGCCGCGGTACACGTGCGCCTCGTCGACGACCACGAACGCCAGGTTCGCGAACAGCTCGCCCCAGGCGGGGTGGTGCGGCAGGATCCCGACGTGAAGCATGTCGGGGTTAGTGAGGATCAGGTTCGAGCGCTTTCGGATCGCCGAGCGCTCAGATCGCGGGGTGTCGCCGTCGTAGATCGCCGGCCGGACCTGCTTGTGCAGCCCGAAGGCGTGCAGCGCACGCGCCTGGTCCTGCGCCAGTGCCTTGGTCGGGTATAGGTACAGCGCGCGCGCCGTGCGGTCTGACGTCAGCACCTCGAGCGTCGGCAACTGGAAACACAACGATTTGCCCGACGCCGTCCCGGTGGTCACGATCGTCGGCGCCTCGAACGCGTCGTACAGCGCCTCGCTCTGATGTGAGTAGAGCTGATCGATCCCGACGTTTGCGAGCGCCTCCCTTACAGCCGGTCCGAGCTCACTCGGTATCAGCACCGGGCGCGCGGAACTTGCCCCATAAAAGTCGTCGTGGACCAAACGTTGATCAGTGCGGCCCTGTTCCAGCAGGGCCGCCCAGGGCTCGGTTTCGTGCGCGATCGCCACCACGAACCAGTATGGCGGCGGCCCCCGGCTGCTACGGTCGCGCCCGCCATGCGCTGCCTGTACGTCGATCTGGACGGCACGCTGCTCGGCCCGGGCGGCTCCTTGCTGCGCGGGGCCGACGGCCACTTCGCGCTCGAGGGCGTGCGAGCTCTTCAGGCCTGCTGGCGAGCCGACGTCGAGGTCGTGCTCTACTCGGGCCGCCGGCAGTCGAGCGTGTTCGAGGACAGCCGGCTGATCGGCTCGAGCTCCTACATTTTCGAACTCGGCTGCGGCCTGGTGGTCGACGGTGAGCTCGAGTGGCTGACCGACGGGGTGGTCCCATCGGCCGAGAGCGGCACGATCCACGAGCAGATCGAGCAGTCAGGCGCGCCGGCGCTGCTATTGGACCGGTTCGCGGGCCGGCTCGAATACCACACGCCGTGGGCCGTCAGGCGGGAGGTCTCCCACCTGTTCCGCGGCGCGATTGACCTGGATGTCGCGCAGCAGGTGCTCGATGACAACGGGTTCGGCTGGCTGCGGCTGGTCGACAACGGCGTCGTCCGCGCCGCGTCCGAGCAGATGGAAGGTCCGCCGCTCATCCGCGCCTATCACCTGATCCCGGCGGGCGCGTCGAAGGCACGTGCCGTGGCCCGCCACATGCAGAATCGCGGCTATGAGCGCGCTGATTGCATCGCGGTCGGCGATTCGCGCGAGGACATGGACGCTGCTTCGGTCGTCGGTGCCTTCTGGCTCGTGGCCAATGCGCTCGATCACGATCCGGGCCTGGCGGCCGAGCTCGCGGGCCGCGCCGGAGTCCGGATCGCCTCAGAGCCGCACGGCGCCGGCGTGTACGAGGCGGTCGTGACTACGCTGGCGACGGAACGCTAACTCGGTTAGCAGCGTCCGTGATCGGTTCGCCAGGATCGGCTGGATCCGTGTTGGGCTCGGCCGGCGCTTCGACTTCGCTGTCGCGTTCGACCTCAACGGCGTCACCCACGGCCCATCCGAGACGTTCGACTAATTGAGTCGCGAAGTGCTCGCTCTCAAAATCGGCGACGCTCACGCGCTCACGAAGCGTCACGGCACCTTCCCCAAAAGCAGCCCCGCGCTCTGCGGTCACGATGATCTGAGGCATATCTCTCTCCTTCGTCGTGTCCCAGTGGTCATTCTGGGGTGTCCACCTTCGGGCTGCGTAAACATCTTGTTTTGATCGCATAGGAGAAGCGCGCCGACGTTTACGCGGCGTCGCGGGCGGCAGGCCGGGGCTGGGCCTGGTCTTCGGCGGCCACCGCGGTAGCCAGTCCACCGGCGGCGTCCGCAAGCTCGCCGAAGGCGTCGGCTACGTCGGCCGCGCTCGATCCGGTGATGGCGCGGTTGAGCGCCGCCACCGTCTCGTCGAACTGCGCCCACAGCTCCGCCGGCCCGCGGCGACCAGTGCCGGGGCGGAGCTCGTACGGAGGCTCCGCGGTCTCCGCACCCGGGATCGGGCGCCACATCAGGCCCGCGGCGTGCGCGTGCTCCCACGCCACCTGTTCGCTCGCGGCCGCTTCGGACAGCGCCCGCAGTCTCGCCGCGAACCCGGCGTCCGGAGGCGCAAGCTTGTGGGCACGCATTGCCTCGGCCCAGTCGCTGCCTGCCTGCCGGACGGCCCGCATTATCTGGGCGCGCTGGCGGTCGAGGTCCTCGCGGAAGCTCATTGTTCGTTACCCCGCGCCGGCCCCGGATCGACAACGCCGATCGGCTCGCCCCCCCAGAAATCCTCTGCACTCGGACCGGCGTCCTGTGCGCCGGCGCCGGCCGTGTACGACTGGGCGAGCACACGCTCGAAATCAGATCGCTTGATCCGCACGCGCCGGCCGACCCGCAGCGCCGGCAGAGATCCCTGGTCGATCCAGTTCCGGACCGTCTGCTGGTTCAGCTTGAGCATCTCCGCGACCTCAGCCACGGTCAAAAACGACTCTTCGGGTTCCCCGGGATTCATCCGAAACGTTGCTAATTGAGTCCAATTGGAACTAAATCAGGGTTATAATACCGCGCTGTAGGGACGGCATTGCCGCCGTCGGCGGAGAAACCGCTGGAAAAGGGCGTCAACGCGGTGAAGGAAGGTAGGCAAACCGAGGAGGAAGAGCATGAGCCTCAGCCACGGGGCAAAGTCGTGCGCCTCCCCCGCGACTGGCTCGGGCCCCGGGAGGAGCTTGTGCCGTTCGGTCCCCAAGCTGCTCCGAGCCAGCTGGCCGGGCCGCCACCGCTCACCGACGAGGTTCCACCGAGCCGCGACGACCCGCCACCAAGTCCTGCGGACTTCTGGGGCGAACAGTCGGCGGCTCTCCAGAGCCCGCTTCAGGCGCCCGGCGTTACGGCAGACGGAGACGGGCTGTCGGCTGGGGCGCAAGCGATCCGCGTGGACCGGTTCGATCGACGCGCGGTCGCGTGCGTCGCGTCGGTCCTGGCAATAGCCGCCATCTCGGCGGTCGCCGTGGTCGCGCTCGTAGCGAGCCCTCCGGATTCCCGTGGGGTGACGCAGCCCGCCGGCGGGTCGAAGCTCGGCATCGCGGCCGTGTTGAGCGGTGGCGTTTCCAGCATCTTGCGGCTTGAACTCGGACGGGTCGACGTGGCTCAGATCGCCGCCTCGAAGCACCAGCGCAGCCCGCATAGTGAGTCCGCGCCGAAGCCCCATCACAAGGTCACACGACCACGATCGACGCCTTCGGTTCGCTCATCCGCGCACGTCGTCTCCGCGACGGCACCCGCCTCTCACCCTCCCCCTTCCTCCACGTCCGACGCCACAAACGCCGGGGGCACGGACACACACTCAGCAACCCCTCCGGCCACCCGGCCGGCTCCGCCGCCCTCGCCGAGCCAGCCGGTCGCATCTCGCGCCACCGTCAGTGCGACGGGCGAATCCGGCGCGCTTGGCCCGATCCAGTCTCCGAACGGATAAGGAGCCCCGATGACCAATCTTCTCGCCCACGTCCGACGCAGCGCGA
>Ga0187777_10001722_pt1 | contig 14139 bp, 15 predicted proteins | sample 1015_Q2_SP5_10_M_FD_132416 | JGI IMG/M metagenome (GOLD analysis project Ga0187777, IMG submission 132416) | Tropical peat soil microbial communities from peatlands in Department of Meta, Colombia - 1015_Q2_SP5_10_MG | ecosystem: Environmental > Terrestrial > Soil > Wetlands > Peat | place...
GGCAGAGCGCCGCCCAATGGGGGCGCAGAGCCGCAGCCACCCAGCCAGAGGATGCTCGAGATCCAGAACCCGTAACGCAAAAGCATTTGCGAAGAAATCATTCTGGTGGCCGCCTCAAGCGCTTGCTCAGTCCTCCTCATTGAACATGAGATCCTCACTCGGGAGCGCAGGTGGCAGATGGAGCCGCTCGCGCATCGCCTTGAATTCCGTCTCAAGGAGGAGCGGCTTGACGCTCACCGCCGCGAGCTCCTGGGCGCGCTTCTTGAGTTGCGCGACACGATCCGCATTGGCGGCGGCCACATCCTGCTTCTCGTAGGGGTCGAGCCTGATGTTGTAAAGCTCGACCCCCTGCGGTAATGGCGTGCGCCAGATCAGCTTCCAGTCACCCTCGCGAACTCCCGCCCTGAAGGGCTCGATGTTGTAGATGACCTCGGTGCGCGGGGACGCCTTGCCTTCGCTGATCGTTCCCCAGACATCGAAGCCATCGAGCGGCTTATTCTTGCCGAGCTTGGCGCCGCTGAGACCAATCAGGGTCGGGTAGAGATCGACGACATGGATGATCTCGTTCGAGACGCTGCCTGCTTTGATGTGACCGGGCCAGTTGGCGAGGGCGACGACGCGCGTACCCCCCTCATAGAGCGAGCCCTTGCCATCGCGCAGCGGGCCGTTGTCGCAGGGGATCTTCATCTTGGACATGTCCTGCTCGCCCGTGAACATCGCGTTTCGTGTGCCGCCGTTATCGCTCTGGAACACGATCAGAGTGTTGGCGCGCATCGACTTTTTCTCGAGCGCCGCGACGACGCGCCCGATCTGCTCGTCCATGGCGGTGATCATGGCGGCATAGGCGCGGCGGGTCGGATCTTCGATGTTCTTGTACCGATCGAGATAGTTCTGTGGGGCCTGGAAGGGGGCGTGCGGTGCGTTGAACGCGAGGTAGAGGTAGAGCGGCACCCTCGGGTCGTGCTCATCGATCAGCTTCACGGCATCGTTGCCAAGCAGTGTCGTCGAGTAGCCCTCTTCGCGCACCGGTTTGTTGTCACGGTACCAGTCGAGCACTCCGTGCTGCTCGTGCGTGAAGTAGTCGATCTCACCGATGAGCGGTCCGTACTGGTAATCAAATCCTCTTTGCCGCGGCCAGTACTTGCGATCGGCGTGACCGAGGTGCCATTTGCCGATGATCGCTGTCCTGTAGCCGGCCTCCTTGAGCGCCTGAGGCAGGAGCCACTCGTCGGTTGCGAGTCCGTAGGTGGCGGCCGAGGGAATCACGAGCGTCTGCAATCCGTAGCGGAACGGGTAGCGCCCGGTCATGAGCGCCGCGCGCGTCGGGGTGCACATCGGCTGCGCATAGAACTGCTCGAGCCGCACCCCACCTTTCGCGAGCGCATCGAGATTCGGCGTGCGAATATCAGACCCGCGGTAGCCGACGTCTTTCCATCCCTGATCATCCGAGACGATATAGAGAATGTTCGGTCGCGCGCTGCCCTCGGCGGCGGGCGATGGCCGGCTCTGCGGAGCGGCGGCGGTGTGCGCAGGGAGGGAGAATGCCGCAAGCGCTGCGAGCGTGCTGAGCGTGCCACGCATTTGTGCGGCTCGCAGCGTAAAAGTGGGGCGAGACATCTGCGGTCGTTCCTTTCGGGTCAAGACGTTCAACTCTTTTTGTGTCTGGCGGCCGCGGGGCGGGGCGCCACTTTAAATTGACGTGACATCTGACTGCAACGTGCGCTGACACCCGAAAAAACCGCCTCTTGGATGAGCCCGGGCAGGTGCCCGTGACGAAAGTCTCATTGACAGCGGGGCCGCGCTGGTAGAGTTGCCGCCGCTATCCCAAAGGGGGAGAGGCCTCCATGATGACCCTGGTGCTCCTGCTCGCCATTGCGCTCGTCGCAATCGTGTACGTGATCGGCGTCTACAACGGCCTCGTGACGTTGCGCGAGAGCGTCAAGCAGGCCTGGGCCAACATCGACGTGCTCCTCAAGCAGCGGCACGACGAGCTGCCAAAGCTCGTCGAGACCTGCAAGCGCTACATGCAGTACGAGCAGGAAACGCTCGAGAAGGTCATGCGTGCACGCGCCGCGGTCAGCACCGCACAGGCGCGCGGTGATGTGCAGGCGCTAGGCGCGGCGGAGAACGAGCTGCGCAACACTGTCGGCAGGCTCTTCGCGGTCGCGGAGAACTACCCGCAGCTCAAGACCGATGAGACCTTCAAGCAGCTGCAGGGCCGCATCAGCGCGCTCGAGGCGGCGATCGCCGACCGGCGCGAGTTCTACAACGAGCAGGCGAACCTCAACAACATACGCATCGCGCAGTTTCCGGCGGTCCTGATCGCGCAGAACTTCGGCTTCAAATCCGCGACGCTGCTCAAGTTCGATGAGCAGGAGACGCGCGACGTGGACGTCGGCGCGCTCTTCCACAACACCTGAAAGCGCGCGCCGCCCTGTCGCCTCCCTGAGGCGCGAGCATGAGCCACCACGGACAGGCTGTTTGGATGGTTGCCGGTCATTCCGGCTGGCTGCTCGTCGTCCTCGCAGTCGCAGCGCTCCTGTGCTTCTATTTCGGGTTCCGCGCCTGGGGGCGCGCGAGGAGCGTCGCCGACACCGCTCGGGCGCGCGTGCGCTCGGCGCCACACGGCTATGTCGAGCTCTATGGCCGCGCCGAGTTCCCGCCCGAGGAGAACCACCGCCAGGCACCGCTCACCGGGCGTACGTGTGTCTGGTGGTCGTACAGCATCTCGCACAACAGCGGCGACAAACGCGGCTGGCAGACGGTCGCGAGCGAGACGAGCGAGGAGCCCTTCGTGCTGCGCGATGAAACCGGTGCCTGCCAGGTGGATCCGCGCGGCGCCGAGGTCACCCCAAGCGAGCGGCAGGTCTGGTACGGGTCCGAATCCTGGCCGAGCGCCCCCTACAGCGAGGGCGGGCTGCTGGGCGGCAACTACAAGTACACCGAGAAGCGCATCTACGAGAACGACGGCGTGTGCGTGCTCGGTGCATTCGCAACCGTCGGCGGTATCGCCGATGGGAGCGAAGAGGACTCTATAACGGCACTGCTGCACGAGTGGAAGGCGGATCAGGCGGGACTTCTCCAGCGCTTCGACAAGGACGGCGATGGGAAACTGAGCGCCGAGGAATGGGAAGCGGCACGCGCGGCCGCACGCACCGCCGTGCAGACGCAGACGGTGCAGAGCCCGCTCTTGAAGCAGATTGCGAAGCCCCGCGATGGCCGCCCCTTCCTGGTCGCGGCCAAGGACCCGGAGCACCTTGCGCAAAGCTATCGCTGGCAGGCGGCGGTTTGTCTTACCGGCTTCTTCGCCGTGCTTATGCTTCTCACCGGTCTCTTCCTGCACCCCTAGAGGCGGAAGGCTTGCGCCGCGCACCCGAAGCGGTGCGCTGTCGCGTCAGGCAGCCTTGGCCATTGCGCTGACTCGTTCCCAGGTCGTCGCCGCGAAGCTCGGACGCGCTGCCATCCGCTCGATCCAGTTGCGCAGGTTCGCCTGCGAGCGGGTGAGTGACTCCCACTCGGGCGTCTCGCGGAACATATCGAGCTCGGGTGCGATCAGGATGTCGGCGAGCGTGAGGTGGTCGCCGACGAGGAAGGGCTGCGAGCCGAGCTGCCCCGCGAGCACATCGAACACCACCCGCGCCCTGGGCAGCGCCGCGGCGATGGCAGCCTCATCCGGGGTGAGACCGAGGACCCGCGGACCCACGATGCGTTGAAACACGATGACGTTGCTCACGCCATGGAAGAGATACCAGTCGTTGATGTTCATCAGCTGATCCATGCGCGCGGCCGCTTGCGCATCGGTCGGCGTGAGCGCGGGTTCCGCGAGCACCCGGTCGATGTAACGCAGGATCGCCTGCGTCTCATAGAGCCTAAACTCGCCGTGATCGAGGATCGGCACCCGGCCGAAGGGATGGAGGCTCAGGTGTTCGGGCATGCGCAGCGACCCCGGAGTCACGGCCGCGATGCGATAGCGCGCGCCCTTCTCCTCGAGCGCGACGAGCACCGAGCGGCTGAAGGGACTTCCGGGAATCGCGTGAATCACGAACTCGTTCTTCATGGCTTTCATGCTCCTTCCGCTTTCTACGCTGCGAGCTGTTTGGCAAAGAGCTCGAGCAGTGCCGCCCAGCCCTCTACCGCGCCCTGCATCTTTTCACCTGCCGTTGCACCCATGCGCTCGAAGTCGCGGTGCTCGACTTCGACGCGCGTCTGCCCCTCAGACAAAGCGACGAAGCGCACCTCGACCTCGCTCGCGAATGCCGGGTGCGGTTCGGGTTTGAAATCCGCAGTAACTTCAAAACTCATGACCAGCCGCTCGGGCGGCTGCCAGAGGCGCACGTGCCCGACCACCACGTCCGCGCCGTCCTCGCATTTGGTGTACCAGCGCCCGCCCGCGTAGGGCTCGATGAAGCTCTCGCGGATCGGCGCCTTGCCGATGCCGTGAGTCTTTGGCCACCAGCGGTTGATGCCGGCGGTGAAGACCTCGAAGGCCCGCTCGGGCGTCGCCTCCACTACCACGGACTTGCGCACCGGCGCGATCTGGATGGTCGTCGTCATGGCTTTTTCCTCGCGCGCGGGGCGCTTTTCTCCACTTCGGCCTTGAAGGATTCGAGTGCGGCTTCCCAGAACTCATCGATCCAGCGCCGCAGCTCGCCAAGACCGTCGGGATCGATGTAGTACACGCGACGTGTGCCCTCCGCGCGCTGATTGACAAGGTGCGCCTCGCGCAGCGCCCTGAGGTGCTGCGAGACCGCGGGGCGGCTCACGGGCAACCCCTTCGCGAGCGCGCCCACCGACTGCGGACCTGCGCGCAGCCGCTCGAACACCCGGCGGCGCGTCGGATCGCTCAGGCACTGAATGGCAGAAGAGTAAGCCATGGCTTACGGTAAGTGATTACTTACTTATCTGTCAAGCCCGCGGTGCTCGCTGCTATCCTGAGCCCCATGAATCTCGCGCAGTTCCCGATCACCCGGAAGTGGCCGCCGCGGCATCCCGAGCGGCTGCAGCTCTACTCACTGCCGACACCAAACGGCGTCAAAGTCTCCATCATGCTGGAAGAGACCGGCCTCCCCTACGAGCCGCACCTCGTCAGCTTCGAAAGGAACGAGCAGCGCTCAGCGGAGTTTCGCTCGCTCAATCCCTACGGCAAGATCCCCGCCATCCTTGATCCGAACGGCCCGGGCGGGTTGCCGCTGCCGCTTTTCGAATCCGGCGCGATCCTCATCTATCTTGCGGAGAAGACCGGCAGGTTCCTGCCAGCCGACGCGGCCGGGCGCTACGAGACCATCGAGTGGCTCATGTTCCAGATGGGCGGGATTGGTCCGATGTTTGGCCAGATCGGCTTCTTCCATAAGTTCGCCGGCCGCGACTACGAGGACAAGCGCCCGCGCGATCGCTACGTCGCGGAGTCGAGACGCCTGCTCGAGGTGCTGAACGCGCGTCTTGAGACACGCAGCTGGATGATGGGTGAGACGTACACGATCGCCGACATGGCGATCTTTCCCTGGGTGCGCAATCTCATCGGCTTCTACGCGGCCGGCGAGCTCGTCGGCATCAGAGATTTCCCCCATGTGACACGCGCGCTCGATGCGTTTCTTGCGCGACCCGCGGTCGCGACAGGTCTTGCGGTCCCGGCGCGCGGCTAGCGAACGCCTGAGGGGCGACTCAGAAAGTCAGCTTGTAGATGTTGCCTTTGTTGTCCTTGGCGACGCCACGGAAGTCGCTCTGGCGCCTGCCCGCCGGGCGGAACATCTCGACGTTGATGACCGTACCACTGCCTCCCTTCAACACGCCCCGTGCGAGGAGATCGGACCCCCAGACGTCGGATCCGAAAAACCCCTTTCCGTAAACCGCATCCCAAACTTCCGCCATATCCTTGAAAGATGCATCCCCCTGAGGCACGGACGCCCAGGTGCCCGTGCAATTCTCGCCGGATGGGAGCGCAACGCTCATCTGCCCGGAGTACCCAGAGGAGATGCCCTGTGCCGTGACGGCGTAAACCGGCTTCGGTGTCTGAGTTGAGAGCGGCCCCTGCACCGGGGAGAGAACGCCCGAGCGGACGCTCGCACAGCCGCCCAAGACGCCAAGTGCAAGCAACAGCGCGATCCGACGGCGGCTCATGTCACTGACCTCGCTCCCCGACCCTGGGCGTTGATCGCTCAAGTCTGCCACACGTAGAGCACGCTACGTGGGCTGATACCCCTTGGCCCCCGTCTGCCAAAGGAGGAAGGCGTACGTGTCGGTGGCCTCCTGATCCTGCTGAGTGCGCGTCGAGCCGATGCCGTGCCCCGCATCGAAATCGACGCGCAGGAGGATCGGCTTCTGCGAACTCGTCGCCGCCTGAAGCCGCGCCGCCATCTTCGCGACGTGAAACGGCCCGACCCTGGGGTCGGTGACGCCGGTGGTCAGGAGCACCGCCGGATACGCGACCCCATCCTTGACCGCCTGGTAGCTGTCGATGCCCTTGAGCGCGCGGTAACCCGATTCCTCCGAGATCGCGCCCCACTCGGGCTCCTCGCCGTAGCCATTCTGCTCGGCGACGTAGCGCAGCGGATTTGACCAGCCAACGCCATCGATGACCGCGGCAAAGAGCTCGGGACGCTCGGTTATGGCGCGGCCGACGGTGATGCCCCCTGCGGAGCGTCCGCCGATCGCGAGTCGCGCGGGCGAGGTGTACTTGAGCGCGCAGAGCTCCTCGCAGACATCGATCAGATCGCGCCAGGTGTTGGGCTTGTTCGCGAGCTGTCCGGCTTTGTGCCAGTCGCGCCCGTACTCCCCGCCCCCGCGCACGTTCGCATAGCCCACGATGAAACCGGCATCGACGAGCGCGAGCGTCCGGCCCGCGAACCTGGGGGTATAGGAGATGCCGTAGGAACCGTAGGCCGAAATCCACGCCGCAGTGCGGCCATCGCGCTTGAGTCCCTTCCGATAGATCAGGGTGTAGGGGATGCGCGTGCCATCGCGCGCAGTGGCGAAGGCGCGCTGCGTCTCGTACGCACTGACATCGATCGGGGGCCTCGGCGTGAGTCCCGTGGCTGAGACCTTGCCCGCGGCGTCGACGGCCCAGATGTCGTCCGGGGTGAGCCAGCCTGCGAACGAGAAGAGCGCCCCATCCGCCGTAGCCTCGCAGGAGAGCGCGCCGACCGTGCCGTCGAAGGGGAGCGCGACCTCGCTCACTTTGCCGCTGCGATCGAGTCGCTTGAGCCGGCTGATGCCCCCGTCCATCATTTCCAGATAGAACGCATCGCGGGCGCGGGCCAGGCTGTCGATGACCATCGCGCTTTCCGGGACCACCTCCATCGCGTTCGCAACGCTCGGTGCGCTGACCGAGGTCTTGAGAATCCGGCCACGCGGGTGATCCTTGTTGGCGAGAAGATAGAGCGCCTCGCCGTCGATCGCGGCGCCGGTGATCTCGTCTTCGAAAGTGGCCACCGGGTGCCACTGCGCGCGCTTCGCCACGGCATCCGCAACCGGAGCGATGAGGAGCCGCGTCTCGGTACGTACGTCCTGGAGGACGAGGAGCGCGTACGCGGATCCTTCGAAGGTAACGATCGTCGGCAGCTGGATGCGCTCGTACTGCACCGTGGGATCGAGGCCCCGCTGCATGAGGATGGGATCGGACTGCGGATCGGTCCCGAGGCGATGAAAGCGCGCCTGGCTATCGAGGTAGCGCTCGGGCGTGTCGACCGTACCGGTCAGCTGGTTATAGAAGAATCCCGATCCGTCATCGAGCCACTGGGGGTTGGCGGCTTCGGTGTTGGCGATGCGCTCGGGCAGATCAGCTCCGTCAGCCACCCTGAGAATGTGGAGAACGGAGTCTTCGCTCCCGTCTTTCGAAAGTCCGTAGACGACGTGCGAGCCATCGGGCGAGGGCCGCCACCAATCGAGCGACAGATGGCCGCTCGTGGTCTTGAGCGTGGTCGGGTCGATGAGGACGTGCGTTACGCCGCGCTCGCTGACGAAGAGCTTGAAGTTGTTGGCACCCGCGGGCCGCTGCTCGTAAAAGAGCCTGCTTCCCGCGCGCCGTGCGCCACGCGTCACCGCGGCATCACCGGAGAGCTGCTCGATCCGCTTGAGCAGCTCGCCCCGCCCGGGGATCCTCGCGAGAACGGCGCGCGCGTGGGCGTCCTGCCCCTTGAGGAACGGCAGCCACTCGGGGTCCTTGTCGTTCTCCATCCAGCGATAGGGATCACGCACCGTGTCGCCGAAATAGTTGTCGGTCGCGACCGAGACCCGGGCGATCGGGGCTGGCGGAATCGGGCTGCCGCTCGCCGCACTCGCCCCCTCGCTGCGACGAGCGACCCACGCCGCGAACAAACCTCCGGCTCCCATAAAAAGCTCCCGTCGACTGATCCGATTCAACATCTCGATTTATTCCTGCACGATGGTTCCCTGGTGGAAGACTGCCTTCCAGCTCCTATCCTTACGCTGCCAGATCGTGGCGCGCCGCGTCTTGCGCGTACCCTGAAGCAGAGTGTAGGTGAGAAGATACAGACCCGGGGCGAGCTTGCGGCAGCGGAAGTTGCCCGCCTTCCAGTCGTCGTCGATCGGCTGCAGCTCGCTCGCCGCCAGTGTATCGAGCACGTAGCGGCGGCTGTAGCGGCGGCCCGAAGCGCCGATCTCCCAGAAGTCCTTGACGATCAGCCGCTCGAGCTCCGCGCGCGAGCGCCCGAACTCGGAACGGTGGAAGAGCGGCTCGCGACGGCGCAGCGCTTCGAGTACGGCCTGACCTTTGCGGCGCTTCACGTCGGTCGCTCGCGCTGGCTCGCCGGGGTGGCTTAGCGAGCGTCCGCGAGCCAGTGCACGTCCTGCTGCATCTCGCCGGCCATCGCATCGACGCCGGCAGCACCGCCGTGAGCGAGAACCGCGATGCTGCCGTATTCGGCGGGCACGATGACACCGCTCATGCCCGCCTCGTGGAAAGTGCGCCGCCCCGCCACCATCATGTTCCGCAGGATGATGAGCTGGGCAGGCCCGTGCGCGGTCTGCACGACGAAGTGCGGCACGTACTGCCCGCGGAACCAACAGCTCGCCGCAAAGGTGACTTTGTCGGAGTTGATATCGAGCTTGACCCCCGAGCCGCGCAGCGCCTTGTCGATGCTCTCGGCGCTCTCATGCGTGCTCGTCCAGCTCTGGGGCTCCTTCTCGACGTGCTCCGCGACTTCGTGCGCGAGTGTGTCGGTCGGGCGCAGGAGCCAGAGCCCGAGCACCGCAAGTGTCGCCAGGAGGACGCTCGCCGCCAGCGCCCACTCGCGCCATGCGGCTTTCGGTTTTTGCACGCGCACGGCCGCCGCCGCAGTGGGCGGCGGGGAATCGAGTGCGCGGCGAATGTCAGCATCGAGGGCGCGCATCTGCGCGCTAAAGCTCGCGCAGGCCGGGCACGAACGCAGGTGCTCGTCGAGCTCGCGCGAGCTCGCGCGCGGGTCGGCACCGATCTCGAGCTGTGCCTGTTCGCAGATCACGTGAGGCTCTCGGGCGCCGCGGCGTCGTTGGCCGAGGGCATGCCGCAGATGACACGCAGCTTGTTGCGCGCGCGAAAGAGGCGGGTCAGCACCGCGGTGGTCGAGAGCGCGAGCTCGCGTGCGATCTCTTCGGTGGAGAATCCACCGAAGACCTGGAGCAGCAATGGTTCACGGTATTCAAGCGGCAGTCTCATGATCGCATGGCGCAAGGTAAAAAGGTCTCCGTCTGCTTCGGCGTATCGTGGAGCGGCCTGGGTCTCGAGCACATCATCGAGAGACACGAGCTCGAGGCGCTTGCGCTCGTAAAGCCGCGCATGTTCGCGGCGCACGATCGTCAGCAGCCAGGGGCGTGCCGCACCCAGATCCTGCAGCGCCTCCCGGGAGCGCCAGGCGCGCAAAAGCGCCTCCTGCACGATGTCCTCCGCAATCGCCCGATCGCGCGCCAGCCAGTGGGCGAAGCGCAAGAGGTCGGGGCGCAGCGCCGCAAATACCCCCACCAACGGCGCAGCCGAATCCGTCGCCGGCAGCCGCTCGACGATTGAGGAGACCGGGGGTCCCGGTTGAGAATTGCGCATGCGGGGGTCGAGTTCCTGAGCCGCGCGATTATACGCACGGGGGCGCTCGTACCCCGGCAATATCGCGGCAAAGCGCCCGGTCTAATCGCCCAACTGTTCCCAAGCTCAAGCAGGAGCCCAGCGATGAAATTTCTCGTGAAGTGGCTGCTCGAATGGCCGCAGAAGGTGGCTGTGCATCTCAACTGGCTCGCGCCGCTTTTTGCGCGCATCACGGTGGGCTGGGTGTTCCTCTTAAGCGGCTGGGGGAAGCTTCACAACCTCCCTCAGGTGACCGAGAACTTCATCGGCTGGGGCGTTCCCTTCCCGCATCTGCTCACGCCGTTCGTATCCGGAGTCGAGTTCTTCGGCGGTCTGTTCCTGCTCTTCGGCCTGCTGACGCGCATCTCCGCAGGGGCGCTCGGCGTCACCATGATCGTCGCCATTCGCGCGGCAAAGTGGGCCGAGGTTGACTCGCTCGAGACGCTCCTTGGTTTCGACGAGTTCGAGTACCTCGCGCTCTTCGTCTGGCTTGCGATCGCCGGGGCAGGCGCTGCCTCGCTCGATTACTTCCTGCAGCGGCGCTTCGGCAGCATCGCCCCGCGCTAAGGGAGGACAGTCACCCCGGGGGCGCCAGCGGCACCCCGTCAAAGAAATCGACGACGCCGGTTTCGAGCGAATACTCGGCACCGACAACCCGCAGTCCCCCGCTCGTGATCAGCTCTTCGAGGATCGCGGAGCCATGGCGCAGATGATCGGCCGACATGCGGATGTTGGCGCGCACCGCCTGATGCTCGAGCAACTCCGAATCGTCGGAACGCCCCTCCTCAAGGAGTCCCTGCACCGCGGGGCGGATGCGATCAACGATCGAGCCGAGATTGCGTGACTGCTCGCGTGTCGGTCGGGTGAGCTGGCGCAGCGTCGCCTGGATCGCCCCGCAGTGCGTGTGCCCGAGCACCACCACGAGTCGCGTGCCGAAGTTCTCCGCGGCGAATTCCACGCTTCCCACCTGCGAGGGGGCGACGATGTTGCCCGCGACGCGGATGACGAAGAGATCCCCAAGCCCCTGATCAAAGACGATCTCGGCCGGCACGCGCGCGTCCGAGCAGCCAAGCACGATGGCGAGCGGCTCCTGCCGCTCGGGCAGCACGCGGCGGCGCGCGTTGCCCGCACGCGCATCCCCCTGCAGTTCGCCCACGAAGCGGCGATTGCCCTCGCGCAGCGCATCGAGCGCCCCTTGTGCCGACAACACGTCTCTCGCGTCCCCCTCGACCTGAGTGCGAAGGAATATACCCGATCGTCCGCACGCGGATCTGCGGCTAACGCGGTCGGCGCACGCCACGCGAGGGCTGCGCCTGAAGAGGATTCTCGGGCCAGTAGTGCTTCGGATACCGGCCGCGCATCTGCTTGCGCACCTCCGCATACGAGCCGCGCCAGAAGCTCGCAAGATCGCGCGTGACCTGCACCGGGCGCTGCGCCGGTGAAAGCAGCTTGAAGGTCACTGGCACCCGACCGCGGCCCACGCGTGGGGTCGTCGCAAGCCCGAACACTTCCTGCAGCTTCACCGCGACCGCCGGCGCGTGCTCACCGCGATAGTCGACGCGCACGCGTGAGCCGCCCGGGAGTGTGAGGTGGGTCGGCGCCCATTCCGCGAGCTCGCGCTGCTGCTCGCGCGTCAGCCGCGCACGCAAAGCTTCAACGAGCGGCAAGCGCGAGAGCTGCTCGCGGCGCGTGATGCCTTCGAGCCAGGGCGCGAGCCAGGTAGCGAGAGAATCCGCGAGCGCGGCATCCGAGCTCGGCGGCCACGTCTCGGCGCCGCCCCGTGCATCCACACCGAGAGCCGTGCGCCCGAACTCAAGCCGCGCCTGCAGATCGCGTGCGTCCTCGTCCCAGGGAAGCGCCGCGACGCCGAGTGCACGCACGCCCTTCAGCATGGCCTCCCGGGCAGCATCCGGAGAGATTTCGGCGAGCGGCTTTTCCTCAATCACGAGTGCATCGAGTTCGAGCGTGCGGCGCGCGCTCACGGCCTCTTCGCGCGCGTTCCATTCCACAGCTTCGCGTGTCCGGATGCGATCGGCGAACTGCCGGAGGACGTCGGCTTTTTCGATCGGGGCGGCGAGCAGGATGCGCGCATCGCGCTCGCGGTCATCGAGGTCCACCGCGACGATGAACTGCCGCTGCGCAAGTCCCTGCGCTTCCGCGAAGGCAGCACCGCGGCCGTTCGTGAGCGCGAAGCGGCCCGTCCCGCCGGCGCGCTTCCTGCCGATGCGATCGGGATAAGCGAAGGCGAGAAGGAGTCCCGGATCGCCGGTGGCGGCACTACCGCCACCGAGCCGCCGCTCGAGCTCCCGTGCACTGCGCCGTGCCCGCTCGAGTCCCGCACGATCGACCCGAGCTCGCTCGTGCTCGCCCCGCAGAAGCTCAAGTCGCGTGCGGATGTCCGCATCGTGAGCTGGGCCCGCGTGCAGGAGATCGCGCTCGGAGAGGAGCGCCGCGAGCTGCGCGGCAAGTGGCACAGCATCGAGATCGCGCGAGCGCAAGAGCATATGCGCGAGGCGCGGGTGCACGGCGAGACGCGCCATCTCGCGACCGTGCGGGGTGATGCGACCTGCCGCATCGAGCGCTGCGAGGCGGACGAGGAGCTCGCGCGCGCTCGCGAGCATCGCAGCGGGAGGTGGATCGAGCCAGCTCAGCTGCGTGGCGTCCCGCACACCCCAGCCTGCGAGCTCGAGCGCGAGAGGGGCGAGGTCTGCTTCGGTGATCTCCGGGGGCGTGAACGGCCGCAGGGCCTCCTGTGCCCCCTCGCTCCACGCACGGTAGCAGACCCCGGCCGCGAGCCGTCCGGCACGCCCGGCGCGCTGCTCGCTCGAGGCGCGCGAGATGCGCTCGGTCTCGAGACGGCTCATTCCGGTCTCGGGGTCAAAGCGCGCGCGCCGCACGAGCCCCGAATCGACGACAACGCGCACCCCGGGAATCGTGAGGCTGGTCTCGGCGATGTTCGTCGCGAGCACGACCTGGCGTTCACCGCGCGGTGCGGGTGCGAGCGCCGCGTCCTGCTCCGTACTCGCCAGATCCCCGAAGAGCGGCAGCACGCGAATCCCTGGAGGGAGCCCCGCGCTCTCGAGGAGCGAGTGGACGCGGCGAATTTCGCGCGCGCCGGGGAGGAAGACGAGCACATCACCCTCCTCCTCGCGCAGCGCACGCACAGTCAGGTTCGCGACGAGCCCCTCGGGCGTCCCGGTGCCCCGGGCCGGCGCCGGGAGTTGCGGCGGCCCCTTGCCGGCGTAGTGGATGTCGATGGGGAAGCTGCGCCCCGGGGCACTGATGAGCGCTGCATCGGCGAGCAGCCGTGCGACCGCTTCCCCATCGAGCGTCGCCGACATCACGAGCAGGCGCAGCTTTGGGGTGAGGTTCGAGCGCGCATCGAGTGCGAGCGCGAGACCTAAGTCCGCCTGCAGATTGCGCTCGTGAAACTCATCGAAGATGAGTGCGGCCACGCCTTCGAGCGCGGGATCTTGCTGCAGCAAGCGCGTGAGTACGCCCTCGGTGACGACCTCGATGCGGGTTGCGCTCGAGACGCGGGTGTCGAGCCGCGTGCGGTAACCGACCGTGCCGCCGACGCTCTCGCCAAGCGTCTGCGCCATGCGGGCGGCGATGGCGCGCGCGGCGAGGCGGCGCGGCTCGAGCATGATGAGCCGCTTGCTCCGCGCCCATTCCTCCTCAAGTAGCGCAAGCGGTACGACCGTGCTTTTGCCGGCACCGGGGGGCGCCTGCAGCACCGCTGAGCGCCCTGCCCCGAGAGCCTGCCGCAGCGCCGGCAGCGCCTCCTCGATGGGGAGGACCGGGTTCACCAGATGCGGACGCGCTGGTCCTCCGGCAGGTAGAGCTTCTCGCCCGGCTGCACGTTGAACGCCCGGTACCAAGCGTCGACGTTGCGCACCACGCCGTTCACGCGGAACTTCGGCGGGCTGTGCGGATCGCTCGTGACCTGCGAGCGCAGATCCTCGGGGCGCTGTTTGAGCCGCCACACCTGCGCGTAGGAAAGGAAGAAGCGCTGATCGGCCGTCAGGTGATCGAGCACCGGTGGCTTCGTGCCATGGAGCGAGCGGTGATACGCATTGTTCGACACC
>Ga0187777_10001723_pt1 | contig 14139 bp, 11 predicted proteins | sample 1015_Q2_SP5_10_M_FD_132416 | JGI IMG/M metagenome (GOLD analysis project Ga0187777, IMG submission 132416) | Tropical peat soil microbial communities from peatlands in Department of Meta, Colombia - 1015_Q2_SP5_10_MG | ecosystem: Environmental > Terrestrial > Soil > Wetlands > Peat | place...
CACGACGGCCGCGACCGCGCCGACCCCGAGCTCGATGGCCCGCTGGGCGAGCTCCGAGGTGGCCGCGGTCCCGGGGCGCCCGACGTGCGCGACGATGCGGGCCCGTCCGTCCGCCTTCGCGACCGCTGACTCGACGACCGCGAGCAGCTCGGCGTCATCCAGCAGCGGACCCTCGCCAGTCGTCCCGGCGGGCATGACGGCGTCGACCCCGGATTCGAGCAGGAAGTCGAGGTGCGCTTCGAGAGCGCGATGGTCGACGCTTCCATCCGGCGCGAAGGGCGTCAGGAGAGCGACGACGACCTCGGGCCGAGGCGGCTCCCGCACGGAACCTAGAACGTCCCGTATCGCTCGAAGGCGTCGAGGGGCGTCGTCCCCGCGCGGATGGCCACACGGATCGCGTTCTCCGTTGCAACCTTCTCCTCCGCTTCTGCTACGACGTCCGGCGCAACGGCGGCCGGGATCGCCACGATCCCGTCCGCGTCGGCGAGAATCCAGTCCCCGCGGCTGAGCCGGACGCCGCCGATCTCGATCTCGACGTCGCCGTGGGCGACCACCTCCCATCGCCCGATGCCGTCCTGCGGCGTCGTGTAGCGAGAGAACACCGGGAACCCCTCGCGCAGCATCAGCTCGACGTCACGGCAGCCGCCGTCGATCACGGCCCCCGCGACTCCTCGCGACTTGAGCGAGATGACCGAGAGCTCGCCGAGATGCGCGCTCTCCCGGTCGCCGCTCTCGTACACGGACACGTGGCCCGCCGGAACGGATCCGAGCATCTCGAGCACCGTACGGATCGAGACGTCGTAGTCCGCCCCCGGCGCGGCACGCCCTTTGATCGGGTAGACAGGCCCGGCGACGCGCATTCCCGATCGCAGCGGGACGAGGTCGGGTGGCAGCGTTTGTGTTCTCATGCCGCGCCGGTCGAGGACGTCGGCGAGAGCCGCGGTGTACACCGCGTCGAGCCGCGAGGCAAGGTCGGTAGGAGCTGACACGCGCGTAGCCTACGTCGCCCAAGCCCGCGTGGGTCTCGCGGCCGCGCAAGGCTCAGCAAGTGCGCGTCCTGCGCGGTTATGCGATCGCGCGCGCTGCACCGCCACTGCTTCGGGGCACTAACTTGTGGCCGGCCATCCGCGCTGCGCGCGCCACTGTGCATGACGGCGCGTCTCAGCGATCAGCGCTCCCTCCCCGGGGTCGCCGGGCCGATCCTCCGCGCCGGCACTCGAGACGGCATCGACGCGTCCGTCACACGGGAGCTTCACGCGCGGGTCCGAGCCCCAAACGCTCGTTGACGGGCGTTCGCTGGCCGAATCTGCGGAAGCCGCACACTCGCCGCGCGGCCGTCCGGTTCGCAGCCGAGTGGATTGGCGCGATTTAAGACTCTCGTAAGCAGCGCGACATCTCTCCGCAACCTCGCGTCCCGATACTCGAGACGAACCGACCGAGGAGGCAAGCGAACGATGCGCACGACAACGCTGCTCACGATCTCAGCCGTCGCGGCACTGGCGCTCGGTGCAGGCACGGCTGCGGCTACCACCATGCATCCCGAGCTCGGCGCGAGGCTGTCGGGCATGGGCCAGCACGGCATCGTCAACCTGACGCTGAAGGCGAAGACGCACGACATCTGTTGGACGTTCGACATCCCTACGAAGGGCGCCACCCATGCGTCAATCCGAGATGCAAACGCCATGGTCGTGGCGAAGCTCGGCTCCGCCTACTCCAAGAAGGGTTGCGCGATGGCGCCGGCGGCGGCGGTCACGAAGATCGAGTCGCATCCGACCAAGTACCGCGTGTGGGTCGATACGAAACAGCACACCGGTGAGCTCCGTGGTGTCCTGTTCGTCGGCATGGCTCACATGTGAGCGGCCTGTGAGCGAGCACACGGATGGGCGCGAGCCGCGGCTGCGTCCGGGTGGAGCGCCGGTCGGCCGCGCGGCGTTCCTCGGTACCGTGGCGGTCGGCCTCTCGTCGCTCGTCTGGGGCAAGGCCGCATGGGACCGGGTCAGCGGTGTCGTCTCACCGGTGGCTGGGACGCTCCTGCCGGTCCTGCCGACCTCTGGCTGGAGGATCTACAGCATTGCGGACACGATGCCCCGCTTCGACCCGACGACCTGGCGGCTTCGCGTCGACGGGCTCGTGGCAGAGCCGCTCGAGCTCGACTACCGGAAACTACGAGCTTTGCCTCGCGTCGAACAGGTTTCGACGTTTCACTGCGTCACGGGTTGGACGGTGCAGAACGTGCACTGGGCGGGCGTGCGGATCGCGGATGTGATCGAGCCGGCCGAACCACGATCTGGTGCTCGCGCACTCCGCTTCGTCTCGGCCGAGCATCCGTACGACGACTACCTGACGCTCGAACAGACGACGCTTCCAGACGTCATGCTCGCCTACGAGATGGACGGCAAGCCGCTCAGCCGCGGGCACGGTGCGCCGCTCCGGTTGATCATTCCCGACATGTACGGCTACAAGAACGTGAAGTGGTTGGAGCGGATCGAGCTCGTGCGGGTCGACGGATCGGGCTACTGGGAGAATCTCGGCTACGACCGCGATGCCTGGGTCGGGCACTCGAACGGCTACTCGACGTGACGGGATACGTCCGCCGCTTCTCGCGCACGGAGCGTACGTTCCACTGGGTGAACGCCGTGTTCTTCCTGATCCTGCTCGCGACCGGCCTCGTCCTCTACCTGCCGAGCCTCGAGGTCGCGGTCGGCCGGCGCCCCCTGGTCAAGGACATCCACTTCTGGAGCGGCGTCGGCTGGGTCGTCGCTCTTCTCGTCGTGGCGCTCGCGGGCAACACCCGCGGGCTGATGCGCACGGCACGCGACATCGATCGGTTCGATCGCGACGACCTGCGCTGGCTCGCACGTAGGCGGCCCGCCCCGCAGGGTCGATTCAACGCCGGGCAGAAGGTGAACGCCGCGCTGACCGCCGCGTTCACCGTGCTCTTCGTCGCCTCGGGCCTTCTGCTCTGGTTCGGCGAGCGGGACACGCGGCTGAGGTTCGCGAGCACGGTTGTGCTACACGACGGCCTTGCATTCGCGGCGTTGGCGTTGTTCGTGGGGCATCTGTACCTCGCTGTCATCCACCCGGCGACACGGCATGCGTTGCGCGGCATGACGGTCGGCACCGTCAGCGAGGAGTGGGCGACGAGACATCACCCCAAATGGGAGCCGGACTGAAGCCATGGGCACGATTCTCGTCGTCGACGACGAGCCGGTCGTCCGGGACGTCGTCGTCCGCTACCTTCGTCGGGACGGTTACTCGACGCTCGAGGCCGACAACGGAGACGACGCCCGTGAGCTGATCGCCGGGTCCGATCTCAGCCTCGTGGTCCTCGACGTCATGCTGCCTGGTACCGACGGTCTCGAGCTCTGCCGTTGGATCCGCGAGCGTTCGGAGCTCCCTGTGATCCTCCTCACGGCACGTGTCGACGAGTCGGACCGGATCGTCGGTCTCGAGCTCGGCGCCGACGACTACGTGACGAAGCCGTTTTCGCCGGCCGAGGTGGCCGCACGGGTGCGCACTGTCTTGCGCCGCGCCCGGACGGGCAGCCGCGCGCCGCGACGCCTGGAGATCGACGGCCTCGTGATCGATGGGGACGCCCGCCTGGTGACGAGAGAGGGCGAGCCGATAACGCTGACGCTGAAGGAGTTCGACCTGCTCTGGTTCATGGCATCCCACCCTCGCATCGTCTTCTCCCGCGAGACGCTGATGGACCGCGTCTGGGGCTACCACGCGGCACGTGACACCGGAACCGTGACGGTGCACGTGCGGCGGCTGCGCGAGAAGCTCGAGCGCGACCCGACGAACCCCGAGCGCCTGAAGACCGTGTGGGGCGCCGGCTACCGCTTCGAAGCATGATCTGGCTCGCGCTGATCGTCGTCTGCTCGAGCATCGCGCTCAGCGTCGTCGTCGCGCGCGTGCTCCGGCTCCTCCCGAGCCTCGGCCTCCAGGTCGCCGGGCTGGCGGTGCTCTCCGTGTGCATTCCGCTTGCCGCAGTGCTCCTGTCGGGCTGGGTGATGTTCCACATGAACGCCGACCTGAAAGTCCTCGCCGTGACCGCGGGCTCGGCGTTGGCCGCCGCGACCGCCGGGCTGTTGCTCGCCCGCTCGATCGCCGGCCCTATGCGCGACCTCCGTGTCGCCGCCGCGCGCATCTCGGGCGGTGACCTCGCCGCTCGTGCCCCAACAAGCGGGACGGAGGAGCTACGCGAACTTGCCCTCGCGTTCAACGCGATGGTGACCTCTGTCGAACAGCTCTTCGACGCCCGCCGCGAGCTCGTCTCGTGGGCGAGCCACGACCTCCGCACCCCACTTGCATCGCTGCAGGCCGTGATCGAGGCGGCTGAGGACGGCCTCATCGGCCCGGACGAATATCTGCCGAGCTTGCGCCAGGCCGCCGAGACGCTCACGACGCTCGTCGACGACTTGTTCGAATTGGCCCAGATCGACGCGGGCACTCTCAATCTCGAGCTACGGCGTACCGACGTGGCCGAACTGGTAGCGGCTACGTTGCGTCTCCTCGATCCAGAAGCGGTCGCGCGCGGCGTAACCCTGCGGTCGGAGGTGACTCCCGGCGAGACGGTGGTCGTCGCACCCGACAAGATCGAGCGCGTGCTCGCCAACCTCGTGGCAAACGCAGTTCGTCACACCCAGGCCGACGGGTCGGTCGCGGTCTCCGTCGAGCGGCACTCGCGCGAGGTCTGCGTCCACGTCGACGATGACGGCGTCGGACTCGAGCCGGGCACCCAGGAGCGGATGTTCGAGCGTTTCTGGCGCGCCGACCGCTCGCGAACCGGGCCCGGGGCAGGACTCGGGCTCGCAATCGCGCGCGGCCTCGTCGAAGCTCACGGCGGGCACATTTGGGCAGAGAGCCGGCCGGACGGCGGGGCGCGCGTCTCGTTCAGTCTGCCCGTGGCGGCGTAGCGCCGCCCCGCGCAACGAGCGTGCGCGGCTCGGGAACCGCAACGTCCGCTAGCTCGAGGCAACCCGGTCGTTTGGCTCGCCGCGAAACGCGACGGGGTCGAGGCGGTCTGCGGCGGCGAGTGCTTGATTGGCGCGCTTCTCCGTGGTGCGCCCGAAGATCCCGCCGAGTACCCACTTACGCGTCAGCCGAACGAGGTGGAGCTTGTGGTCGGCCACGCGGATCTTCCGCTTCGGATGGAGGTAGAGGTCTATCGCCACCCTCTTGACGAGTGCTGGATCGGCCGGTGCGCCGGTTGCCTGCTCGAGCCGGTAGGCGACGAGTGATGACAGCACCTGGATCTCGCGCACGCCGGTGCGAACCGCGATCCCGACCGAGATCGCGGTCGAGGCGACGACTACCCATGGCAGCTTGGCGACACGCGCTCCGCGGGAGAGAGCGCGAACGACGGGAACAGCGAGCACGATCACCCGCTGGATGTCGTCGGCGAACGACTCCGACCGTTCGTCGGCTGTGAGTAGGCGTCTGCCGTCGGCGGCTGAGGTGACGCGTACATCTCCGAGCAGCATCTCGTCGACCGCGCGGTTCACCAGCCCGCCGACGGCGCGGACGAGCGCATCAGTTGCTCTCGTCGCGTTCGCACCCGTCTTCTTTCCGACGTTGACCGAACCAGAGCGGAAACGGGCTCCGGCGCTCGACACCGTCTGCCGTGGCCATTCACCTCGCCTTGCGACCGGGCGCATCGCGCGATCGTATTCACCTTCTGGGCGTGCAGCGGCCCGGTCGTTCGACGACGATCGCTCCGGACATCAGCGGGCTCGGCTCGCGGCCGGATTACGAGGGTGCAGCCAGCACGTCGAGTTCGCTGACGAGTCGGTGCTCGGTTGCTCCGTCACCGATCTCCCGCGCAATCTTCAGACCCTTCCGAAGCATTGTCTCTCCCTCCGTCTTGGCGTTCAGAGAGAGCGCGCGTCTCCCGGCGAGCTCGAGGTACTCGAGCGCCTTGCCGCGATTGCCACTACGAGCGTAGTACGAGGCGAGCACGTCGAGGTACTCATTGCGCGACCCCTCGTACAGCTCCTCGAACACGCCGGCAACAGCTCCGTACAGCTCCTCCTTGCGGGATGGAGTCACAGTCGAGAGGGCGCACTCTTTCAGGAGACCGTGCCTGAAGGAGTAGACAAGCTCGGGGTCGCGCCCCATCTCGCTGATCACCTGAGCGCGAAGCAGGACCGAGACCTCGCGTTCGAGGTTCTCGGTCTGAGCAACCTGAGCAAGCACTCTCATCGGAAAGCTCCGGCCGATGACGGCGGCAACCTGGGCGACCTTCCTCGCACCTTCTGGCAAGTGATCGATTCGTGCCATAAGAAGACCCTCGAGTGCGGCCGGCACGTGTCGTGTCGACATTCGTGTCAGTGTCCAGGTCCGGCGTCGACGCTCCAGTCCGCCTCCCTCGATCAGCGTGCGGAGAAGCTCTTCGAGATAGAGGGGGTTCCCTTCCGCTTGCGCAACCACCTCGGCACCAGCAGCCGCGTCCAGGTCGTCGGGCATCAGCATGCCGAGGAGCTCACTGGCCGCTTCGGGGCCGAGCGGGTCGATGGACACCTCCATCGTTCGATGCGGATAGTGCTCGAGCGCGTAGAGGCGGAAGCGCGTTCCCTCAGACGGCGGATGAGAGCGGAACGCAACGGCAACCAGCAGTGGCGCCCGATCTGTCAGCTCGAGCAATGACTGGACGAGCTGGCGCGTGGGCATGTCCACCCACTGCAAGTCATCGATGACGAGGACAACCGGTTGCACACGACACAGGGCGCCGATCAAGTCGCTCAGGCCGAGGCGAATGTCATCGGCGAGCTCATCGGGACTTCGAGGAAGCCGCTCGTCGGCAGTGCGCAGACCGAGTAGAGCGCCGAGTCGTGCAATCGTCGTCTCGAGATCGATTCCCTGCAACGAGGTGAGCCTCGATCTCAGCCTCGTGCGGACAGCGACCTCTGCCTCGCCGGCTTGCACGCCGAGCCATCTGCGGAGTAGCTCGGCGAAGGGCCAGTAGAGAAGCTCGTCGCCGAACGACCGGCAGTACCCGTCGAGCCACAATCCTCGATCGCCGACGATCGTGGCGAGCTCGCTCAGAAGCCGTGTCTTGCCGATGCCGGACTCGCCCTCGAGCATGAGCAGCTGGCCGCGGCCGCCGGAGAGGAGCTCCTCGGCAGCGCTTCGCAGCTGTCCGATCTCGCGCTCACGTCCGACGAGCGGAGTGGGCGCGTGTGGCCGAGCGTCGCTGAGAGTGCTGGCGAGTCGCCAGGCGGAAACCGGTTCGCGACGTCCCTTCACCGTCAACTCGCCGAGCGATTCGAGCACGAAGCGGTGCGCGAGTCTGCGCGCGGTGGCCTCGCCGACGACGACGCTTCCCGGCGCCGCCGCAGACTGGAGGCGCGCCGCGACATTGGTCGAGTCTCCCAGCGCGACGAACTGGCGGTCGGCGGCACCCACGAGACCGACGCTTGTCTTTCCGCTGTTGATTCCGATTCGCACGTTGAAGTCATCGACGCCCCAAGCCGCAGCTACATCTCGTCCGTACTCCCCGACGACGTCGAGAATCCGAAGTGCCGCGTGGGCGGCCCGCTCGGGATCGTCCTCGTGCGCAACCGGAACGCCGAAGAACCCTGCGACGCCGTCGCCCATGATCGCCGCGACCAGACCCCCGTACTGCTCGACCGCCAAGGACATCCTGTTGACGCACTCGCCGATCAACGCCTTCACCTCGTCCGGAGCGAGTCGCTCGCCGAGTGACGTCGAGCCGACGACGTCGGCAAACAGCGCTGTGACCGGACGAAGCTCGTCTTCGACCTCGCTCGACGCATCCGCGGAATGGGCTTCGTGGACCGGCTGTACGTCAGGAATGCGATCGGGCCCGGCCGACGGTGTGTCCGTCGACTGCAGCCGGACGCCACAGTACGCACAGAAGCGGGCAACGCTGGGAGTTACCGCATCGCACTCCGGGCAGCGACCGATGGCGAGAGGAACCCCCTCGAAGGCCACCGTTCGTGTCTTCTCGTCAACGACCGCAACCGTCGTGGTCGAGCCCGAGTCGGCCATCTCGAGAACCGTCTGGCCGATGCGCACGGTGTCGCCAGGCCGAAGCACGGTCACCTCGATGATTCGCCTTCCATTCACCCAGGTGCCGTTCAACGAGTCGAGATCGTCGATCTCGATCAGCTCGCCAACCGCTTGAGCGACAGCGTGGCGTCGCGAGATCTCCGGGTCGTCGATGACCACGTCGGCGTCCCCTCGGCCGAGTACGACTCGCGAGTCGACTACGAGGCTGCCCGTGCCCAGCGGACCTTCCTTGACGAGAAAGGTCGGCATGGGCGGGATCGTACTCGGAGGCTCCTCCCGGAACGTCGACCGCGGCTGCTGACGACCGTCTCAGCCCACGTCGATCGACCTGCGAGTTGCGTCGTAGAGACTTACGTCGGAAGTCGAGCGACACAGCCCGGCGCGATGCACTTGCCGACGATGTGGTGCCAGAAGTTGTACCAGCCGTACAGATCGAAGTGATCGCTGCCGGAGGCACGCGCGATGCCGAGCATGTCGATGTGGTTTGGCTGACCGAGCTTCTCGTGGAGCCACACGATCACGGCTACGTTCCCGTCGAAGTAGCAGAAGCGCCGTCCACCCTTCTTCGGTGCTGCGCCGCCCTCTGGATTGTGAAGCCAGGCTCCCTCGCCTGACCAACTCGTGCGATTGCACCGGCCGTAGTTGCGGCCGATGCCGTTCTGGACGCGGAGCGTGTTGTAGGCCTTGAGCCCCGCGGCGGTACTCGGGTACAGCGAGAACGACCAGTTGTCGGGCCAGAACGCCGTGGTGTTCGTTGGCGCCTTGCACGTGGCAGTTTGGGCCGCGCCATTCACCGGAGCACCGATCGTGCAGTGTTGAAGGAGCGTGGCCGGGATCACGCCGTGCAAGCCGACGGCGATCGGTGAGGTTATGCCCGTCTGCGTCGAGGTCTGCGTTGTTGACCCGTTCGCGTTGCTGGTATTCGTAGCCGCTGCGCCTTTCGAGTTGCCGCCGGAGAGCAGGACGCCGATCGCGGCCGCGATCCCGACGAGGACGAGAACTGCCACCCCGGCCATGATCATTCGGCCAGGCGTCAGTTCGAACGTGCGCCGTTCTTTGGTGGCAGGAGGCTGAGCAGGCGGTGCGGACGGCTCGTCGGGCCCGCCGCCGGCAGCACCGCCGTTCGCGAGCTGGCTCGTCGGGGGAGACTGTGGCTCTGGCGCGCCAGCGGACGATGTCGGTGTGGGGGTCGGCGAGACAGGAGCATCTGACGGAACCGGCTGAGTCGTTGCAGGGGGCACCGTCGGAGCGGCCGCCGCAAGGGCATCGGCTGCCAGGACCGTCTCGGCCAGGTTGCCCTCCATGTCGGGCTCCGCCGCGGCGGGAGAGGCGATCGTGCTTGCGATCGGCGCAATCGACCGGTCGTGGGCTGCGGCTTCGGCTGCGGCCGCGAAGTCGCCGCAAGTCGGGTAGCGGTCATCCTTCTCCTTCGCCATCGCCTTTGCGATCACGCGGTCGAGGGCTCGTGGAAGATCGGGCCGCTGGTCCTTGAGCCTCGGCGGCGGCTCCAAGAGATGCGCCTGGAGCACGGCGACCTCGGTCTCTCGCTCGTAGGGCGAAACGCCGGTCAGACAGGAGTAGAACACACCCCCCAGCGCGTAGACGTCCGTTCGCTGGTCGACGTCTCTTCCCTCGATCTGCTCCGGAGCCGAGTAGTCGGGCGTCCCGATGAAGAAGCCGGTTCGGGTCAGGCCGGCCGACGTCGTGGGCTTTGCCACTCCGAAGTCGGTGAGGTAGACGCGGTCCGTCTCCCCGACGAGCAAGACGTTGGCCGGCTTGACGTCCCGGTGAATCAGGTCGTGTTCGTGGGCCGCATCCAGAGCACCCGCCAGCTGTTCGAGGACGAACAAGGTGCGACCGAGGCTCAGCGGGCCGTCCTTCGCGAGCACCTCGGAAAGGTCCCGACCGTCGACGTGTCGCATGGCGATGTAGAGGCATCCGTTCTCCTCGCCCGCGTCGTAGATGGGGATGATGTTCGGATGATCCAAGCTCGCCGCCAGACGCGACTCCTGCAGGAACCGGTTGCGGAAGAGCTCGTTGTCGCCTAAGGCGCTCGCCATCACCTTGAGTGCCACCTTCCGTTCCAGCCGCGTCTGCTCGGCCAGATAGACGACGCTCATTCCCCCCCGTCCAAGCACGGACTCGATCCGGAATCCGGCAATTTCAGTGCCGATGCGCGTCCCAGAGAACTCCATGCCGCAACCAAGCCTGACAAGTACCTACGCTCGGTGCAACCACATCGGCTCGTCAGACGCAGCTCGACGCCGGGTGCGGGCTCGTTGAACAACCGAGTGGAGGCTTGTAGGGTCGCGGCATGCGGGACTGCGGCGTCCAGCGGACGAAGGTGTTCGCCTCGGGGTTACCGGGCCGATCTGGCTGATCTAGACGACGGAGGGTGACGGGCCGACGTGACCGCGACACTTCGGTTGTTGGTGACGGCGGGGAGGCGGGCAGGAGCAACCATCGACGTCGACGAGCCGCTCGTGCTCGGTCGCGACTCGGGCAAGGCCGGCGGGTTCGACGACCCCCAGATGTCGCGTCGCCACGCCCTGATCTGGAGGGATGACGACGGCGATTGGATCATCGAGGACGCCGGGTCGCACAACGGCACGTTCGTCAACGGCGAGCTCGTTCCCGGGCAGCTCACCCTCAGGACGGGAGACACGGTTCGCGTCGGCGAGACGACGTTCGAGGTGGAGCTCGATGGCCGTCCTCCGGACCCGAGCACCTCACGGCAGGCATCCGCGGGGAGTTCCGTCACCGCGAACCCCGTGGGGCCGCTCACAGCCCCGGTCGAGCAGATCGGGACCCCGATGAGGAACCGATCGGTCGCGATGATCGCGCCGCCCGCGACTCTCGTCCGGTCGGGACAGCGGATTCGGATTCCTCCCGGCGGTCTCACGATCGGGCGAGCTCCTGACAACGAGGTCGTGGTCGACTCGGATCAGGTTTCGCGACACCACGCGCGGATCGCCACGGATCAGGGCATCTACTTCATCGCGGATCTCGGATCGATGAACGGGTCGGGGCTGAACGGGGAGCGACTCATCAGCGAGGCGCGCTGGCTGAACGCCGGCGACTCGATCACGATCGGCTCCAACCGCTTCCGCTTTCTCGTCGGAGGCGAGGAGACTCGGGCGGGCGAGGAGTCGCCGATTCGTGACGGGATCCGGCGCATCCAGTTCGACAAGTCGACGCTCTCCATCGGACGCGACCCGTCCAACGATGTGCAGCTCGACGCACCGACCGTCTCGCGATTCCACGCGCAGGTCCTGACCGAGGGGCACCAGATCGAGCTTCGCGACCTCGGCTCGCAGAACGGCACTCGACTCGACGGCGTGCCGGTCGTGACTGCGGTCGTCCAGCCTGGCGCGGAGATCGGAATCGGGCCGTTCCGGCTGGTCTTCGATGGCGCGAAGTTCGTCGAGCGCGACGACCGTGGCGCTCTTCGGCTCCAGGCGGACGCGATCTCCGTTGCCGCCCGGGGAAAGGTGCTGCTGGACGCGATCTCGGTTGCGGTTCAGCCGGGTGAGTTCGTCGCCGTGATCGGCGAGAGCGGCGCGGGGAAGACGACTCTGATCAAGGTGCTCTCCGGCGTGCAACAGGCGTCGGTCGGGTCCGTGCTCGTCAGCGGCGATCCGGTCGGCGTGCGTTCGACCGAGATCGGTTACCTGCCTCAGGACGAAATCGTCCATGCACGGCTGACCGTGCTCGAGTCGCTGCGCTACTCCGCCCGGCTCCGGCTCCCGGTCGACCATTCTCCGGCCGACATCGACGCCGCGGTCGAACAGGTCGTCCGGGAGGTGTCACTCGACGAGCACGTCGACACGTACATCGGCTCGCTCTCCGGAGGTCAGCGAAAGCGTGTCGGACTTGCGACCGAGCTGCTGACGCGTCCGGCGCTCCTCTTCCTCGACGAGCCGACGTCAGGCCTCGATCCCGGCCTCGAAAGCCGCATGATGCAGCTCTTCCGGGAGCTTGCAGCGGTCGGTCGCAGCGCCGTCGTGGTGACGACGCACGCGACCAAGAACCTCGACCTGGCGGACAAGCTCTGGGTGGTCGGTCGCGGCGGCCGTCTCTGCTTCGAGGGGTCCCCGGCACAGGCGGCGACCTTCTTCGGCGCTTCGGAGTACGACGACATCTACGAGGCGCTGGAGCAGCAACCTGCCGAGGAGTGGCGTGAGCGATTCGTGGCCAGCAACGCACAGCAGCCGGCCGCTCAGGCTGTTCCTGTTTCGCCGAGCCGTCAGGTCACGAGGCGAACGCACTTCGGCATCTTCAAGGGTCACCTGCCTGTGCTCGTGAGTCGCTACGTGAAGACGTTCGTCCGGGACCGACGCAATCTGCTGATCCTCCTCCTTCAGGTACCGGTGCTCGCGCTCGGCCTGGGGTTGCTGTTCAAACCCGATGTCTTCGGTGCGCCGGGACGGGATCAGGCATCCGATACTGCAGAGCTCCTCTTCCTGCTCGTGACGGCGACGATCTGGCTCGGAACCCTCGACAGTGCGCGGGAGATCATCAAGGAGCGAACGATCCTCGCCCGCGAGCGGGCGGCCGGGCTCGATCTCCGCGCCTACCTCGCGTCGAAGGTGACGGTGCTCTTCAGCCTCGTCACCTTGCAGACGTTCCTCCTGTTCGGGATCGTCTTCGCGCTGCGACCGCTGGACGAGCCTGTCACGTCATGGCTCCTCTTCCTCGTCGTGCTCACGGCAACGGGCTGCGTCGCGGTTGCCATGGGACTTGCGATCTCGTCGATCGTCCGAGGGGAGGATCAGGCGACTGCCGTCATCCCGATCTCGATGCTCTTGGCGACGTTCTTGGGGGGCGCGGTCGTGACCGTGAAGGACATGGGCGGTGTCATGGCGACACTCACGTGGGGTGTCTTCGAGCGCACTGCCTTCGCGGGGGTGGGAAGCGTCGCCGACATGAACACTCGCATCCATGCCGACCGTAGTCTCTCCCACCAGAATCCGTACGGCTACGCATTCTTCAACCTGCACGCTTGGATGACGCTGCTCGTGCTCGCCGCATCTGCGCTTGCGTTCCTCGTCGCCTCCTATGCCTTCCTGCGGCGGCAGCCGGCTGGATGACGGGCGCGTGGCGAGCGCGGCGAACACGTACTAGCGAGCACGCCAGAGGTAGGAGCCCTCTTCCGGACTCGAACCTGAAAACCCCCCTCCTTACCGTGGGCTGCGAAAATGCGATCGGTCGCAACCCACGGCAACGGTTCCTGCCTCGCTCTTGCGGCTTTCGGCGCGGCTGCCGGCGTCTGAGACCGCTTGCACCCTCTCTGTTCCAGTGCTGTTCCACCCCAATTTCGGAAAAAAGGTGCGCCGGTCGGGTCGGGCGGCAGCGGCCCTGTACCGGTTGAGGTTGCGCGTTAGCCGATGAGCTTGCGCGCGAGTCGCAGAAGGGTTGCTTGGCGCTGACTAGGCGATCCCGCGCCGCGGAACTGACCCAGATCGAGCGTGAAGACGAGCGTGTCGCTCGCGGCGACCAGCAGTGTTTGGTGAATGGCCGCGAGCTTCGGCCCGTTGTACACGCACACGCTCGCGCTCCCTATGGTCACCTGCGCGCACGGGGATCCGTCCGCTGCCAGCGTCGAGTTGATGTACCCGAACGCTGCGAGTGCTGCCGGGGCTGTCGTCCAGCGGCCTAGCGAAACGCTCAGGATCATCGCCCGGGCCGCACTCCCGTACAGCTCGCAGGCCGACCACTGTGCAGGCTTGTAACTCGCCGGGGCGCCGCCGCTGAGCCAGTACTGAAGCGTGTACAGGCCCGCTCCGGGACGCGTGTGTGTCAGCTTCCCGATCACGCCTACGACGGTCGCGCGCTTGAACGCATGACAGGCAGGCACACCCTGGGTTGAGCGCCCCGCAGATGCACCATGCGCGACCACGACCGCCACGAGACACGCGCAAACCAGCAGCCAGGCTCGCACGCCCGACCGTCCTAGACGCCGCATGCGGCGATCGTCTCATGACGGCAGAAGCGCGCGCAAGCACGCTTTACGGCGTCGCTCACTCGTCGCAACTGCCGGCCATGTCGAACAGAGGCCGATGCGCGCTCGGCGGCGCGGTCGAGGGAAACCGCTGCTCTATCCAC
>Ga0187777_10001724_pt1 | contig 14139 bp, 12 predicted proteins | sample 1015_Q2_SP5_10_M_FD_132416 | JGI IMG/M metagenome (GOLD analysis project Ga0187777, IMG submission 132416) | Tropical peat soil microbial communities from peatlands in Department of Meta, Colombia - 1015_Q2_SP5_10_MG | ecosystem: Environmental > Terrestrial > Soil > Wetlands > Peat | place...
ACTCCTTCGCGAAGGAGCCTTTCGCCGCCTCGGGAACGTGTGCCCGGCGCGAGGCTGCCCTCGCGCCGAAGAAGTAGCCGCCCAGCGCAGCGATCGCGAGGAGAATGATGATCGAGACGACGGCCACGTTTGGGCAGTTTCGGGACTGGCAGGTTGGGGACCGGCGCGGGGCTCGCTCTATTCTTCGCTGCCGCCGTGTCCGCGCTCGGCGGCGAGAAAGGAATTCTAGTCGAGCCGGCGCGACCGAGCCAGATGCGCCGTCGTGGCGTTCGCATATCCTGCTACAATCGCCGGCGCGAGCGAAGTAATCCCCGCCGGCAATTTCCCCTCGAGATGAACGGCCAGCAGGACGACGCCAACGCGCCAGCATCGCCGACGCCGTCGCCCGCGGCGTCGGGAGGCGCTCCGGGGCGTCGGACGCTCTGGGCGATTGCCGCCTTCGCGCTGCTCGCCGTCGCGATCGCCGCGGTTTGGCTTGACGAGCGCAGCGCGCAGCGCCGGCTGCGACTCGAGGTCGCGGAGCGCCTGACGGAGCTCGAAGCCGTCGACAAGGCGACCCACACCGCCGTGAAGGATGCGCAGGACAACGTGCGCGATGTCCAGGCGAAAGTCGCGCTGTTGGAGAGTCGCCTTGCCGAGTCGCAGACGCAGCAGGCCGCGCTGGAGGCGCTCTACCGGGAGCTCGCGCCGGCGCGCGACGAGTGGGCGCTGACCGAGATCGAACAGGTGCTGCTGCTCGCGAACCAGCAGCTGCAGATTGCAGGCAACGTGTCGGGAGCGCTCGCGGCGCTGCAGCTCGCCGACACGAAGCTGCAGCGCCTCGACCGGCCACAGTTCGTTCCGCTGCGCCGCGCGCTCGCGCGCGACATGGATCGCCTGAAGGCCGTTCCGTACGTCGATGTGGCGGGCCTGTCGCTTCGGCTCGACCAGGCGATTGCCGCCGTCGACGGCCTGCCGCTCGCGCTCGAGGAGAGGCTGCCGGCCCCGGCCCCGCCTTCGCCGCCGCCGGATGAAGCCCCATGGCGCCGCTTTCTGCGCGAGATCTGGCAGGAACTGCGGCAGCTTGTGCGCATCGAGAATCTCGATCGCCCCGAGGCGCCGCTGCTGACGCCGCAGGAGCAGTACTTCCTGCGCGAGAACCTGAAACTGCGTCTGCTCGCAGCGCGATTCGATCTGCTCTTCCGCGACCAGCCGAACTTCCGGGCGGACGTCGGTGCCGCCGAGGCGTGGCTCAAGAAGTACTTCGATACGCGTGCCAAGCCTGTGCAGTCGCTCCTGACCCTGCTGGGGCAGATCAAGGCCACGGACATGGCCGCGGAATTACCCGGACTCGCGGGCAGTCTGGACGCGGTGCGCGTGCTGCAGCTCGCGCGCGACAAGCCGTTGCGGTGAGGCCCGCGCGCGCATGCGCATCCTATTCTGGTTCCTGCTCCTCGCCGCCGGCGCGGTCATCGTGGCACTCGCCGCCAAGTTGAGCCACGGCTATGCGCTCCTGGTCTCGCCGCCGTATCGCGTCGAGCTCTCGCTCAATCTGCTGCTCGTTCTCGTCGCCGGCGGCTTCCTCGCGCTCTATCTCGCTTTTCGCCTTGTCGCGCGCACGGTGCAGCTTCCGGTCCAGGTCCGGGCGTGGCGGGAGCAACGCAATCGCGACCGGGCACGCGCCAAACAGGATGCGGCGGTCGTGGCTCTGCTCGAGGGCCGCTACGTTCGGGCGCAGCAGGACGCCGAAGCGGCGCTGACGCTGCCGCAATCGTCGGGCCTCGCGGCACTCATCGCCGCGCGGGCGGCCATCGATGTGCGTCAGTTCGACAAGGCCGAGGCGTTCCTCGCGCACAGCGGGTCGCAGGCGAAGAGCCTCGCCGTGCCGAGGCTGACGCTCGCTGCCGAGAGCGCGCTCGAGCAAGGCCAGCCGCAGGAGGCGCTGCGGCTCCTGCAGTCGCTCAAGCAGGAGGCGGGCATGCACACGGCGGCGCTGCGCCTGGAGCTGCGGGCGCTGCAGGCGGCCCGCCGCTTTCCCGACATTCCTCCGCTCGTCGAGCAGCTCGTGAAGCGCAAGGTGTTCGACGCGGCACAAGGGGAGCAGGTCCGCATCGCGGCGCAGCGCGAGCAGCTGCGCGCGCTTGCCCACGACGCTGCGGGTTTGCGCGATGCGTGGAGCCGGTTGCCGGAGGCGACGCGTATCCAGCCGAAGGTCGCCCGCGCGGCGGCGCTGAGCTTTCTGCAGCTCGGTGGAGACCGCGAGGCAGCGGAGATCATCGCCAACAGCCTGGAGCACGAATGGGACTCCGAGCTCGTCGATCTGTACGCGGAGTGCAGGCCGGCGGACGGCACCCGGCAGCTCGAGCAGGCGGAGCGATGGCTTTCGTCGCGCAGCCAGGATCCGGCGCTGTTGCGGGTGCTCGGTCTGCTCTGCCAGCGCCAGCAGCTCTGGGGCAAGGCGCAAACCTACTTGGAGGCAAGTCTCGCCGTCGACAACGACTGGCGCACGCAGCTCGCGCTCGGGGAAATGCTCGGTCGGTTGGATCGAACCGCGGAAGCGAACTCGCATCTCGCCTCTGCGCTCAAGCTTGCCACCGATGAGCTGCGTCGGCGCTGAGCGGGGTCGGGCTGCGGGCTTACTTCGAGTGCTGCGGGCGTTCCTTGCGCAGATCGAATACGGCAATCTGCGCGTCGCGATATATCGGCGCGCCCAGTTTCGCCTCGACCGCCGGCAGACACGCGGCGACGTCTGGCCATTCCAGGAGGGTGGTATCAGGCGGCGTCTTCCAGGGCACGAGGTGCATGACAAGATAGTCGGCCCCGTAGTTCTTGCCCGCCAGCACGCTGGAGAGATGCGCGAACTCGTGCAGACGTAACGCCCTTACCGTCGCAGGGTACTCGCCGTAGCTGCGCACGCCGCAAACGGGGGTGACCAGCCCGATCTTCACCTTCTGGCGGTGTATTTCCTGATACCACGGATGCGGGTTGAAGTTCGACTCGAGATTCCACGGCGCCTCGATCAGGGTGAGCGATGCGGGCGGCTGTTGCGCGAGCTGGCGGTAGAACTCCGGCACCGGATCGCGGGGGACGAGCTGCACGTAGGGGTTGTGAGCAGGGTCGTAGTCGTACTGAAAGCGCAGGTGGCCGCTGAATTGGTTGGGGTAGTAGAGGTAACTCGGCATCGGTCCTGCCCACCAAAGCAGCGCGCCGAGGGCGGCGGCCCCGCCGGCGCGCAGCGACGTGCCCGGCAAACGGTCGAGACACGCCGCGGTCCCCTCGGCGAGAAACAAGAGCAGCAGCGGCAGCGCCGGCAGGCAGTAGCGCGCGAGCACGAGCGGGTGGTTGATGTTCAGCGAGTGCGCCGAGGCCACCACGGCGGCGCCGCCGAATCCCACCACGCCGAAGTAGAGGACCTCGTCGCGATCGCGCGCCCAGCGGCAGGCGACACCGTACGCAGTCAGCAGGAGCGGGACAATGAGCGCCTCGGGCCGAGCGACGCCAAAGAGCAGCAGCGTCGTGCGATACGCGCTCTCCAGGGTCACCGAATCCAGGCCGGCTCTCGACCAGAACGTTGCCCAGTCGTAGTAGAGCGGCGGACCGAGAACCGCGACAAGCGGTATCGCGGTGGCGGCGCCGAGGCTGAGCAGCCTGCGCGTGGCGGCCCACGCTTGTTGCGCATCGCGCCGCGCGAGCGCACCGACGATCCCCGTCGCGCCGCAGTAAACGAAGGGCAGCAGCGTGAAGGGCAGCGTGGTCGGCAGAAGATATCCGGCGAGAAACGTCGTCCCGGCGTAGGTCGCGCTCCAGGCGGCAGATCCGTCCTCGCGCTTCCACCAGCGGCGGAAGCCAACGATGGCGAACAGCGTGAGCAGGCTCGTCAGCGCATATGGTCGCGCTGTGCGACTGTGGTAGACGAGCAGCGGGGAAATCGCGAGCAGCACCACCCAGATGGCGAGCACAGGCAGCGAGCTTTCGCGCCGGAGCAGCGCGGGAGCGGCCAGCAGCAGCGCCACGCCGGCAAGAAGCATCGGCAAACGCATCGTCTGCTCGGTGAGCCCGCCATGCAGAAAGAGGAAGCGGTAGTAGAGCGTGAGCGGAATGCTGTGGTCGGCGTAGCCGAAGCTCGTTGCGATGCTTGCCGCATCCGAGGCGAGGAGCTTGTTGAGCGCATGCCACTCGTCATCGAGCACGACCTGGATCCCGAGCTGGTACCAGCGCAGGAAGACGCCGACGAGGACGGCGACGACCAGCAGCACCTGCCACGGCAGCGTGCCGCGCCCCGGCGTAGACGCCGCGTGCCCCGGCATCATGACGCGGACGATGGCCCTCGGGGGGTAGTCGGCAAGCGCAAATCCGGGCTTGAAGAGAAGATGCGCGGCTGCAAGATGCGCCAGCGCCATAGCCGGTACTGCAGGCTCGTCCAGAGCACGCCGAAGCCGTACACGACGGCGCGCCCGAAGCTGATCTGGCTGCTCTCGGGTGCGTAGCGCGTGGGGCAGGATATCTCGCCGATGCGGACCCCGAACGCGAGCGCCTGCATCAGCATCTGGTTGTCGAACAGGAAGCCGGAAGAGTTGGCCGCGAGCGGCAGCGTCTCGAGAACGCGGCGCGAGAAAGCCCGGTAGCCGCTGTGGAACTCCGAGAGCCTGGCGTTGCAGACGATATTCTGCACCGTCGTGAGAATCCGATTGGCGATGTACTTGTACCGCGGCATCCCGCCCGTGAGAGCGGACTTGCCGAGCATGCGCGAGCCGAGCACGAGCTCGTAGACGCCGGAGGCGACCATCGCCGCCATCGCCGTAATGAGGCGCGGCTCGTACTGATAGTCCGGGTGGAGCATCACGACGATGTCGGCACCCTGCGCGAGAGCCAGCTCGTAGCAGGTTTTCTGGTTGGCGCCATAGCCGCGGTTCTCCGGATGACGGTGCGTAGCGATGCCGAGCCGGCGTGCGAGCGAGAAGGTGGCGTCCCTGCTCGCATCGTCGACGAGCAGCACGAGGTCGACGATGTCGTGAGGGATCGCGTGGAAGCAATCCTCCAGCGTCCTCTCGGCGTGGTACGCCGGCATCACGACGACGATTTTCTGTCCGTGCAGCATGTGCGGATCGAACTCGAGGCGGCTCGCGGCCTCGCTCCCCCGCGGAGGCCTGGCGAGCGGAGGGATGATACACGCCCCCGCTTGAGCGTCCGCCGCTGCGCTTGCCTCGGCGCCCGCTTAGCGTGTTCAATCTGTTCGGCGCCAGGGCGACGACCACGTGCTCTTCAACAGCTACGACTACCTGCTCTATTTCCTGCCGCTCTCGCTCGTCGGCTTCTTCCTGCTCGGGCGACGGCCGCGCTGGGCGGTGGGGTGGCTGGTTGCGGCGTCGCTCTTCTTTTACGCATGGTGGGATCCGCGCTACCTCCCGCTGATCCTGGCCAGCATCGCTGTGAACTTCGGCGTCGGCCGCGTGCTCCACGGGCGGCCGCGGCGCGCAATGCTCGTGCTGGGTGGCGGAATCGCGGCCAACCTGTTGTTGCTGGGAGTGTTCAAGTACGCCGACTTTGCGCTCTCGAACGCCGCTGCGCTGTTCGGCGCCCCCATCGCATTGCCGCATCTCGTCCTGCCGCTGGGGATCAGCTTCTTCACCTTTACCCAGATCGCCTATCTCGTCGACGTCTACCGAGGCAAGGCACGCGAGCCCAGTGTCGCGAACTATGCTCTGTTCGTGAGCTTCTTCCCGCACCTGCTTGCGGGGCCAATCCTGCACCACAGCGAGATGATGCCGCAGTTCGCCTCGCCGTCGAACAAGAGGCCGCAGGCTGCGAATCTCTCCGCCGGGCTGTTCCTGCTCTGCATCGGCCTCGTCAAGAAGGTCTGCTTCGCCGATCAGCTCGCTCCGCTCGCCGAGGCCGGGTTCGGCCATCCCGGTGAGCTCTCCGCGATCGGAGCGTGGGTAGCGGTGCTCGCCTACACACTACAGATCTACTTCGACTTCAGCGGGTACACCGACATGGCGCTGGGCGCGGCGCGAATGTTCAACATCGAGCTGCCGATCAATTTCGACTCGCCCTACCACGCGACGAACATCCGCGAATTCTGGCAGCGCTGGCATATCACGCTGTCGCGGTTTCTGCGCGAATATCTGTACATCCCGCTGGGCGGTAACCGCCACGGACCTTGGCGGACGGCGCTCGCGGTGATGGTCACTTTCTTGCTCGGCGGTCTGTGGCACGGCGCGGCGTGGACGTTCGTCGCCTGGGGCGCTCTCCATGGCGCCGCGCTCGTGTGCTATCGCGGCTGGCGGCGGTCGGGCCTGCGCTTGCCGCGCCCGCTCGCCTGGCTCGTCACTTTCCTCTTCGTCATGCTCGCCTGGGTGTTCTTCCGCGCGACTTCGCTCGCCAATGCCGCGGCCGTCCTGCAGGCGCTGGCGGGCGCGAATGCTGTACCGGCGGAAACGAGCGCGGCGAGCGTGCAGCGCTGGGTCGCGCAGTTGGAAGGCATCTTCGCTCCGGCCGCGCCGACCTCCGTGGCCCTGGCCACCGCGGTGGTCCTCGGCGGCGTGGCCGTCGTTGCCCTGCAGCGGAACTCGAACCGGATGGTGCGCGAGTTCCGGCCAGACTGGGTCAACGGCTTCGCGGTGACGTTCGCCCTTGCGTTCTCGGTTCTGCAGCTCGGCAAGGTCGCGCCGTTCATCTACTTCAATTTCTGATGGCCGTCGGTCCGGCAAGCCCGTTGGTCGAACGCAGAGCCCGCCGCTGGTTCACGGCAGTGGTCGCGGCCACGCTCGCTCTGCTCGGCGCCTGCGCTGCCTTCGTGTGGTGGGTCGATCCCTTCCAGCAATATCGCCTCGCCTCCCACTACCCGCCGCGTTTCTACACGCTGCACCACCGGTACATCAATCCGGGACTCGCGAAGCATCAGAGTTACGACACCGTGGTCAGCGGCTCGTCGATCATGGAGAGCACGCCGAACAGCGTCGTCGCGCGGCATTGCGGGGGAATAGCCGTCAACCTCTCGATGCCGGCGATGAGCGCCGCCGAGCGCAAGCTGATGCTCGACACCGCTTTCGAGAGCCGCCAGCTCAAGCGCGCGATTCTGGTTCTCGACTTCAACGAGTTCGCCGGCCAGCCCGACGCGCGGCAGGACGTAGCAGGTCCGTTGCCCGCTTACCTGTACGACCGAAATCCGTTCAATGATCTGCCGTACCTGCTGTCGTGGAACGTTCTGCTTCGCTCCTGGCACATCGTTCGCGGCGAGGAGAGCGAGACCTACCGCTCGGACCCTGACGCGCCGTGGTTCTGGGGCGGGCTCAAGCGCTTTGGCCGCGACGAAGTGCTGCGCGGGCTCGACCTCGCGCACCTCAACGTGCGCTTCCAGCAGCCGCGGCGCACGCTTCCCGGAATGCGAGCGAGCTTCGAGCGCAACGTGCTGCCGCTGCTGCGCGGCCATCCGCATACCGAGTTCGACCTCGTCTGGCCGCCGTACTCGATTCTGGTGTGGCTCGATTTCGCGCAGCGCGACCAGCTCGACGTAAGCTTCGCCTTCAAGCGCTACGTCTACGAGGCCACGCGCGATCTGCCGAACGTGTCGATCATCGACCTGCAGGACGAGGCCACGATCACGCACGACCTCGATCGCTACACAGACCTCTATCACTTCGATCCCGGGATCAACGAGCGCCTGATCGAGGCGGCCTGCTCGGGCCGGGAGCGCACGACACTCGAGCGTCTCGACGAATCCGAGCGCCGCTTGCGCGCTCAGGTGCAGGCGATAGAGACTCCGTCCGGGCTCGCGCGGCTCGTCGATCGCGAGGGGAGCGCGGCGGAAGCGGCTAGGCTGGCTGCTCCACCTGCGCCGCGTAAGTGAAGGAGTCCGCGAAGAACTCGTTCTCCGGAAGCCGGCACGACGCGGTGAACTCGCGCCGCGCCGATTCGATCATCGCCGGTCCGCCGCAGGCGTAGACCTGGTACCCAGACAGGTCGGGAAGATCGGCCATCACCGCCTTGTGCACGAAGCCCATGCGACCTGGCCAGCGGTCCTCGGGCAGCGGGTCGGAAAGCACGGGGATGAAGCTGAAATTGCGGTGCTCCTCCTGCCACCGGGCCGGAAGCTGCGGCAGGTACAGATCGCGGAGACTCCTCACGCCCCAGTACAGCACCATGGGCCTATCGACACCGTTGTTCAGCGCGTGCTCGATCACCGCCTTGATGGGAGCGAAGCCCGTGCTGCCCGCGACGAACACTACCGGCTTGTCGGATTCCTCGCGCAGATAGAACATGCCGTACGGCCCCTCGAAGCGCAGGATCTCGCGCCCCTTGAACTCGTTGAAGAGCTGATCGCTGAACGCTCCGCCGGGCACGTGACGGATGTGCAGCTCCAGAAGCGTATCGTTCTCCGGCGGGGTCGCCATCGAGAAGCTGCGCCGGCGCCCGTCCTTGAGCAGCAGATCGATGTACTGTCCGGCGAGGTATTGCAGGCGCTCGTTTGCCGGCAGCTTCAGCGAGACGATCGCCACGTCGTGCGCGACCTTCTCGATCTTCTCTACGCGGCACGGCAGCTTGCGGATCCGGATGTCGCCCGCTCGCCGGACCTCGCGTACCTCGATGACGAGGCGCGACCTGGGCGTGGCCATGCAGAACAGCGCCAGTCCCTGAGCCTTGTCCTGCGCGGTCAGCGTCGCCGCCTGGTGCGGCCCGTAGTCGACCTCGCCTTCGAGGATCTTCCCTTTGCACGTGCCGCACGCGCCGTTGCGACAGCCGTAGGGGATCATGAGGTCCGCGCGCATCGCAGCGGCGAGCACCGTTTCGCCGTCGTCGCAGGCGAAGCTGTGCTCGCTCGGTTTTATGGTAATCTCGAAAGGCATCGCCTGGTTGTTGCGTGACTTGTTCGGCGCAGAGTGCGAGAAGTGATCCGGGTCCTGTTGATTGGCTGCGGCGACGTTGCCATGCGCACCGCTGAGCTGCTGCGCGGCAAGGTCCGCCTTTACGGTCTCACGCGGCGGCAGGAGGATGTTCCCAAACTGAGGCAGCACGGCGTCGTTCCGATCCTCGGCGACCTCGATCGTCGCGGAAGCCTGGAGCGACTGCGCGCTGCGCCCTTCGCGGTTCTTCATTTCGCCCCGCCGCCCGGCGAGGGACGAGACGATCTGCGCACCGCGCGCCTGATTGCCGCGCTCACAAAGGCGCGGATTATACCGCAGCGCTTTGTCTACATCAGCACGAGCGGCGTGTACGGTGATTGCGCCGGCGATCGCGTCTCAGAAGCGCGCCCGCGCCTCGGCCGGACGCCGCGTGCCAGGCGCCGAATCGCGGCGGAAGATCGGTTGCGGCGATGGGCGCGGCGCTACGGCGTGAATCTCGCGATCCTGCGCGCTCCGGGAATCTACGCCGAGACGCGACTGCCGCTCGAGCGACTGAAGCAGGGGACGCCGGTGCTGCGAGCGGAGGAAGACGTCTTCACGAATCACATTCACGCCGACGATCTGGCGCGGGCGACGGTGGTCGCCGCGTTTCGCGGCAGGCCCAACCGCGCCTACAACGTGAGCGACGACGCGGAGCTGCGCATGGGCGAATGGTTCGACGTGGTCGCCGACGCCTTTCACATGTCGCGGCCGCCGCGCGTAACCCGCGAAGAGGCCGAAGCGCGAGTGGCGCCATTGCAGCTGTCGTTCATGAGCGAGTCGCGGCGGCTTTCCAACGCGCGGATGAAGCGCGAGCTGAGACTGCGCCTGAAGTATCCGTTGCCGCAAACGCTGCTGGCCGAGATTGCTCCGCGCGAGCTGCGGCGGCAGCTTGCGCTTCCGCTCGGACCGACATGAGCGCGGCGGGCCGGCGATGACCGGCGAGCCGGCGGCGCCGGACGCCGAGCGCCCTCGCTGGCAGCGGATCGCAGCGCGTCTCGACGCCTACGAGCGTCTCATCCGACTCGACAAACCGATCGGCACGCTGCTCCTGCTGTGGCCTACGCTGTCCGCGCTCTGGCTTGCGACCTACGGCTCGCCGTCGTGGGTAGCCGTCGGCATATTCGTGCTCGGCACGCTGCTCATGCGCTCCGCGGGATGCGCGATCAACGACTACGCGGATCGTCACTTCGACGCCTACGTGGAGCGCACCGCGAACAGGCCGCTCGCACGCGGCGAGATCGCTCCGTGGGAAGCCCTTGCGGTTGCTGCCGTCCTGGCGCTGTGCGCCTTCCTGCTCGTGCTGCGGTTCAACCGCTTCGCGATCGCGCTTTCGCTGGTGGCGCTCGTCATCACCGTCGTCTACCCGTTCTTCAAGCGCTTCTTCGTGCTGCCGCAGGCGTTTCTCGGCATCGCCTTTTCGTTCGGCATTCCGATGGCGTTCGCAGCGGTATACGAGCGCGTGCCGCTCACCGGATGGACCTTCTTCGCGGGAAACCTGTTCTGGGTAATCGCCTACGACACCGAGTACGCGATGGTCGATCGCGAAGATGATCGGAAGCTAGGCCTGCGTACTTCAGCCATTGTTTTCGGGCGCTTCGACGTGCTCGCGGTCATGCTCTGCTACGCCGTCTACCTCGCTACGCTCGCCTGGGTTGGCCGGTTCTACGCGCTCGGCTGGGTGTTCCACGCGGGCGTGCTCGTGGCGGCGTGTCTTGCGCTATGGCACTTCTGGCTCATCAGGAACCGCGGGCGGGAAGGCTGCTTCCGGGCCTTTCTCGGCAATCACTGGCTCGGTCTCGCGGTGTTCGTCGGCATCGCGGCAGATTTCGCCATCCGCTATCACTCGTGGCCGCGCTGGCCCGGCTGAGCGGAGACGCGCGAACTCCCGCGCCACGTCCGAGATGGCCAATTTCGCGCCTCTCAAACAGCACATGCTCTATTGCCTCGATCGCTTCGTCGAGCGCTATGCTCTACGCGGCCCGTTCCTCGAGGTGGGGTGCGGTCGCGGAGACGTGAGCGCACACCTGGCCGCCAAGGGGTGGAAGGGAACGGCGATCGACTTCTCCGATTCGGCGATCGCCGAGGCCGCTGCGACTCTCGCGCCGTTTCCGCACGTCGTCGTGAAAAAGAAGGACCTCGCCGACGTCACCGGCGAATACGCCTGCGTGATCGTGTGGGACGTACTGGAGCACATCGAGGACGATCTGGGCGCCCTGCGCGCCATCGAGAAGCTGCTGCTGCCCGGTGGCCAGCTCCTCCTCGCTGTTCCGAGCAATCCGCGCGAATGGCGATGGGACGATGATTTCTATGGGCATTTTCGGCGCTACACGGTGGCGGAGCTCAGCCGCAAGCTGGCCGATGCGGGCCTGGAGCCGCAGGTGTTCTGGGATTTCACCTACCCGGTTTTCTGGGCGATGCGCCGCCTCTACACGCGGCTCAAGTCGCCACCGCCGATCGCAGACAAGAGCGTCGCGACGCGGGCCAGTTCGACGGCGAATGCGTGGGAGTTGCCGCTGCTTTCACGCCTGCTGGAGCGCGCGGCTCCGCTGTGGCGTCCGCTTCAGCCGGTGCAGTTTCGTCTGTTCCGTACCGCCACCACGCGCGGCCACGAGTTCTTCGCGCTCGCGCGCAAGCCGCTCGCTCGCTAGCGCGAGCGTTGCGCCGAGGCGCGGCGCCGCAACGTGCCCAGGCCGAGGAGACCGAGCAGCAGAGCGGTTGCGCCCAAGGTCAGGTCCGAGAGCGCCGGGATCGACTGTGCGGAAGCAGGGGAGGCAAGCGCAACCACACCGGTCGTGCAGTCGAAGGTGAGCGCGCTGGTGCTCGATGTGTGGCCGGAAAGACCCGGGCCCGCATAAGTCGTGATGGTCACCGTGATCGGGGTGTCGGGAGCGAGTCCGCCGCCGAACGCAGGAATCTGGAAGTTAGGATAGGGCGCGTTGTACGGGCCGATGTTCTTGCCGGTTTCGTCCGTGAACTGCTCGATCACCCCGAGCGCGGGAGCGGACAGCTGCACTTGGGCGGAGGCCTGCGTATCGACGTTGATGAAAGTGTTGAGGCTGAAGGCGCTGCCGCCGCAGGTCCCGGCGAGCCCGGTCTGTGGGCGCAGGATCTCGATTCGCTGGTGATTGGACGTCGCAACGGCCGTTCCGGTGCTCGATGGGCCCGGAGGAGAGGTGCCCGCACCGGCCATGGCGAGGGCGGCCCACAGCAGGCCGAAGCCGCCCCAGCACGCCTTCAATGCCGACGCAGTGATGCGCAAGTGCCACTCTCCCCGGCGACAAGGGCTCCCGCAGGAGCCCATGAAAATGAGCATAGCCGCTGCCCGCTGCAGCGGTCCAGCCGCGGCGCGGGATAATACCCCGTCGAAGCCGCGCTGTAGCGCCGATGCCACGGCAACTGTCGCCGTCTCCCGACAGATTCTGCTGTTTTCGGCCAATTCCGGGTTTTCGGACAGCCGCTGGTAAGATGCCGCGCACGTAAATGGGGCAGTGCCGCCGAAGATGAAATACGCGGACCTTCGTGACTTTCTCGCTCAGCTCGAGCAGCGCGGCGAGCTGAAGCGCGTGGGCGTCGAGGTCGATCCCAGACTGGAGATGACCGAGATCTGCGATCGCGTGCTCAAGGCGCGCGGTCCCGCATTGCTGTTCGAGCGACCCAAGGGTCATTCCATCTCGGTGCTCGGCAACCTCTTCGGCACCGCGCAGCGCGTCGCGCTCGGAATGGGGCAGGAGTCGGTCGATGCGCTGCGCGCAGTCGGCAGGCTGCTTTCCCTGCTCAAGGAGCCCGAGGCGCCGGAGGGATTGAAGGACGCCTGGCAGAACACGCGCCCGATGTTGATGCAGGTACTCAACATGACGCCCAAGGAGCGCTCCTCTGCGCCCTGCCAGGAAATCATGTGGGAAGGCGCCGATGTCGATCTGCATCGCCTGCCGGTGCAGACGTGCTGGCCGGGCGATGTCGCGCCGCTCATCACCTGGGGACTCACCGTGACGCGAGGGCCGCGGAAGAAGCGGCAGAATCTCGGCATCTACCGCCAGCAACTGCTCGCGCGCGACAAGCTCATCATGCGCTGGCTGCCGCATCGTGGAGGAGCGCTCGATTTTCGCGACCACGCGCTCGCCTCGCCCGGGCGTCCGTTTCCGGTCGCGGTAGCGCTGGGCGCCGATCCGGCGACGATTCTCGGCGCGGTCACGCCGGTGCCCGACACGCTCTCCGAGTATCAGTTCGCGGGGCTGCTGCGCGGAGCGCGGACCGAGATCGTCAAATGCATCGCGCACGACCTGCACGTCCCGGCGTCGGCCGAGATCGTGCTCGAAGGATTCATCCGTCCCGACGCTGCCGACGCAACCGGCTACGAGACCGCCCTCGAGGGACCCTTCGGGGACCACACGGGCTACTACAACGAGGTGGAGCGCTTCCCGGTGCTCACGGTGGAGCGTATCACGATGCGCCGCAAGCCGATCTATCACACGACGTATACCGGCAAGCCGCCCGACGAGCCGGCAGTGCTCGGGGTGGCGCTGAACGAAGTCTTCGTGCCGCTGTTGCAGAAGCAGTTTCCGGAGATCGTCGACTTCTACCTCCCGGCCGAAGGCTGCTCGTATCGCCTGGCGGTGGTGAGCATGAGAAAGCAGTACCCCGGGCACGCAAAACGGGTGATGTTCGGCGTGTGGAGTTTCCTGCGCCAGTTCATGTATACGAAGTTCATCATCGTCGTGGACGAGGACGTGAACGTGCGCGACTGGAAGGAAGTCGTCTGGGCATTGTCGACGCGGGTCGACGCCGCGCGCGACGCCCTCATCGTGGAGAACACGCCGATCGATTATCTCGACTTCGCTTCGCCCCACTCAGGGCTTGGCAGCAAGCTCGGCATCGACGCGACCAATAAGTGGCCCCCGGAGACGCAACGCGTCTGGGGCCGGCCGATCACGATGGACGAAGCCGTCCAGCGGCGCGTCGACGCCCTTTGGAAGAACCTCGGTCTGTAGCTAAGCGCCCTTAGTCGGGCGATTCCAGAGGCAGCTCCTGCGGCCGGCGTCGACTGCGCCACTCGCGCAGGATGCGGTAAGCGATCACGGCCACGGTGCCTGCTCGCGCCCAGCGGGCAAATCGCCGCAGCCCGAACAAGGGCGCCACCAGGTCGATGAGCCCGATCACGGCCGCCGGCCGAGTGATCGCGCCGCCGATCATGCTTGCCGGCCGCATTGCTTCGCGCAGCTCGGTGGCGCGCAACGCGGCCTCCATGCGCTGCAGCTGCAACTGCGCGAGAAGCAGC
>Ga0187777_10001725_pt1 | contig 14137 bp, 13 predicted proteins | sample 1015_Q2_SP5_10_M_FD_132416 | JGI IMG/M metagenome (GOLD analysis project Ga0187777, IMG submission 132416) | Tropical peat soil microbial communities from peatlands in Department of Meta, Colombia - 1015_Q2_SP5_10_MG | ecosystem: Environmental > Terrestrial > Soil > Wetlands > Peat | place...
AGGAAGTCGGCATCGGCGCGGTGCTGACCACCGAGGTGATCGGATGGGCACGAGGAGCGGTGCGCGAGACGCTGCTGGCGGCGCAGATCATGCATCTCGCCCAGCGCCAGGCCCGACCGCCCAAACACATCGACGGCGGCCTGGTCACGAGCAAGGACGAGTCGATGCGTGCGCCCACCGAGGAGGAGCTGCGCACGATGCAGGCCCAGATCTCGGACGCCAACTGGCGCCTGTTCGCGGATGCGGACTGGTTGTACGCCTTCAACGGCGAGCGATTCATCCGCGAAACCAGCATGTACGCGGTGTTCGATCAGCTCGGCGTCCGTGACGCGTCGCACGCCTTCTACCTCGGCAAGGAGTTGATGAAGGCCACGATCGCGCGCGGCCTGCACAAGAGCTACCGCCAGGAGGGCCCGCTGGATTGGGGCATCCTGAGCTTTCCCGAACCCCGACGGGAGGACATCCGATGAAGAAGATCCTGATCCAGTTGGATACCGATCAGCACCCGAGTGCGTTCGATGCGATTGCCGCCTACGACGCTGACGTGGACGTCGTGGCCGGATACGGCCAGATCACACCAGACAACCTCCGGGACGTCGTCCAGGGCGCGATCTTCCCGCGTGGTCCCGATGGTCTGGCCAACACCGCCTTCTGGGTCGGCGGATCGAAGGTCCGCGACGGCGAAGCGGTGTTCGACGCGGCACAGAAGCTGTTCTTCAAGCCGTTCAAGCCGTCGATCATGCTCGACTCCGATGGCTCGAACACGACGGCGGCCGCGGCCGTGGCCCGGGTCCGTGGCGCGGTGACGCTCAAGGGCAGTCGCGCGGCCGTGATCGGGGTCGGTCCGGTCGGACTGCGCACGGCGGAGTTGCTGCGGCGCGAGGACGCACAGGTGACGATGTTCACGTTCCCGCCCGATGCGATCAAGGGGGGCCACCGCCGCGCGTCCGGCATCCCGGTTGCCGAGGAAGCGGGCTTCGAGGTCGTCGAGCCGGAGTCGAGCGACGACCTCGACGCGGCGCTCGCCGGCCATGCGGTCGTGTTTGCCGCCGGACCCGCGGGCGCGCAGATACTGCGGCGCAGCGGCTGGGCCCAGGAGGGCGTGCGGGTGGTCGTCGACTACTCGGCGGCCGAGCCCGTGGGCGTCGAGGGCGTCGACCGGGGGGACAGCCTCGAGGAGGAGGACGGCGTGCTGAAGCTCGGCGCCTTGGCGGTGGGCGGTCCCAAGATGAAACTGCAAAAGGCCTGCATCCGCAGAATGTTCGAGACCAAGGGCACGGTGCTCGACATCGATGGCGTCTACGACGTAGCGCTCGAGGCGCTGTGAATGATGTTTGTCAGCCGCGGGATTTCGAGAACACGAACTTGCCCATCGGTCCGTCAAGCGGGCCGTCGGCGTCTGGCCGCCACAGGATCGTGTCCTCGATCTTGCGCGCCAGGGTGAAGTCCTTGTCGGTGATCCCACCCGCCGAGTGCGTCGCGAGCTTGACCCAGAGCTTTCCCCAGGTGACGTTCAGGTCGGCGTGATGGCCGGCGGCCTCGCACAGGTACCCCACGGCATTGACCGCCATCAGCGTCGTCGGCCAGCCGTCGGTGTTGTACTTGCGCCGGATCCACTTGTCCTCGTAGTACCACTCGTCGAGTCCGTACTCGGAGAACTTCGCGGGGATCTCGTCCTCGCTGTAGGTGCGCGGCTTGTCCTTCGTTGAACTCATGACCGAATGATATGCCCCGCGTAGCCGGCGTTGACCCGGGAACGGTGTCGTTCGACCTATGCGTCTTGCAGGACGGCGAGGCTGTGGTGGAGGAGGTGTTCGAGACCGGTTCGCTGAGCGAGGACAGCGCCCCACTGCTCGACGCGCTGACGTGCCACGGACCGTATGACCTGATCTACGGCCCGAGCGGATACGGCCTCCCGCTCGTGGCCGCCTCCGACGTCGGCGAGCGCGAGCTGTCCGAGATGGTGCTGGTGAGACCCGACGAGGGTCGCGCCGATGCGGGCGTCGGCGGGATGCGCTCGCTGCTCAGAGCACTCGCGGGCAGCGGCTTGCCGGTCGTCTTCGGTCCCGGGGTCATCCATCTGCCCTCGGTTCCGCGGCATCGCAAGTACAACCGGATCGACCTCGGGACCGCGGACAAGGTCTGCGCCGCCGCGTACGCGATCGTCGATCAGTCCAGCCGCCGCGAGGTAGCGTTTCACGAGACCGCGATGGTCATGGTGGAACTGGGGGGTGCGTTTACTGCGGCGCTGGCCATCGACGGGGGACGGATCGTCGACGGGATGGGCGGGTCATCTGGGCCACCCGGCGCGCGGGCAGCCGGAGCCCTGGACGGCGAGCTCGCGTACCTGCTCGGGCCGGCGCTGCGCAAAGACACCCTGTACAGCGGCGGCGCCCTGGACCCCGCCGGCGCGCTCGACATGAGCGACCTGGACGCGCTGTGGGCCTCGCCCGCTCACGCGGAGGGCTGGACCGCGCTGCTCGAGGGCGCGGCCAAGGCGGTGCGCGCCCTGGCGCTCAGCGCGCCGGCCCTGCATGAGATCGTCGTGTCGGGCCGTCTGGCTCGGCTGCCCGAGTTGATCACGTCTCTCGCCTCGTCGCTCGCGGCTTTCGCCCCGGTAGTCGCGCTCGTTCCGGGTCACGCGAGCGCTGCCGCGCGCGGTGGCGCGCTGCTGGCCGACGGGCTCGCGGGCGGACCATACGCCGGCCTCGCGAAGGCACTGAAGGTGCGCGAGTCGAGCGGGACCGTGCTCGACTACCTGCGCGTCGCCGGCGCCGAGGAGATCTCGCTGGGCTGAAACTGTCCGCAGAGTGACCATCTCGCCCGTCCGCGCAGTCACCTTGACTGGTTGGTCACTTGACACTCGACTGTTCGGTCAGTCTTACTACCTATCCGATCGGTCAGTCAGTAAGCCTGCCCGGTCGGACAGAAGATCTTGTGACTCACGGTCAGGTTGTGTAGTGGCCGCGCCCCTGTTAGGTTTTTTTGGCCCATTTTCCGGATGGAAGGAGAGAGCCGCGTGGCTGCCACTGCCAATAAGAGTGTTATCGAGGGGTTGATAAAGCAGAATGGGACGTCGATCGGGGCGGTGTTGGGCCGAGGCTCCGTAGGCGTAGCCGAGGAGGGATCGGATGGGAAGATGCACGCCACCGTCCGGATCCCCCTGGACGAGTTGGTGTTCGAGCCCAGAGTCCTGGTCATGCCGCACGGTGGCGACCTCGAGCTCGAGATCATCAACGACGACAACAACTCCCACTGCGCCGTGCTGCCCAACAACGGCGACGCGAAGTTCATCTGGCTGGTGAACTTCTCGAAGGGAACGGCCAACCTCAACCTCGACGGCCCGGGCTACTACTGGTACGGATCGCGAACCGGAAACGATGAGGGCGGCGGCCTCACCGGCACAATCGTTGTCGGGGGCGAGGTCCCAGACGAAGCCAAGCTAGACCGCCCACCCCAACCGCGACCGTAGAAAGGAGCAGCTAATGGCAACTGAGTATGTTGACGCAGGCGAAGCGGTCGACTTCCGGATTCTGAGCCCCGGCCTGGTCGGCAAGGCGCCCCCGGTGACTAAGGGCATCAACTACAAACGCATCCTCAAAGCACGTGATGCGGAGCCGCACAACTGGATCACCTACTACGGCGCCTACGACGGGCAGCGCCACAGCCCGCTCGATCAGATCAACCGGAAGAACGTCAAGGATCTCAAACCCGCCTGGGTATTCCAGTGCGGCTCAGTCGGCATGCACTCGGGCGCATCGACGTACTCGTTGGAGGCGTCCCCGCTCGTCGTCGACGGCATCATGTTCGTAACCGGCTTCGATGGCTGGATGTGGGCGGTGGACGCCAAGACCGGTCAGGAGCTCTGGCGCTACCATCGCGCCTCCCCTTACGACGTGCGCCTGTGCTGCGGCAACGTCAACCGCGGGTGCGCCGTGGCCGACGGGAAGGTCTTCATGACCACCCTGAATGCCCACGTGATCGCGCTCGACGCGACGAACGGCGAGCTCGTCTGGGACCAGCCGTACGGCGACGTGCGGGCCGGTGAGAGCGCGACGGTCGCTCCGCTGATCGTCAAGGACATGGTGATCGTCGGGAGCTCCGGCGGCGAGTTCGGGGTGCGCGGGCACGCCGACGCGTTCAACCTCAAGACCGGTGAGCGTGTGTGGCGCTGCTACATGATTCCCGCCCCCGGGGAGCCGGGGTCGGAGACGTGGCCCGCCGAAGGCGAGGCCTGGGCGCGCGGCGGCGCAAACTGCTGGACCACGCCGACGTTCGACCCGGACCTGAACCTCCTGTACTTCAACACCGGAAATCCGTGTCCGGACTTCGACGGGGGAGTACGAGAGGGCGACAACCTGTTCACCAACTGCGTCGTGGCGGTCGATCCGGACAACGGCCAGATCAAGGCGCACTACCAGTACACCCCGCATGACGTGTGGGACTACGACTCGACGATGGAGAACATCCTGTTCGAGATGGATGGGCGGAAGTGCTCCGGCCACTTCGACAAGAACGGGTACTTCTTCGTCCTGGACCGCACGGACTGCAGCCTGATCCGCGTCGTACCGTTCGTCGACCGCATCACCTGGGGTGAGATCGCCGCGGACGGCAAGGTCACGCCGCGCGTGTTCCCGGACAAGGAAGGGGACCCGGTTCACTTCTGGCCCGGTCCGGCCGGCGCCAAGGAGTGGACGCATGCCGCCTACAGCCCGAAGACCGGTCTCTTCTATTGCCCGGTGCAGGACGTCGGCGCCACGGCAACTCGGCGCCGCCGGGAGTTCAAGGAGAGCATCCCGTACTGGGGTGCGGGTGTCGCTGTGGACACGGAGGACGTTGCCGGATACATCTCCGCGATCGATCCGGCCACGGGTCAGGAGAAGTGGCGCTTCCGTCAGGAGCACCCGATGACCGCGTCCGTGCTGACCACGGCCGGCGGCCTCGTATTCGCCGGCGGCCCGGCGGGCAAGTACTGGGCGTTCAACGACAGCACCGGAGAGCTCCTGTGGGAGTTCCAGTGCGGAAGTGGACACCACTCGAGCCCCAGCTCCTACACGGTCGACGGCCGGCAGTACATCGCCGTGCCGGTCGGGTACGGCGCCTGGACCGAGGGGTTCTACCCCGGGGCGCTGGCCCAGGCGGGTGGATCCGCGATCTTCGCGTTCGCGCTGCCGGAGTAGCGCACACCCAATCGAAGCCATATGCGATATGCGGTCTGGCACGGCGCTCGCGCCGGGTCAGACCGCAGGCCTCGACACCGCCTTCGAAGGAACCCCAATGTTCGCGTTGCTCTCGCTCGGGTTCACGCTCAGCCTGGACAACTTCCGTACCTCGATCGTGCTGGGGGGGCTCAAGCCGACCCTGCTGCGGTCGGTCAAGACATCCGCGATCTTCGGCCTGTGGGATGGCGTCGCGCCGCTGGTCGGGATCCTCGTCGGCCACTACCTGAGCGACAAGATCAGCTCCACCGCCGACATCGTCGCCGCGGTCGGCCTCGGTGCATACGGCCTGTTCGTCCTCGTCCGGGCGTTGGTGAAACCCGAGCATGCCGACCCGGACCTGCGCTTCGCGACGCGCGGGTTGCCCCTGCCGTTGAGCGTCGACAACGTGGCCGCCGGCGCGGCCCTTGGCATCGCTGGATTCTCTCCCTGGCTCGCGCCTCCGCTGTTCGGGTTCATCACGTTCGTGATGTCGGTCGCCGGGCACCAGATCGGCCGAACAGCGGCCCACTTCATACCCAGCATCCGTACCGACCTGTTGACCGGGATCGCATTCGTCGCGATGGCGGTCTTCCTGGTGGTTGGCATTAACCTCCCGGGCGACTGACGCCGACGCTAGTGCGTCGTGCAGGTCCTTTGGGGACGTGGATCCCGTACTGAGCCCGGCGACGCCCCCTCCGGTGCCCGCCGTTTTGCTCATCACCCCCACGCACTGCCGTGGAGTCAAGCCCCTATGCCGGCACGACGGCCGCGTGATGATCGCCGATCAGTTTCCGCGCGGCTCCGGCTACCTGTGACGCGCTGATGCCGAGATACTCCATGACCTCTACGCCCGGCGCCGAGGCGCCGAAGCGTTCGATCGAGACGCTCGCATCGACGAACCGCGACCAGCCCTGCCTGACGCCGGCCTCGACCGACACGGACGGAACGTGGAGCGGCAGGACCGCGCGCCGGTAGGGCTCGTCCTGGTCCTCGAACAGCTCCCACGATGGCATCGACACCACGCGCGCGCCGAAGCCGTCGTCGGCGAGCCGGTCCCGTGCCTCCAGCGCGACGCTCACCTCTGAGCCGCTCGCCACGAGCACCACGTCGAGGCGGTCAGGCGAATCGTGCAGCACGTAGCCGCCGCGCGCCACGCCGTCCCGGACGAACCCGGGGTCGAGCACCGGCAGGTCCTGCCGCGTGAGCAGCAAGCAGACCGGGCCTCGTTTCCGCTCGATCGCCACGCGCCACGCCTCCGCGGTCTCGTTGGCGTCGGCCGGCCGGATCACGGTCAGCCCGGGGATCGCACGCAATGCCGCGTAGTGCTCGACCGGCTGGTGAGTAGGCCCGTCCTCGCCGACGGCGACGGAGTCGTGGGTGAACACCCACACGACCGGCAGCCCCATCAGCGCCGAAAGCCGGATCGCCGGGCGCATGTAGTCGGAGAACACCAGGAATGTGGAGCCGTAGGGCTTCACGATCCCGCCGTGCAGGGCCAGCCCGTTCACGGCCGCACCCATCGCGTGCTCGCGCACGCCCCAGTGAACGTTCGCGCCCGCGCGTCTGCGGTTGAACGAGCCGCGCTCCGGCAGCGTGGTCTTGGTCGACTCGACGAGGTCAGCCGATCCCCCGATCATCGTGGGGAGATACGGGGCGGCCGCGGCCATCACCTCGGCGCCGGCCGCGCGTGTCGCGAGCCTAGCCGTCTTGGCGGGGTCGAACGCGGGGATCGCGGTCGCGAGCCCGGGCTCACATTCGCCGTTCCACGCTCGTGCCCACTCGCCCGCAAGCTGGCGGTTCGTCCGGGACCAGCGCTCGAAGCGCTCACCCCACAGACGATGCGCGAGCTGGGCGCGATTACGGGCCGCCGCGAATAGGCGGCGCACCGGGTCGGGCACTACGAACGCCGCATCCGGGTCCCAGCCGAGCGCAGCCTTTGTCGCCCGCACCTCCTCCTCGCCCAGCGGCGCTCCATGCGCCGCCGCCGTGCCCTGTTTGTTCGGAGCGGGATAGCCGATCACCGAACGGACTCGGATCAACGATGGCCGGTCCTCCTCGAGGATCGCCTCCTCGATCGCTGCGGACACCGCCGCCACGTCGTTGGCGTCGTCGACCGAGGTTGTGTGCCAGCCGTAGGCCCGGAAGCGCCCCTCGACGTCCTCGGTGGCGAAGCTGAGCGACGTCTCGCCGTCGATTGTGATCCCGTTGTCGTCGTATAGGTACACAAGCCGGCCGAGCCGGAGGTGACCCGCCAGTGACGCCGCCTCGGCCGTGACGCCCTCCATCAGATCGCCGTCCGAGCAGAGCGCGAAAACGCGGTGATCCACCACCTCCGGCCCGAACCGCTCGCGCAGGAAGCGTTCGGCCAGGGCCATCCCGATGCCGTTGGCGAATCCCTGGCCGAGCGGGCCGGTCGTCGTCTCGACCCCCGGGGTCAGACCGTGTTCGGGGTGCCCCGGCGTGCGCGAGCCCCACTGGCGAAAGCGCCTGATCTCGCTCAGGGGCACGTCGTAGCCGGCCAGGTGCAGGATGCTGTAGAGCAGCATCGACCCGTGCCCGGCGGACAGGATGAAGCGATCCCGGTCCGGCCACTCGGGATCGGCGGGGTCGTGACGCAGGAACCGGGTGTAGAGCGCGTACGCGACAGGCGCCATCGCCATCGGCAATCCCGGATGCCCGGAGCGCGCCTGTTGCACCGCGTCGATGCTCAGTACCCGGATCGTGTCCACGCACAGGCGATCGAGCCCGGGGTCCGCGGCGGTCGCGGACCACGGGGCGACCTCGGCGCTCACACCGACACCGCGACGGCCGCGAGGGTCCGGGTGCCCTCGCCGCCGAGCGCGACCGCCGCCCTGGCCGTGACCAGGTGGTAGAGGACCAGCAGCTGTACCAGCGCCAGCGACTCCGAGCGATGGAGCTCTGTGCCAATCGTGAACTCGCCGAGACGCCGGGTCCGCAGGTGCGTGGCGAAGTGCATGCGCGCCCAGATCATCTCCTCGATCGCCTCCGCATGGTCCGGATCCATCCGCCCGGGAATCCGCAGCACCCGTTCGCCGGCACGCTCGATCAGCGTCAGCCCGTCTGGCTTGCCGTTGATGAACGGCGAGAGATCCGGGTGCGGCAGCCCGTCGCACAGCGTGAGCTCGGCCTCGAGGTGAGTCTGGTCGGCCGTCGGTTCGGCCTCGCCTGGCCTGAACGACACGAGCATGTCCGCGTAACGTCGCTGGGGCCGGATGAAGGCCTCCGAGTCGGCCTCGCGTCGGTCGAGCTCGGCGAGCACCTCGTCGGTCGTGTAGCCACGGCGCGAGCAATCCCGTTGGACCTTCCACCGGCGCCGCAACTCCTCCGGCGGGTTGAGAAATACGCGCACGTCATAGATGTCGCGCATCTCAGGAAGGTGGTAGCCGAGCAGCCCCTCGATCACCGTGAACCGCTCGGGGACGACATACACCGGTGGCCCGAATGTACCGTCCTTGTGCCGGTAGACGGGCTTCAGGATCGCCTCGCCCGCCCGCAGGTGCGCGAGGTGCTGCGCGATGATGTCGACGTAGTTGCAATCCGGGTGCAACGGCGTGATCCCGAGCTCCGCGCGCTGCCGGCGGTCGTAGCGGTGGTAGTCGTCGGTGCAGATATGCGCGACGTGCTCCTCGCCGAGCACGCGCACGAGCCCGCGCGTGATCGTCGTCTTGCCCGCCGCGGAGTCGCCGACGACGCCGAGGATGACGGGCCGGGCACTCGGCCGCTGGTTTGACTGCCCTGTTGCAGTCACGCCGCTTGCCGCTCGGGCTCGGGTCGCCGGTCGTCTTCAAACACGCTGCTCTTCAGTATGTCCTCCGCGTCGATCTGCGTGAGCATCTCGACCGTCGGCTCGACCCCCGTCCGCACCGCTTCGTAGATCCGGTTGGCGTGTCGCAGCCGCGCGCGCTCGATCCCGTTGCGCACGCTCCGAGCATGCGCGAACCGCGGCCGGCCCATTCGCCGCACGATGTACTCGCGAAACGCCTGCTCGGCGTCCTCGGTTAGCACGTAGTTCTCGGACGAGAGCATCAGCTCTCCGATCCGGAGCAGCTCCGCCGCGGTGTAGTCGGGGAAGTCGATGTGGTGGGCCACGCGCGAGGACATGCCGGGGTTCAGCCGGAAGAACTCGTCCATCCGGTCCTCGTAGCCGGCCAGGATCACGACCAGCCGATCGCGTTCGTTCTCCATCACCTGCAGGAGTATCTCGATTGCCTCAACCCCGTAATCGCGCTCGTTCTCCGGCCGGTAGAGGTAATACGCCTCGTCGATGAACAGCACCCCGCCGAACGCGCGCTTGAGCACCTCCTTGGTCTTGGGCGCGGTGTGACCCACGTACTGGCCGACGAGGTCGTCACGGGTGACGGCCACCACGTGGTTGCGCTCGATGTAACCGAGGCGATGCAGGATGTCCGCCATGCGCATCGCCACCGTCGTCTTGCCCGTCCCGGGGTTGCCGGTGAAGCACATGTGAAGGCTCGGCCGCCCCGCGGCCAGCCCGGCCTGACGGCGCAGCTGGTCGATCACCAGCAGCGCCGCGATCTCTCGGATGCGGGTCTTCACCGGGCGCAGTGCCACCAAATCGCGGTCGAGCGCGTCGAGAACCGCCTCGATGTTCGCCTCGCGTACGACGGTGGCGATATCCCGCGGCTCGGATTGGGTCTCGCTCAGGACGCTCACCCCCCCGCTCCGTTCATGTAGCGACTCCCGACCGGCTTGTCCGCCGCATACGGGTGCAGCCGGTACCGCATCACCCGATCATTGGCGTCCGTGCGCTCGAGGCGGAACCCTGGCTCGCGAGCGGGTCGGTTGACGATGAAGCTGAGCGCGGTCGTCTGCCGACCGTACGACGCGTCGTACGCGATCACCTTCATGTAGTGCTGGGGATGGGCCTCCCGGCACGCGCGGACCTCGCGCATGACCAGCGCGACCTCCTCGACCGGCAGGTCGAACATCGGCAGCCCCCACATCTCCCAGTACGAGTTGCGGGGATGGGGGTCGTCGGTGTACTCGATGGAGATCGCCCACCCTCGCTCGAGCGCGTACTGGACCTGGGCGCCGATCTGCTCGTCGGTGAGGTCGGGAAGGTACGAGAACGTGCCTTGCGTGATTCGCATCGTGTCTCTCCTGCTAGTGGGCTCGGACCGGTCCGCTACTAGGCCAGCGTCGGGGTGAGGACGTAGTCCGGGGTGTCGGTGGACTGGAAGTCGAACGTCACGTCCTTCCAGACCTGAAGCGCGGCGTTCAGCTCGGGGCATCCCTTGGCCGCCTTTTCGAGGATGTCGGGACCCTCCTGGAAGTAGTCGCGGCCTTCGTTGCGCGCCTGGATCATCGCTTCGACCGCGACCCGGTTGGCCGTCGCGCCGGCGCCGATCCCCATTGGATGCCCGATCGTGCCGCCCCCGAACTGCAGCACCACGTCCTCGCCGAGGTAGCGCAGCAGCTGATGCATTTGTCCGGCGTGAATTCCGCCGGAGGCCACCGGCATCACCGCCGGCAGCGAGGCCCAGTCCTGGTCGAAGAAGATGCCGTTCTCCAGGTTCTCAGGCACGTGGTCGAGGCGGAGCGTGTCGTAGTAGCCCGCGATCATCGACGGGTCACCCTCGAGCTTTCCGACGACCGTTCCGGCGTGGAGATGGTCTACACCCAGCAGACGGCACCACTTCGCGATCACGCGGAACGACACGCCGTGGGTCTTCTGACGCGTGTACGTGCCGTGGCCGGCGCGGTGCAGGTGGAGGATCATGCCGTTCCGGCGGGCCCACTTCGACATCGACTGCATCGCGGTGTAGCCGACGGTCAGGTCCATCATGATGATCACGCTGCCGATCTCTTTGGCGAACTCGGCGCGCTCGTACATGTCCTCCATGGTCGCGGCCGTCACGTTCATGTAATGGCCCTTGACCTCGCCGGTCGCAGCACTGGCGCGGTTCACGCCCTCGATCGCGTGCAGGTACCGATCGCGCCAGCGCATGAACGGCTGCGAGTTGATGTTCTCGTCGTCCTTGGTGAAGTCGAGCCCGCCCCGCAACGCCTCGAACACGACGCGTCCGTAGTTCTTGGCCGACAGGCCAAGCTTCGGCTTGACCGTCGCGCCCAGCAGCGGCCGGCCGAACTTGTCCAGGTACTCGCGTTCCATCACGATGCCGTGCGGCGGGCCCTGGAACGTCTTGACGTAGTGGGTCGGGATCCGCAGATCCTCGAGTCTCAGCGCCTTGAGCGCCTTGAACCCGAACACGTTTCCGATGATCGAGCTCGTCATGTTGGCGATCGACCCTTCCTCGAACAGGTCGAGGTCGTAGGCGATCTTCGCGATGTACTCCCCTTCACGCCCCGGCACCGGCGAGACGTCATAGGCCTTCGCCTGGTACTGCTCATGGGCCGTGAGGCGATCGGTCCACACGACTGTCCAGGTGGCGGTTGACGATTCACCGGCGACCGCGGCCGCCGCCTCCACGGGATCGACGCCAGGCTGCGGGGTGATGCGAAACGCAGCGAGGATGTCGGTCGCCTTCGGGACGTAGTCGGGATTGAAGTAGCCCATCTCGGCGTAGGGCGTGACCCCGGACGCCCAGCGGTCCTTCTTGTGGTCAGGTGATGCTGCGGTACTGATCGCCATCGTTCTCAATCGATCCCTTCGCTCGACGGCGGACAGCGTAGGCTTGACAGTTCATAGAAATCAAGTTCTAATTTATCGTGCTCCTATAGGACTAAAACTATCTATGTGATTGATAGGCCTTTGCCTTACGGTCAACGGCGTTTCCCTGTTGTAGTGGTCCCGCGCGCGAGTTAACGTGCCCCGGCTCATGATCGACGTTGCGCTGGGTCCGACCGACGTACGCGCCGCCGAGATTGCCGTCGTGATCGATGTGCTGCGCGCGACTTCGACCGTGACGCAGGCGCTCGCGGCCGGCTATCGGCGCGTCCTCTGTGCCGACAGCATCGAGCGCGCCGAAGGGATGCGAGACCCTGGCCGGGTACTGGCGGGCGAGCGATCGTGCGTCAAGCCGCACGGATTCGATCAGGGGAACTCGCCGGCCGAAGCCCTAAGGCCGGCCGGAAGCGAGCTCGTGCTGGCCACGACGAACGGGACGCCGGCGGTAGCGGCCGCCGCCGAGCGAGCCGCCACCGTGGTACTTGGCTGCATGCTGAACCTCGAGGCGATCATCCGCACGACCTTCGAGCAAGCGGGGGCGGCCGGGCTGGACGTTCAGCTGGTCTGCTCCGGAACGAACGGTGCGGTGGCGCTCGAGGATGTGTACGTTGCCGGCCGGATCAGCCTTGCTCTGCCTGGCTCCCGCACCGACGCGGCGCTGGTGGCCGAGGCCGTGGCCCATTCGTTCCGCGGACCGCTCGAGGCCTTGTCCTCCGGCGCCGACGCCCGGGCGCTCGAGGCGGCCAGGCTGAGCGACGACATCGCCTTCTGCGCCCGCGAATCGGTGCTCGACGTGGTTCCCACGGTGCTGACGGCGAGCGCCGGCATTGCCATCGTCGTGCGGAGCGAGGATCTCGGGCACCCGCCGACCGCCCCGGCCGACGACCGCCTGGATACGGTCAGCTTCTGATGCCCCGCCCGATCTTGCTCGGGATCGCCGGGGATTCCGCCGCCGGCAAGACCACCCTCACCCGCGGCCTGGTCAGAGTGCTGGGCGAGGCACAGGTCAGCCACTTGGCCGCCGACCACTACCACCGCTACGACCGCAAGCAGCGCGCGGAGCGGAAGGTGACCCCGCTGCACCCGGATTGCAACTACCTCGACGTGCTCCAGCACGATCTCGAGCACTTCCGCGCCCGCAACTCGATCCTCAAGCCGGTGTACCGCCATCGGGACGGCACCTTCGGGCCCGCCGAGTACGTCTCGCCGGCCACCTTCGCGATCGTCGAGGGCCTCCTGGCTCTGCACACCGAGGCAATGCGGGACATCTATGACGTCCGTGTGTACATGGACCCACCCGAGGACCTCCGCCGCAAGTGGAAGGTGCAACGCGACTGCTCGCGGCGTGGCTACACGACCGATCACGTGCTCGAAGAGCTCGATCGTCGGGAAGCCGATGCCGAGGCCTACATCCGACCTCAGCAGCGGCATGCCGACCTCGTGATCTCGTTCATGCCGGGCGACCGCGGTGACCAGGAGCACCTGGACGCCAAGGTCACCATGCGACCGGGGCTCGTCCATCCCGACCTGTCGGCGCTCGATCACCACGCCGACGGCATCGTGCTGGCCGCTCGCGGTGCGGAGACATGCCTCTGGGTACCGGGCACGATCCGTCCCGAGCACAGCGCGGCGATCGAGGAGGCGATCTGGGAGCGCATGCATTTCGCCAGCCATCTGCGGACCGATCGGCTCGGCGAGTTCACGGTCGGGACCCGCCTGCACCGGTCCGAGTCGTTGGCGATCACCCAGCTCCTGGTCCTCTACCAGCTGGTGACAGCGCGAGCCGCGGTCGCAGTCGGCGCACTCGACGCCCGAACCGATCGCGTCGCTCCGGCGCGCGCCGGCAGCCCCTGATCAGGTCTCGTCCCGGCTCGCGCTGGTCCCCGCGAGGCCGAACGATCCAAGATCCGAAGCCCCGGCACGGACGAACTCGATGAAGGTCGCGGCGGGCGCGGCCACGGGACCGACTCCAGAGCGCAGGACGAACCACGGCCGGGGCGCGGGGCCGTCGCTGAGCTTGATCTCGCCCAGCCACCCCGCCGTCAGCTCGGCCTCGACCGCGGCTCGCGACAGAAGCGACACGCCGAGACCGGCTCGGGCCGCCTGCTTGATCGCGCCGTTGGAGCCGAGCGTGAGGGTCCTCGGGCTGAGGCCGCGCTCGCTGAGGAACTCCTCACCCAGCGCGCGCGTCCCCGATCCCGGCTCGCGGAGTAGCCATGCCCGGTGCGCGAGCTCGTCCGCACGGACCGGTCCCGCTTCTGTGAGG
>Ga0187777_10001729_pt1 | contig 14110 bp, 12 predicted proteins | sample 1015_Q2_SP5_10_M_FD_132416 | JGI IMG/M metagenome (GOLD analysis project Ga0187777, IMG submission 132416) | Tropical peat soil microbial communities from peatlands in Department of Meta, Colombia - 1015_Q2_SP5_10_MG | ecosystem: Environmental > Terrestrial > Soil > Wetlands > Peat | place...
AAGAAGGCCGCGAAGAGCCTGCACGTGCCCGTCGCCGGCGAGCCTGCGACTGCGCTCGTGATCGGCTACGACCACCGCTACGCCGACGGGCCGAAAGCTCCCTCGCGCTCGGACACGATCATGCTGATCCGCGCCGACCCGCGGCTCAACACGATCTCGCTCCTCTCCCTTCCTCGGGATATGTGGGTACCGATCCACTGTCCGGGCAGGGCGGTGTTCGACTCGAAGATCAACGCGGCCTACGACTACTGCGGACCTGCAGGGACGCTCGCGACGGTCGAGTCGCTGACCGGGCTCGACATCAACTACCTGATCACGGTCAACTTCCGCGGCTTCATGCAGATCGTCGACCACGTCGGCGGCGTGTACGTCGACGTCGACCGGCGCTACCTGAACACCCACAGCGGCCCGACGGGCTACGCGACGATCAACCTGCAGCCGGGGTACCAGCTGCTCGACGGCAGCGACGCGCTCGACTTCGTCCGCTTCCGGCACACCGACTCGGATCTCTACCGCGTCGCGCGGCAGCAGCTGTTCGTCAAGGCTCTGAAGGATCGCGTGGCGTCGTCGATCTCGGTCAAGTTCCTGGCCCTCAAGATGCCGCAGCTCGTCCGCGCGATCACGAGCAACACCGAAGTCGCCCAGGGCGGCGGCCGCCCGATCGGAGTCCACACGCTGCTCTCGTATGCGTTCTTCGCCTACGGGCTGCCGGCAGGTCACGTCTTCCAGTCGAAGATCGAGGGCCTCGAGGGCTCCTCCGACCTGACGACGACGCAGCAGAACGTCAACACCGCCGTTCAGGAGTTCCTGCACCCGGACGTCGAGTCGCCCAGCAACGCGACCGCCGTCGCGCTCGGCGAGAAGCCGAAGGAGAAGGCGCCGCCCCCGAGCCAGACGACGATGACCGTGCTCAACGGCAACGGGATCGCCGGGTCGGCGTCGACGGCCGGGGCGCTGCTCAACCAGCGCGGCTATCAGATCCTCACGCCGCCCAACGGCATCGCCGCGAACGCGCCCTCGATCGGCGGCATCAAGCAGTTCGGCTACTTCCGGTCGAGGGTGTACTTCGACCCGCGCCAGCGAGGCGCCCGCCCGGCTGCGCTGCAGGTCGCGAACCTGATCGGCTCCGCCGACATCGCGCGCATCCCGGCGTCCGTGCGTCCGTTCAGCTCCGGGGCGATGCTCGTCGCGATCGTCGGGCAGACCTTCCACAACACCCTCGCGCCGGCACCGATCGACCAGACGCCGAAGGCGGTACCGCCGAGCGTCGCGCCCGCGAGCGGCAACGCGAGCGCGCTCGCCATGCTCGAGCCGCTCCAGCACCGGGTGCCGTTCCGGTTGATGGAGCCGACGGTGGTCGAGAGCTCGTCGATCCTCGACCCGGAGCTCCCGATGCGGTTCTACTGGATCGACGGCCGCGGCAACCACAAGGCGATCCGCCTCGTCTACCGCATGGGCGGCGGCAACAAGTACTGGGGGATCGAGGAGACGAACTGGGCGGACGCGCCGATCCTGAAGGACCGCAACTTCCACCGCTCGATCAAGGGCCGGCGTTACGACCTCTACTACAACGGCCCGCACCTCCACATGGTCGTGCTCCGCCGTGCCGGGGCGACCTACTGGGTTGTGAACTCGCTGCTCGACGAGCTGTCGAACGAGACCATGTTGGCGATCGCCAAGGGATTGGCGCCCGTCAACCGCGCCAAGCAGTAGGTTTCGCGGCCGTGAGCAGGGTGGCGGTGTTCGGCGCCGGCTACGTCGGCCTCGTGACGGGTGCCGCACTCGCGGACCTCGGGCACCACGTCGTCGTGCGCGACGTGCTCGAGCAGCGGATCGACGCTCTCCGGGACGGACGAGTCCCGATCCACGAGCCCGGCCTCGACGCCCTCCTCGAGCGCAACGGCGAGCGGCTGCGCTTCACGGCCGACGTCGGTGAGGCGATCGAGGGTGCCGAGGTCGTCTACATCGCGGTCGGGACTCCGCCGACGTACTCGGGCGACGCCGACCTTTCCGCCGTGTGGACGGTCGTGGACGAGCTGCCGGCCGACACCGACGCGACCGTGGTCATGAAGAGCACCGTCCCCGTCGGCACCGGCCTGAAGGTGCGGCACCGGCTCGACGCGAGAGGGCTCGGGCGCGTCGGCTACGCCTCGAACCCGGAGTTCACGGCCGAGGGAACGGCGGTCGTCGACTTCATGCGACCGGATCGGATCGTGATCGGGGCGTTCCGCGACCAGGATGCGGACGTCGTCGCGCGAATCCACGAAGGGATCGAGGCGCCGATCGTCCGCTGCGACGTCGCATCGGCGGAGATGATCAAGCTCGCGGCAAATGCAGCCCTGATGACGCGCATCTCGTTCATCAACGAGATCGCGAACGTCTGCGAGGCGACAGGCGCCGACGTCGTGAAGGTGGCGGAGGGGATCGGCTTCGACCGGCGGATCGGCTCGAGCTTCCTTCGCGCGGGCATCGGCTACGGCGGCTCGTGCTTCCCGAAGGACTCGCTCGCGCTGAAGCAGCTCGCGGCGAACTCCGGGTACCACTTCCAGCTCCTCAACGCGGTGATCGAGGTGAACGAGCTCCAGAAGCGACGCGTGATCGCGAAGCTGGAGCGCCACTTGGGGACGCTGCGCGGAAAGCGGGTCGCACTGCTCGGCCTCGCCTTCAAGGCGAACACGGACGACATGCGCGAGGCCCCGTCGATCGTCCTCGCCGGCCGACTCCTCTCCGAAGGTGCAGAGGTGCGTGCCTGGGATCCCGTCGCCGACGGGAGCGGGCTCGCAGGCGTCGAGCTGGCCGAGACGCCCGAGGCCGCGCTCGCCGCAGCCGACGCCGTCGTCGTCGTCACGGAGTGGCCGCAGATCGGGGGGATAGACTGGCCGGCGGCCGCCGCGGCGATGCGGCAGGCGCTGCTCGTCGACGGCCGCAACATGCTCGACCCCGCCGCGCTCAGGGCAGCCGGCTTCGTCTACGAGGGCATCGGTCGACCGCCCGTTGCGGCCTCGGCAGAGGCCGGTTGATGGAGGCGATCATCCTCGCCGGCGGCAAGGCCGAGCGCCTCGGGAACGCGGCCCGTGGGCTGCCGAAGGCGCTCGTTCCGGTCGCCGGCAGGCCGCTCGCCGCCTACCAGGTCGGTCGCCTCCGCAACGCAGGCGTCGAGCGCGTCATCGTCAGCTGCGCCGCCGGCCAGGAGGAGCACTTCTCCGATCAGCTCGGAGGGCTCGGCGTGGAGATCGTGACCGCCGGCGAGCCCCAACGGCTGGGACGCGGGGGTGGGATTCGGTTCGCCGCGCGCGAGCGGCGCGAAGAAGGCGACGTCTACGCGCTCAACGGGGACGAACTGCTCGACGTCGACCTCGCCGGCCTGCTCGCTCGGCACCGGGAGAGCGGAGCAGCGGCGACGATCTCGGTCACCGAGCCGCCGTCGCCGTTCGGCGTCGTCGACGTCGACGACGCGGACTTCGTGACCGGATTCCGCGAGGGCGGACGAATCCCGTATCTCGTCAGCTGTGGGGTCTACGTGCTCGGCGAGGACGCGCTCGCCCGCTTCCCGGAGCGGGGCGACCACGAGTCGACGGCGTTCCCGGAGCTCGCCGCCGAGGGGAGGCTCGCAGCCTTCCGCCACGAGGGGCTCTGGCTCACCGTCAACACCCCGAAGGATCTGCGGCGGGCGGAGGAGCACGTCGCCGCCCATCCGGAATGGCTGTCGGGGTGAGCTCCCCGTTCTCGGTCGAGCCGCGGCGCGTCGACAAGCCCTGGGGCTACGAGCTGATCTGGGCCCTGACGGACCGCTACTGCGGCAAGGTGCTCTTCGTGCAGGCGGGCCAGGCGCTCAGCCTCCAGTACCACGTGCGCAAGGAGGAATCGTGGTACGTGCAGAGCGGCCGGGCGCGCGTCGCGCTCGGGACGCTGGACGCGCAAGCAGCGCTCGAGATCCTCGAGATCGGCCCCGGCGACGCGTTCCACTACCGGCCCGGCACGATCCACCGGATCACGGCGATCGAGGACACGACGATCGTGGAGGTCTCGACGCCGGAGCTCGACGACGTGGTGCGGCTCGAGGACCGGTACGGGCGCGCCGAGCGGGACGCGTGAGGGACAGGCCCTGGTGACGGTCACGTGACGGTCACGGGCAACGCTCAATCCGTGGCCTGTTTGTGCCGATAGCGACGCGGAGATGGTGCGCTCGGCGGCCTATGGGCTCTCGGCTGCGCTCGCGGCGCTGCTGTCCGCTGCGCTGTTCGTCGAAAGAGGGAACGCCACTGCCGTTTCCGGGGTAGGCGTGATCGTCGGAATCGGGGCGCTCGCCGGCCTCTTCGTCGGCTTGCAGCTTCGGCGTCCCACCGAGCGCGGGCCCTGGCGGTTGATCGCTGCCGGCCTCGCAGCTCTCGTCGCAGGGGACGCCGTTCTCCTCGCAGAGTCGCTCGGCACGATCGGACCGTTCGCGATCTCGCCCAGCGACGTCGCACCCCTTCTCGCAGCCCCTCTCTTCGGGGCGGCGCTGCTCGGCCTCGCGCGCCGCAGGACGCCGAGTCGCGACTGGCCGAGCCTGATCGACGCCGCCATCGTCACGACCGGTCTTGCAGTCGCAGGCTGGGAGCTCGTGATCGCGCCGCTCTGGCGCGCCGACCCGCACGTCTCGGTCGAGCAGGCGCTCGCCCTCGCGCACCCGGTTGCCGCGCTCGTGTTGCTCGCGCTCTCCGTCCGCTTCCTCGTCACCGACGGGAACGGCGGCCGCTCGTATGCGCTCCTGGCCGGCGGCGTCGGCCTCCTGCTCGTCGCCGACGCGAGCGACCTGCTGGCAGGCGTGCGCGGCTGGCTCCTCGCGGGGAGCCTGACCGGGGCGCTCTTCCCCGTCGCCTTCCTGTTGCTCGCCCTCGCCGCCTGCGACGTCTCGATGGCGCGCCTGACCGAGCCGATCCACGAGCCCGATCGCCATGTCGCCCGCAGGCGGCTGGCCCTGCTCGTCCTCGCGGCGCCCGTTGCGCCGGTCTTCGTCGGGCTCGCTGCGCTCTCGCGGGTCGACGCGACCGTCCCGCTCGTCGTCGCTGCGACTGTCGTGGTCGGTCTCCTGGGCGCTACGCGGATCGTCGGCGTCGTCGCCGACTACGAGCGTGCGATCGGGCTGGAGCACATGCTCCGCGAGGGAGCGCCGAGACTCGTCGTCGCCCGAACGCGCGAGGAGATCTGCGATGTCGCGACGGAGCTGACCCTCGAGCTCGCGGGCGGGGTCCGCGAGGCGTTCGTCGACGTCAGCCTCGGCGGCTCTGCGCCGAGCGACGTCCGTGACGCGCTCGTGGTCGGCGGAGGAGAGACAGGCTCCTGGCTCCGGGGCGAGTACCGCCGCGCCGGTATGCTCGGACGGCTCGGCAACGCAAGAACGCTGGTGTTCCCGATCATCGTCCGGGACAAGCCCGCAGGCGTGCTCCGGCTCACCGCCCGCCGACCTCCGAGCTCGTCGCTGCGCGATGCCCTCGTCACGCTCGTGGCGCAGGTTGCAGCGGCATTGGAAGGGGCCGATCGTGCGGAGGACATCATGGAGCGGCGCAGCGAGGCGCGGTTCCGCTCCCTCGTCCAGAACTCGAAGGACCTGATCGCCGTCGTCGAGCCTGATCTCACGATCCGCTTCGTGACGCCGTCGTCGTGGACGATGCTCGGACAGGGTCCAGAAGAGCTCGTCGGTACGCGCCTGGACAGCCTCTTGCACCCGGACGAGGTGAACGACACCTCGGCGCTGCTCCGCGAGCGCGCGCTCGACGAAGGGAGCAGCGAGCACGAGTTCCAGCTCCGGCACGCCTCTCAGGGCTGGCGCACGGTCGAGGCGGCGATCGCGAACCTGCTGAACGACGTGTCCGTCCGCGGTCTCGTGCTGACCGCGCACGACGTGACCGAGCGCCGCGCGCTCGAGAACGAGCTCGCGCACCAGGCGTTCCACGACTCGCTGACCGGTCTGCCGAACCGCGCGCTGTTCGCCGATCGCGTCACGCACGCACTCGAACGTGTGGCCCGCGGCAACCGGTGCGTGGCGGTGCTCTTCGTCGACGTCGACGACTTCAAGACCGTCAACGACAGCCTCGGGCACGCGACGGGCGACGAGCTGCTCGTCGCCGTGGCCGGTCGGCTCCGTGGCTGCATGCGCGCCGCGGACACCGCCGCGCGCCTCGGCGGCGACGAGTTCGGGCTCCTGTTGGAGGACGTGCCGGGGGTCGACAAGGCCGTCGAGCTCGCCGAGCGGGTGCTCGAGGCGCTGAGCCGGCCGCTCGTGCTCGGTCGGACGGAGATCCTCGTGCGCGCGAGCATCGGGATCGTGATCGGGCGCGCGGGCCAGACCGGGGGAGAGCTGCTCCGGAACGCGGACGTCGCGATGTACAAGGGCAAGCGGCAGGGCGGCAACCGCTACGAGGTGTTCGAGCCGGCGATGCACGCCGCCGCGCTCGCACGGCTCGAGCTCAAGGCGGACATCGAGCGCGCTCTGCTGAACGACGAGTTCCACCTCATGTACCAGCCGATCGTCGAGCTCGCAGACGGCGCCGTGATCGGGCTCGAGGCGCTGATTCGCTGGACGCACCCGTCGCGGGGCGCGATCTCGCCGGCCGAGTTCATCCCGCTCGCCGAGGAGACGGGGCTCATCCCGGAGATCGGCCGCTGGGTCCTGAACCGAGCCTGCGAGCAGGCGATGGAGTGGCAGCGCATGAACGTCTCTCAGCGCCCGCTCTCGATGAGCGTCAACCTCGCCGGCCGCCAGCTGCAGAGCGCGTGGCTGATCGGCGAGGTGACGGAGGTGCTCGAGTCGACCGGCCTCGCCCCGCGCGACCTGATGCTCGAGATCACGGAGAGCACGCTGATGGACGAGGTGGAGACCGTCGCCACGCGCCTCGCCGAGCTGAAGAAGCTCGGGGTCAGGGTCGCCGTCGACGACTTCGGCACCGGCTTCTCCTCGCTCAGCTACCTGCAGCGGTTCCCCGTCGACGTGCTGAAGATCGCGAAGTCGTTCGTGGACGAGATCACGACCGAGAACAAGGACGCACGGCTCGTGCAGGCCGTGATCCGGATCGCATCCTCGCTCGACCTCGCGACCGTCGCGGAGGGAATCGAACTGCCCGAGCAGCGCGACCGGCTGCGCGAGCTCGGATGCATTCTCGGTCAGGGCTACCTGTTCGCCCAGCCGATGCTGCCGGAGGCCGTCCCGGCGCTCCTCCGTGGCGGCGAGTTGCGCGTCGTCGCCTGACAGCAACCTTGACACGATCGTGCTAGGGTTGGCCCGTGGAGACCGTCCCGATCGGCGAGGCGTCGACGCGGAGCGGCTGGTCGCCGCGCATGCTCCGCTACCTCGAGCGCACGGGCCTCGTCGTGCCGTCCCGCACGGCCGGCGGCTACCGGCACTACGGGCTGCGCGAGCTGAACCAGCTCAGATCGCTCGCCGACCTCCGTGCCTCGTTCGACGTGGACCTCGACGAGGTCGCGTTCGCGCTCCGGCTCCGGCGGGAGCCGGAGCTGCGCGCAGCGGTCGAAAGCTGGCTTGCGGGCAGCAACGAGTCCACCGCCTGGGTGGAGTGGGAGCAGCGGAAGCACGAGCGGTTGCTCGCCGCCTGAGCCTGGCCCGCCAGAGCCTGGACGGTCGACCTCTAGACTGGCCGAACCTGACGAGAGAGTGACGAGACGAAAGCGAGAGGGCTGATGGCAACGACGAAGCGCCACGACGTGAAGGATCTCGCGCTCGCCGCGGAGGGCGTGCGCAGGATCGAGTGGGCCGACCGGCAGATGCCCGTTCTCCGGGCGATTCGCGAGCGATTCGAGCGCGAGCAGCCGCTCGCCGGCTTCCGGGTCTCCGCGTGCCTGCACGTGACGACCGAGACCGCGAACCTGATGCGCACACTGCAGGCGGGCGGCGCCGACGTCGTCCTCTGCGCCTCCAACCCGCTGTCGACCCAGGACGACGTCGCCGCGGCGCTCGTCGACGAGTACGAGATCTCGGTCTTCGCGATCAAGGGCGAGGACAACGACACGTACTACTCGCACATCGAGGCGGCCGTCGATCACCGGCCGCACATCACGATGGACGACGGCGCCGACGTGATCGGCGTCCTCCACTCCCATCGCCGGGAGCAGCTCGGCGACGTGATCGCCGGCACCGAGGAGACGACCACCGGCGTGATCCGCCTGAAGGCGCTCGAGCGCGACGGCAAGCTCGGCTTCCCGGTCGTCGCCGTGAACGAGGCGCGGACGAAGCACCTCTTCGACAACCGCTACGGGACAGGTCAGTCCACGATCGACGGCATCGTCCGCGCGACGAACGTGCTGCTCGCGGGCCGGACGCTCGTCGTCGCCGGCTACGGCTGGTGCGGACGGGGTGTCGCGATGCGCGCGAAGGGCATGGGCGCTCACGTGATCGTGACCGAGGTCGACCCATTGAAGGCGATCGAGGCCGTGATGGACGGCTTCCAGGTGATGCCGATGGAGCAGGCGGCGCGCGTCGGCGACGTGTTCGTGACCGCGACCGGGGACAAGGGCGTGATCGCACGGCAGCACCTCGAGCTGCTGAAGGACGGCGCGATGCTCGCCAACACCGGCCACTTCAACGTCGAGATCGACATCCCGGCGCTGCGCGCGCTGTCGACCGAGAGCCGCCAGGCGCGGGAGTTCGTCGAGGAGTTCACGCTCCCCGACGGGCGCCGCGTCTACCTGCTCGCCGACGGCCGGCTGGTCAACCTGTCCGCCGCCGAAGGGCATCCGGCGCAGGTGATGGACATGTCGTTCGCCAACCAGGCCCTCTCGGCCGAATGGGTGGTGCAGAACGCCGCCTCGCTCGAACGCATGGTGTACGTCGTGCCCGAGGAGATCGACGACGAGATCGCGCGGCTGAAGCTGGCGACGATGGGCGTCTCGATCGACCAGCTCACCGAGGAGCAGGCGAAGTACCTCGCCTCGTGGGACGAGGGGACGTAGCCGGATCGGGTCTTGCATCGCGGCTCGCCGTGTCGCAATGCAAGACCTGACCCCGTTCGAGATCGTGCGCCTCGAGGACGACGCGGTCGTCGTCCTCGACCAACGCCGGCTCCCCGACCAGGTCGTCGAGCTCCGCTGCACGAGCTCGGCCGAGGTGGCGGAGGCGATCCGCACGCTCGCCGTACGGGGCGCTCCCGCGATCGGCCTCGCGGGGGCCTACGCGCTCGCGCTGGCCGCTCGCCGCGGCGAGGATCTCGACGCCGCGTACGCTGTTCTCGTCTCGGCGCGCCCGACGGCTGTCAACCTCCGCTGGGCCCTAGACGAGCTCCGCGACGACCCGACGCCGGAGCGGGCGACCGCGCTTCACCGGGCCGAGGTCGAGCGCTGCCGTTGCATGGCCGAGCACGCTGTCGAGCTCGTCGCGCCGGGTTCGAGGATTCTCACGCATTGCAACGCCGGGGGTCTCGCGACGGGCGGATATGGGACCGCGGTCGGAGCGATCCGCCGAGCCTGGGAGCGGGGTCTCGTGGAACACGTCTGGGTGGACGAGACGCGCCCGCTCCTGCAGGGTGCCCGCCTGACCGCCTGGGAGCTCGAGGGCCTCGGCATCCCGCATGCGGTGATCGCCGACTCGGCGGCCGCCGGCCTGATGGCAAAGGGCGCCGTCGACAGCGTCGTCACGGGCGCGGACCGGATCGCGGCGAACGGCGACACGGCCAACAAGGTCGGAACGTACGCGCTCGCCGTGGCTGCGCGGCACCACGCGGTTCCGCTCCACGTCGTCGCCCCGACCTCGACGGTCGACCTCGGCACGCCGACCGGCGCCGAGATCCCGATCGAAGAGCGCGACCCCGGCGAGGTGACGACCCGCTTCCCGGCCTTCAACCCCGCCTTCGACGTGACGCCGGCCGAGCTGATCGCGGCGATCGTCACCGAGGAAGGCGTCCACCGTCCGCCGTACGCAGCTAGCCTGCGCCGCGCGTGAAGCTGATCGTGCTCGCCGCCGGGTACGCGACCCGGCTCTATCCGTTGACGCTCGACCGTCCCAAGCCGCTGCTCGAGGTCGGGGGTAAGCCCATGCTCGACCGGCTGCTCGAGCGCGTGCTCGCGATCGGTGGCATCGACGAGACGATCGTCGTCACCAACGCGAAGTTCGCGGGGGCGTTCTCGGACTGGGCGCGAGGGCGCGAAGGCATCGTCGTGCTGGACGACCGGACGACGAGCGATGACGATCGTCTCGGCGCGATCGGCGACATCGGCTACGCCCTCGACACACGCGCCGTCGACGACGACCTCGTGGTCGTCGCGGGCGACAACCTGTTCGGATCGGACATCGGCGACTTCGGCCGGCGAGCACGCGAGGTCGATGCGCCCGTGCTCGCCGTGCACGATGTCGGCGACAGCGCCGAGATGGCGAAGTACAACCAGGTCGAGGTCGACGACGAAGGCCGGATCACGTTCTTCGAGGAGAAGCCGGCCAACGCGACGTCGACGCTCGCCGGGATCGCCCTCTACTTCTATCCGCAGTCGACGCTGCCGCTGATCCGGCAGTACCTGGCGGAAGGGAACAACCCCGACCAGCCGGGGCGGCTCGTCGAGTGGCTGTATCCGCGCATCCCGGTCTACACCTGGCGCGTCCCGGGCGAGTGGTTCGACATCGGCTCGCGCGAGTCGTTGGCCGCCGCCGAGGAGCGCTTCGCCGAGCTCGACGACTGACGCGTGCGCGATCGGCACGAAGCTGGCACGGTCCCGTGACGTTCGGGCCGTGACGATCGCTGGGTGCTCGACGTGCTCCTGCCGCGGCGCTGCGCGATCTGCACGCGACCCGGCCGGTCGCTGTGCGAGGGCTGCGCATCGCAGCTCGTCCGGCTCGTGCCGCCGGTGTGCGAGCGCTGCGGCTCCCCGGGCGCCTGGGCCGTTCGGCGCTGTGCGGAGTGTGTCGGGCGGAGGCTCGGCTTCGCGACGGCGCGCGCGGCGATCCTGTACGACGACCGGGCGCGCCTGCTCGTGCGCGCGTGGAAGGAACGCGGGCTTCGCGATCTCGGTCCGGTCGCAGCCGAGCTCGTGACCGCGGTCGTCGCGCGACCCGCCGCCGACGCGGTCGCGTTCGTGCCCGGCGACCGCGACCGCGGGCTCAAGCGCGGGCACTCCACGCCGGAGCGGCTTGCGTTCGAGCTGGCCGCGCTCTGGTCGCTGCCGCCGCAGCCACTCCTCGTCCGTCTGCGCTCGACCGCGCCGCAGCGCGGGCTCGGGGTGCGGGAGCGGCGGCGGAACGTCGCAGGCGCGTTCGGCGTGGCCGCCCGTCCGCCCGCGAGGGTGGTTCTCGTCGACGACGTCTACACCACCGGTTCGACGGCGAGCGCGTGCGCGACCGCGCTGCGCAGTGCCGGTGCGAGTCGAGTGGACGTCGTGTCCTTCGCCCGCGCAGTCCGCTAGAGTCGGAGTACCGACGGAAGGAGGCGCGGTGAGACTCCAGATCAGGAGCCGTGGTGATCACGTCACCGACTCGGTCCGGAAGTACGCCGAGGAGAAGATCGGCAAGCTCGGCCGGCGGGTGCACGACTTGACCGTGGTCGAGCTCACGCTGTCGCGCGAGCACAACCCGTCGATCTCCGACGACCACACGGCCGAGGCAGTCGTCCGCACGAAGGGCAGTACGATCGTCGTGCGCGAGAAGGCGCAGACCTGGGAGGCCGCGGTCGACCGGCTCGTCGACAAGCTCGGTCGTCAGGTGGAGCGCTACCGCGAGAAGCGGACGCAGGAGCACCGGCGGCGTGCGCCTCAAGCTGCGGCTACGACCGAGGCCGAGGCCGATGCCGAGGCGGAGATCGAGGCCGAGCCCCGCGAAGAGTCGGCTGCGTAGCCGGGCGTCTCGTCTGGACGCGTGTCACGAGGTCCGCTTCCGCACGAGCCGGGTCCGCACTGGGGCGAGGTCGGGATCCACGGGCTGCACCGGCCGCGCGAGTGGGACTCGGTCGTCCTCGTCGACGCGCCCGAGCTCGAAGGCGACCGGCTCGCGTTCGCAGCGCTTCCCGACGGATCGCTCGTCTCCGGGGACGATCGCGATCCCGTGGCTCTCGCGCGCAGGCTGGGCCTCACCCCGCCGTACCGCGCGGTCGCCGTACGACGCGGGGCGGGGAGGTGGTCGGTTGGAGCCCGCTCGATCCGGGTCGTCGAGCTGTCTGCTCCGTCGGCCGGCGAGGAGATCGAGGTCGTCTGGGACGCGTCGGGCCGCCGGGTCGAGGTCGACGGCGAGCCGACGCTCGTCTCGTTCCCGGAGCTGGAGCGCCTCGCCGCCGGCTTCGACGCGTGGGTCGTGTGGGCGCGGCGCCTGCGCGGCACGGCGTGGGAGGTCGAGATCCGACCGCTCTAGAAGTCGATGCACACGGCACAGTCCCAGTTCACCCGCCCGCCGGTGGCCCAGGCGAGGCCGTACGGGTCGAGGGCGGCGAGGACAGGTCGCGCCGTCGAGCCTCGGACGAGCAGGGAGTCGACACCGGTGCCGACGTGGAGTGCGTGGACGGAGCCGCCGAGCGAGTAGAGAATCCGGCGCTCCCCGAAGTCGAGCAGCCCGGCCGAAGCCGGTAATGCGACCTTCCTCAGCGCGCGCGGCCCTCGACGGATCTCGACGGAGGAGCCGACCTGGAGCAAGGCTCCGACTGGCGCGAGTGCGATCACGGAGACCGCGCCGGCGGGATAGCCGTAGGTGTCGAGCACCGAGCCGTCCGCTGCGAGGACGTCGACCTCGCCCGTCGCGAGGAGCGCGACGACCGTCGCGCCGGCCGGCCCGTCCCCCGCGGCGACCGAGAGAATCCGCGCGGGGGCCGGCCACGAGAAGGCCCGTGCACCGTTCGGTCGGAGCAGCACGAGGCTCGAGCCGACCGCGTAGGGGATTCCCGCTGCGCTCCCGGGCCCGAGCACGATCGGCGGCGGGCCTGGCGCCTCGACGTCCCGCGGCACCCAGCGGAGCTGGCGGGGCGTCTTCAGCGTGGTCGTCGCGGTCATGAGCAGCCAGTCGCGGAAGTTGCCGCCGTTGTAGGCGATCCAGGCGACACGGTTCGCCGACACGGAGACCGTCGTGATCCCCATCCCGGTGCTCCCGACGTTCGTGCACGGACCCGGTTCGCCGAAGCGCCACGTCCCCTTCGAGGCGGGGTTCCAGAGCTCGACGTGCTCGCAGTCCGCCGCCGTTCGCCCGACGACGAAGGCGATCGACGAACGGTCGAGGGCGAGGGCGGTGATCGGGCCCTAGCGAACCTGGCTCCGGCCGGGCGTCGTCAGCGCCCCCGCCGAGCCGACCATCGCGATCGTGCCCGTGATCGCGCCCCAGAGGACGAGCCTGCGCACGCGGACAGCCTAGGCTGCACCTGTTCGGGAATCGCATGGGATTGCTGAGGATTCCCGCGCGGCGCGGCGAGGACCGTGGCGCCCGGGCAGCAGCCGGTACCCTCTGTCACGTGCCTGGAACCGAGATCGGCGGTCGCTTCGAGAAGATGCTGCGCGTCGGCGAAGGCCGGCGCGTCAGGCGGTTGCAGGAGCAGGCCGAGTACATCGCCACGCTCGAGCCCGAGCTGCAGGAGCTCTCCGACGACGCCCTCCGCGGCAAGACGGCGGAGTTCCGGCAGCGGCTCGAGAACGGCGAGACGCTCGAGGATCTGCTCTTCGAAGCGTTCGCGTGCGTGCGCGAGGCGCGGTGGCGCGAGTCGCAGCAGCGCATGTTCGACGTCCAGATGATGGGCGGGATCGTCCTCCACGAAGGCGACATCGCCGAGATGAAGACCGGCGAGGGGAAGACCTTCGTCGCGAGCCTCGCGCTCTACCTCAACGCGCTCGCGGGCACGGGCGTCCACCTCGTCACGGTCAACGACTACCTCGCGAAGCGCGACGCCGAGTGGAACAGGGGCGTCTACGAGCGCCTCGGCATGACCGTCGGCTACATCCAGAACATGATGCCGTTCGACGAGCGGCGCGAGGCCTACAACGCCGACATCACGTACGGGACCAACTCGGAGTTCGGCTTCGACTACCTGCGCGACAACATGTCCGTGTCGCTCGAGGGCGTCGTCCAGCGAAGTCACGCCTATGCGATCGTGGACGAGGTCGACTCGATCCTGATCGACGAGGCGCGGACGCCGCTGATCATCTCGGGCGAGCCCGAGACCGC
>Ga0187777_10001730_pt1 | contig 14103 bp, 10 predicted proteins | sample 1015_Q2_SP5_10_M_FD_132416 | JGI IMG/M metagenome (GOLD analysis project Ga0187777, IMG submission 132416) | Tropical peat soil microbial communities from peatlands in Department of Meta, Colombia - 1015_Q2_SP5_10_MG | ecosystem: Environmental > Terrestrial > Soil > Wetlands > Peat | place...
ATTGCCGCCCTGTTCGATGTCAAACTGCAGACGGGAATTCACTTCGCTCTTGTGACGTTACCGCTTCGGGGCACGAACCCGATTTTGGCGCAACAGCCGCTGCGCGACCTCGATCAGGTGCGTACCTTTCTCGCCGGTTCAGGCCCCACGGCGTTTCTCGACATGCCGTGGATTCCGCTTTTCCTGTTTGCATTGTTTCTTTTTCATCCGGTGATCGGTGTCGTTGCCACATCCGGCGCGGCGGCCATCGTCGCCATGACGTATTTCACCGAACGTCAATCGAGAGGCGCTGCCAAAATATCGACCGAGGGCAGCGCGCAGCGGCAGGTCCTGGCCGACGCACTCCGTCAGAACGCCGAAGTCGTTCGCGCCTTGGGAATGACAGGCCGCCTGGCGGCGCGCTGGTCACGCACGAACGAACAATACGTTAGAGACAGCATGCGACTCGCGGAAATGCACGCGAACCTCAGCGCCGTGGCGAAGGTCCTCCGCTTTGCGCTGCAATCCGCCGTGCTCGGTATTGGCGCCTATCTGGTGGTCATCGAGCAGGCCTCGGGCGGCATCATCATCGCATCCTCGATCATGATGGGGCGCGCGCTGGCGCCGGTTGAAGTCGCGCTGGCAAACTGGAAACAACTTGTTGCCGCGCGCGAGGGTATCGACCGTCTACGTACCATCCTCAAAGCGACGGCGGCGCCTGCTGCGCCAGCAGTCGTTCTGAAGCGACCGAATCGTACCCTGACGGTTGAGGGCGTCAGCGTTGTCGTGCCCGGCACGCAAAGGATGGTTCTCTCTCATATCTCATTTGGCCTGAACGCAGGCATGGGACTGGCCCTCCTCGGTGCTAGCGCTGCCGGGAAATCTTCTCTCGCCAAAACGCTGGTCGGTATCTGGCCGGCGGCAACCGGCGCAGTGCGACTCGATGGCGCTGCGATCGATCGATGGTATTCCGACGATCTTGGCCGGCATATCGGGTATCTGCCTCAGGACGTCGCGCTATTCGACGGATCGGTAGCGATGAACATCGCGCGTTTTGATGATACGGCGAACTCGGAGTCCATCCTGAAAGCCGCACGCGTGGCCGGTGCGCACGAGATGATCCTGCGTCTGCCGGATGGCTATGACACCCGGATCGGGGAGCGCGGCGCGTCACTATCGGCCGGACAGCGTCAACGCATCGGCCTTGCGCGCGCTGTGTTCGGTCGTCCATTTCTGGTCGTGCTCGACGAACCAAACGCAAATCTGGACGCCGATGGCGAAAATGCACTGGTCGGCGCGATCGAAACGCTGCGCCGCGAGAGGAGTATCGTCATCGTGATTTCGCACCGGCCGAATGCTTTGGCGGCACTGAATATGGCGATGGTCATCTACGATGGACGGCTGATCGCTTTCGGGCCGCGCGAAGAGATTTTCGCACGTGTCGCGCAATCGAATGTCCACCCGGTGCGCATGCCAAAACGAAGTGACTCTCGATCGAGCGCGGGAGGCACGCAATGACCTGGTCCGGTTACAGAAATGAGACGCCTGAATACGAATACAATGACGTCGATCCGGCGATTGGTCCGCAGGGCACGGCTCTTATTTGCGAACTCCGCCGGCTGCAGAACTTGCTTGATCGAGAGCGGCTTGTGGAGCAAGAGCGGTTTCCGCGCACGATCGAGGCCCGTCGAGCCGATTGGAAACCAACCGACCGGATCGTGAGCCTGAGGCAGCCGGTTCGGAGGGCGCCCAACAGCGCGGTCGATCTGTTCCTTGGTATTTTGGGGATGAACCGGCGCCGGCCAGTTGGTCGGGGGCCCGCTCCACGACCGGGTGGAAAAATCTCGTCGACGCAGGGAACGCCCGATCGCCGCGCTCCCCCAAAGGTCTCGTTGCATCCGCACGCCGAACGGCACCACGCTCGACCGGTGCTCACGGCAATTCCCGCGAGCAATCAAATCCGGCAACACAAGCGCGATACGTTCGCCGAAAAGCCGGGATGGCAACATTTATTGGATCGCGCCGATATTCCCCCTCCGGCGGAGATCGAAAAGAAGCTACGCAGCGCACTGGTGGGCCACTTTGAGCGTCTCCAATCCAGTAGCGCCTTCGAACGATTGCGCGAGGGCTGTACGTTTTTGCTCAGCCGCACACGCGCGGTCGGACTTGACGAAAGCTCCGGGCCTGAGCTCTCAACGTGCCTGACACAGACGTATGAGAGTGAGCTCAAGACAGGTCTTCGTGTCCTGCTCGTAGGTGTCGGAATCCTCGGAGGCTGGGCCACGCTGGTGCCGCTCTCCGGAGCTGTCGTTGTGCCGGGCACGCTTGTGGTGGAGACCGATGTCAAAAAGATCCAGCACCCGACCGGCGGCGTCGTGGCGCAAATTGCCGTGCGCGACGGCATGCAGGTGAACGCCGGTGATCTGCTGCTGCACCTCGACGAGACACAATTGCGCTCCAACTATCAGGTTTTGACGCAGCAGCTCGATCAGATTCGGGTACGACGCGCGCGACTGGTCGCCGAGCGCGACGGTCTTGGCGAACCGCAGATGCCGCAGCAACTGGCGCAAAGAGCCAACAACGACGAAGTACGGAGCTTGTGGACTTCGGAGATTTCACTGTTTACCAGCCGCGCCGCCGCGCGCCGCAACGCCAAGCAGCTCTTGCAGGGTCACGTCGGGCAACTCGAGGAGCAGATTTCCGGCCTCGACGCCCAGGTAAAATCGAAAGCCGCACAGCATGACCTGATTTCCGGTGAACTCGATGGTGTCGACAGTCTCTACCAGAAGGGGCTGGTTCCGCTGACACGGAAAACGTCGCTGCAGCGCGAGGCCGCCCGTCTCGATGGAGATCGCGGTCAAGCGACGGCGGCAATCGCTGAAGCAAAATCCAAGATCAGCGAAGCAGAGCTGCAGGCTATACGGGTCGACCAGGATTTCCGTACCGAAGTCATGAAGGATTTGCGCGAGGCGCAGGACAAGGAGGCCGAGCTGGTCGAGAAAACCGTCGCAGCGCAGGATTTGCTGAAGCGCGTCGATTTGCGCGCGCCTACCAGCGGAACCGTCCATCAGCTTTCTGTCCACACCGTTGGCGGTGTGATCGCCCCAGGCGAAGTCGCAATGGAAATTGTGCCGGAGTCCGACGAATTGCAGATCGAAGCGAAGCTTCCACCCAAAGACATCGATCATGCACACAGGGGTCAGCAGACTTTCGTGCGGTTTTCTGCCTTCAACCAGCGCACCACGCCGCAACTCGAGGGAGTCGTGTCCTACGTATCGGCGGACGTGGCTCATGACAAGAATGCCAGCACGAGTTCGCCCTATTACACCGTGCGGGTGACCCTCCCCGGCAGCGAGCGCCGCCGACTCGGCGAATTGAAACTGGTGTCAGGGATGCCGGCCGAAGTTTTCCTGCAGACCGGCAGCCGCACCATGATGAGCTATTTGCTGAAACCGATCACCGACCAGCTGCTGCGTACATTCAACTAAGCGCCGGCGGCGGCGGGCTGAACTAAGGAGATTTCTGCTCGGGGTTGACTTCAATGATGTGGGCGATGGTGCCTTTGCCCACGAGCGGAAATATCTGCCCGAGATACATCACTGATTGCTGCCGCTCGGACCAGGACCACAATGCACCGTTCCGTTTGTCTAAAATGATTACCTTATCCGCAAACCTGTGGCGGCCAACATCTTGTCGGTACTGAAAAGAGCCAGCTCCGAAGGTGGCGTTTTGGTCCTCCTGGGTGGTCACCATCTCGTAGGCGTTCTCATAGCGCGATTGCGCTGATGCTGGCCCTGCCACAATTGCGAGCGCTGCTACCGCCATAATCTCAAATATTTTTTTCATACATTCTTTCCGTAAACCAACGTGAACACTGTCCGCGGAAAGAATCAATCGCGTCATTGAAATACGGCGCGCATTACCAAGGTACCTCATGCGAACAATTTTTTTTATCGGTGAATTTTTCAAAAAAGGAATTGCACTGTCCCAATTTGGACACTTACGCGGTCGATGCTCAAACCAAGAACGATAATATTTGGCTCGATGGGCCGCCCACACAACCACGATCGAGCCGGAAGATTGAACCTCACCGCACACTTGCAGAGTGCGCGGTTTTTTTTGCATTCGGAGTGGAGCAGGGAGTGTCTTGGTACCTCCGCCAGACCGCAAGTAAAGGATACAATTCTAGATGGTGAGGACAATTCAAAAAACGGGAGCGCGATGATCCGCGAGGAACGATCCGTTTGTTGAGTTTTGGTGAGGGAGTAGTGGCGTATGAGTACACCGATCCAGCAGGCTGAGCTGAGTCCGGACGATCCGAAATTCTATGCGCCACCGAAGTGGCGCAGCGGCGAGATCAGCGCGCCGTCAATTCAGCCGTCTCAAGGCGAGCTTCCGTTCCAAGCCTCCTTTGACTGGACATCGCCTCCGGCCAGCGCGCCGGAAGACAACGCCGCGCCGGAAGCGCAAGAGCGGACGTCCGATGTTTCGCACCAGCTCGAATATGATCGCGTGCGCGTGACGGCCATTGCCAGCGCCGTCGGAGTTGTGGCCTGGACCGCGTTCTGCATTACCATAGGACTCGAACGGCTCGACAAGATCAATTTCAGCCAGCTTCGAAGTGAACCGGTATCGTCAAGTCAACCTGAGAATTCTCTTAGCGAACGGCTGCAGGCCGCGGCTATCGCGCTGCAAAAGCAAACGCGGCAGATTTTGGCCCCGACTCTCGTTGTCGCGGACTCGAGCGGTGTCGTGAACGCGGCCCTGCCGCTTTCCATTCAAGTTTCCAATTACACAGCGGATTCAAAGATCAATCTCAGCGGCCTCCTCCCCGGGACAATGTTGAGTTCAGGGATGCGCGCCGATGAAGGGCAATGGCGCATTGCGGTCGACGATTTGCCGAAGACACATGTTATCCCGCCGCCCGAGTACATTGGTCCGATGACAATTGTTGCAGAGCTTCGCAATGGCGACGATCAAGCGATCGTACGTACGCCGTTGCGGTTGACTTGGCGTCCGGCCACCGCGGAATCGATCGGATTTGGTGGCCCCGCTCAGCCGCCATCGCCGCCGGCGCCGCTATCCGTCGTCGCCGACAACCCGGCACCGAAGCAAGCCTTGTTCGAGCAGTTCCTGGCCTGGCAGAACGATTCGGCGGCGGCGACAACCGCGCCACCGCCGCGGCGGCATAAAATCTCGAAGAGACACCGACATCGAAATCAGTCGGTGGCTTCTTCCGAAACCCAGGCCGACACCGAGCCCCGCTGGCAACAGCGCCGTACGGCTTACACCTTATCCTCCGACGCAAGCCTTTCGCGCGATCAATGGCCGCTTTGGATGGGTGATCGTCAGACAAGCAGCTGGCAAGCCGCAGACGATTGTCCGACCGGATCGTCGAAACGCGGGGGCAAAAGATCGCAGAGCAGCTGCCGCTAAACTTTCTGTCTTGACCTGAATCCGCATCATTGCTTCGGGCGATAGTTCCATCGCCGGTGGAACCGTTCGGCGATCCGATATTTTCAAACAATTTTGCTGTGTATCTTGTACTGCCGCGCCGGGGCACGGAACCAAACATCGCCAGACGAATTTCATCGTGGTGCATTCCAGAGGAGGAAACGTCATGTTGAAAAACTCGCGCTCGCGAGCGCCGCGATTGCGCTTCTGATGTCGACGGCAAGCGCCGACTACTACATCGTTCAAGAGAAGGCCACGAAGAAGTGCAAGGTCGTGGAGACACGCCCGACAGACACGACCTGGATTCAGATTGGTCCGGCGGCCTTCAAGACCCAGCGCGATGCCGAAAAACAAGTCAAGACAGTGTGCGTGGAAAAGTAACCGTCTAAGCATTTTCTGGCCAAGGGCCGTCACGTTGTGGCGGCCCTTTCGCTTTCGAAAGACACGATTTACCCAAACGTAACGATTTGATGTGAGCATCCGCGCCCTAGCGGACGCCGGCCAACATACATGCAGCATAAATTCGGGGTATCCATGGTATCGCGTAGAATGAAGCTCGTTTCGGCGGTCGTCGTTGCCGCGGTGCTTGCAGTGATGGCGCCCAGATTTGTCGGCACACCTTCAATGCAGATCCTGCGTTCGCAGCAGCATGGGATTTTGGCGTGCGGCAATACGACGTCGGCCACGGAGTGCGAAAAGCTGGATTCGATGCTGGCTCGGTAGGCGGCCGCTGCGCCCGCAACAAAAACCGCCCATGAAATAACAAAGGCCGCCAGGTTGGGTGGCCTTTTTCTATTTCTGGCGTGCAGGTCTAGCCAAGCCAGATATTGGCTTCCTTCACCACTTTGCCCCCAACGCCGTACAAAACGGTACCGCTAAGGGCCAAAAGCGAAGATCAGTGAAAATGAAAGAGGCCGCCCCGGGGATGAGGCGGCCTCTAGGCGGGCCAAGAGCGGGGACCGTGGGGGCTAACGCCCTTGACCAAGAAATCGCTCACACGCTTTATGTGCGAACGCCAAGTTGACCCAAGTGTTTAAACCCATTGATCACTCCCACCGTAGCTTTCGAGGAAATCGTAGTTGGCGGGTCAATGCGGTTCAAAACAAAGAAACGTGACCTAGCGAGACATTAAGTCGCCCCCAAAATTGTAATTGGTTGGGCAAAATCCCGATGCTGGCAACGATACCGCCACGCGGCATTCTGTCTGTGACTTCGCCACCCCGGCCACTTTTGCGAATGTCCGCTAAGGGCCAGGAGCCGATATGTGCGGTGCAAAATGGAATGTCCGCTAAAGGCCAATAACGACAACTGGACAAACTTAGTTTGTCAGCCCTTTGGTAGTGACGTCAAAGTCGATTGTGGTTAAGGCGTGAGGCTACAAAAACATATTCCTTCTCAATTAGACCGAACCTAGCCACGTCATCGCGAGAGTGCGAGTAGAGCCGGACTTCGAAACCGGCGAGGATCAACGTCGTTTATAACTTTCGGTAGGAATAAATGGTGGCGAACAAAACGCCCTGACGGCGAACTTCGCCAACGACTGGTAAATTCAGAACCGGTGGACTTCGCGGATCGCAATTCCTTCGCAAGACGACAATATAGTCGGCATCTTGCACTTTCTGGACTGCGACGAAACGTGGATGATCCGCAAAATTCAAAACAGATCCACATGAATAGTAAACAGTAAGAACGTCGCTCCCGTGACGCGCATCTTCAAGTTTGCGAAGCGCTTCCCGCAATGCCGATCGCCAAAGATCAATGTAGTACTTACCGTCAGCTCCTTGGATGCTGCCGACAAACGCGTTGTAGAAGGAATATTGATAGGGAAACAATTGATACGTCGAAACCAGAACAGGAATAATGCCGAGAAAGACAAAAGCACCTGTCGCAATGCGCGCACCCTGCGAATGATACCAAGTAAAAAGACATCCAATTGGGTATGCCGCCACCAACATCATGAACGGCAAAAGAAAAATAAAGTGTCTATATCCATTTAGCGCGCGCACATCGCTGATGGCCTGAATGGACAGAACGATTATGCAGGCGCCTGCGAATGCGATGATGAGAGGCTGCCGCTTGATTGCGCCAAGTACCGTGCCTACCGCAGTTAGCGTGAGCAGGAACAAGGGCATCGAAATCGCAATATAAGTAGACGTGTAATACCATGGAACCTTGTCGAAAGGGATATAGTTGCCATGAATCAGAACGAGCCCGTGCCAAGGCTCATAGTTCAGGAACAACTTCACGATGCCGGCAAGCTGCGCAGGACTCCAAAGAAAAAACTGCGGCCAGAAAGCCGCAAAGCTTGCCAAGCAACCAATTGCAGCGAAGACCGCGATCTTGGCCAGGCAAACGATGAGTGTACGGTTTATTTGAACTGGATCGGTCTTCGGAATGAAAGCAAGACAAGCTAGAGTTACAATACCGATCACACCTAGTATCGGGATCCCGACCAGTTTGGTGGTCGCAAAGAACCCAGTTGCAACTGCGATCTTGAGCCAGATCCACCTAGATTCGTGACGTCCGGTCAGCGCGATCAAACAATAGTACAAAGATGCAAAAAGCGTCGTGGCAAAGGGAATATCTTTTGTGTTGAAGAACATGTAACCGAACCACATCGGATTACACGCAAGGAACAGTGCGCCAAACAGACCGGTCGCTGGACTGACGAACGTGCGACCAAAACGATATAAATAAAAAACTCCAGTCACTCCAAATAATGCACTGACAAGATGACGCGCATCATGTGAGAGCGCTGGAAAAATCGCCCGCAACAGCACCGCAAGCACGTCCGGCATCGCGCCGTAAATATTAATGTCATCTAGTTTGGATATCTCTTCGCGGTGACTGCCGAAAGAAAGTAGAAAATTGACCACGCGCAAGGCCCTAAGGTGGTCAACGCTCTCATCAGTCGTGAATCCATAACTGTTGTAAGTCAGGGCAACATTGATGATGAGGACAAACAACAATGCGCAAACAGCGAAGTCGTACGGCGTAAAGATGCTGCGGTCAAAGTAATTTCTTCGTACGACCATTTTGTGCCGGTATTGCAAGAAAAGATCGCGCCGACGAACTTCCAAAAAAGCGTTCGCGATTTTGGCTGAAAGATTTCCAAATCGCCAGCACGAATTGTAAGCCAGCGTAGTCCGCGGCCCGGAGATGGTACCGAGCTTAGCGATGGCGCAGGATGAGCCTCCGATCAGTGCAAAATATTCGCAAAATCTACAAGATCGCTAGGCAAATCAGAGTTTGCTAAGTGGTCGTGCCCGTATCGGCGCTAACCTTGCGTGATTCAGACGGTCGGGACAGCAGCCTTACGAATCCGTGACAGTGTTTGTATCTTTTACCCGACCCACAAGAGCACAGCGCATTACGTGAAGGGCTGGCGAAACTTACGATGTTCGATAACCGATAGCCTAACTGTTTACGCGCGAATTTTTCCAAAAAGGAACCACTCTCTACAACCAATCGCCCGACCCTATTTTCTTTTGGATCACACAAAGCATTATTCCACAAATGAACGGCAATCGTAGAAGGTGTCAGCAATTCTCTCATTTCGTATTTTGACGACAACAAAAAGTGAGCCTCTGTGAGGTAAATCGGATAAAAAACTTCGCTCGGTTTCGCGAAATGAGTTAGACCGTTTTTCCGAACAAAATAAGTAAGTGCGTGAGGGCCATAAACTCCCCACGGCAAATCACGAACATCCACCGGATGTCCAGATATTGATTTTTGCTGTAAATCGAAACGCGTTGAGTTTTCGTAAAACGGTGGGATCGGATATTCTTGACTAACAAAATCACATATCTGATCAATTATAGGACTGTTCTGTGGTAGATATAACACAGCACCACATATCGAATTTTTGTCTTGCCACCCAAAAATGCAGTCACTAGTTCGTGGCAGTGGCTTGAGCAATATTACGTCTGTGTCCAGCCAAACGCCCAAACCCTTTTTCATTATAAGATATCGGAATTTATTTGATCCAAGAGACGGACTGCCGGTCTTTCGGTGAACGAGAAGTTCTTGACGCGGCATAATCTCTCTAGCATCGGATATTTCAATGCCGGTCGGTACATTTGCAATGGGATCATAGCAAAACAGACGAACCTTGTAATTTTGTCGCAACATGGACAGTAAGCAGATCTTTTCGATCTCGCCGAGCGGCCTTCCATGCCAAAAACAATTTATATACGACATACGAACAAGCTCACACTTCGCTACGCGCTGGGATCCAAGGAACTCACTAACGCACTAGTTTAAAAAATTCTAGCCGTTAAAGCTATGCCTGTGACGACATGCCTGAAAGCAGACATATCCAGTGGCGACGTCCGCTAAGGGCCAGAAGCGGACAATTGGGCCCTTGTGCCGCATGGTGGACACGGACTCGAAAGGTATTCTATCGTGTCCCGGAATATTCCAGGGTTAGCGATGCGGTTGTGGCGTACCTTGATGCTGCTGTCTGTTGCGTTGACGGTTTCCGCTTGCTTGGAAAACCCCAACAATCTGCAGACCCACTACATCGATCAGTTTGCCACTCCAAATCCGACGCTGTCGGGATTCACCGTATGCCGCGGCTTCGCCTGCGCTGAGAGACCGTATGCCAGCATGGACGCGGCCCAGTGGCGCCACGTCACTGACGTCTTCAAGCCGCGCGCAAAGAATGCCCGGCTTGAGCGGCAACAAATTGCGCGCGGCGTGGCACTCATCGGGAGCATTGTCGGTCCGCAAACTGGGACAGACGCCCACCAATGGACACATCGCAACATGTACGTCCTCCCCAATGGTGGCGACCTGTCACAACTCGATTGTATCGACACATCGGTCAATACATGGACCTACATGACACTGATGGAGCGCAGCGGACTCTTCGCCTTCCACCGGGTGGCTCCGCTTTCCTACGGCCCTCTGCGCAATACTGCGGTACTTCAGGAAATCAACGGCGGTTATTTCGCGATCGACGCGAGCTTGGTAGATGTCGGGCAGCCGCCCCCGATAATGCCGCTCGCGGCTTGGTTGGCTTCCTGGCCTCCCGATCCTGCTGCGATCGAACACGCAGACCGAGCAGACGCCTCCGTAGCCCAGCTCCGTCCCTGAATGAAAGCCGAGGCCTTGAGGACTTGAAGCCGCAGGTCGGCAACTGTTTCACGCACTATATCCCAAGATCCCAAATACCTTTCCAAGTCCGCTTTGGGTCATAAGCAGACATATGCGGTGCAAAACGGCATGTCCGCTTTACCCCCAAAAGCGGCATAGGCTGCTAGCCGAGTCGGATATTGGCTTCCTTCACCACTTTGCCCCAGCGCTCCATCTGGGCATGTACGAAGGCCCCGAATTCTTCCGGCGACATTTCACGGATGTCGATATTGAGCTGCGCAAAACGCGTGGCGACGTTTGGATCGTGCAGCACATTATTGATGCCCCGGTTGAGCCTTTGCACGATTGGCGCGGGTGTACCGTGCGGCACGAATACGCCGTTCCATTCGTAGGCTTCAAATCCGGGCAAGGTGTCGGATACCGGTGGAATATCGGGCAGGCTCCTGAGCCGTCCCTTGCCGGTATGCGCGATTGGCTTGACCTTGCCACCTTGGATCAGTCCCACCACCGACGACCCATTGGCGAAGAAAAACTTAACCTGCCCTGCCATCACGTCGTTGAGCGCCAGTCCGCCGCCGCGATACGGCACGTGACTGATCTTGATGCCGGTCTGGTGACGGAACATTTCCAGCGAAAGATGTTGCAGCGTGCCATTGCCGGACGAGGCCATGTCGATGCCATCCGGCGCGGCTTTGGCGTAGGCGATAACGTCAGCCACGGTTTTTATCGGCACCGACGGCGTCACCACCAGAATATTCGGCACCAGCGAGACGAGCGCGACCGGATCGAAGTCCTTGTTGTAATCAAACGGCAAATTCGAATAGAGCCAAGAATTGACGGAAAACGCCGTGCCGTCATGCAGCACGGTGTAGCCATCAGGTTCGGCCTTTGCGACCACGGCCTCGCCAATGGTTCCGCCGGCGCCGCCACGGTTTTCCACCACGAATTGCTGGTTGAACAGTTGGCCCAGGTTGCCGAACACAATGCGCCCGGTCGTGTCGGCGCCACCAGCCGGCGGATAAGGAACCATGACCCGCACCGGCCGCGCCGGCCAGGATGTTTGAGCATGTGCTGTCCGCACGAGCGACGCCGCCGCAAAACCCGCCAACATCGTGCGTCGCGTGAGAGTGTGCGGCATAGATCGTCCCCGCTTCACGCCGTCACTTGATCATCCCGAGGACGCGCGGCAACCACAGCGTCAGCTCAGGGATCATCGTAATCGCAATCAGTGACAGTAGCAGGGGTATGAGCCAAGGCAAGATCGCGACTGTTGTTCGCTCGATCGATAACTTCGCGATTCTCGACAACACGAACAGCACCATGCCAAGCGGCGGATGCAGCAGGCCTATCATCAGGTTCAGCGTCATCATGACCCCGAAATGCACCGGGTCGATGCCGACCTTCACAATCACCGGCATCAGCACCGGCACCAGAATGCTGATCGACGCAATCGGCTCCAGGAAGCAGCCGATAACCAGCAGCAGCACATTGGTCAGCAGCAGAATGACATAGCGATTGTTGGTCAACTGCAGCAACGCCTCGGTCGTGTATTCAGTGACGCGAGTCGTCGTCAGCACCCAGCCGAACAACGATGCGGCGGCGACGATCAAAAGCACTCCGGCGCTAGTCTCGATAGTTTCCATCGAGACCTTGTAAAAGCGCTTGGGCGTCAAGGTGCGATAGAGAAAGATGCCGAGGACGATCGCCCAGGCGCAGGCCGCGATAGCCGCTTCGGTCGGTGTGAACCAGCCGAACGTCATGCCGCCGACGATAATCGCGGGCGTCAGCAAGGCCGGGAACGCCGCGAGAAATGTCCTGCCTAGAATACGCCAGCTGAACTCCTGGTCGCGGCCCATGCCGTAACGGCGCGCACAGTAGTAGACGTAGCCCATCATGAAGGCAGTCATCACAAAGCCAGGGATGACCCCGCCGAGAAACAGCGCGCCGATCGAAACGTTACCCATCATCCCGTAGATCACGAATGGCAGCGATGGCGGGATGATCGGGCCGAGCGTGGAGGACGCCGCGGTGACGCCCACCGAGAATTCAGTGTCATAGCCGTGATCCTGCATCGCCTTGATTTCGATGGTGCCCAGCCCCGCCGCGTCTGCGATCGCGGTCCCCGACATCCCGGCGAAAATGACCGAGCCAATGATATTGACGTGCGCGAGACCGCCGCGCGTCCAGCCCGCAAGCGCAACCGCAAAGTCGTAGATGCGGTTGGTGATGCCGGCTGAATTCATCAAATTGCCGGCAAGGATAAAGAACGGCACCGCCAGTAGCGGGAATGAATCGATACCCCCCGCCATCCGGTGCAGAATCACGAAATCCGGCAACCCGGCAATGAAATGCGTGTAGATGAAAGACGATCCTGCCAACGCGATAAACACCGGCACGCCGATGAGCAGCACCGCGATGAACAGAAACGCCATGATGACCATTTGCGCTCGCCCTAGTCCGGCGCGATCTGATGGGTCACGTCATCCGGCCGGCGCCAACGCATCTTGGCATTGCGCACGACATTGCAGACCTGACGGATAAGCATCAGGAAACATCCGAAGGCGACGCCGGCATAGACGTAGCTCATCGGCAGGTCGAAGACGGTCATGCGCTGGAAGTGCATGCGCTCGGTGATCGCCACGGAAACAAATGCCAGCAGGCCGATAAAGGCCAGCTTGATGAAATCGACGACAGCAAGCAACGTTGCGCGTAATGGTCCCGGCTTCATTACATTCGAGAGCAGTTCAACGGCGATATGAGTGTTGCGCCGCGTGACCATGGCGCCGCCAATGAACACGACCCACATCAAGCCGTAGCGCGCGATCTCTTCGGTCCAGGCCAGACTGTCATTGAGCACGTAGCGTGTGAAAAACTGCAGGAAAACGATGAAGGCAAGTGACCAGAAGATTACAAAGGCCAGCCAATCCTCCGGATAATGCTCGATGATGACTTCGGTGTCTTCGGCCTCAATCAGGCGCTTTTCGCCCTTGAGTATTTTCTTTTTGCTCATGCGCGTCCCCAGTCCCCCACCTGGTCATGGCCGGGCTTGTGCATGACGTGCCTGGGCGATCGTCCTACTTCAACGCCTGCAGAGCGTCGTACTCAGCCTGTGACCAGCCGGCGCCGGCGCTCGGGTCGTTGTGCAACGGCAGCGCAGCCTTGCGGAAGGCGTCGCGGTCAACTTCCACCACGGTCTTGCCAAGCTTGCGGAATTCATCGGCAAGCTTTTGCTCGGAAGCGCGGATCTGGTCGGTGGACTTCGCGTTTGCCTCTTTCAGCACGTCCTCGAAGACCTTCTTGTCGGCATCAGACAGCTTCGACCAGACGTGCCCCCCGACGATTGTCAGCAGGGATTCGGTGATGTGGCCGGTCAGCATGATATGCGACTGAACTTCGTAGAATTTCTTGGCCATGATGGTCGGCAGCGGATTTTCCTGTCCGTCGACCGTGCCTTGCTGGAGCGCGAGATAGACTTCGGCAAACGCGATCGGCGTGGCATTTGCGCCAACTGATTTGGTGAACATCAGGAACAGCGGCGCCGGCGGAACGCGCAACTTCATGCCTTTCATGTCC
>Ga0187777_10001732_pt1 | contig 14087 bp, 17 predicted proteins | sample 1015_Q2_SP5_10_M_FD_132416 | JGI IMG/M metagenome (GOLD analysis project Ga0187777, IMG submission 132416) | Tropical peat soil microbial communities from peatlands in Department of Meta, Colombia - 1015_Q2_SP5_10_MG | ecosystem: Environmental > Terrestrial > Soil > Wetlands > Peat | place...
GGGCAGACGAGCCGCTCCCGTTCCCGCCCGAGCTCGAGCACGTCGGGCTCGAGCAGGCGATCGGCCCCGTGCCGCACACGGCGCTCGCCGACGGCGTTCGAGAGACGATCGAGACGTTCCGCGCCGCGCTGTGACTACGACCGCACCGAGGACCTGCGACAGTCTGTTGCACAGTCCTAGCCGGCGACGATCGGGTTCGTCAACTCCCCGAGCCCCTCGATCTCGATCGTCACCGTGTCACCCGGCTGCAGGAGGCGTTTCGGATCACGGAACACGCCGACGCCCGCAGGGGTGCCCGTCAGGATGAGGTCCCCCGCCTCGAGCGTCGAGGTCTGGGAGGCGTAGCTGATGATCTCGTCGATCCCGAAGATGAGGTTCGCCGTCGTCGAGTCCTGCAGCACCTCGCCGTTCACGATCGCCCGGATTCGCAGCGCGTGCGGGTCAGCGACCTCGGCCGCCGGGACGAGCCGTGGACCGACGGGGCAGAACGTGTCGGGCGACTTGCCGCGTGTCCATTGGCCGTCCGCGAACTGGAGGTCGCGGGCGGACACGTCGTTCGCGCAGATGTAGCCGGCGACGACCTCGAGGGCGTTCTCGCGCGACACGCCCCGGACGGTGGAGCCGATCACGACTCCGAGCTCGGCCTCGTAGTCGCATTGCGTCACCGCGGGCGGGATCACGATCGGTTCGCCGGGGCCGATCATCGCAGTCGTGTACTTCGCGAAGAAGAGCGGCGCCTTCGGCAGGTCGACACCCTGCTCCTCCGCGTGATCGCGGTAGTTGAGTCCGACGCAGACGATCTTGCCGGGTCGTGGGATCGGCAGCACCGATCGACCCTACAGGAGCCCGTGTCCGAGGATGTCCGCGGGGATGCCTCGGGGGCGGAAGTAGACTCGCCGCATGCCTCTGCCGTCGTCGGTTGCTGACGAGCTGCGCGCACTGCTCGGGCCGGACGCGGTGATCGCGGAGCCCGAGCAGCTCAAGGTCTACGACTGCGACGGCCTGACGGGCTGGCGCGCCTTGCCCTCCCTCGTCGTCCTCCCCGCGTCGACCGGCGAGGTCCAGGCCGTCGTCCGGCTCTGCGCGCGGCGTCGGATCCCGTTCGTCGCCCGAGGTGCGGGCACCGGGCTCTCGGGCGGCGCGCTGCCGGTCGCCGATGGGATCGTGATCGCTCTCTCCCGCATGAACCGGATCATCGAGCTCGACCTCGACAGCCAGCGCATCGTCGTCGAGCCGGGCGTCTCGAACCTCGCCGTGACCCGCGCCGTCGAGCACGACGGCTGGTTCTACGCGCCGGATCCGTCGTCGCAGCAGGTGTGCACGATCGGGGGCAACGTGGCAGAGAACTCGGGCGGAGCCCACTGCCTGAAGAACGGTTTCACCGTGAACCACGTCACGGGTCTCAAGGTGGTGCTGCCGAACGGCGAGCTCGTCGAGCTCGGCAGCAAGGCGCTCGAGAGCGACGGGCCGGACCTGCTGGGAGCATTCGTCGGCTCGGAGGGCACGCTCGGCATCGCCACGGAGATCACTCTCCGGCTCGTCCGGAGGCCCGAGACGGTCGCGACGCTCCTCGCCGCGTTCCGCTCGACCGACGACGCGGGCTCGGCGGTCTCCGGGGTGATCGGTGCAGGGATTCTCCCCGCCGCGATCGAGATGATGGACAAGCTGACGCTCGACGCGGCTGAAGCGGCCTATCACCCCGGCTACCCCGAGGGCTCGCAGGCGGTTCTGCTCGTCGAGCTCGACGGCATCGCTGTCCAGGTGGCGGAGGACACGGCCGCGGTGGAGCAGATCTGCGTCGCGCGCGGCGCCTTCTCCGTGCGCGTTGCCCAGGACGAGGCGGAGCGAACGCTCCTCTGGAAGGGCCGGAAGGGCGCTTTTCCCGCGATGGGTCGAATCGCGAACGACTACTACGTGCAGGACGGCGTCGTCCCGCGGACTCGACTTCCCGAAGTCCTGCGGCGCATCTCGGAGCTCGAGACGGAGTTCGGTCTGCGCGTCGGGAACGTCTTTCATGCCGGGGACGGGAACCTCCATCCCCTCGTGCTCTACGACGCCGCCGCCGGTGAGACCGAGCGGGCGAAGCAGCTCGCCGAGGCGATTCTCGAGGCCTGCCTCGACGCAGGCGGCTCGCTGACAGGGGAGCACGGAGTCGGCGTCGACAAGGCCTGCTCGATGCCGCAGATGTTCGGCGAGCACGACCTCGAGACCTTCGGTCGCCTCCGCCGTGCCTTCGACCCGGAAGGCCTGGCGAACCCCGGAAAGGTGATCCCGACGCCGCGGCTGTGCGGCGAGGTGCCCGGGCCGTACCGCGTGCATCCGCTCGAGAGGATCGGCGTTGCCGAGCGTTTCTAGCCTCGCCGAGGCATCGGCGCTTCTCTCGGCCGCGAACGCCGAAGGTCGTCGCGTTCGGATCGGCGCGGACGTTACGACCGAGGGGCTCGACCGGATCCTCGAGCACGAGGCCGGCGACCTGACGTGCACCGTCGAAGCCGGGGTCCGACTCTCGACGCTGCAGGCCGCACTCGCCGACCACGGACAACGGCTCGCGCTCGACCCGCCGGGCGACCCGACCGTCGGCTCCTGCCTCGCCGCGAACCTCTCGGGCCCGCTGCGCCATCGCTTCGGAGCGCCACGCGACCTCGTTCTCGGCGTGACTCTCGTGCTGGCGGACGGCACGATTGCGAATGCAGGCGGCAAGGTCGTCAAGAACGTCGCCGGGTACGACCTCGCCAAGCTCGTGTGCGGCTCCGAAGGAACGCTCGCTCTCATCGCGCGCGTATCGCTGCGGCTGCATCCCATCCCCGCGGCGTCCGCGACGCTGTGCGTCGAGACGGACGAGCCTGCGGCGACGGTCGCGGCGCTGCTCCGCTCGCCGCTCCAGCTGAGCGCTCTCGACGTTCTCCATCCCGGCCGGGTCTGCGTTCTCTTCGAGGGCGGCCAGGCCTCCGTCGCCGACCAGCTCGGCCGCGCACTGGCTCTCGTCGGCGGAGCCGAGACAACCGCGCCCGTGTGGGACGAGTCCCGCGCACGCCAGGCAGCCTCGCGTGGTCGCCTGCGCTTTGCTCCCGGTCGGTTGGGCGCGGTGCTCGACCAGCTCGCCGATGCGATCGTCAGGCCGGCCTCCGGCGTCGCCTACGTTGCTGAGCAGCCCGCCTCCCAGCCGCCTGCGGGCGTCTCCACATTACTCGCGCGGATCCGCTCAGAGTTCGATCCGAGGGGAACGTTGGTGGGGTCAGGTCTTGCATTCACGCAAGGAGTGCATGAATGCAAGACCTGACCCCGCTGACGAGCGACTGCGTCCACTGCGGCTTCTGCCTGCCGACGTGCCCGACCTACGTCCTCTGGGGCGAGGAGATGGACTCGCCGCGCGGCCGGATCCAGCTGATGGAGACGCACCTCGACGGAACGGCGACGTTGAGCGCCACCGTCGTCGAGCACTTCGATCGCTGCCTCGGCTGCATGGCGTGCGTCTCGTCGTGCCCGTCGAGCGTGGAGTACGACCGCCTGATCGAGGCGACACGCGCCACGATCGAGCACGACTTCCGCCGGACCCGCACCGACAAGCTCGTCCGCTCGCTGCTCTTCACCGTGCTTCCGTACCCAAGCCGCATGCGAATGGCGCTCCGACTGGCTCCCCTCGGGCGCATTCTTCCGTTGGCCCCGTCCCTGCGTCCGCTCGTCGAGATCGCGCCGCCGTGGCGCTCCGCCGAGTCGCCGGCACCTCGGACACAGCCGAACGGCGCGCCGATCGGCCGCGTCGGGATCCTCACCGGCTGCGTCCAGGCGGCGGTCTTCGGCTCCGTCAACGCGGCGACGGCCCGCGTCCTCGCCGCCGACGGCTTCGAGGTCGTCGCGCCCCGACAGAGCTGCTGCGGCGCGCTCTCCGTCCACGCGGGTCGACTCGAGGAGGGCAAAGAGTTCGCACGCCGCCTGATCGCGTCCTTCGACGGGGTCGAAACGGTGGTCGTCAACTCCTCGGGCTGCGGCTCGCACTTGAAAGAAGCGGGCCGTCTGCTCGCCGACGACCCTGCGTGGGCCGATCGCGCGGGTGCGTTCGCCGAGCGGGTTCGCGACGTCGGGGAGCTGCTGAGCGTCGTCGACCCGCGCGCGACCCGGCATCCGCTGCCCATCCGCGTAGCGCTTCAAGACTCCTGCCATCTCCGTCACGCGCAGCGACTCCCGCTGTCGTCGTCGCAGTCGCTCGCGCGCGTTCCGGGACTCGAGCTCGTCGAGCCGGCCGAGCAGGACCTCTGCTGCGGCTCAGCAGGGATCTACAACGTCGTCCAGGCCGACGCGGCGCGGGAGCTCGGCGAGCGGAAGGCGCGCCACGTGCTCGCGACCGGCGCGCAAGTTCTCGCGAGTGCGAATCCCGGCTGTCTGGTCCAGCTCGGAACGTCGCTCCGCCGTCTGAGGCAACCGCTGCCGGCACTCCACCCGATCGAGCTCGTCGACGCGTCGATTCGAGGAGTCCCAGCCGGTCAGCTCCGAGCGAGCGCCCGGCGCTAACCCGCTTCGGCCGTCGGCCCCAGGTCGTCGAGCCGGTCGACCTCTGCCAGCTGCGGGAACAACCTCCCCCAGAGGAATGCGATTCCGACGGTCGCGGCGCCACCGACGACCACGGCGGGCACGGCGCCGATGAGCGCGGCCGCGACGCCGGACTCGAAAGCACCGAGCTCGTTCGAGGCGCTGATGAAGACCATCTCGACCGCGTTGACGCGACCTCGCAGCTCGTCGGGGGTGACGAGCGGGAGGATCGTCTGGCGCAACACCATGCTGACGAGGTCGACGCCGCCGCTGACGGCCAGCGCGAGCAGCGAGAGCCACATCGACTTGGACAGCCCGAAGACGATCATGCTGATCCCGAATGCCGCCACGACGACGAGCAGGGTGCGACCCGCATGCCGCGCGACTGGACGCCGGACGAGGACGATCGACGCGACGAGGGCCCCGACGGCCGGGGCGCTCCGCAGCAATCCGAGTCCGATCTTCCCGACGTGCAGGACGTCGCTCGCGAAGACGGGCAACAGAGCGACGGCGCCTCCGAAGAGGACGGCGAAGAGATCGAGCGAGATCGCGCCGAGCATCACCGGCGTCCGCCGGATGAGCCGCACGCCGGCGAGGACGCTGTCGAGCTCCGGCGCCTCGCCGTCGGACGCCGGCTCTCGGCCCGATCGCATCGCGAGGATGCACGCAACCGACGCGACTGAGAGCGCCGTCGACACCTCGTAGACCAGCGGAGGTCGCACGTAGAAGAGCACGCCGCCGAGCGCAGGCCCCGCAATCGCCGCGATCTGGAACGCGACGGCGCGAAGCGCGAATGCCGAGCTGAGGACTTCCCTCGGGACGAGCGAAGGTGTCAGCGCGCGCGACGGTGGGGATCCGATCGCCGACGCCACTCCCGTCAGAAACGCGAGTCCGAAGTACGGCCAGACGCTCTGCGTCCCGTGCAGCGTCACCGCCAGGAGCCCGGCGGACACGGCAGCATCCAGACCTGTCGCCGCCGCGACCAGAGCTCGACGGGGTAGACGGTCGGCGAGGTGCCCGGCCGGAAGCGCGAGCAGGGGAAGCGGGATGAACTCGGCCAGACCGACGAGCCCGAGATCGAGCGGCCTGTGGTTGATGTGGTAGACCTGCCAGCCGATCGCGACCTGGGCCATCTGCAACGCGAGCCCGGTCGCGAACATCGAGCCGAGGAAGAGGCTGAAGTCGCGGATGCGAAGGAGCTCGCGGCGGGACACTCGGCGAGCCTACGTGGACGCGTCGCGGAAGGACCTACGACACGCGCGGCGTGCTCGCGTCGGGGTCCGCGTTCCGCGGCTCCCGCTCGAGCCCGAGCTCGACCTCGAGGCGCTGGATCCGCGACCCCTCCACCTCGAGCACCTTGAAGCGCGCGCCGTTGCTCCGCACCTCGTCCCCCGGCTCTGCGGCGCGCCCGAGCAGGTGGAACACGTAGCCGGCGACCGTATGGTAGTCCTCGTGCTCGAACTCGGTGCCGAACTCCTCGTTGAAGTCGTCGATCGAGAACGTGCCGTCGATCCGTACCGTGTGGTCGTCGACCCGCTCGACGGACTCGTCCGGCAGGTCGAACTCGTCCTCGATCTCCCCGACGATCTCCTCGAGCAGGTCCTCGAGCGTCACGATCCCCTCCATCGCCCCGTACTCGTCGACGACGACCGCGAGGTGCTGGTTCGTGCGGCGAAACTCGGCGAGGAGCGCGGCCAGGTCCTTCGTCTCCGGCACGATCGGCGTCGGCCGCACGAGCTCAGCGATCTCGACCTGTTCGATTCCACGGTCGTTGAGCGCCTTGAACAGGTCACGGACGTGGAGCACGCCGACGATCTCGTCGATCGACGCGCGGTATACGGGATAGCGCGTGTACGGGGACTCGAGGACGGCTGCGAGGGCGTCCTCGGTCGGCATGTCGACGGAGAGCGCGACGACCTCCGGCCTCGGCACCATCACGTCCGAGGCCTCCTTGTCCGCGAAGTCGAAGACCTTGTAGAGCATCTCCCGCTCGTCCTGCTCGATCTCCCCGCGCTCGGTCGAAACTTCGAGCAGCATCTTCAGCTCGGCCTCCGAGTGCGGCTGTGACTCCGCGTGCGCGGGGTCGACTCCGAGCCAGCGCTGGCCCGTCTCGCTCGATCGCTGCAGTACCCAGATCAGCGGCTTGAACAAGGTGAAGAAGCCACGCACCGGCGTCGACGCGAGCAGCGCGACGCGCTCCGAGTAGCTCAATGCGATCCCTTTCGGCACGAGCTCGCCGACGACCACATGCAGGAACGTGATTATCAGGAACGCGAGCAGCACGGCGAGCGCCGTTGCGAGCCACTGGTCGAACTGGCGTGCGAGCACGCGCTCGCCCAAGGCGCCGATGCCCAGGGAGGTGAGGGTGACGCCGAGCTGCATCGCCGCGATGAACCGCGGCGGCTCGCTCGTGATCCGCAGCACCGCGCGGGCGCGGCGGCTTCCCTCCTCGGCCAGCTCGACCATCCGCGTCTTGCGAACCGTGACCAGCGCGTACTCGGCGGCGACGAAGCCCGCGTTGAGCAGAATGAGAACGCCGACCGCCGAGAGCTCGAGGAAGAGATTCACGCCCTGCTCAGCGATCCCGGCAGGCCGGGACGCCGGTACTGGAGGGCAGCTCGTCCACTACTGGGCTGCAGTATAGGAAACACCCCCGCTGTCCTCGCGACGCCCCGCACGGCCCTCGAGCACCAGACGCTCGAGGTGGGAGAGGGTCTCGGCGACGGCGAAGCGTCGTGCAGCCGGCTTGAGGTCGTCGCCGAAGAGCGGAATCGAGAGGGCGTAGCCTGACGCGGGCTTCTCGTCGAGCAGGCGCTCGGTCTCTGCAAGGCGGACGGCATGGTGTGCGATCAGCGCGCGCGCGCGACCCACCGGATCCTCGACCGGCTCCCCGTGGCCCGGGAGAGCGAGACGGGGCGCCAGCTCGATCGTCGTCTCGAGCGCTCGGAGGTAGTCGCCGAGCGGGTCGGGCCGGCTCGCAGGCCAGAGCCCGACGGTCGGCGAGATCGGGTCGAGCACGTGGTCGGCCGCGACGAGAACGCCGTTGCGGAGAAGGCACAGCTGGCCGTCGGCGTGGCCGGGAGCGGCGACGAAACGCCAACCCTGGACGACATCTCCCGGCCCGACAAGGGTCGGCTCGTCGTAGTAGCGGATGAACGGCCGGTAAGTGGTTCCCTGCTGGATCAACTCGTCCGTCACGCCCGCCGGGACTCCCTGCCGCCCGAACCAGACCGCGAGCCGCTCGGGCCAGTCGTCCGCGCCCCAGACGAGCCGACACTGAAAGAAGTCGATCTCTCCCTGGTAGACGGGCGCTCCGGTCAGGTCGGCGAGATCCGCGGCTGCGCCGACGTGGTCGGGATGGAAGTGCGTGACGACCACGGCCGCAACCGGACCTGAGAGCTGCGCGAGCTCGGCGGCCCACCGCTCCCGAGCATCAGCGAGCCCGAGCCCGGTGTCGACCAGCACCCAGCCGTCGTCGCCGGGGAGCGCGTAGCAGTGGACGTGCCCCGGCCGCGTCGGCAGCGGCATGGTGACGCGCCGGATCCCGCCCGCGAGCTCTTCCACGCGTGGTCAGCCCTCGTCGTGCTCGCGGACGAGCGCGGCAGGCGCCTGGATCCGCCACGCGTCCGTGACGAGCTCGGCGAGCTCCCGAAGCGCGATCGCCGGGAGCCGGACGAGCACGGCGGGAAAGCCGTTGTAGTGCGGCTCGGTGAACAGCGCGGCATCGTTCGAGGCGAGGAGCGCTTCCTTGTCGTCGAGATCGACGACCCGCACGGCGAGCACGTCGGGCCGGGCGACGCGCGGCTTCTTCGGCTCGACCCGCTCCATCCACGTCCACGCGAAGCCCCTCCACTTTCCCTTGTTCTCGACGGAGAACCCGACCTGGTCGCCGTCCCCGCTTCTCCCCTCGCTCGCGCCCGGCAGCGCGAGCGCGATCCGGCGGACGTCGTCGAGATCGGGCATGGCTCGATCGTACACCGGCTCGTTGGCCCGATGCGAACATGTGTTCTATTCTTCGAAGATGCGTTCCGCTTACCGCGAAGAGCCCTGCCGAAGCGCCCTCAACCCCGTTCGGGGTATGCCCTTCGCTTGGTCGCTGAACCCGTACATGGGCTGTGCTCACCGCTGCACGTTCTGCTACGTCCGGGCGTTCGAGGCTCGCGCGGATCGACCATCCGACGACCGGTACGGCGCTTCGATCAGGGTCAAGACGAACATTGCAGAGGTCCTGCGCCGCGAGCTCTCCCGCGCGTCGTGGCGGCGCGAGGCCGTCGCGATCGGCGCGGCCACCGATCCCTATCAGCCGGCAGAAGGCCGGTACCGACTCACGCGCGCGTGCATCGTCGAGCTCGCGCGGGCAGAGACCCCGTTCTCGATCGTCACCCGCGGCCCGCTCGTCATTCGGGACGTCGACGCGCTCCAGGATGCAGCGAGCCGCGTCGACGTCTCCGTCAACGTCTCGGTTCCCACGCTCGACGAGCGCGTGTGGCGGACGACCGAGCCGGGAACCGCGCCACCCGCGCAGCGGCTCGAGATCGTGCGGCGCCTGGTCGCTGCCGGCATCGAGACGAGCGTCGCGATGGCCCCTATCCTTCCTGGGCTGTCGGACTCCGCCGCGCAACTCGAGACCGTCGTTCGCGCCGCTCGTGACGCGGGGGCGAGCCAGATCTGGGCGAACCTCCTCTACCTGAAGCCCGGCACGCGCGAGTACTTCCTCTCGGCGCTCTCACGCGATTGGCCCGAGGAGCTGACGCGCTACGAGGAGCTATACGAGAGCGGCGCGTACCTGCCGGGCCTCGCTGTCGAATCCGTCCGCGGACGGGTGCGCGAGCTCGCTCGGCGCCATCGATCGCCGCGGCGCAGGGTCATCCGCCCGCTCGAGCAGCCCACGCAGCTGGCCCTGCTCTAGACCACCGGGGCACCGCCGTCCCCCCTCGATCGTAGAATCGTGACGCGTGGCAGACGAGATCACCGTGCTCATCGCGGACGACCACGAGGTCGTGCGAGAAGGCTTGCGGCTGTCGCTCCTCCGGTCGCCGCACATTCGCATCGTCGGCGAGGCTCCCGACGGCGAGACCGCCATCGCGCTCTGCGAGCGCCGCAGGCCGGACGTGGTGATCATGGATCTCCGAATGCCGGGCATGGACGGGATCGAGGCGACGGAGGAGATCATCCGCCGGGTCCCCGAGACGGCTGTCCTCGTTTTCACCGCCTACAGCGAGCGAGCGCTCCTCGCCCGGAGCCTCGAATCGGGGGCCCGCGGCTACATCCTCAAGGAGGCGCCACACGAGACGCTGCTTCGCGCGATCGAGAAGGTCGCAAACGGCGATACGTTCGTCGACCAGGCGCTCATGCCCGCGTTCGTGCAAGGCCGCGACGGTGGCGACTCGTTGACGCCGCGCGAGCGGGAGATTCTGCAACTGCTCGCCGACGGCATGTCCAACGCAGACGTCGCGCAGCGCCTCTTCATCAGCCAGGAGACCGTCAAGAGCCACGTCCGTCACATCCTCGTGAAGCTCGAGGCCGACACGCGCACGCAGGCGGTCGCGATCGCGCTACGCGAGGCGATGATCGATTGACGGACGCGCCGGACCACGACCCGACGGAGGCCCTGTCTGCCCAACCCGTGCTCGACGAGCGGCTTCTTGTCGAGCAGGACGAGCGTCGGCGCCTCGCCGAGCTGATCCACGACGGACCTGTTCAGCACCTCGCCGCGATCGCACAGATGCTCGACGCCGCCTCGGCGCTCGCAGCCGCCGGCGACGCCTCCGCAACGCAGCCCATCCTCGTTCGTGCGCTCACGCTCACGCGAGAGGCGAGTGGCGACCTCCGCGAGCTCGTCGCGGGGCTCGAGCCGGACGCGCTCCGCGAGCACGGGTTCGCGACGGCCGTCTCTCTCCTCGCGCATCGAGTCGCGACACGGCGCGGCATCGAGGTCGAAAGCGATGTCGACAGCGGAAGCGCGCTCGGCGAGGCGGCCGGGATCGGCCTCTACCAGATCGTGCGGGAGTCGCTCGACCAGGCGGTGCGACGCGGACCGCCGACGCGGGTCACAGTGCGGTTGACGACGACGGCGGCCGGCGGAGTCGAGCTCATCGTCGCCGACGACGGCTCCGGCGAGCGGCGGCAGGCGGTGCTCGACGGCCTTGCAGAGCGGGCCGCCTCGCTCAACGCGGAGCTCGAGGTGGAACAGCTGCCGGGTGCTGGAACGGTCGTCAGGGTCACGATTCCGCCCTCCGCCGCGAGCCGCTGAGAACCAACGCGTCCATCCGAACCTCGCCGGTAGACTCGCCCGCGTGACGTACATCATCGCCGAGCCATGCATCGACATCAAAGACAAGTCCTGCGTGGACGTCTGTCCGGTCGACTGCATCCACGAGTTCGCGCGAATGCTCGTGATCGATCCCGAGGAGTGCATCGACTGCGGCGCGTGCGAGCCCGAGTGCCCGGTGGAGGCGATCTTCCCGGAGGACGCGCTCCCCGACAAGTGGGAGCCGTTCGTGCGGATCAACTACGCGTTCCCTGAGGGGGCGACGGTGATCGACCAGCTCGTCGACGCGTATGCGACGGAGCACGACGTCCACAACGAACCGATCGCGTAGACGCCGCGGGGCGGCGCCGTGATCGACGAGGCGCTCCTCCCCTATCGTGTCGGGGGCACGTACTTCGAGTCGTGCAACTGCGATGCAATCTGCCCCTGCCGACGGATCGGCGGCGTGCCGGGAGGCCGCTCCACCCACGGCGTGTGCTTCGGCATCCTCACCTGGCAGATCGCCGAGGGTCACGCCGGGCCCGTCGAGCTCGCCGGGCTCAATGCGGCGATCGTCTACCGGTACGACGACGATGAGCCTGGGTCACCGTGGCTTTTCCGGGCCCACGTGGACGAACGCGGAGACGCGGAGCAGCGCGAGGCTCTCGGCGCCATCGTCACGGGCGTCCTCGGCGGCGAGCTCGTCCGCGCCCTGCCGTGGGTGCGTAAGCCAAGCGACCTGATCGACATCCGCGTGAGCCGGATCGAGATCGAGCACGACGGCGACCATGCGGTTCGCATCGGCGACACGGTGTCGGCACGGGCCGCCACCCCGTTCGAGACGGACGGGACCGTCTCGTGCATAGTCCCAGGCCATCACCTGCCCGGCACCGAGTTCGTCGCCGACGCCCTCCGCGTCGACGAGGAGCCGTTCGCATGGGAGCTCGAGGGAACGTGCGCCTTCGTGACGACGTTCGACTACCGATCCGACTAGCGCACTAGACGGAGACGAGCTCGTCGACGAGGGCGGGCGCCCGCTCGACGAGAGCCGACTTCACGATCACCTGGTCGAATCCCGCGGTGTGAGCGCGCTGCAGACCCGACTTGTCCGTGTGGTTCGTGTACCCGACGATCGGAACGTCCGGCCACGCGTCCGCGACCTCCTCCGGCTCGACCCGCGCGATGTCGCAGATCACGAGGTCGGGTGCGTAGACGCTGTCGGACGTCACCAGGCGGTGTCCCGGCAGGAGGCCCTCCAGCTTCCCGCGGAAGAACAAATCGACCCCTACCAGCAGGATCGTCGACACCGCGTGGTTGTACCACGGTCCACGGACGCTGTGCAGCGGTTCAGAGCGAATCGAGGCCGAGCCGCTCGAGCAGCCGGTTGAGGTAGATCCGCAGGACGTAGAACCTGCCCACGAAGAGGAGCACACCGAGCGCGACCATGATCGAGCCGCCGGCGATCTGGATCACCAGGTAGTGGTCGCGCAGCCAGCGGAAGAACCCCATCGCCCGCGTGAAGAGGGCCCCGGCGAGCACGAACGGCACCGCCAGGCCGAGCGAGTAGACGAGCAGGAGCAGCGAGCCCTGAGCAACCGTGCTGCCGCTGCCGGCGAGCACGAGGATCGAGCCGAGCACAGGTCCGACGCAGGGTGCAGCGCAGACCGCGAAGGCGCCGCCGAGGAGCACTCGGGACCCGCGCGACCGAGCCCCCTGCACGAGCCCGGCCCCGAGCAGCCGCTCGGGCCACGGCAGGAGGTCCATGAAAGCGAGGCCGAAGACGATCAGGACGAAGCCGGCGATCTGCTCGAGCAGCAATTGATCGTGGAGAATCGAGCCGCCCAGAGCCGCCGCCCCGGCTCCGAGCCCGACGAACACCAGGGTGAAGCCGGCAACGAACGGCACGCTCGCGCGGGCGACGCGGCTCGCCGAGCCCGGCTCCCCCAACCTGTCTGCCTCCACCGCCGACACCGCCGACAGATAGCCAGGGACGAGCGGGAGCACACAGGGAGCGAGGAAGGAGAGGAAGCCCGCCGCGAACGCGATCGGGATCTCGGCCGGTCTCACTTTCCTATCCTTCGAAGTGCGCGAGCGCGTCGTCGAGGCGGCGCTCGAGCTCGGGATCGAGCGGCTCGCCGGTGTCGGGCGGCCCGCCGGAGTCGTCGCGACGCCGGCTCCACGTCCAGGCCAACCAGCCAAGCGCACCTCCTACGAAAACCACGCCCCCGATCGGGAGCACCCAGGCAAGGATCCCGAGCCCGCTCGTGGGCGGTGTGGCGAGCACCGCCGTCCCGAACTGGGCGACGAGCTCGCGCTTGATCTGGTCTCCGCTCGCCCCCTGCGCGAGCCTGAGCCGGATATACGCCTTCATGCGCCGCGCGATCGGCGAGTCCGACTCGTCGAGCGTCTCCTTGCACGTCGGGCACACGAGCTGGCCTTCGAGAGCTGCGGCGCTTGGCTGCTTGCCGGCAAGCGCGGGGCCACCTGCGAACGCACACACAGCCGCGACGACGACGAGAAAGAGCGCAAACCGCCTCATGCCGTCCCCAGGGCCCGCTTCACGTCCCGCTGGAACGCGGCCTCGTTGTCGCCGGTCCGCAAGCCGCCGAGCACGCGCGAAACGATCTTGCCGCTCGCATCGACGACGTACGTCGTCGGCAGGCCGCCGACGCCCCAGTGCCCGAGCGTCGACCCGTGCGCGTCGTGCAGCATCGGGTACGTCAACCCGTAGCGACGCATGAAGCTGCGGGCATCTCCGGCGTAGTCGTTTGCGTCGACACCGAGCACGATCAGCCCTTTTCCACGGTTCTCGGTCCACGCTCGCTCGAGGAGTGGCGACTCCTCCTTGCACGGGTCGCACCACGAGGCCCAGAAGTTGACGACGACCGTCTTGCCGCGAAGCGACGCCAGCGAGAGGTCGCCCGGCCTGTCGAGCCGCGGCAGGGAGAGCGCGGGGGCCGCCCCGAGCGGCGCTGCAGTGTGGCGCGTCACGATCTTCCACACGAGCACTCCGAGGAGCACGAGGACGACGACGACGCTGACCGCCTGCGCGATCCGCTTCGCGTCCCAGGTCATCTCACAGAGCCATCTAGATGGCGACGATGAACACTGTCGTCCCGATCGCGACGTGGTCGAAGAGCCACTCGGCGTCCGGGATACGCATCCGGATGCACCCATGCGAGGCGGAGTAGCCGATCGATGCCGCGTTCGGCGTGCCATGGATCCCGACGTACGGTGCGGACAGCCCCATCCAGCGGGTGCCGAGAGGGTTCGACGGGCCGGGCGGGATCGGCTTCTCGCCTTCGGCCCA
>Ga0187777_10001734_pt1 | contig 14078 bp, 12 predicted proteins | sample 1015_Q2_SP5_10_M_FD_132416 | JGI IMG/M metagenome (GOLD analysis project Ga0187777, IMG submission 132416) | Tropical peat soil microbial communities from peatlands in Department of Meta, Colombia - 1015_Q2_SP5_10_MG | ecosystem: Environmental > Terrestrial > Soil > Wetlands > Peat | place...
ATGCGCACACCGCCCGTCACCCAGGCCGCAAGGCCGCCGATGCTAGCAATCGCGATAAGCGCGCTCGCGACGGGTCCGAGCGCCGGCGCGCCGAGCCTGCTCGCGATCGTCGCCATCGCTTCCGGGACGCCAGACAACGCGTCGATCTGCGCCCTCGGCAGAGCCGCGAGCAGAGCCCAGGTGCCGCCGACATAGAACGCGACGATTATCAGCCCCGACAGCACGATTGCGCGCGGGATCACGCGCCGCGGCTCGCGGATCTCGGCGCCCATCAGCGGCGCGAGCTCGTAGCCCACCAACCCGAACATCATCGTCGCGAAGGCCTTCACCAGCGAGCCGTCAGAAAGATCGGGCAGGAGAGCTCCTGCGAAGGTCGTCGCGCTGCCGAACCGACGCTCGAGGACGAACGCCGCGGCAATGAGCAGCACGAGCACGAGGCTCATCACGACCGAGCCGGCGTTGGGAATCCACTTCGCCCTGGCGAGCCCGAAGATGTTCGCCACGACCACGAACCAGATCGCGAGAAGCGACAGAACTGCATTGAATGCGAAGTCGTCCTTGAGTCCCGGCAGCCCGAGGCCGTAGGCCGCAGCGGCGGTCATGAACAGCAGCAGCGTCGGAAAGAACACGATATTGGACACTACGTATGACCAGCCGCAGACGAAGCCGTGGAGATCCCCGAACGCCTGCTTGACCCAGACGTAGAGACCGCCTTCGCCCGCGTAGCGCGAATTCATCTCCATGACGGCGAAGCCGCACGGAACGAAAAACGCGATTAGCGCGAGCAGCCACAGCGCGAGACTGGGAGCGCCGGCCTGCGCCGCCGTCGAAAGCCATTGCGGCCCGATGATCGCGATCGCGTAGAGCAGGACGACATCCCGCAATCCGAGCACCCGCGGCAGGCCCGACACTTCTTCCTGTCGTTCGGTCACAGAATCTCCCTGTCCGTCGTCGCGGGCATTGTCAGTCGAGGCGTCCCGCGCCGAGTCCGGTGCTCATCCTTTCACCCCCCCGGCCGTCAGCCCGCCGACCACGCGCTCCTGGAACAGCGCGATCAGGATCGAGATGGGGACGATCGCCACGATGAGCGCCGCGGAGATGAGCGGCCAGGGAAACGCGAACTCGCCCTGGTAGAGCGTGATTCCGACCGAGAGCGTACGCATGGAGACGCGGTTCATCATGGTGAGCGCGAGGAGGAATTCGTCCCAGGCGTTCACGAAGGCGAGGATCGCCGCGGTGAACACGCCGGGCGCCGAGAGCGGCACCACGATGCGAAACAGAGCGCCGACGCGCGAGCAGCCGTCCACCATCGCTGCGGCCTCCAGGTCGGCGGGGATATCCTGGAAGAAGCTCGCCATCACCAGCGTGCACACCGGCATCGACAGCACGGCGTAGGGCAGGATGAGCGCGAGGTAGGTGTTGAGCAGCCCGAGGTCGCGCATCACCTTGAACAGCGGCACCATCAGCGAGATCAGCGGGAACATCGCCACCGCCATGAGTGAAGCCATGATGAGATCGCGCTTCGGCACCCGCAGCCGCGTCAGCGCATAGGCGGCGCAGGCGGAGACGAGCACGCAGAGCGCAGTCGAGAGCGACGCGACGACGAAACTGTTCCACAGAAAGCGCAGCAGCGGCTGCTCGGTGAACGCGGTGATGTAGTTGGCGAGCGTCGGCGCGGCGGGCAGGTAGCTGATCGGATAGGCCATCAGCTCGGTCTCGGCCTTGAGCGATGTGAAGAGGATCCAGAGCGCCGGAAAGAAGCCGTTCACGGCGACGATGAGCCCCGCCAGCCACACCATCGCCCTGCGCCTCGGCAGCCGCATCTCTAGTCCCGTCCCGCGCTGCGCCGCGTGTAGCGCAGATAGGAGCTGGTGGCGACCATGCTCACGACGAACATCAGCGCGGCGAGCGCCGAGCCGTAGCCGAAGTCGAGGAAGTCCAGCGTGGTCTTCTGGATGTACATCGCGAGCGTCTCCGTCGAGTCGCCCGGCCCACCGCCGGTCATCGCATAGGGGATGTCGAACGTCTGGATGGCGGTAATGGTGCGGAAGATGAGCGCGACGAAGATCGCCGGCCGCAGCATCGGCAGGGTGATCGAGACGAAGCGCTGCCAGCGGGTCGCACCGTCGACCTCGGCCGCCTCGTAGAGCTCGCGTGGGATCGTCTGCAGTCCGGCGAGCAGCATCAGCGCCATGAACGACGAGGACTTCCACACGATCGCGATGCAGATCGAGGTCCTAGCGAGACCCGGATCGGTCAGCCACGCGAGCGGTTCGATGCCGGCGCGCGTGAGCAGATCGTTGACGATGCCTTGTCTGTACTCGAAGAACCAACGGAAGATGAGACCGGAGAAGACGAGCGGCAACGCCCAGGGAAGCAGCAGCCCGAGGCGCACGGGCCACTTGTGCCGGAAAGGCATGTTGGCGAGCAGCGCCAGCCCGAGCCCAACCAATAGCGCGCCGGGTACGGTCACGATCGCATAGATCGCCGTGTGCCCGAGCGAGGACCAGAAGCGCGGATCCTCGAGCGCCCGTCGGTAGTTATCCAAGCCGATGAAGGGCTCGCCCTTCCACGGCTCCGCGAGGTGGATGTCGAAGAAACTGTTCCAGACGAGCTGCGCGATCGGATAGACGACGATCGCGAGCAGCAGTGCCGCGGCCGGCGCGAGCAGAACGAAGCCCAGCGCGCGCTCGGACAGGCTCCTGCGCGGCGCGCCCGCGACAGCCATCGACTCAGCGATAGACTGCCGCGAGGCGTGACTTCATGTCGGCGAGCGCGGTATCGGTCGTCTTCGTTCCCGACAGATACGCGTTCATGTTCGTGCGGATCGCGTCCGAGACCTCGGTGTAGCGCGGCGTCACAGGCCGCGACTTCGCGCCCTCTACGACCGGCAGCGCGTCGGCAAACCAGGGATTGGCCTTGAGCACGTCCGCGTCCTTGTACACCTGCGGGAACACGGGCAGGTTCGAGGCGAGGACCGCCATCGTCCTGGAGACCTCCGGCGAGGAAAGCCAGCGGACGAACTTCACCGCCTCCGCCTTGTTCTTCGAGTACGCGGAGACCGCGAGCTGCCAGCCGCCGATGCAGGTGGCGCTCTTTCCGCCCTTGTCGGCGGGCAGCGTGGTCACGCCGACCTTGCCCTTGACCTTTGTGTCGGCGTCGTTCTCGACACGGTTCCAGAAATAGCCCCAGTTCTGCGCGAACACGACGTTCCCTGCCTGAAAGTCCACGCGGATGCGGTCGGTGGCGATCTCGCCGATGTTCTTGGGGAGAACCCCGGCGACTTTCAGCCGCCCCATCAGCTCGAAAGGCTTCCGCGCCTCCGGCGAATCGAGGTTGGGCTTGCCGTTCCTGATGAACTCGCCGCCCGCGCCCCAGAGCGGAACGAGATACGTGCAAACGGTTCCCTCGATCGGCGCGCCCGCGGTGGAGAAGCCCTGCAGCTGCGGATTGTTCTCGCCCTTGGTGATGATCTGCGCCGTCTCCATCAGCTCGTCCCAGGTCTTGGGCACCGGGCGCTTGTACTTCTCGAGCAGGTCCTTGCGGTAGTACAGGAATTGCGCGTCGGCGAAGAAGGGAAGCGCGACGACCTTTCCATCGACCTGGTCGGCGTCCTGATAGGCCTTGAGATACGTCGGCAGCAGCTTCGCCTTGTCGGCGCCGAGGTATCCGTCGAGCGGCTCCGCCCAGCCGGCGGCGGCCCATTGCGCGGGCCGGATGACGTCGATCAGGATCACGTCGAGCACCGAGTCCTTGGACGCGAGCACCGTGTTGAGGTACTGCTGCTGCGCTTCCGAGGTCGCGCCGCCGACTTCGATCTCCACCTTCACGCCCTTATTCTTCTGCTGGTACTCGTCGGCGACCTTGCGCATCACGTCCGGCCTTTGCTGCCCGCCGATGAAGATGCGCAGCGTGGTCTCTGCTGCCGCCGTGGCGGCGAGAGCCATGCTCGTAACGGCAACGAGCAGGATTCTCAACGTTTTCATCCTCTCCTCCTGTTAGCTTCCGGCGCTCGTCTGCGCCAGGCCCGCGTCGATGATGAGATTATGACCCGTAATGCCGCGCGCGTCGTCCGAGGCGAGAAACAGCACCCCGCGCGCCACGTCGTCCTCGTCGAGCCGGAACTTCAGACACTGCTGCGCGAGAAACTCCCTCTCGAGCTCCGGGCCGATCCAGAGCTGGCGCTGGCGCGGCGTGTCGATCGCGCCGGGCACAACCGAATTGACGCGAATGTTGCGCGGGCCCAGCTCCCGCGCGAGCGTGCGCGTGAGGCCGTTGATCGCCGCCTTCGCCGCCGTGTACGCAGCCATGCCGGGCGTGCCGCGCATCCAAGAGACCGAGCCGAGGTTGATGATCGACCCCCCGCCGGCTGCCGCCATGCCCGGCGCGACCGCCTGCGCAGCAAAGAAATGGTGGCGCAGGTTAACGGCCAGCGCATTGTCCCAGTACTCGGGCGTCACGCTCTCGAGCGCGTGACGGTCGTCGCGCGCGGCGTTGTTCACCAGTACCGTGATCGGACCCGATTCGCGCGCCACCGCAGCGAGCACCAGCTTGAGCGCCGCCACGTCGCGCACGTCGCAGGCGTAGTAACGCACTTCGGCCGGAGCCAGATTCGCTGCCAGCTTCTGCGACGGCTCGTCGGCGAGATCGCAGAATGCAACCTTGCAGCCTTGCTGCGCGAGGCGCGTGACGATCATGGCGCCGATTCCCGAGCCGCCTCCTGAGACGAACGCCGTGCGTCTGGCGAGGCTCGGGTACGACGCAGCACGAGAGAGCTCGGGCATAGGGCCGCCATCGTAGCAGGCGCCGCCCCGATTCTGTAAGCAGCTACAATAGTGAACGAAACGCGCAACCGTCGTCACCCCGGCGCAGGCCGGGGCCCAAGTCACGTGACAAATTGGATCCCGGGCTTCGCCGGGATAACCTTTTCCAAGGACACCGCATGGACCTGCCCGTCAATCATTTCAAACGCGCCATCGCCTCCGCCGGCAAGACGCCGCTCGGCTGCTGGCTCGCAAGCGGGGCGACCTCCACCGCCGAAGCGCTCGGCTGCGCGGGATTCGACTTCCTGGTCGTCGACACGGAGCACACGCCGATCGACCCGCCGCAGATGGCGGACATCCTGCGCGCGATCGCCGGCACGCCGGCACAGGCGGTCGTGCGCCCGCCGTGGAACGACATGGTCATGGTCAAGCGTGCGCTCGACGCCGGTGCGCTCTCGCTTCTGCTGCCCTTCGTGCAGAACGCCGAGGAGGCGCGGCGCGCGGTGGCGTACACTCGCTACCCGCCCGAGGGCGTGCGCGGCGTGGCGGGTACACACCGCGGCAGCCGCTACGGGACGATCCCCGGCTACTTCAAGCGCGCGCACGAGGAAATCTGCGTCATCGTGCAGATCGAGACCGCCGCGGCGTTCGCACAGCTCGAGGCAATCGCTGCGGTGCCGGGAGTCGACTCGATCTTCATCGGCCCGTCGGACCTGTCGGCCTCGATGGGACTCCTCGGGGACATCGGCAACTCTGCGGTGCAGGAGAAGCTCTCAACCGCAGCGCAGACCTGCAGGCGGCTCGGCAAACCCTGCGGCGTCATCGGCTTCAATCCCGAGATGGCGAAGAAGTTTCTCGGCTACGGCTTCTCCTGGATCGCGATCGGTTCCGACATGGCCTTGATGGTCAGTCGGGCTCAGGAGTACCTCGCGACCATGCGCGGGTGATCGAGCTTCGCGCGGGCGCGCTGAAGCTCGTGCTCGCGCCAGGGGCCGGTGGGGCCGTCGCCGCATTCGAGCGCGACGGCATTCCTCTGTTTCGTCGCACCGGCGCGGATGCGCTCGCAACAGGCGACGTGCGCAGCTTCGCCTGCTATCCGCTGGTGCCTTTCTCCAACCGCATCGCGGCGGCGACGCTGCACTGGGGCCGCGGCAGCTATCCGCTCACGCGATTCCTCGAGGGTGAGCCGCATGCGATCCACGGCAACGGCTGGCGGCGAAAGTGGCGCGTAGTCGAGGCCGCATCTTCGCGGGCGAGCCTCGAGCTCGTGCACGACGCGCTCGGGCCGCGGGCCCGCGAGTGGCCGTTTCCCTATTGCGCGCAGCAGCACATCGCTCTTGCGCCGAACGCGCTCACGATGCGGCTCGCGCTGACGAACACGGCTTCCGAGCTCTCCCCCTGCGGTCTGGGTTGGCATCCGTTCTTCCCGCGCAGCGCATCGACAGAGCTGCGCTTCGTTGCGACAACCGTCTGGGAAACCGATGCGACCAAGCTGCCGACGCAGCTCGTGCCGCTAGCGCCGCGGTTCGACTTCTCAGTCGCGAGACCGCTCGGCGACACCGCGCTCGATCACTGCTTCGTCGGATGGCATCCGCCGGTGTTCATCCGTTGGCCGGAGCGCGGGATCGCGGTCGAGATTGACGCCGACGCTCAATGCCGGCATGCCGTCGTCTACGTTCCCGCAGAACGCGACTATTTCGCCGTCGAGCCGGTCAGCCATATGACGGACGCATTCAACCGCACGCGGAGAGCGACCGATGCGGGCGAGACAGGCACCAAGGTGCTCGCGCCGGGCGAGACGTTTTCTTGTACGATGCGCATTTCCGTGCACTGCCCCGCCTGATGCGCTCCCCGTTCGAATGCGTGCTCGATGCGAAGGCGCAGCTCGGCGAATGTCCGACGTGGTCCTCCGAAGAGCAGGTGCTCTACTGGGTGGACATCAATGCGCCTTCGCTCAACCGCTTCGATCCGGCGACTGGTGCGAACCGAGTCTGGCCAATGCCGCAGTCGATCGGCAGCTTCGCGCTGCGCCCGCGCGGTGGATTCGTCGCGGCGCTGCGCGACGGGATCTGGCTGCTCGACTCCGAAGCAAGGCTCGGGCGCAGGGTCGCCGAGGCGCCTTATGATCCGTCGTCGCACCGCTTCAACGACGGCCGCTGTGGACCCCAGGGACTTTTCTGGGTGGGGAGCATGAACGAGCGCCGCGATGCGCGCAGCGCTCATCTGTATCGCCTCGATGCGGGCGGCGAGCTGACGGCGATGTTCGGGGACATCATGATCTCGAACGGGCTCGCGTGGAGCCCTGATCAGCGCACGATGTACCACGCCGATACGGTCCAGCGCGCGGTGTGCGAATGGGACTTCGACGCCGCGACCGGAACGCTCTCGAACCGACGCATGCTCGCGCAGTTCATTCACGAGGACGAGCGCCCCGACGGCGCAGCCGTGGACAGCGAAGGCTGCTACTGGAGCACGTTCTACGGCGGCGGCAGGATCGTGCGCCTGGCACCTGACGGCATCAAGGTGGCCGAGTATGCGGTTCCCGCGGTGTGCCCGACGATGTGCGCCTTCGGCGGACCGGATCTCAAGACGCTCTACGTGACGAGCGCGCGGCAACGGCGCGAGGCCGACGAGCTTGCGCGCTGGCCGCAGTCCGGCGGAATCTTCGCCATGCGCGTCGATGTCGCCGGTCTGCCCGAGCCGAAATTCGCCGGCTAGCGGAAGCCGACCACGATGTCCTTCGACAGCAGCGCCTACATCCGGCTGAACGCGCCGAACAGCCTGGGCACGTCGGCTTCCGGCGCGGCGTTCGCGACGAGCACGGGCGACGTCCTCGAGATATCCAGCTACGGGGCGGGCACCTTCCGGCTGCGCGTCGGACCGAACACGAGGCCCGACTACGGCCTGATCGTCGGCCGCGCGCAGCGTTGCGAGGTGTCGCAGCCCGATTCGGGCACCTGGTCGTTCGGCGCCGGCGGCACGCGCCTCGAGTTGTCCGGTGAGCCGCTCAAGTTCCGCCTGCTTCTCGAAGAACAGCCGGTGCTCGGCTCGATCACCGATGAGCACTTCCGTGGCTTCCCTCGCCTGCCGGTGATCGGCCGCACGCGCGGCGGTGAGCAGTGGCTGGGCTCGTTCGCGCTCGCTTCGGGCGAACCGGTATACGGGCTCGGCGAGAAGTTCGGCCCCTTGAACAAGCGCGGGCAGATCGTGGAGTCGCGCGTCGAGGACGCGCTCGGCGTCAACACCGGCCTCGCGTACAAGAACGTCCCCTTCTGCTGGAGTCCCGGCGCGAAGGCCGGGGCATGGGGCGTGTTCGTGAACACCCCGGGAACGGTGCTGCACGGCGTGGGTCACCCCGACTGGTCGCATCGGTCCTACGCCGTGGCGGTCGACGACGAGGCGCTCGATCTGTTCCTCTTCGCGGGCCGCGATCCCGCGCAGATCATCGAGCGTTTCACCGCTCTCACGGGCCGCGCGCCCGACGTGCCCACTTGGAGCCTGGGTCTGTGGATGTCGCGTGCCTACTATCGGACGGCCGACGAGGCGATCGCGGTGGCAGAGGAGCTGCGCGCGCATCGCATTCCTTGCGACGTGCTGACGCTCGACGGGCGTGCGGCGTGGGAGGTGCGCACGCGGTTCGATTTCCGCTGGGATGCCGCCCGCTACCCCGATCCGGCCGCCGCGATCGCGCGCATGAAGAGGCACGCGCTGCGGATCTGCGTCTGGGAGTATCCGTACGTATCGATCCACTCGCCGCTGTTCGCGGAGCTCGCCGGGCAGGGCTTCCTGCTCAAGGCACCCAACGGCCACCCGTGCGTGCTCGCTTGGGATACCTCGCCCGCTACGTCCCCGTTCGGCGGCACGCTGACTCCGCTGCCCGATTCCGGGATCGTCGATTTCACGAACCCTTCCGCGTATGCCTGGTGGCGCGACGCGCACGAAGCGCTCTTTCGCGCCGGGGTCGACGTGATCAAGAGCGACTTCGGCGAGCACGTGCCCGACGATGCGGTCGCCGCCAACGGCGATCGTGGAGCGCGGCTGCACAATGTCTACCCTCTGCTCTACAACCGCTGCGTTTTCGACGCGACCCGGAAGTTCGGCCGGCAGGATGCAGGGCCGCCGATCGTATGGGGTCGCGCAGGCTGGACCGGCAGCCAGCGCTATCCCGTCCAGTGGGGCGGCGATCCGCAAAGCGACTGGGAGGGACTGGCCGCGAGCATTCGCGGCGCGCTGTCGTGGGGCATGAGCGGCGCGCCCTACCACGCGACCGACATCGGCGGCTTCTACGGCTCCGAGCAGCCTTCCGCCGAGTTGTATCTGCGCTGGCTGCAGATGAGCGTGTTCAGCTCCCACATGCGCGCACACGGCATCGGTCCGCGCGAGCCCTGGAGCTTCGGCGAGGAAAGCGAGAGGATCGCGCGCGAGTGGATCGAGTTCCGCTATCGGCTGTTGCCGTATCTCAAGCGCGTGATCGGACAGGCCACCACAGCGGGGCTGCCCGTGATGCGAGCGATGCCGCTCGCGTTTCCCTCGGTCGCCCTCACTCGCGGATACGAAACGCAGTTCATGTGCGGGGATGTGCTGCTGATCGCGCCCATCATCGCGCCCGGCGGCGAGGTCGAGGTCGCCCTGCCACCTGGAGCGTGGTATGACCTCGCGAGCCGGCAGCGCATTGCGGGACGCCAGGTGATCCGCTACCGGGCCACGCTCGAGAAGTTCCCCGTCTTCGGCCGCGAGGGCTACGCGCTTCCGCTCGGACCCGTCGTGCAGCACACGGGCGAGATCGACGCGGCGAAGCCTCTCGCCGCGCTTTACCTCTTCGGCAAGCCGACGCAGCCGCTCGACGGATTCGCGCAGGCGAAGATCGCGATCAAGGAAGGACGCGCGAGTGTCGCCGCGCAGCCCGCCGTGAAGATCGAAGCCTTCGGCGACGCGAGCGAGATCGCGGTCGAGCCGCTCGCGTAAGCGATCCGCATGCCCGGCCTGCCGACCATCGCGGTCACCACGGGTGAGCCTGCCGGCATCGGGCCCGATCTGTGCGCGCGGCTCGCCGAGCGGAGCTGGCCCGCGCGCCTGGTCATCATCGGCGACATCGAGTTGCTGCGCGAGCGAGCGCGGCGACTGGGCGCCGGCGTGCGCTATGCGCCGTATGCAACGCGCTCGCAGCGAACCTCCACCGCCACCGAGGTCGCACATTTTCCCCTGGTGACGCCGGCGAAGCCCGGAGAGCCCGATCCGGCCAATGCCAAGGCGGTGCTCGCCACGCTCGACGCAGCAGTCGCGGGCTGCCTCTCCGGGCAGTTCGCCGCAATGGTGACCGGACCCGTGCAGAAGAGCAGCATCAACGATGCGGGGATCGAATTTCGTGGTCACACCGAGTTCCTCGCGCAGCGCACGGGTGCGCCCCACGTCGTGATGATGCTGGTGGGTGGCCCGCCAAAGCGGGCGCTGCGCGTCGCCCTGGCGACGACACACCTGCCGCTCGCCGCCGTCCCTGGTGCGATCACGCGCGAGTCGCTCGCCGCGACGCTGAGCGTCGTCGCGAAAGATCTCTCCGCCAAGTTCGATATCACGCGCCCGCGCATTGTCGTTTGCGGGCTCAACCCTCACGCGGGCGAAGGCGGACACCTGGGACGCGAGGAGATCGACGTGATCGAGCCGGTAATCGCGGAGGCACGTGCGGCCGGGCTGGACGTCACCGGCCCGCTGCCCGCGGACACCGTGTTCGTTCCATCGAAGCTCGCCGTCTTCGATTGCGTCGTGGCGATGTATCACGACCAGGGCCTGCCGGTGCTCAAGCACGCGAGCTTCGGCCACGGCGTGAACGTTACGCTCGGGCTGCCGATCGTGCGCACTTCCGTCGATCACGGAACGGCGCTCGACATCGCCGCCGACGGCGCGAGCGCTCGAGCGGCGGATCCGGGCAGCGTGTTCGCCGCGGTCGAGCTCGCGGCACGGATGGCGGGGGACTTTCATCATGCATGACAGCTATCGCGCACACCTGCACATGGTCCTCGATCGGATTCGTGCCGACGGCTTCTACAAGACCGAGCGCATCATCGGCAGCCCGCAATCGGCGCGCATCCGTCTTGCCGACGGGCGGGAGGTCCTCAACTTCTGCGCCAACAACTACCTCGGCCTCGCAGACGATGCGCGGCTCGAGCAGGCGGCGAAGGATGGCCTCGACACGCACGGCTTCGGCATGGCCTCGGTGCGCTTTATCTGCGGCACGCAGGATGTGCACAAGGAGCTGGAAGCGGCGCTCGCTGCGTTCCTCAAGACCGACGACGCGATCCTCTATTCGAGCTGCTTCGACGCCAACGGCGGTCTCTTCGAGACGCTGCTCGAGGAGCCGGACGCAGTGATCAGCGACGAGCTCAACCACGCCAGCATCGTCGACGGTATCCGGCTGTGCAAGGCGAAGCGCTACCGCTACCGCAACAACGACATGGCCGACCTCGAAGCGAAGCTCAGGGAGGCGGACGCCGCCGGGGCGCGCTTCAAGCTGATCGCCACCGACGGCGTATTCTCCATGGACGGCATCGTCGCCGACCTTGCATCGATCTGCGATCTCGCCGACCGCCACCGCGCGTTGGTAATGGTCGACGATTCACACGCGGTCGGCTTCGTCGGTGCGGGCGGGCGCGGCACACCGGAGCTATGCGGAGTCGAAGGGCGGGTGGACATACTCACCGGCACGCTGGGCAAAGCGCTGGGCGGAGCCTCGGGCGGCTACACGGCGGGACGCAGGGAGATCATCGAGCTCCTGCGCCAGCGCTCGCGGCCGTATCTCTTTTCGAACACGCTCGCGCCGGCGATCGCCGCCGCGTCGCTCGCCGTGCTGCGCCTGCTCGGCGGCGAGGAGGGCGCGGGGCTGCGCCGCCGCGTGCGAGAGAACGGCGAGCGCTTCCGCCGGGCGATGGGCGTACTCGGCTTCGACCTCGTGCCGGGCGAGCACCCGATTATCCCGGTCATGCTGGGCGACGCTGCGCTGGCGACGCGCATGGCCGATGCTCTCCTCGAAGAGGGCGTCTACGTCATCGGCTTCTCGTACCCCGTCGTTCCCAAGGGCAAGGCGCGCATTCGCACCCAGATGAGCGCGGCGCACACGGCGGAGCAGATCGATCGCGCGGTAGCGGCGTTCGCCAAAGTCGGCAAGATACTCGGTGTGATACATTGAGTTGTTCGTGGTTCGACACGCTTACCACGAACGGAACGACACAAGTGCGCGTTCGTCCTGAGCCTATCGAAGGATGAACGTAATGAAGGGTAGCTCTCGAAGATGAAGGCGCTGGCCAAACTCGAACGCGCGCCCGGGCTGACGCTCACGCGCGTGAAGAAGCCCGAAGTCGGGCACAACGACGTCATGATCCGCATCCGCAAGACGGCGATCTGCGGCACCGATCTGCACATCTGGAACTGGGACGACTGGGCGCAGAAGACCATTCCCGTCCCGATGCAGGTCGGTCACGAGTACGTCGGCGAGATCGTGGAGATCGGGCAGGAGGTGCGCGGGTTCAAGATCGGCGACCGGGTATCGGGGGAAGGCCACATCACCTGCGGTTACTGTCGCAACTGCCGGGCCGGGCGGCGTCACCTGTGTCGCAATACCGTCGGCGTAGGCGTCAACCGCGAGGGCGCATTCGCGGAATACCTCGTGATTCCAGCGTTCAACGCGTTCAAGATCCCGGACGACATCTCGGATGACCTGGCGGCGGTCTTCGATCCCTTCGGCAACGCCACGCATACGGCGCTGTCCTTCAACCTGGTCGGCGAGGACGTGCTCATCACCGGCGCCGGTCCGATCGGCATCATGGCGAGCGCGATCGCCAAGCACGTCGGCGCGCGCTACATCGTCGTCACCGACATCAACGAGTATCGCCTCGCCCTCGCGCGGCGGATGGGAGCGACCCGCGCCGTCAACGTGCAGCGCGAGAAGCTGCGCGACGTCATGCGCGAGCTGGGGATGACCGAGGGCTTCGACGTAGGGATGGAGATGTCGGGTGTGCCGCAGGCCTTTCGCGACATGCTCGAACACATGAACCACGGTGGCAAGATCGCGCTGCTCGGCATTCCGCCGGCGGACATGGCGATCGACTGGAACCAGGTGATCTTCAAGGGCCTCGAGATCAAGGGCATCTACGGACGCGAAATGTTCGAGACCTGGTACAAGATGGTGGCGATGCTGCAGAGCGGGCTCGACCTCTCGCCGATCATCACCCATCACTTCCTCGCCGAACAGTACGCGGAGGCTTTCGCCACGCTGCTCTCGGGCCAGAGTGGCAAAGTCATCCTCGACTGGACGGCTTAGCGGGGCATCGCGTCACGCACCCGGCGGGCACGTCGCGCGCAAGCGCTTCGGCCAGAACTTCCTGGCTGACCGGCACTACATCGACCGCATCGTCGCCGCGGTCGACCCGGCGCTCGACGATAACATCGTGGAGATCGGACCGGGGCTGGGCGCGCTCACCGTTCCGCTGCTCGAGCGCGTGGAGCATCTCACGGTCATCGAGATCGATCGCGATCTCGCCGCCAAGCTAACTGCGCAGTACCCTAGCGCGCGGCTCGCGCTGCACAACGCCGACGCGCTCAAGTTCGATTTTTCGACGCTTGGGGCCGATCTTCGCGTCGTCGGTAACCTGCCTTACTACATCTCCTCGCCGCTGCTCTTCCATCTCGCGCGATACGCCGCGAGCCTGCGCGATGTGACGGTGATGCTGCAGAAAGAGGTCGTCGAGCGCATGATCGCCGCGCCCGCGACGCGCGCCTACGGCCGGCTGACAGTGATGCTGCAGGTTCGCTTTCGCGTCGAGCGCCTTTTCTCCGTGCCGGCGGGGGCGTTCCGCCCTGCGCCCAAGGTCGACTCGGCCGTCGCGCGGCTCGTGCCCCTGCGCGAGGACCGGCCGTGGCTGTCCGATGAAGCGTTCTTCGCCCGGGTCGTTGCCGCGGCCTTCGGCCAGCGGCGCAAGACGCTGCGCAACGCCTTGAAGACGATCGCAGACGAAGAGAAGCTCGAGCGCGCAGGCATCGCGCCTGGCGCGCGCGGCGAGACGCTCTCGGTCGCGGATTTCGTGCGGCTGGCAAACGAGCTCGCCTAGCGCAGGCCTGGCCTCTACGTGCGTGCCCGCGCCGCGCCTGGCTCAGGTCTTGCGGCCGGCGTCGACCGCGAACACGTCGACGGGCTGCGTCTTGCCGCGCACCGTCACCGGGCCCAGCGCCTCGAGCGCGACGTCCGACGCCAGCCCCGCGCGGGTCGCCGCATCGATCAGGATCGCGCGCCCCGCCTGCTTGGTGTGCCCCTCGAGGCGCGAGGCG
>Ga0187777_10001736_pt1 | contig 14071 bp, 13 predicted proteins | sample 1015_Q2_SP5_10_M_FD_132416 | JGI IMG/M metagenome (GOLD analysis project Ga0187777, IMG submission 132416) | Tropical peat soil microbial communities from peatlands in Department of Meta, Colombia - 1015_Q2_SP5_10_MG | ecosystem: Environmental > Terrestrial > Soil > Wetlands > Peat | place...
GATATGAATTCTCGCAATTTATCTTCCAAGTGCTTTGTTGAGGTATGATCGTTTTCGCTAATTTTCGATTCCGTCGCATAAGTCGCGATCGTGTCAGCGAGTTCAATGAAAGGTTGGAGAGATGTTGTATCAAAGAGACCCAAGTAGCCGAGCAGGAGAACGGTGTAAATTGAGCGAATTATATTGTTCTGAGCTTGGACTAAGGTTCTATTGTAGGATCCACGCGTTATTCGCGCACCGATTGGTCTGTAGAAGCGTTTCCTAGTCTTCTTTATCTCTTCTCCCGTTGCGATAGAGTCAGCAAGGAGTGTTTCAAGCTGTGTTATTGTCAATTGGCTGTTTGCTAGAAGGAGTCTTGTTACTGGATCATGTGTAATCTTACGTATCGATTCGTGGGCTTCTGCGCTGTTTGATAGATTAGACAAGGAAACCCTCTCTTGAATACATTTTTGTATACGTATCGGATCTGTGCATTAAGTTAGCCGCCTACTCATCCGAGTTGAGCTGCAATCTTGAAATAACGCGGTGGGGATGAGCTCCTCTGGCAGGAATGAAAAATGGGAAGACGTCGCCGTAGAGTAGTCAAGGTTGTCAAGAAGAAACTTCCCACCGTCTTCACATGTCCATCATGTGGTGACGAAGCGATTCGCGTGGCTCTTCCGCAAGGTAATGGTCCTGCATTGGTTCAGTGTGGTTCTTGTGGTTTGAAGCGCGAGTATGAGGCATCGCCTTCAAGCGAAATCGTGGATATCTATTGCAAGTTTACCGATGATTATTACGCTAGCAACAAGCCGACCCAGAACACAGCTCAGAGTACTGGTTGAAGTATTTCACGAAAAATCCCTCGCATGTTAAATTGCGCGCAATCTTCCTCTTAGTCAGTGGACCTTATGGAGGCTAGTTTACTAAAAGATCAAGACACCTATTTTCAACGTCTAAAGAGAGAATTTGACAGGGTCTATTCTACAGCGAAGCAGGCACGGTCGAAAGGATACGACCCCTCCCTTGAACCAGAATCTCTTCTGACATATGATGTCGCTGAACGAGTAGAGAAGGCTGTAGGTCCGCCCAATGTCGCGATTAGGATTCGCGAGTTATCTCAACTTATGTCCCGTGAATTAGTCGCGTTGAAAATAGCTGAAGAGATAGCTCTGGGAAATTACGGGTTGATAAGTGAAGAAGCTGCTGAACAGGCAGTGCGAACTGCTTCTGCTATACTGGACGAAGGCGTAACTGCCGCACCGATAGAGGGAATTTCAAAAGTCAGGATACGATCTAACCAGGATGGATCAAAATATCTAACCGTGTATTTTGCAGGCCCCATTCGATCTGCGGGCGGTACAGACATGGCACTAATCTTGGTCATTGCTGATTACGTTAGACATCAGCTTGGTCTCGCGCGTTACCGGGCGACTGAACTCGAAGCAAAACGTTTCGTCGAGGAACTCCGAGTCTATGAGAGAGAAGTTGCACGTTTTCAATTCAAGGTCTCAGATGAGGAACTATTCAACGCAATAATGCGCCTGCCTGTCGAGGTTAACGGCGTTGAAACTGACCCGTTTGAAGTAACTGCATTTAGGAACGTACCTCGCGTCGAAACGAATAGAGTCAGAGGTGGAGCCCTAAGAGTCGTCCATGACGGTTTGATTGGCAGAAGTCACAAGGTACTGAAGATAATCGATAGTCTAGGGATCGAAGATTGGAACTGGCTTAAGGAAATCAAGCCACCCGTAGCAGAGGCCGAAGAGGCGAGAGAGTTCATGTTCATGGAAGATGTGCTCGGAGGCCGACCTATCTTCTCATTCCCGCAAGTACAAGGGGGCTTTAGACTGCGGTACGGTCGAGCAAAGAATACGGGTTTGGCTGCAGTCGGGATTCATCCTTCCACGATGATCGTACTAGGGAAATTCATTGCTGTCGGCACACAACTCAGATTGGAAAAACCTGGGAAAGCCGGTGTCGCAGCATCCGTAGATTCCATCGAACCCCCAATTGTAAAACTCACAAATGGATCCGTTCAACGGTTATCTGACCCAAAAGAAGCTCAGAAACTAGTAGATTCCGGAACCATAGCGAAAGTGCTCTTTCTGGGAGATATCCTAATTGGATTTGGAGAGTTTCTTGAAAATAATCGCCCTCTGTTGGCATCCGGCTTCGTTGAGGAATGGTGGCGAGAATTGCTTAAGCTAGAGATTGCAACAGCCACTGACGGAATCAAAGGACTGTCAGTTCAACTTGCTGTAGACGAACAGCGGATTACAGGGTTCACCACAGGGCTTATGCCCACCGTCGAAGAGGCGATAATATTAGCGAAACGATCCAAAGTCCCATTACACCCAATTTACAGTTGCTTCTGGGAAAGCATTACCATTCAACAGTTCGATCAACTACGCGCCCACCTTCTCGACGCCGAGAGAACACAATTGTCTCGTGAGAAAATTGTGGTCAAAACCAGTGAATCAACGAAACAAATCCTTGAAACTCTATGCCTTCCACATCGGATGATTGATGGATCTATTATCGTCGAAGCTGAGGAGGCTGTAGTACTCTTCGAATGCCTTGGACTGAGTGCACCCTCAAAAATTGTTACCGGCGCAGATGTGCTGGAACAAATCTACAATGCATCTGAAATTCGAATAGCCAAGAAGGGACCGGTTTATGTTGGTGCGAGGATGGGTCGTCCGGAGAAGGCAAAACAACGAGAAATGAGGCCAGTAGTTAATTGCCTCTTCCCCATAGGACTCGCGGGAGGCGCCAAGCGCAATTTAATCGAGGCTGCCTCCAAGAATGCGTTTGTCTCGGTCGATATCGCTTACCGCAGGTGTTCGACTTGCGGGAATATATCGCATAGCGGCCTTTGCGAGAAATGTGGCGGCAAGACCGATTTTGGGCTTCGAATCTGCCAAAAATGCGGACTTGAGACTGAAAGTGAAATTTGCCCAGCCTGTAAAGGAGAAGCCCAGCTCTATACAAGAAGAAGCATACCGATTCGAGAACTTCTCCATCACGCTGAGAGGAGATTATCACTTACAGTTGTCCCTGATGCCGTCAAATGCGTCCGAGGCCTCACCAACAAAACTAAGACCGTCGAACCGATCGAGAAAGGGTTGTTACGTGCAAAACATGACGTATCCGTATTTAAGGACGGCACAGTTCGATTTGACGCCACAAATGCTCCACTTACGCACTTCAGCGCTGCAGAGATAGGAGTGTCAACTCAAAAACTCAATGACCTAGGATACTATTTCGATAAGAACGGGAACCCATTAGAATCACCCAATCAATGCTGTAGCCTAAAGGTGCATGACATAGTAGTCCCGGAGCAATGCGGCGACTATTTCGTTAAAGTGGCAAAATTTCTGGACGAATTACTACAAACCTTCTACGGTCTACCCGCATTTTACAATGCCAGAACAAGACAAGATATCGTCGGACAGATAGTCGTAGGCTTATCACCCCACACTTCAGTCGGAGTTGTCGGTCGCATAATCGGATTCACCCGTGCCAACGTATGTTTCGCGCATCCATTTTGGCATGCCACCAAACGAAGAGACTGTGATGGAGATGAAGATTCCATAAGCTTGGCATTGGACACGCTACTGAATTTTTCCAGATACTTCCTGCCTTCAAGAATTGGAGGGATCATGGACGCACCATTGCTTCTAACCGTCTCCATCAAACCTAGTGAAATCGCCCGCCAAGCGTTCAATCTCGAAACCGTTGAACAGTTGCCTCTCAAATTCTTTGAAGAAACCCTCAAACGAACCGATCCGAAAGCACTCACACCGATAATAGAAACAGTACATGAACGGCTTGGATCAAACTCTGTTTTGGAATCGCTAGGGTTCACTCACGAAGCCAGCGACTTCAACAAAGGAAATCTGGAGAGTTCATACAAGAAATTAGGATCAATGCTCGACAAGGTCACCGAGCAGCTCAAGGTAGCTGAGACCGTGCGTGCCGTAGACGCTGGGGAAGTGGCCAGACGGGTTCTTTCAACCCACTTCATGCGAGATCTCACCGGTAATCTCAAAGCCTTTGCGAGTCAACGATTTCGCTGCGCAAAATGCAACGCAAAATTCAGACGGATCCCTCTCAAAGGATCATGCCCAAGATGCGGCGGAAAGCTATCGCTTACCGTTTACAAAGGTGGCGTTGAAAAATACCTTCAAGTTGCACAAGACCTAGTCACAAGATACAATCTGGGACAATATCACACCCAGCGCTTAATCCTTCTTCGAGAAGAAATCAGTTCCTTGTTCAATCAATCCGAAGAAAAGAAGAAACAGCCCTCGTTGACCCAATTCGTCTGAGCTGATGAGATGCATAGAAAACCAAACGCTCTCCACCCAAAAGCATACTTGACGTCCAAACGTAACGTTAAAGCAGGTTTAGTCTCTCGAACCAAAATTCTTTTCACCATTGAGGCCGCCAGAAAATCTGCGTCCGAAATTGCTAAGGAGACCTCTCTCTCATATGAATGTGTAGCCTATCACTTGACCGTTATGCGCAAGGATCACTTAGTCGAGAAATTTACCAACAAAAAACCATTCAAATGGACCAGCACACGCTTCGGACAGCAAGAACTGCAAACATCTAATTAGGCACAGTACGTCCTAAACCGCAGATCACGAGGATAATTTATGCAGACCGAAGTGCGATATCAATCACAACCTGAACTCGACAGGCCAGTAATGGTCTGCGGACTACCAGGAATAGGGTCGGTCGCATGGCTAGCAGTAAATCATCTGCAAAAACAACTTAACGCAACCTTATTCGCCGAAGTATTATCGCCCATGTTCTCTCCGAAAGTCTGGTTGACAAACGAGGGCGTCGTCAAATTGATGAAAGGAGAATTCCATTTCTGGAAACAAGCGGCCGGCGCGACCGCGGATCTCCTATTTTTCAGTGCCAACGAGCAACCGTACTCACCTGAAGGACAGTATGAATTGGCAGACGCCGTCCTAGACTTGGCAGAGAAATTTCGAACACAGAAAGTAATTACCATGGGCGGAATGGCCACAGAAAACTTTACGGAAAATCCCAAAGTGTTCGTTGGAGGCACTCATGTGGAATTAGTGAGAGAACTGGAGAAATTAGGAGGGGTAAAGCTCGGGGACGGTGCAATAACCGGAACCAATGGCTTAATCTTCGGACTTGCCAAACTTCGACAGATTCCGGCCGTATGCCTCCTCGCCGAGACTCCTGGTTACCTATCGCTAGACGCCAACGCGGCTAAGTCAGCCCTCCAGCTTAGTTCAAAGATACTGAACTTATCACTGGACTACACAGACTTGGATAAGCAAACAAAGGAAAATGCCGATGCGGTCCGTAAAGCCAAAGATCTTTCTCGAAGCGGTTTCGCGCGAGAATCTCGAAAGGGTGGCGAACGTGATCTCTCTTACGTGAGTTAAAACAGGAACGGCATCAATAGTTGAAAGTCATGTGCAATCAATGTGGAAAAATCATTGATCTCATGAACTCGCATTCATTCGCCGTGAACGAAGAAGGACAACTCAAAGCCTACTATTTCTGTTCGGATGAGCACCTAGCAGAATATGGCCGTAAGAAAGGAATGACGTCGAACAAGAATTGACTGAGCCTATTAGAAAAGTTAAGTAGATGTAACATTCTGCGCGACTGGTGATCCACATGGCAAAGGACATAACCCAACGCAGCTCCGAAGAGATCCAATCACTCTTCCGCAGCACAAAGCTCCCTAGCAGGATTGCTTCCAAATCCCAAAAAGGATCGTCTCAATCGAACTACCAAGTCGACCATTCTTGATCGTAGCTTTTGCTGGCGGAGTAGGAGCGGCAAAATTCCTTGAGGGTTTAATCCGATTAGTTCCGCAAGAACAGATTACCGTAATCGGAAACGTTGGAGATGACATTGAATTTTACGGATTACACGTCTCCCCAGACCTTGACATCGTTACATACACACTCGCTGGCCTAGTCGATCAGACGAAAGGATGGGGGTTCGCAGATGATACCTTCAACTTTCGGGATACACTCGAACGCTATGGTGTAAAGAGTTGGTTCAATTTGGGAGATAGAGATCTAGCGACCCACATCTATCGAACCGAACAGTTACGAAAGGGAAAGGATCTATCGGACGTAACGCAAGAGATTACGAAACGGCTCGGATTACGAATCAACCTCCTGCCAGCAACTAACGATCCATTCCAAACGTATGTTATCGCAGGCGGTAGCAGCATGCATTTCCAAGAGTACATGGTAAAAAGACAGACAAAACCCAAAGTAAGCAAAATCATCTTTCGCGGATCAAGAACTGCAAAACCGACAAGAGCCGTCCTGAAATCTATAAGTCATGCTTCTGGAATAATTATTTGTCCAAGCAATCCCATCGTAAGCATCGGCGCAATTCTGGCGGTTGAAGGAGTAAGGAATGCCCTTAGGAAGACTAGCGCAAAAATTGTCGGTATCAGCCCTATTATCGGCGGGAAAACTGTAAAGGGACCAGCTGACAAGCTACTCAAAGCGGTAAATGTGGAACCTAGCGCGACGGGTGTTGCTGAACTTTACAGTGACTTTCTGGACACCTTCATAATAGATAGGGTGGATGAACAACTAGTTAGTAACATAACCGCCTTAGGAATCAAACCTGTCGTGACAAACACCCTCATGAAAACACTCACAGCCAAAACTCGGTTGGCTAGAGTAGCACTCAGCCAATTGAAGCGTTGACAAATGCCCAATCGCCCATATCACTCAACCCACGCAATCGTGCCCCTAAACATTCCTGAAATGTCCAAGCTTCGCCTCTCGAAAGTATTGAGTAAAGAAGAGAGAGCAAGACTAACGTTGCTTATGCTCGATCATGTTCTCGCAACGTTGCGAAGAGCGCGTACGATATCTTCTGTAACGGTGGTAAGCGCAGATCGAAAAATAAGTGAAAGGCTCCGGAAAAGTGGCGTACGTTTTCTTTGGGAGGGCCGCAAACGTGGCCTTAACTCTGCAATAACTTTTGCACAAAGAAAAATAATGCTCGAAGATAACTCATCCGTACTGATCATCCACGCAGATCTCCCAATTCTCGATCCGAAAGACGTAAACAATTTTGTCCGAATCTCCGGACGTTATGAAGTGGGGATTTGTCCATCGAATGATGGCCGCGGCACTAACGCATTATTCCTAAAGACGCCAAACCTAATTCCACCCGCCTTCGGCCGAGAAAGTTTTCGCAAACATCTAAATTTGATCCATGAAAAATCTCTGCGACACAAGATTCTAAGACTTCGAGGAATAGGCTTCGATCTGGACAACATGAAAGATTTGGAAAAATTAATCCAGACTTCCGCCGGTAATGATGTGTCTAGATATCTAAGGAAGAAGATGGATCAAAAACGTCAACCTCACGCGTCAACATTGCGTAGGGCCTGAAGCGACATTACATGGCTGGACGTTGAGGGAGTCTTTTTTAAACGAAACGTGCGTATGAATTCGCAGGAAGGTGTTTGGGTTAGTATCACCAAGAGAGAACCACGAAAAGGTGCTTCAGTTACTTGAACAACACCATAAATGGTTCTCTGAATCGATTCCGCTGATCGCATCCGAAAACGTTCCTAGCCCAGCAGTTCGAGAAGCCGTCGTGTCGGACTTCGGAAACCGCTACGCGGAATAGAATTGGAAATTAAGTCCAGTTCTCCGTAGGGATGGGTTGGAGAACGAGTATACGCCGGATGCGTATACATCGATCAAGTCGAACGACTCTGCATAGAGTTAGCGAAAGAGCTATTCCAAGCAGAATTCGCAGACGTCAGGCCGGTTTCAGGAGTCTGCGCAAATCTTGTTGTTTACACCGCATTTACCAATCCAGGCGATCCAATCCTCGCGCTGGCTATACCGAACGGCGGCCACATATCAAGCGGAAGAAGGGATTTCAACGGAACAGCGGGTTCTGTCCACGGATTAGATGTCGAATATTTCGCCTTTGATCGGAACGAAATGAACATCGACATCGACAAGACCAAACAAAAAATAGAAAAAATGAAACAAGACAACAAAGCGCCTAAACTCGCAATGTTCGGAGGAAGTCTCTTCCTCTTTCCTCACCCAATCAGAGAATTAGCAGATACGTTCCACGAGATAGGCGCCAAGATAGCATACGACGCCGCTCACGTTGCGGGGCTAATAGCTGGAAAACGCTTCCAAGATCCACTTAGAGAAGGCGCCGACGTAGTCTGCCTCAGTACACATAAAACACTCTTCGGACCCCAAGGAGGGACAGTACTCTCATTCGAGAAATATTCTGATCAAATCAAGAAAGCAACATTTCCATCAAACACGAGTAACCACCACCTACATACGGTCGCGGGAAAAGCCGTCGCGTTCGCAGAGATGATGGAATTCGGCAAACAATATGCCGAACAAATCGTCACTAACGCCAAGGCACTCGCCCAAGCATTACACGAGATAGGCCTAACTGGCTTAGGTGAACGCAAGGGGTTCACTGAAACTCATCAAATCGCCGTCGATGTAACCAAATTCGGTTTAGGAGGAGATCTGGAAAGGGCTCTCGAACAGGCTAACATAATCGTGAACCGGCAACTACTGCCAGGCGACATACAAGCCGGAAGACATTACATGAACCCCGGGGGCATCCGCATTGGCACCTCAGAAATAACGAGAATCGGAATGAAAAAGAATGACATGAACGAAGTCGCTAGATTAATCAAGAAAGTTGTCGTCGACAAAGAGGATCCTGCAAAGATTAGACTCGAAGTAGCCGAATTCAGGAAAAACTTCCAAAAGGTACAGTACTGCTTTACATCGGCAAAGAACGCCTACGAATACATAAGAATCAGGTAAGCCTTAAAATCGAATGCATGAAACTTTAACTTCTAGCACTTCACACAGAGAAGATGAGATCCAGCCATGTCAACTGCACGTGAGAAGCGAAGAAAACGTGAGTCTCCCATGCCCGCAGCTAGCGCTGGTTTGCTTCGATTCTTCGAGGAAGATACTCCGGGGATCAAAATTAGCCCTGAAATCACAATGATGATGTCAATCGCTCTCATAGCCGTAAGTCTGTTCATCTACATTACATTCAAGCACTAATTTTACTGAAATCCAGTAGCTTCGTCTGCGAAATTACAGGAAGCGGACCGGCTGCAATGCCCAACTTCCGCTCTATCTCCGCCGACAACACGTCACTATATCCTGTAAAGATGTAGACTCTCTTAGGATTAACAGCACTGACAAACCGGATCAACTGCTCAAAATCGGCGTGGCTACTCAAAGGAAATGCTGTATAACTTCGAAACGCCTGCCGTAACGCCCATCCAGTCGCAACGGCGCGAGATGAATTTCGTGGCAAACGATCAGCACGTCCTGTGGTGACAAATATGCAACCACCCGCCTTCAACGCCTTCTTGCCCTCAGGGCTGGCTGAATCAAAATACTGAAGCGCGATTCCATTCTTGGAGTAAACTGAATTTGCGCGGGAAATTGAAGGATTGCAAACAACAGGTATCTTAGTATACAGATTGAAGAGTCGAACAACTTCCTGGGGTTTACCCGACGAATAAACCTGAAAAACCGGAATCTTATGCGATCTCAATTCTGTCATGGTCCATCGAATCATGTCCGCATACATTGTGGTTCTAGGTGGAAAAACGTAGGATGGATGACCGTAGGTAGCCTCTATAATCAAATAGTCACATGACCTCTGCTCCGCGGCTTTCGTCGTCAATGTATCAACGCAGTTAATGTCACCCGTGTAAACGGCAGTGAACTCCGATGTCTTGACCTCGAACTGACAAGAACCGAGCATATGCCCAGCGTCTAGAAACCCAACTTCGCAATCATCAAATGTAATTGATTCTCCAATTCGGAAGGTTCGTGCATTTGCGACTGAGCGATTTCTAAGCGTGGTATGGATTTCAAGCGTCTCCGGAGTCGAATACTTTCTCGGTGGACCAGTAAATCCGTAAGTGTGGTCTGAGTGCGCATGAGTAATGAACGCATGTCGGTCTTCCGAGAGCCGTCGTCCTGGTGTCGGATCGAACAGTAGCCTTTGTTTTCCAGTGTCGATGAGTATGCCATTACCCCATCCTATTTTATCCGAGCGCAAGACTCAGCACACTCTCAGTTAACACTAATTCATGAGGTCTGTGCATACTGACCGAATTTGATTCGGAGGAGTTCCTTCTTTGTCAGCTTTCGTTTCAAGATCTTCGATTCATCGCCCGTTACGAAAGCACTGTTTCCTAAAGGGTCTTTGATGATTAAATTGAATCGAGGATTCTTCTCTCTGGCAGTTCGAATCTGTCTCAGCATCTTTTCGCCCTTACGAAGACGCTCACCCTCAGCGGAGCTAAGCATGAAGGTTAAGGCGTCCTCTATTTTCTCCAAGACTCCTTCAACGTTAGTAACGTAACCTTCGCTATATGGACCAGGGGTTATCGTAGCTTTGAATTCTGGAATCGTGATAGTTGCAGTAGCTGATTTAATGACCTTAATATCCAAATCCTCAAGTGAACTTATTCTTGCCCTCAAAGAAATTGGTTCACGATTCGCTAAGGTCAGAACGTCCGTATGCTTGTAACCACAATTTCGACAGGACGTAGCGCTCAGTAAGACAGATCCGAAGTGATCGACGTTGTATTCCGTGTAATTTGTAATCAAACCTTCAGTCTCACAGCTCGGACATCGTAGTCCTGGAATACTCGGGGAAGACATGGCTCTTCACTCCTACGTATTACTCTGATATGAATTCGAGCGGTAGAAGTATGTGATAGAGGCGAATCCTCGGTTAAATTTCCCATAATCGCACGTCCGCGACACCAGAGAATATACGATTGATGCATAACCCTGAAAAGAGCGAATAATTGTTCCAGCTGGTTTAGGATGATTCGGATTGGCTGCTCCATACTGGTTCTTTGGTTACGATTCTTTGATGGAGTTTGTAGCTTGCGGTATTGCCATGGCAATTGCTTATGAGGCTATGAAAGGGTACAGTCTGGTTAAGCAACGTATACTTCTTTATCTCAATCTAAGTTTCATATTATTAGGGGCAGGCTTACTTGTCGACGGCCTGTCAAACGTCGTCATAGTTTTCGCCAGATTTCACAGAGAATTACTGTTTCTGTACACGATTGGATATACGATAAATTTCGTAGCGCAATTAATTGCATATGGAATTCTTGTATTTGCCTATTTCCAGCAAACGCGAGCGTTCGCCACCCAAATTACTATGGCCGCCGTGATTCCGATTATGTTCATGCAGCGTAACTCATTTTCTGAGCTAATCCTTGTCTTTCTGTTGGTATATATCTCGGCCCAAACCGCAATTAATTACAGCGTAAGCAAGGGCACCAACGCGCTTCTTGTTTTAAGTGCCTTCTCATGCCTGACTCTTGCGCACGTACTTTTCTTGCTATTTACTATCATACCCATCCTCTTTCCTTTCGCCCAAATAGCTCAACTATTCGGATTCCTTCTCTTACTGGCAATGCTCTTCAGGGTGAACCAAGCGTTATGATTGAACCTGGCGTGGGATCGAAACACGCCACCACCAAGTACCGGTCACAGTTTCGCATCTACGTAGATATCATGCGGGTCATTCAACGCGAAGGTAACCAAACTAAACCTACCAGAATTCTCTATGGAGCAAATCTTTCACATGACAGACTAGTAAAATATCTGGAAGAATTGAAGAGCTTAGGAGTTATTCAGGAATCTCCACTTGACGAGGATAAAACCTACAGTTTAACTCAGAAAGGCATCGAGTTCCTGAACGATTTTAGGAAAGTAGAAGACTTCGCGGGAGCATTTGGCTTTAAGCTCTAATTGGAATTTAAGCATCGCCTTAAAGTAAGAGCGCGATGCCATACAGCAAAACCGTAGGTCTGAGTTCTAATGCCGCGTTTCTCGAAGACACTGCAGATTCAACAGCAACCATTTGACAAACCTGAATGGTTACGTGTTCGTTATCCGTCCGGAGAAAATTACGACAAAATCAAAGAGATACTAAGGAATCGGAATTTACACACGGTCTGCGAAGAGGCGCATTGTCCTAACATTGCTGAATGTTGGGGTGGAGGAACCGCGACTTTCATGTTACTTGGCGACACGTGTACACGTGGATGTCGCTTTTGCATGGTCAAGAGTGGAAATCCGCGCGGAGAACTCGATATTTTCGAACCGACGAAGGTAGCTGAGACCGTGGCAGCTCTACAGCTCAAATATGTTGTCTTAACATCCGTAGATCGCGATGATCTAGCTGACGGTGGAGCATCGCACTTCTCTTTCACCATCAAAGCAATTAGACAACGCGATCCTAAAGTAATAATTGAAGTCCTAATACCTGACTTCAATGGAAGGATATCTGACATCCAAAGAGTGATAGACGCTGAACCTGACGTTATAGCCCATAACATTGAAACAACCGAATCCCTCACGCCCAAGATCAGAGATCCGAGAGCAACTTACCAGCAATCGTTACGTGTCCTCCGTACATTGAAAGACCTTAATCTCAACATTTTCTCCAAGTCATCAATCATGCTTGGACTAGGGGAAACAGAAAGCGACATTAGACAAACCTTGTGCGACTTAAGAAATGTCAAAGTTGACATCCTCACATTAGGACAATATCTCAGACCTTCGAAAGGTCATGTTCCCCTAGTTGAGTATGTTTCTCCCGAACGATTCAACTATTACAAGCATGTGGCAGAGCAGCTCGGTTTCCTTTACGTTGCTGCTGGCCCATTTGTTCGAAGCTCCTACAGGGCAGGAGAATTCTTCCTAGAGTCATTGATCCGTCGAAGCAAGACCGCTAGTTGAATGAGGTCTCTTAGGTTCAGATGTGATTCAAGAATGGTTAAGCAAATTGAAGCGACGGTTCTTGGAGGCGGGCCCGGTGGATACGTAGCAGCTATACGGCTAGGCCAACTAGGAATCAAAACCGCTCTAATTGAAAAGGGAAATCTAGGTGGAGTCTGCCTGAACATTGGCTGCATACCGTCTAAAGCACTCATACAAGCCGCACGACTCAAGAGACGAATCGAAACGTCCAAACAGATGGGAGTAGAGGTATCAGATCTCAAAATTGACTTCACCAAGACTCAAACTTGGAAACAAAGCATCGTGAATCGTCTAACGTCAGGCGTAGAATTTCTCTGCAAAAGCAACAATGTGGACGTCATAAAAGGCGAGGGACGATTGCAGAGCCAACACGAAATTAAGGTGAGCACTCCAACCGGAACCGAAATTGTCGAGACAAGAAAAACAATCATAGCCACCGGATCCAGAGCCGTACAAATACCAGGACTCGAATTTGATGGAACAAACATAATTTCTTCAACTGAAGCGCTTGAACTTCAACAGATCCCACAGACCTTCGTCGTCATCGGCGGCGGTGTCACCGGCCTGGAGATGGCGACCATGTACGCTGAATTAGGAAGCAAAGTTACCGTGATAGAAATGCTAGATCAACTCCTTCCCGGCGTCGACATCGAACTGGTCCGAATAGTAGAGAGAGCCTTCCGGCGGTTGGGAATAGATTACCACGTCAAATCCAAAGCCAAAGCATACAGCGAAGGCCAAGTTCACGCGACACTGGAAGATGGAACCGAAGCAAAGTTCCCCGCCAGCAAAGTTCTCATCTCCGTTGGCAGACGACCCAACAGCGACAATATAGGGCTCGACAAGATAGGCGTGAAGACTGACCTACACGGATGGATCCAAACAGACAAGCACATGGAAACAAACGTGCCAGGCGTATACTCAATTGGCGACGTAAACGGACCACCCCTATTCGCACACAAAGCCTCCAAAGAAGGAATCGTAGTAGCCGAATCCATAGCAGGCATGAAAAGTGAAGCGGACTTCAGAGCAATACCATGGGCCATATTCACAGACCCAGAAATCGCATCGGCGGGACTCACCGAATCTCAAGCAAGAGAAAAAGGATATGATCCGATGATTGGGAAATTCCCATTCACTGCGCTGGGCAAAGCCCTCATTGCAGGCGAAACGGAAGGATTCGTAAAGATCATTGCAGACAAGAGCTCTGAACTAGTTCTGGGAATTCATATCGTTGGACC
>Ga0187777_10001737_pt1 | contig 14056 bp, 10 predicted proteins | sample 1015_Q2_SP5_10_M_FD_132416 | JGI IMG/M metagenome (GOLD analysis project Ga0187777, IMG submission 132416) | Tropical peat soil microbial communities from peatlands in Department of Meta, Colombia - 1015_Q2_SP5_10_MG | ecosystem: Environmental > Terrestrial > Soil > Wetlands > Peat | place...
CCGCAGCCGATCAGGTCCTCGTAGATCGGGTAGGTGGTGCCGCAGATGTGGGTGGTGACACCCACCTTCTTGGCCTTGAAGTGCTCGACCAGCTCCTTGTGGTACGGCGCGATGAACTCCCGGTAGTTGTCGGGCGAGATCAGGCTGATCGACGCGGTGGGCTCGGAGAACGAGAGCCCGATCCGCGTCTTGACGATCGCGTCACCCCACGCCTTGCAGAAATCGGTGGTCACCCGCATGAGGTCGTGGATGAATTGCGGATCCTCGAAGGTGTCGAGCAGCATGATCTCGGGGTTCCGCAGCAGCATCGCGATCGTCCACGGGCCCACCGCGACCGCGCCGGTGGCGGCTGGCGGCGCGGCCTTCACGAGCGCCTCGCACTGCTCGAGGAAGCCGGGTAGCCGGGCGGTCTTGTAGGGATCCGGCATCGCCAGCTTGGCCAGGCTCGCCTTGTCCTCGAGCACGTGGGTCTCGATCGAGGGCACCACGTAATCCGAGTACTTGACGCCGCAGCCGAAGGCCTCCGCCTCCTTGGCGAGGTCGTTGTACGCGAGCACCACGTCGGGCTGGTACCGCTCGTAGTAGTTCATCATCGCGGCGATGGCCCGGGTCGGGTTGGTGCAGTACTCCTCGATGGAGAGCCCGTCCAGCGTGCCCGCGAACGAGGCCACGATCGGGTAGACCGGCACGCGGTCAGCGAAGGAGCGTTTGTACGCCGCCACCACCCGGTCACGGTTGATCAGGGTGGCCTTGCCCTTCTCGGCGTCCCAGAGCTTGTTCACCTCCATGTAGCGCGGCGGCAGCTTGGCCTCGTACTCCATGAACTGGGTGATCGGGTAGCGGATGCCGCCGTTGTGGGTGCCGCGCAGCCCCTCGACGATCTCCTCCATCCGGGCCCACGGGATCGCGAAGGCCATCTCGTGATCCTGGGTCTGGCCGAAGATCCGGTCGCCCGAGCACGGCAGGATGACCTGCGGCTCCCCGGTCTTCATCGTGGTCACGATGATGTCGGCGCACACCGCGCGGCCCTCGAACGACGAGGTGAGGCGCCCGCCCCGCTTCCACAGCGCGGCCTGGGTCAGCCGCATGACCTGGGCGGGGTTGGCGTAGACGCACACCACGTGCGGCTCGAAGGTGGCGCGATCCAGAGGAGCCACCAGCACGCAGTGGTACTCCCCGGGCGCGAACTTGTCGATCGCGGCCTCCGATCGCTGGCCCGCCTCCTTGGTCTCGGTGTACATGCCCTCGCACAGCGTGCCCACGTTGTAGATCGGCAGCGGCTTGTCGAACCCGATCGCGGTGATGCCGAGCGAGCAGATGTGGTCCTCGCGGGTCAGCGCGATCGTCCAGCCGTACCGCCGGGCCATGTCGATGACCTGGCAGCTCATGCTGAGCTTCTTGAAGTCGCGGGCGGGCCGCCGGGCGCGCTCGGGGATCGCCTCGTCCGCCCGGAGCATGCGGATGGCGACCGGGAAGGTCTGCGGCCTCAGGTAGGTCTGCAGCTCGCGGTCCGCCGCCTTGGCGTCGATCATGTGGGGAGTCTCCTCAGAGTCGGAGGCTACGGGGGGCCTCGGGGCTTGTCAAGGTCGCGCGGCCGTCCGCTACAATGGCGGGCGTCATGGCGCGCGTCCGGATCATCCAGTGGCGTGATCTGCCCTCGCTCGTGGAGGCCGAGGAAGGCGGCGAGACGGTCCGGATCCCGCTCTCGCAGCGCTTCCAGGATCTCATCGACGCGGTCGCGATGCGCGAGGGCGGCTCCGAGGCCGACGCCTACCTCGAAGGGTGGGCGCCGGGGCCGGAGACCGAGCGGCCCGGAGGCGCCGAGGCGGTGGCGCGGGCGGTCGCCGCGGAGCTGGAGGCGGGCTTCCAGGGCCTGGTCACTCGCCGGTTCCTCGGTCCCCCCCGCTGATCGCGCCGACCCCGGGCCTCCCAGGCCCGGCCGGAGCCGGCGCCCGCCCTGCGCTATAATCCGCGCAGCCAATGAGGGCCACGGAGCTGGTGGTCGCCTGCTTCCTGCTGTTCGGGGCGTGCCTCGTCTGGCCCCTGCTCGCCATCGCCAATCGTCCGGTCCTGCTGCTGGGCGTTCCGGCGCTGGTGCTCTACCTCTTCGCGGTCTGGGCAGGCATGGTGGCGGTGCTGGTGGTGCTGGCCAGACGGCTGCGGTCGCACGAGGAGGAGCCGTGAGCGGCCTCTCCCCCACCGCGCTGCTCAGCGTCGTCCTCGGCTACCTCGCGTTCCTCTTCCTGGTGGCCTCGATCGCGGAGGCCTCGGCCACGCGGCTGGGCCGCGGACGCTGGCGCACGCTGACTTACGTCCTCGCCGCCTCGGTCTACTGCACCGCGTGGACGTTCTACGGCAGCGTCGGTCTGGCGGCCAACCGCGGGCTCGAGTTCCTGACGATCTATCTCGGGCCGGCCTGCGTGGCGCTGCTGTGGCCACTGCTGCTGCGCAAGCTGGTGCGGGTCTCCAAGGAGCAGCGGATCACCTCGGTCTCGGACTTCATCTCGAGCCGCTACGGCAAGTCCGCGGAGCTCGGCACCCTCGTGGCGGTGCTGGTGGTGTGCGGAATGATCCCGTACATCGCGCTGCAGCTGAAGGCGGTGTCGGCGTCGTTCAAGATGATCCTGCGCGAGGAGTCGGTGCTGAACGTGTTCGATCCGACACTCGTGGTCGCGGTGACCCTCGCGCTCTTCGGGATCCTGTTCGGCGCCCGCAACCTCGACTTCACGAAGCGGCAGACCGGCCTGATGACCGCGGTGGCGGTGGAGTCCGTGGTCAAGCTCGCCGCCTTCCTCGTGGTGGGCGTCTACGTCACGTGGGGACTCTTCGGGGGCTTCACCGATCTATTCGGGCGGGTGTCGCAGCATCCCGAGTGGGCGCAGCTCCTGACCCTGGACCAGCCGCCGACCGCGTCGTACGCGCGCTGGACCGCGATGCTCGCGATCTCGATGCTCGCGGTGATGTTCCTCCCACGCCAGTTTCACGTGCTGGTGGTCCAGAACCCCCGCGAGCGCGACGTGGACGCGGTCTCCTGGTCGTTCCCCCTCTACCTGCTGCTGATCAACGTCTTCGTGCTGCCGATCGCCTTCGCGGGGCTCCTGGTCTTCCCGGAGGCGGGGGCCCAGGCCGACGGCTTCATCCTCCGGCTCCCGCTGTACTTCGACAATCACCTGATCTCGGTGATCGTGTTCCTCGGCGGGTTCTCGGCGGCCACCGCGATGATCGTGGTGGACTCGCTCGCGCTCTCGAAGATGATCACCAACGACATCATCCTGCCGATCCTGCTCCGCCGGCGCCGCATGGAGGACATCTACTGGATCACGCTCTTCTACACTCGGCTGGCGATGCTCGCGGTGGTGGCGATGGGCTTCCTGTGGGCGCGCATGGAGCACGGCCAGGTCCTGCTGGTAGAGATGGGCCTGCTGTCGTTCATCGCGGTCGCCCAGTGCGGTCCCGCGATCCTGCTCGGCCTCTACTGGCGGCGGGGGAACCGTCGGGGCGCCTTCGCCGGCATCTCGGCCGGCTTCTTCATCTGGTTCTACACGCTGATCATCCCCGCGCTGGGCCGGGAGGGCGTGTTCTCCGCCTCGTTCCTCGACGGCGGCCCGTTCGGCTGGGCGCTGCTGCGGCCGACCGCGTTCCTCGGGCTCGAGGGGCTCGACACGATCAGCCACGGGGTCTTCTGGTCCTTCTTCTTCAACGTGGGCCTCTTCGTGCTGGTCTCGCTGTTCACCGAGCAGGACGCCGACGACCGGGCCCAGGCCGCCGCCTTCGTGGGCGTGGCCGGCGAGGAGAAGACGGCGCCGGTCGCCCCCGCGATCCTGTCCGCCCCGGAGATCGAGCGGCTCGTGCACCACTACGTGGGCGACGAGGACGCGGAGGCCATCGTGCGCGAGCTGTTCGGCGGGAAGGCCCCGGCCGCCCTGTCCGTTCCCGAGCTCCTCGAGATGCGCATCCGGTTCGAACGCCTGCTCGCCGCCTCGCTGGGCGCGGCGGCGGCCCGCATGATCGTGGAGGATCGCTTCACGATCTCGAAGGAGGAGGCCCAGCAGCTCGTCGCCTCGTTCCAGCGGATGCAGGAATCCCTGCGGGTCACCGAGGAGGAGGTCAAGCGCGGGGAGCGGCTGCTCGCCTCGGTGGTCGAGAGCGTGGACGACTGCATCTTCACCGCGGACACCACCGGCCGGCTCGTGACCATGAATCCGGCGGGCCGGCGTCTGCTCGGTTACGCGGGCTGGGAGGTCGGCCGCCTCCGCTACCCCGACCTGCTCGCCGCCGACGAGCGAGGCCGCGCCGCCGACATCACGACCGCGCTCCAGACGGGCCGGGGCTGGGGCGGGCAGGTCACCGGGCGGACCGCGCGGGGACGCGCCTTTCCGGCGCACGTCGCGATGAGCTGTCTCTTCGACGACCGCGGCCAGCGCATGGGCACGGTCGGCGTGCTGCGCGACCTGACCGAGCAGGTGGAGACCCAGCGGCGCCTGATCCAACGGGAGAAGCTGGCCTCGCTCGGCGAGATGGCGGCCGGCGTGGCCCACGAGATCCGCAACCCGCTGGGCGGGATCAAGATGGCGACCAACCTCCTCTCGTCGCCCGACGTCGACGGCAGCCCGCTCTCGCAGGAGATGACGCGCTCGATCCTGTCCGGCATCGCGGAGATCGAGGGCATCATCAACAACCTACTCGACTTCACGCGCGACGCGCGGCTCGAGCGGAACGAGTACGAGCTCCACCGCATCCTCGATCCCGTGGTGGAGAGCGCGGCGGCCGAGGGGCGGTCCCGCGGCATCGAGGTCGGGTACGGCCGCCTCGACCGGATGGTCGCCGCCGCGGTCGACGGGCAGAGGCTCCGCCAGGTCTTCACCAACGTGATGACGAACGCGCTGGAGGCGATCGAGCCCCGCCGGGGGGCGGGGCGCGTCACCGTCGATCTCTTCGCGGACGGCGAGCGCGCGGTGGTGGAGGTGGCGGACGACGGCGTCGGCATCTCGCCGGAGGACCGCGACCGGATCTTCCTCCCGTTCTTCACGACGAAGCCGACGGGTACCGGGCTCGGCATGTCGATCGTCAAGAAAATCGTCGACCTCCACGGGGGTGACGTCTCGATCGACAGCTCGCCCGGTCGCGGCACGCGCGTACGCATCTCACTGCCGGCGGTGCTCGCGGCCCAGCCGGTGGCCGGAGGCACATCATGAAGCGACGGCTCCTGCTGGTCGAGGACGACGAGATCTTCCTTCGTCCGCTGCAGCGTACCCTCGAGCTCCGGGGCTACGAGGTGCTCCCGGCTCCCAGCGCGGAGGAGGCGCTCGAGTCCCTGAAGGCCGAGGACGTCGACCTGGTGCTCACCGACCGGCGGCTGCCCGGCATGGACGGCGTCGAGCTGGTCCGCCAGATCAAGGCCGAGCACCCCGATCTGGCGGTCGTGGTCATGACCGCGTACGGGACGATCGAGTCCGCGGTCGAGGCGATGCGCCTCGGCGCGGAGGACTACCTGGTGAAGCCCTTCGAGGTGGCCGAGCTGTTGCTGGTGATCCGGCGGGCGATCGAGTTCCAGGAGCTGAAGTCGGCGAACCGGCGGACGATCCGGCGCAATCAGGAGCGCTTCACCTTCAGCAACATCGTGGCGGCCAGCGCGGGCATGCAGGGCGTCTTCGACCTGCTCCGGTCGGTGGTCGATCTCGACACCACCGTGCTGATCTACGGCGAGACCGGGGTCGGCAAGGAGCTGCTCGCGCGCTCCATCCACTTCTCGGGCGCGCGGCGCGACCGGCCCTTCGTACCGGTCAACTGCGCGGCCATCCCGGAGGACCTCTTCGAGTCCGAGCTCTTCGGCGCGCGCCGTGGCGCCTTCACCGGCGCCACCGAACACCGCCGCGGCCACTTCCAGATGGCCAACGGCGGCACCCTGCTGCTGGACGAGATCGGCGAGATGCCGCTCCACCTGCAGAGCAAGCTCCTGCGGGCGATCGAGGAGAAGAAGGTGACGTCGGTGGGCGCCGATCGGCCGGTCGACATCGACGTGCGGTTCATTGCCACCACCAACAAGGACCTGCAGGCCGAGGTGGAGCGCGGTACCTTCCGCCGAGACCTCTTCTATCGCCTCTCCGTGATGCCGGTCCGCGTGCCCGGCCTCCGCGAGCGCCCCGAGGACGTCCCGCTGCTGGCGCGCCATTTCGTGGAGCAGGCGAGCCGGCGACTGAAGAAGACGGTGAGCGGGATCGCCCCCGAGAGCCTCGCGGCGCTGATCCGCTATCCGTGGCCGGGCAACGTGCGCGAGCTGGAGAACGTCATCGAGCGCTCGGTGATCGTCGCCTCCGGCGACACCCTGGAGGACGTCGAGCGGTTCCTGGCTCCGACCGGGGCCCACGCGCCCGTGGACCTCTCGCTGCCGTTCCGGGACGCGAAGGCGCGCGTGGTCGAGGACTTCGAGCGCGCCTACATCGACGGGCTGCTCAAGAGCCATGGGGGCAAGCTCACGGCCGCGGCCAAGCACGCGGACATGGATCCGAAGAACTTCTCGGACAAGATGCAGCGCTACGGCTTGCGCCGGCCCGCGGCGCCGGAGTCGCCGAGCTAGAAGAAGGCGAAAGTCGGCGCGGCCGGGCCGCTTGCCCTTGCAGTTCCCCGGTGGATGGTTTAGAAGTGGGGCGGCGCGCTGACGCGCCGAACTCACCCCGACGAGGTCTTCCAATGGCCAACGAGACCAAAGGCAGCAGCGCGGTCGAAGCCCTCCTGAAGGAAAAGCGGAAGTTCGCTCCGCCCCGGGAGTTCGTCAAGCACGCCAACACCAACCGGGCCTCGATCTACAAGGACGCGGCCCGGAACCCGACCCGCTTCTGGGAGCGCTTCGCCAAGGAGCTCGACTGGTTCAAGCCCTGGAAGACGACGCTGCAGTGGAAGGCTCCGAACGCGAAGTGGTTCGTGGGCGGCAAGCTCAACGTCTCCTACAACTGTCTCGATCGCCACGTGGCCACGCCCCGCAAGACGAAGGCCGCGATCATCTGGGAAGGGGAGCCGGGCGACAGCCGCGTCCTGACCTACTGGGACCTCTACCGCGAGGTCAACCGCTTCGCGGCTGCGCTGAAGCGCAGCGGGGTCAAGAAGGGCGACCGGGTGACCATCTACATGGGGATGGTGCCCGAGCTGCCGATCGCGATGCTGGCGTGCGCGCGGATCGGGGCACCGCACAGCGTGATCTTCGGCGGCTTCGCCCCGGAGGCGGTGCGCGATCGCATCCACGACGCGGAGTCGCGGGTGCTGATCACCGCCGACGGCGGCTTCCGGCGGGGGAGCATCGTCCCGCTCAAGAAGAACGTGGACGAGGCGTTGCGGGAGTGCCCGGACGTCCACACCGTGGTCGTGCTCAAGCGCACGCGGCAGGAGGTGGCCATGCACGCCGGGCGCGACGTGTGGTGGGACGACTTCGTGAAGGACGCCCCCGCCTACTGCGCTCCCGAGAAGATGGACTCCGAGGACATGCTGTACCTGCTGTACACCTCGGGCTCGACGGGCAAGCCGAAGGGGATCGTCCACACCACCGGCGGCTACCTCACCGGCGTCTACGCGACGACCAAGTGGGTGTTCGACCTGCACGACACCGACGTCTACTGGTGCACCGCGGACATCGGCTGGGTCACCGGACACTCCTACATCGTCTACGGCCCGCTCTCGAACGGCACCACCGCGGTGATGTACGAGGGCACGCCCGACTATCCGGACAAGGACCGCTTCTGGCGGATCATCGAGAAGTACGGCGTGACCATCTGTTACACCGCGCCCACCGCGATCCGGACGTTCATGCGGTGGGGCGAGGAGTACCCGAAGCGCTGCGACCTCTCGAGCCTGCGCCTGCTCGGCTCGGTCGGCGAGCCGATCAATCCCGAGGCCTGGGTCTGGTACTGGAAGGTGATCGGGGGCGGTCGCTGCCCGGTGGTGGATACGTGGTGGCAGACCGAGACCGGCCACATCCTGATCACTCCGCTCCCCGGCGTGACGACGCTCAAGCCCGGCTCGGCCACGCGGCCGTTTCCGGGGATCGAGGCCGAGGTGGTCAACGACCGGGGCGAGGCGGCGAAGGCGGGCTACCTCGTGCTCAAGAAGCCGTGGCCCGGCATGCTGCGCGGCATCTACCGCGACCCGCAGCGGTTCGTGGCCCAGTACTGGAGCAGGTACCCCGGGATCTACTTCACGGGCGACGGGGCCAAGGTCGACGAGGACGGCTACTTCTGGCTACTGGGGCGCGTGGACGACGTCATGAACATCTCCGGGCACCGCGTCTCCACCATGGAGGTGGAGTCGGCCCTGGTCGACCATCCGCACGTGGCCGAGGCCGCGGTGATCGGGCGGCCCCACGAGATCAAGGGGCAGGCGATCGCCGCGTTCGTGACCATCAAGGACGGCACGCCGCCGAGCAAGGACCTGATGGAGGAGATCAAGGGGCACGTGGCCAGGAAGATCGGCGCGCTTGCCAGGCCCGACGACCTGATCTTCGCCGCCGACTTGCCGAAGACCCGCTCCGGCAAGATCATGCGGCGGCTCCTGCGTGACATCGCCGAGGGCAAGGCCCTGGGCGACACGACCACGCTGGCCGACCCGGGTGTGGTGGCCACGCTCAAGGAGAAGTACGGCGAGGAGGAGTGAGGCGGGGTAACGGTACCAAGGCGGCACGGCAAATCTACCAAGCGCGGGGCACCGGCGCCCGGCGCGGGCTCCGTGGTTTCAATGAGTTACGGCGATCCGGCTCATGGCATTCGCCGTGCTTCACGCGAACGGCCGCGAGCGGACTTTTTCCGATCCGCCGCGTAAGCGAGCCGCCCACAAGGAGGCAGGATGAGCACTGCGGCAATGGCGGGACATCACACCGGCGTGGTGAGCAAGGCCGAAGAGCGGCGGGTCATCGTGGCCTCCTCGGTCGGCACCGTCTTCGAGTGGTACGACTTCTACCTGTACGCGATCCTGGCTCCCTTCTTCGCGGGTCTGTTCTTCCCACCGGGCAACCAGACCGCCGCGCTCCTCGGAGCCTTCGGCGCGTACGCCGCGGGCTTCCTGGTACGGCCGTTCGGGGCCATCATCTTTGGCCGGATCGGTGACCTGGTCGGCCGGAAATACACGTTCCTCGTCACGATCGTCTTCATGGGCCTTTCGACGGTGCTGGTCGGCTTCATGCCCACGTACAAGACCATCGGCTTCGCGGCGGCGCTCATCCTGGTGCTGCTGCGCCTGGTACAGGGGCTGGCGCTCGGGGGGGAGTACGGTGGGGCTGCGACCTACGTCGCCGAGCACGCGCCCGACGACAAGCGCGGCTACGCCACCAGCTGGATCCAGACCACCGCGACGGTGGGCATGCTGCTGGCGCTGGTCATCATCGCCATCTGCCGCGTGTCGACGGACGCCGCCACCTTCTCGAGCTGGGCGTGGCGGATCCCCTTCTGGTTCTCAATCCCGCTCCTGCTGATCTCGATCTACATCCGGCTCAAGCTGAACGAGTCGCCGATCTTCCGGCGGATGAAGGAACAGGGCAAGGGCTCCAAGTCACCCTTGATCGACAGCTTCCTCAAGTACCCGAACAACAAGTACGTGCTGCTGGCGCTGCTGGGCGCGACGGCCGGGCAGGGGGTCGTCTGGTACACGGGGCAGTTCTACGCCCTGTTCTTCATCCAGATCTACCTCAAGCTCGACTTCGTCCCCACCTACACCCTGATCGGGCTGTCCCTCCTGATCGGGACGCCGTTCTTCCTGGTGTTCGGGGCCCTGTCCGACCGGATCGGCCGGAAGAAGATCATCCTGGCCGGGTGCCTGATCGCGGCGGTTACCTACTTCCCGCTGTTCAAGGGGCTCACGCACTACATCAACCCGGCGCTCGAGCGGTACTCGGAGAGCACCCCGATCTCGGTGGCCGCGACCGATTGCAACTTCCACATCTTCCTCGGGCCCTGGTCGCGTCAGACCGCGTGCGACAAGGTGAAGGACTTCCTCGGCAAGGCTGGGCTGTCGTTCAACTCGGTCCCAGCCGAGGGCGGGAAGGACGCCGTGACGAAGATCGGGAGCAACATCGTCATCGAGGGCTGGGACGCCGCCAAGTTCGCGGCGGCGCTCAAGGAGACCAACTACCCGCCGAAGGCCAACCCGGCCGAGGTGAACTGGGTGATGGCGGAGCTGCTGCTGGTCATCATGGTGATCTACGTCACCATGGTGTACGGGCCCATCGCCGCGTTCCTGGTCGAGCTGTTCCCGGCCCGGATCCGCTACACGTCGATGTCCCTTCCCTACCACATCGGCAACGGCTGGTTCGGAGGCATGCTGCCCCTGCTGGCGACCGCCATGGTGGCCTCGGCCGGCAACATCTACTACGGGCTCTGGTACCCCATCGTGGTCGCCCTGATGACCTTCGTGGTCGGTCTCCTCTTCGTGCGGGAGACCCGGCACACTCGGATCCATACCGAGCACTGAGTCGCGTTGCACGGAGGCTGCGGCACCCCGATTTCAGGGGTGCCGCGGCCTGAACTCCCCGCCAGCACACGCGTTCCTCCCCATAATTGACACGCCGTGTGCCGAAATTTCCCAGCTGATGCCGGGTAATTTGCCCGGGTTCCGCACGCCGGCCCTCTGATGTAAGCGAATATTTGGGGTTTTTCAGCGTCTCTTTCTCAACCCGCCGGGGCATGGCCCTTGCAGAAGGCACGGCCAGCCGGGCGGTAGGGTCGGGCGATCCGACGCCCAGGAGGGAGAGAGCGATGGACGAGATCAAGAAGCGCCTAGAGCGAGAACTCAGCCACACCATGCAGCGCATTCGGCACATGGGTGGTGCCAATACCTACGAAGAGCTCGGCGGCGGCCCGGGTGACAACTCGCCGTTGGCCGACGAGGTGGACGTGATCCGGCTGAACGAGGACCGGGAGATGAGCTTCGCGACCCGGAGCCTCCTGGTCGAGCGCGCCAACAAGCTGGCCGAGGCGCTGGAGCGCCTGCGGGGCGGGGACTACGGGGTCTGCGAGGAGTGCGGTGAGGCCATCGCGCCCGCCCGGCTTCGCGCGATGCCCGAGGTCACGACCTGCGTACGCTGCCAGGACCGCCTGGAGCGCATGCTGCCTCGTCTGGAGGCGGTGGGTGCCAGCGTCGATGCCGAGGAGTCCGAGGAGGAATAACCCCCCGACTACTACCGGCCGAGCCGGGCGCGCAGCGCGCCCGGCCGGCCGGTGATGAATCCGCTGATGTTTCCCCTCACGAGCCGGTCCACCTGGACCGGCTCGTCGGCTTTCCGGGCAAAGCACTCCCGCCGGGCCCGCCGGGCCGCGCCCAGGAGGTCGTCCGTCAGCAGATGCGCCTCCCCACAGACGGCGTCGGCCCCGCCGGGGTCGAGGATCCTGGGGTCGACCGGAGCCCGGCCGACCAGCGCGCCCACCCGAAGCCCGGGGCTGAGCCCCCGGAGTCGGGGAAAGGCGTCGCGGTCGTAGGTCTGGACCAGGGTACGATCCAGCACCTCGTAGATCTCGAGCGTCGAGACCACCCGCTCCTCGAGCGTCGGGTAGAGTCCCACGCCACCGCGTAGCTCCACCCAGAACCGGGTGCGATCCCGGAAGCGCTCCAGCACCTCCTGAAGGGTCTGCACGCGCTGGCCCCGGAACTTCCGATCACGCCAACCGCCCGCGTCGAGACGCTTCAGCTCGCGCATGGTGAGGGCGCCCACCGGGCCCGCTCCGTCGGTTGTGCGCTCGAGCGTGAAGTCGTGGATCACCACCGGGTGCCCGTCCCGGGAGAGGTGGACGCCCAGCTCCAGGCCCTCCGCGCCCTGGGTCAGGGCCAGCTCGAAGGCGGCGATGGTGTTCTCCGGCGCGTCGGCGGAGGCGCCACGATGCGCGATGACCAGCGGCCGCTCGGTGGTCACGGTCGTTGGCGGCATCCGGGAGCCCGTGGCACTATCGGGCCGTGCGCACGCCCGTCCTCGACGTGGCTCGCCCGGTCATCCGGCTGACCGCGCGGCTGTACTGGGGTGTCCGCTTCGAAGGGATCGAGCACATTCCGCCCTCGGGCCGGCTCCTCATCCTGCCCAATCACGTGACCTACGCCGACCCCGTTCTGGTGACGATTCCCGTGCGACGGCCAGTCTATTACATGGCCTGGAACGCGCTCTTCCGGATCTACGGCCTCTCGTGGCTGATCCGCCGCCTCCGCGCGTTTCCCGTCGACATCGATACCGCCGATGCCGGCGCCACGCGCGCCGCGGTGCGACTGCTCCAGGCGGAGGAAGCGGTCATGATGTTCCCGGAGGCAGGCCGGAGCGACGACGGGCGTCTGCAGCGCTTCCGGCTCGGCGCGTTCCGGTTGGCGTGCTCGCTCGCGTCGCCGATCATGCCGGTGACGATCATCGGGGGCCACGAGGTCTGGCCGCCGCACCGGCGGCTGCCCCGACCCGGGCGAGTCACGATCGTGTATCACCCGGTCATCGTGCCGCCGGCCGGGGGAGACCTGAAGGGATCCGCGCGAGACCTCGCACGGCGCGCGCACGCGGTGGTGGCCTCGGCCCTGCCTGCCGCGCAGCGCCCGGACTCGGAGACCGTGCAGCCGGCCTGACGCGCGCGCCGGGCCGGATTTGGCGCGCTCGCGGGCACCGGTGTATCCTCCACCCACCAATGGCACGTCGCTCCGCGCCCGCCATCCTCGTGCTCCACGGCCCGAATCTCAACCTCCTCGGCACCCGCGAGCCGGCCGTGTACGGCCGTGTCACGCTCGCGGAGGTCAATCGCGCAGTGCAGCGACATGCGAGCGCGCGGGGGACCCGGGTGGTCTGCCGCCAATCCAACCACGAAGGCGAGCTGGTGGACTGGATCCAGGCGGCCGAGCGCGAAGGCTTTCGCGGCGTGGTCTTCAACCCTGGCGCGCTCTCCCACTATTCCATCGCGCTCCGGGATGCGGTCGCCTCGGTACGCGTCCCGGTCGTCGAGGTGCATCTGTCGAACATCCATGCCCGCGAGGAGTTCCGGCACCGCTCGGTGGTCGCGGCGGCCGCGGTGGGCCAGATCTCGGGCTTCGGCCCGACCAGCTACCTGCTGGGGGTCGACGCGCTGCTGGCCGGGACCTCCGTCACGCCGGGCGGCCGACGCGCAGCCCCGCGCGATCGGCCGTGAATGCGATCGCGCATCCCAGCGTCCAACCCGCTGTCGAATAAGGGCCGCGAGGACCGGGGCCGGGTCCAAACGTGATGTCGCCCGAGGCGCCGTCCGGCTCCGCCGGTCCCCCCGGGCTCCCCGAGTCCTCGGGAATTGACGAACGCGAGCTCATCCAGCGATGCATCGCGGGGGACGCCACCGCGTTCGAGCCCCTTGTCGAGAAGTACCGTCAACGCGTGTGGCGTCTGGCCTACCAGGTGCTGCACGACCGTGAGGAGGCGTGGGACGTGGCACAGGAGGCATTCGTGCGGGCCTTTCACTCGTTGCCGTCGTTTCGTCAGCAATCCGCGTTCTACACGTGGCTCTTTCGCATCACGGTGAACGTCGCGACCGATCGCCATCGCCAGCGCGGCGCCCAGTCGCGCGCCTTCGGTCCCGAGCGCGTCACCGAGGAGGAATGGGCCCGGACGACGCCGGATCCGGGCGGCGGTCCCGACCAGGAAGCGACGCGGGCGGAGCAGCGCGAGCGGATCAAGAAGGCGCTCGATGCCTTGCCGCCCAAAGCGCGAACGATTATCATGCTGAGTGACGTCGAGGGGCTGTCGTATCGCGAGATCGCCGAGGTGCTGAACTGCCCCATCGGGACCGTGATGTCCAGGCTGCATAATGCGCGCAAGCGGCTCAAGGGGCTCCTCGGGTCGATGCTCGCCCTGATCCTCTGCTTCGGCTCGATCCTGCTGCTCGCGGTTCCCGCCAACGCTCAGCCCATCATCCGCTTCGGTGTGCGCATCCTCGAGGCCTCGAGCCCGCGCCCGAGCGAGGGCCAGGGCGTGGAGAAGACGCCGATGGCACCCGGGGCGCCGAAGGCGGAGGCGGAGCAGGACGAGCGGCTCAAGAAGATCCTCCCGCGGCTGCAGACGCTCTTTCGCTATACCGACTACACGACGCTC
>Ga0187777_10001738_pt1 | contig 14054 bp, 7 predicted proteins | sample 1015_Q2_SP5_10_M_FD_132416 | JGI IMG/M metagenome (GOLD analysis project Ga0187777, IMG submission 132416) | Tropical peat soil microbial communities from peatlands in Department of Meta, Colombia - 1015_Q2_SP5_10_MG | ecosystem: Environmental > Terrestrial > Soil > Wetlands > Peat | place...
AGCGTTCCGATCGTTCGCCTCGAGCTTCGTCGTGAACCATTTGTCCCCACTCCGGTATAAAATCCCACTCATGCATCGACATCTGACGTTACTGGTCGCAACGGGACTCGTCCTCCTGCCTGCGTCGCGCGCCTCCGCCCAATATGGGCCGCGTGGCGGTGGCATGGGTGGAGAAGGCTTCGGGGGAGGGCGCGTGCGTTATCCCGTGCCTGCGCTCCCCGGCGCCGAGATCGATGGGCCACCCGATACATCTCAGATGCGCACCATCGCATCGCTCAGCGACTCCCAGATGAACCGCTACGCCCTGGCCTACGATTCCCTCATGGTGGCCACCAAGTCGACCCGCGACAGCGTCCAGATGGCGACCGACAAGATGCACGCGCGGCTGGATGGCGGTGACCGGGCGGCCGCGCAATTCTACGCCGAGCTGCTGATGGACCTGGCGAAGTCGCTCAAGTCACGCCAGGACAAATTCGACGACCGCCTGCGCGGCTTCCTCACGGGCGATCAGCTCAAGGCCTACAAGCGGTGGGAGGAGGACGCCCAGCGCGCGGCGCAGCAGCGCAACCGGGCCGAGGCGCTGCGCTGGCAGGAGCCCTCGGGCTTCTCGGGCAGCCGCAACATCTACGAGGAGCGGCGCGGCTCGCTGCAGCCGGCGGGCGTCGTCGCTCCGGACCTCGGCTCCCAGGCGGTGCGAGTGGGCCGGACGCTGTACGTGGCGGCGCAGACTGCGCTGGACAGCGCCGGCACGCTCGTCGGCGGACCGAGCCTCGCCGCACAGGCGGCCCAGGCGTTCCGCAACCTGACCACCGTTTTGAAGGCCGCCGATGCGACGCCCGGGGACGTGGTGCGGCTGACGATCTACGTCGTCAACTACGACGCGAAGGACCTCGCGGTGATTCGCGACGCCGGCGGCGCCTTCTTCTCGGGCCGCGACGCGCCGACGGTCACGCTGCTCGGCGTGCAGTCCCTTTCCCGGCCCGACCTCCTCGTGTCGATCGAGGCAACCGCCGTAACCCGTGGCGGCGTTCAGTGACCGCCGACCGCCCCACCGCCTGAGATCGGCTTGAGGTACCGGGCGAGATAGTCGCTCGTCGCCTGCTGAATCAGGAAAAAGCTCTGCTGGTTGTAGGCCGCGCCGTGGTGGCCCGGCGGATAGATCCGCAGGTCGACGTCGGTCCGCGCGTCGGCGAGCGCGGTCAGCAGCTGCATCGTGTTCTGCGGGTGCACGTTGTCGTCCATCATCGAGTGGATGAGCAACAGGTGCCCCTTCAGCTGTCCGGCGTGCTTTACGCCAGAGCTCGAATCGTATCCCGCGACGTTGTCCCCGAGTAACCCCATGTAGCGCTCCGTATAGATGCTGTCGTAGAGGCGCCAGTCGGTCACCGGCGAATTCGCCATCCCCACTGTGAAGATGTCGGGATACATCTCCATGGTGTACACCGTGCTGTATCCGCCGTAGCTCGTGCCGATGATCGCCACGTGCGCCGCGTCGGCGTAGCTCTTCGTGCCGAGGAATCTCGCCGTCTCGGCGAAGTCGTGCGCCTCCCAGTATCCCAGCCGCTTGTAGACGGTCTTCATGAACGCGCTGCCGTAGTTATTCGTCCCGCGATTGTTCACGCCCACGACGAGATAGCCCTGCTGCGCGAGCCACTGGGTCCAGGTGCTGCCGTTGAAGGAATTGTAGACCTGTTGCGACCCGGGGCCGCCGTAGATGGCGAACACCATCGGGTAGCGATGCGTGGAATCGAAGGGCACCGGTTTGACGACCGAGATGTCGATCGGTGCCGAGTCGCTCGTGGTGAAGCGCATCAGGGTCGGCGCCGAATAGGCGTGCGTGGCGAGCCACTGCGTGACCTTGGCGTTGTCCTCGAGCTTCTTGAGCATGCGCCCGGCACCCGCCTGGTCGCCCGTCGCCCAGAGCTCCACCTGCCGCGGCTGGCTCACCGACGACCAGCGGTCGATGTAGTAGCGCGTGTCCGGAGACATGTCGATGCTGTGCGTGCCTGCGGCAGTGGTGAGGCGCCGTGCGCCCTTGCCGTCGAAGCCGATGGCGTACAGTTGGCGCTCGAGCGGCGAGGCCTCGGTGGACGTGTAGTAGATGATGCCACGCGGGGAGTCGGTCCCTTCGATCCGCGCGACGCTCCAGCGGCCGTGCGTGACCTGTCCCAGCAGTCGCCCCGAGTAGTCGTAGCGATAAATGTGCTGCCAGCCGTCGCGGTCGGAGACCCAGAGGAACTCCGTTCTTCCCGCGGGGAAGCTCATTAAGTCCTGGACGCCGGCGTAGAAATCGAACACGTCGATCCAGGTCTCGGACGTCTGCGTGAACACGAGACGGCGGCCGCCGGTCTTGACGTCGAAGAAATACAGTTTGACGGTGTTCTGCGGTCGATTCAGCGTCACGACGGCGAGGGTATCGGGACGGCTCGTCCAGTAAATGCGCGGCACGTAGAACTCGCCCGTCTCGCCGGGATCGAGCCACACCGAGTGTCCGGAGCGCACGTCGACGACGCCGATCTTCGCGCGCGGATTGGAATCGCCGGGCTGCGGGATGCGAATGCTCGTCCACTCGGGATGCCGGCCGGCGAAGTCGGTGAACTGGACCGCCGGCTCGGCGCCTTCATCGAGATGCCAGTACGCGACGTAGCGGCTGTCGGGAGACCAGTTCCACGCCTGCGCCAGCCCGAATTCCTCTTCGTAGACCCAGTCGAAGTGCCCGTTATAGCTCGTGGGCGTCGCGTCCGACGTGAGCTGCGTCTCGTGCTTGGCGGCGAGATCGTAGACGAACATGTTGCCGTCCCGCTCGTAGCCCATCGCCGCCCCGTCGGGCGACAGCTCCGCGGTACGCGCGCCCTGCGCCCCGATCCGCAGGGTCCGATCCGCCAGGGCGTACACGTAATAGTCCGACGTGCCCGACCGGCGGTACAGCTGCTTGAAGTGCGTCTGGAACACGAGATGCTTCGAATCGTGCGCCCACTGGAACGACTCGTACGCGAACGGCTCGGTCGTTCCGGGGAACGTCAGCCCGGTCGCGCGGAACAGCAGGCTGTCGGAGAGGGTGGCGGGGTCGAAGATCCGGATTTCCTCGCCGCCCGAGTCGTTGCGCGCGATGAAGCTGTAGCGCCGCCCGCCGTCGATCCAGTTGACGTCTCGCGGCCCCGTTCCCCCGGCGAGGGCCCCTCCGGCGCGCATCGCGTCCAGCAGGGACGCGAAGCGAGCCGATTCCTGGGCCGCGAGGGAGACGGGAACGGCGAGGAGTGCGACGGCGAGAGTTCGCAACAGCGGTGCGCGCATCGAGATCTCACACAAGGAGGAAAACGGGCGACGGCGTGGACGCATGAAAGATACGGTGGATTCACCCGAATTGACGCGTAGGGTGACTGCTCGTAGCGTGCTGCAACCTCCATCGAGGAGCGGCAGTGCAGCAGGTGAAGGGCTCAGTTCTCAAGTCGCGGCTGGCGTTCGTCGAGCAGCATGGCGGTGCCGACGCGATCGAGCGGGTGCTGGCGAGCTTGCCGCCCGCGGACCGGATCGCGTTGCGCAATCTGGTTGCGGTGCAGTGGTGTCCGTTCGAGCTGGGGCGCCGTCTGGACGAAGCGATCGTCACGGTGCTCGGGGGCGGGCGGTCGGCGTTCTTCGAGCGGCTGGGTGCCGCATCAGCCGACGCCAACCTCGGCGGCGTCCACAAGGCGTTCCTCACACCCGGCGACCCGCAGGCGTTTCTCGCGAAGGCACCGCAGATCTACAAGCTGTACTACGACACCGGGCACCGTGAATACAAAGCCCTCGGTCCGACAGCCGCCGAGCTGACCACGCGCGACGCCGAGACCTTCTCCGCGCCCGATTGTCTCACCGTGATCGGGTGGTACCGGCGCGCACTCGAGATGTGCGGCGCGACAAGTGTGAAGATCGTGGAGGCAGAGTGCCGCGCGCGGGGCGGCACCGTCTGCAGGTACCGGATTTCCTGGTCATAAACCCATCTTGCGGCCCCCCCGTTAGGCTGCGACAATTGCCCTTTCCAACATCCTGCCGTCTTTGGGATTCCGCAGCCTAGGGGGGCCTGTGGGTAAACAATCGTTGTCTGCAGTGGTCTTGGTGCTCCTTGCCGCAGGAGGAGGTTTCCGTGACGCATGGGCCCAGGCCCGTGTGATCAGCGGAAGAGTCACGAGCGCCCAGACCAACCAGCCGATCAGCGGCGCGACGGTGTCGGTGATCGGGACGCCCATCACCGCTGTGACGGATGAGAAGGGCGGCTATTCTCTGGGTGCGCCCGAGGGCGCGATCAGCGTCCTGGTGCGCAGCGTCGGGTTCAAGCGGCGCACGGTGCCCGTGGCGGCCGATCAGGCCACGGCCGACGTCACGCTCGACCAGGACATCTTCAACCTGGAAGCGGTCGTCGTCACCGGTCAGGCCACCGGCGTCGAGCAGAAGAATCTCGCCAACGCCGTGACCACCGTGACGGGCACCGCGCTGAACGGCGCCCCCACGTCTACGATCGAAGGGGCCCTGCAGGGGAAGATCCCCGGCGCGCTGATTCAAGAGAACTCTGGCGCGCCAGGCGGTGGAGCCCAGATCAACCTCCGTGGTGTCTCGACGATCAACGGGTCCGCCGATCCGGTGATCGTGGTGGACGGGATGATCATCAGCAACGCCGCCATCGCCAACAACATGAACGCGATCACCAACGCGGCGGGTGGCGGCAACGCGTCCAACCAGGACAACCCCGTCAACCGCATCGCCGACCTGAACCCCGCCGACATAGAAAAGGTCGAGGTCTTGAAGGGTCCGTCGGCGGCGTCGATCTATGGCGGTGCGGCGAACTCAGGCGTCATCGTGATCACCACCCGGCACGGTCAGACTGGTGCCCCGCGATTTCACGTGACGCAACGGCTCGGTGAGTTCGGCGTCCTCAATGTGCTCAAGTCGCGGGTCTTCAAGGATTCAGTGGAAGCGGACGCTGTGTATGGCAGTTCGGCGCAGGCCTACTGCACCGGCTCAGGCGGCGCCTGCCCGTATTTCGACAACATTTCGCCGCTCTGGGACCATCATCCGCTATCCGCGGAGACCGACGTCAGCGTCAGCGGCGGGACCGACGCGACGCGCTACTACGTCTCCGGTCTCGTGAAGCGCGACGGCGGGATCGCCCCCAACACCGGCTACGACAAGCAGGCGTTGCGCGTGAACCTCGACCAGCGGATGGGCAGCCGCTGGACCATCGGGGTGCAGACGCAGGCAATTCATAGCCTGTCGAATCGCGGCATCTCGAACAACGACAACAGCGGCACGAGTCCCTATCTGGTCTTCCCTCTGACGCCAAGCTTCGTGAATCTCGCGCCCACGGGCCCGAAGATCACGGACTATCCGCGCAACCCGTTCGAGCGCAGCAATCCGTTGCAGACCTATGCCTTCCTCAAGAACGCCGAAGACGTTTGGCGAGTCCTTGCCACCACCACCTTGCGGTTCGATGCCATCACCACCGCACAACACAACCTACGGTTCACCGCCACGGGCGGCCTCGACAACTTTTCGCAGCGGAACGACATCTACTCCCCGCCTGAGCTGTACTTCGAGCCCAACGATGGACAACCGGGGACCGTGGTGCTGGGCAAGACCCAGAACACCAATGTCAATTTGCTGGGCAGCGGCGTGTACACCTACACACCGGCGTCGGGATCACTCACCGCCACCACGTCGGCGACGGTGCAGTACATCAACACCAGCCTGAATTTCTCGAACATCGTCGGTCGCGACATCCTGACCGGCCTGGAGAATGTGGACAAGGCTGCCAATATCACGAACCTGACGCAGAACGAGACGCCGGTCCGCGACGTCGGTATCAACCTGCAGGAAGAGGTGCTGGCGATGAGCCAGCGCCTGCTGGTCACCGGCGGCATCCGTGGCGACCGTTCGAGCCGTAACGGCGACGTGAACAAGTTCTTCTATTACCCCAAGTTCGCCGCCTCCTATCGGCTCCTCGGAGTCGGCGGGCCGACGAACGAAATCAAGCTGCGCGCTGCCTTTGGCCAGACGGGCACGCAACCCAACTTCGGCAACAAGTTCACGCCCAACCTGACCGGCACCATCGACGGCCAGTTCGGCAGCTTCTCCGGCATCGCGGCGGGTTCGGCCGACATCAAACCCGAGCGTCAAACGGAAATCGAAGGTGGCTTGGATGCGACGCTCTCGAACGGCCGGGTGCTCGCCAACCTCACCGTCTTCAACAAGACGGTGACGGATCTGCTGCTTACTACGGCGCCAGCGCCGTCGAGCGGCGTCGCCACGCGAATCCTCAACGGCGGCAAGCTCCGCGACCGCGGGCTTGAGGCGTCCCTTGGGTACGCCATCGCTCAGCGAGCAGATCTCAACTGGATCGTCCGGACCAACTTCACGATGACTCGGAGCAAGGTGCTCGAGCTGCCGGTGCCAACGTTCCAGCCGCCGCTCGGATTCGGTACCTCGCTCGGCACGTTCCAGATCGAAGTGGGCAAGTCCGCGACGCAGATCGTCGGGAACGACAGCACAGGTGCCGTCGTGGCCCTGGGCGATGCCAATCCCGACTTCCAGCTGTCGTTGGGGAGCGACCTCACATACAAGAGCCTCAGCTTCAGCTTCCTGTGGGACTACAAGAAGGGCGGCAGCGTCATCAACCTGACCGAGCTGCTGTTCGATCTGTTCCAGAACAGTCAGGATTGGAGCAGGGTCGGGGACTCGACCGGGCTTCGTCCCGCGCATCTGGGTGGGCAGCAGCGGCTCAACGAGTTCTTCAAGGGCAACACGTACCCGTACGTCCAGGACGCGTCCTACATAAAGCTGCGAGAGGCGAATCTGTCGTTCCGTCTCCCGCAGACAACGGTGTCGCATCTGTTCGGCGATCACGTGAAGGGCGCGACGATTTCTCTCTCGGGACGGAACCTCATCCGGATTTTGCCGACACAGTATCGCGGCATCGATCCCGAGGTGTCCAACTTCGGGAACCAGCCGATCGGCCGGAACATCGACGTGGCACCGTTCCCGCCAAGTCGCAGCTTCTTCTTCTCCATCGATCTCGACTTCTGAGCGAGGTTTCCACCATGAAAGCGAGCCAAATTCTGATCGCGCTCTCGGTGCTCGTCTCGGGAGCCTGCAACTTCGACATCGCGGACCCCAACAATCCGGGTCCGATCGGCAACGACCCGTCGCCCAGCCAAGTGGGGGCGGCGGTTACGGGAATCGTGATCGCGTCCCGCGCCCCCGTTGGGGGCTGGAACCTGATCTCGGGAATTCTGGGTCGCGAGGCGTATCGTTTCGACGGCTCGGAGCCCCGCTTCATCAGTGAATTGCTGCACGGCCCTCTCGATCCGGGCGATGGATTCGGCGGCGGTCAGTGGGCGGGGGAATACAGCGCCATTCGGAGCACCAGCCAGCTGATCGACGTTATCGGAACGGCGACCTCGTATTCAGCAGGCGATCAGGACGCCGTGCGCGGGTTTGCTGAGACGATGCAGGCGTATGAGTTCCTGATGGTGCTCATGGCGCGCTCGCAGGACTCAATTCCGGTGGCGGTGGACCAACCGCTCACCGCATCGCCGGCCCCGTTCGTATCGAACGATTCTGCCTACGGGTTCGTCGTGGGCCTCCTCGATGCTGCTGACGCCCACCTCGCCACGGGTGGAGCCACATTCCCTGCCGGTGTCACCCTGCCGAGCGGGTTCGCGGGCTTCGACACGCCGGCGACATTCCGTCAATTCAACCGCGCACTGAAAGCGGCCGTGGAGGTGTACCGGGGCGGCTTGGGATGCGGCGCGCCGTGTTATACGACGGCGAAGACGCTGCTCGAAAACGGGTCCACGTTTGTGGACACGTCGGCGAGCGCCGACTTGAGCGCCGGCGTCTACTTCAATTTCAGCACGAACCCCGGTGACGCCGCTAACCCGCTGTTCCAGAATCCGCAGACAGGGGAGAACCATGTAAACCCCCGTGTCGTGGACAGTGCGGACACGAACGCGAGCGGCGCAATTGACAAACGCGTGACGGCCAAAGTGGTGTCCCGTCCTACTCAGACGACGGATAGCCTGACGTCCGCCTATGGATGGATCCGCTACGGCAGCTCGAACGCTCCGATCCCGATCATCAAGAACGAGGAGCTGGTGTTGCTGCGCGCCGAGGCGAATAATGCCCTTGGCAACGGCGCTCTGGCGGCGGCGGACGTGAACTACGTCCGCGTCAACTCGGGAGGGGTGCTTCCGATCGCCGGCTTGGGAGCACAAACGCAGGACCAGATTCTCGGGGCGATTCTGCACGAGCGGTGGTACTCGCTGCTCTACGAAGGCCATCGCTGGTTCGACCTGCGGCGGACAGGACGGCTCGGCGCCTACTTGCTCGACCGCCCGGGCGATCAGGTGTTCTCGACTCTGCCGATTCCGTTGGGGGAAGTGCAGGCGCGGCAGCCGTAGCAGCACGCATTCTGTCGAGGCTCCCGACCGCCGGACGGCATGCGCCGTCCGGCGGTTTGGCTTCCGTCCTCAGCATCCGGTTTGCGAGAGACTCTTCACCGGATCCCTCTACATCGCGTCGGCGAGCTGATCGAATCCCCGCCGTCCTTCGTCGGCGGCCGTCCCCCAGTGCTGCCATCCACCGAGCTCCGAGTGGGCGAACGCGATGCGCCCATGGGGTCGCCGGATGACATCCCGCGGCGCGTTACCTGACGCGCCGCCGAAGAAGCCCGGAAACGGGACCGAGAGCGCGTGCCCCCAGCGGTTCAGGATCAAGCCGGCGACGTCCCGCTGCGCGTCGAACCCCGATGCCGCGAACAGTTTCCGCATCTGGGCCGAAATGCGGCGCTCGTATTCGGGATACGACGTGCTCACGAGCTCCATGCGTCCCTGCGTGGCCTGCACCCGTGCGGGCAACCCCGGTTGATAGAACGGGGTGTAGAAGCTCAGGATGACAGGCTGGTCGGGATCGAGCGGGGGCTGGTAGCGGCCGACCTGCATCGGGTTACGAATGTTGCAGGTATAGCCGAAGTCTCCCTCGCTCCTGTCCCACGTGGCTGCGGTGATTCCCAGCCGGTAGAGGAAGCGCCAGTTCGTCAGCGCGACATTCGCCACCAGGAAAGGCGCGTGCACGAATTGCCCGTACGCCTCACGGTACTGCGCAGGCATGTCGCGGACCACATACCGATTGATCCAACCGCCGGTGGCCATGATCACGGCCTTGGCACGGATTCCGCGCAACCTGCCGTCGCGTGTGTACACGACGTGCACCGTTCGCGCGCTGGCAGGATCGCCGGCGTGCTCGACGCCCAGAACGCTGGAGCGCAGCCGCATGCGGATCGGCTGGCCCGCTCGATCGAGGGCGGAGAGATCGATGCGACCGGTCACGATGTCCTCGAAGCGGTCCGCTCCGCCGATGGCATCCGGGATCAACCGCTTGAGGAAATGCCGGGCGAACCCTGAATTGCCCCCGGGGAACGACGTCCGTCGCAGATCCGCCGGGATGCGGTCGGTGAGACACGGCAGCGGCAGCTCGTACGCGACGTACGCTGAAACGGCGTCGCTCCCGAGGCCGACCGCGGACGCGAGAAACAGGTCGGCGGCACGCGCGGCCTCCGATCCGAGATGAAGCTCGCGGGCCAGGAACTCTTCATAGGACATCGTGTCGAGCGCCCGCACTGCCTGGTCCGCGGTTTCGAAATGGCGCGTCGCGCCGGTCTCGTACCACTGCAGCAACGTCTGGCGCGCGGAGTCGGAGAAGGGCGTGTCGGCCAGACGTCGCGCCCACATGTCGACCGCCCAGGTGCCCTCGCCCGGACCGGCCGCGAAGAAGTGGCCGAGGCTCGTGTGCTCCAGGAGTCCCCGGACGAGATGCTCGTAGCTGTCGCGAGCGAAACGCAGCGGTTTCTCCGCGCCGGGCCAGTCGCGGAGCTGAAACTCCCGCGGCACGCCGAGCTCCGCGTAATAGCGGACATCGCCCGACGCCCGGGCCGGATCCGCCACCGCAGCGGGGATGAAGAAGCCATTCGAGCCCTGTGGCGCGATCAGCCGGACGCCGCCGACGTCGAACTCGTTCTCCTTCGCTTCGCCGCCGAACATCGGGTGGTTGTCCAGCACCAGGCAGGTCTGGCCTGGCGTGCGGCGCTTCGCGAATTCAAAGGCCGCTCCGAGGCCGGCAATCCCGGCGCCGACGATCACCAGATCGTATTCTTCGACTCCCGCCACCCGGTCGAAGTCCACCTGAAGCGCGCCGTCGCGCAGGCGATGCGCCGTCTCCACGACCTCCGGGGTGTTGCCGTGCGACAGGCGGTAGTCTCCGACCCCGCCGTACCCGTACCAATCGGGTCCGAGTGATCGACCGGGTCCCACGCCGCTCTGCGGAGGAATCCGCGGCGGCGTGCAGCCGAGCAGCGCGCCCCCGACGCCGAGCAGCGTGCCGTTCAGGAAGTCGCGCCGCGTGATCCGCGGATCAAAGGACATGCCGCAAGATACTTTTTGAGTACATTTCCTGCCCCATGCCAACCTCGCATACTCTCGGTTTCCCTACCCTCGGCGCCGCGCGCGAGCTGAAGCGCGCCACCGAAGGCTACTGGAGCGGCAAGACGACCCGCGCGGAGCTGCTGGCCACCGGCGCCGAGCTGCGCGCGCGCCACTGGCGCCTGCAACGTGACGCAGGGATCGACCTGCCGGCGTCCAACGACTTCTCGCTGTACGACCGCGTGCTCGACACGTGCGCGCTGGTCGGGGCCGTGCCGGCCCGCTACGGCTGGAGCGGCGGAACGGTCGACCTCGACACCTACTTCGCCATGGCCCGGGGCGTCCAGAGCGGAGGCAAAGACGTCACCGCGATGGAGATGACGAAGTGGTTCGACACCAACTACCACTACATCGTCCCGGAATTCACCCCCACGCAGGCGTTCCGGCTCAGCTCCTCGAAGCCCGTGGACGAGTTCACCGAAGCGAAGAAACTCGGCATCACCACCAAGCCGGTTCTGGTCGGCCCCGTCACGTTCCTGCTGCTCGGGAAGGAGAAGGCGGCCGGCTTCGACCGCCTCGGCCTGCTCGATGCCCTGGTGCCCGTGTACGCGGAGGCGATCCAGCAACTCGCCGCCGCCGGGGCTGAATGGATCCAGATCGACGAGCCCTGCCTCGCCCTCGATCGGACGGCGAGCGAGCTGGAGCTGTTCCGGAAGGCCTACGGGGCTCTCGCCGAGCGCACCGGCGGAGCGAAGCTGTTGCTCGCGACGTACTTCGCCGGGCTCGCGGAGAACCTGCCGGTGGCCCTGGCCCTCCCGACGCACGGCTTGCACGTCGACGTCGTCCGGGAGGCGGAGCAGCTCGAACCGCTGCTCGAGCGGTGGCCCAGAGGCCGCGTGCTGTCGCTCGGCGTCGTGGACGGCCGCAATGTGTGGCGCAGCGACCTGGACAAGGCGTTGCCTGTACTCCAGAAGGCCGCGGCGCGCGTCGGACCCGAGACGCTCTGGGTGGCCCCGTCGTGCTCACTGCTGCACGTGCCGATCGATCTCGATCTTGAAACCAAACTCGATCCCGCGATCCGGCAGTGGCTCGCATTCGCGAAACAGAAGCTCGCGGAAGTGACCACACTGACGCGGGCGGTCAAGGAAGGGCGGGCGGCGGTTGCGAAGGTGTTTGCGGAGAGCGCGGCCGCACTGGATGCGCGCCGCAAGTCGCCGCTGACGAGCAACGCCGTCGTGCGCCGGCGCGTCGCCACGATCAGCGAGCGCGACCTGCGGCGGGCGGCGCCGTTCGACGAGCGGCGCAAGCGCCAGCTCGACCTGCCGGCGTTTCCTACCACCACGATCGGCTCGTTCCCCCAGACCGCCGACGTGCGGAGCGCCCGCCGCCGCTTCCTGAACGGCGAGATGAGTCAGGCCGAGTACGACCGGTTCATCGAAGCACAGATCACCAAGACGCTGGCGCTGCAGGAAGAGATCGGGCTCGACGTCCTCGTGCACGGGGAGTTCGAGCGCAACGACATGGTGGAGTATTTCGGCGAGCAGCTGGCGGGGTTCGCCTTCACCGAGCACGGCTGGGTACAATCCTACGGGACCCGATACGTCAAGCCGCCGATCATCTACGGCGACGTGGCGCGCCCCGGCCCGATGACGGTGCGCTGGAGCGCCTTTGCCCAGTCCAGGACGCGGCGCCCGGTGAAGGGGATGCTGACCGGCCCGGTAACGATCCTGCAGTGGTCGTTCGTGCGCGACGATCAGCCACGTGCCGAGACGGCGCGGCAGCTGGCGCTCGCGATCCGCGACGAGGTGCAGGACCTCGAGGCGGCGGGCATCCGGGTCATCCAGATCGACGAGCCGGCGCTGCGCGAAGGGATGCCGCTCAGGCGGGCCGACTGGGCGGGATACCAGGAGTGGGCGGTCAACGCGTTCCGCCTCGCGACGAGCGGCGTCGCCGACGGCACGCAGATCCACACGCACATGTGCTACAGCGAGTTCAACGACGTCGTCCAGGTCATCGCCCGCATGGACGCCGATGTCATTTCGATCGAGAACGCACGATCCGGATCCGAGCTGCTGCGGGCGTTCAAGGGCTATCGCTACCCCAACGAGATCGGTCCCGGGGTCTACGACATCCACTCGCCGCGCGTGCCGACGGTGAATGAGATCGTGACGGCGCTGTCCGCCATGCGCGGAGTGCTCGACGAGCGGCAGATCTGGGTGAATCCCGATTGCGGCCTCAAGACGCGTGGCTGGGCGGAAACGGTGCCGGCGCTCAAGAATCTGGTCGCCGCCGCCCAGCAACTGCGCGGGGCTGGCGCCCGGAATTAGGTTACGGACATGGCCCCCGATATTCGCATCACCGCCGAGCCGGTCGACTCGCAGCGCTGCAAATTCCTGGTCGATCGCCCCGTGTACCAGGGGGTACGGCGCTTCGTCGACAGCACGGAGGCGGCGGGGTCGCCGCTCGCGGAAGCCTTGTTCGCGCTCCCCGGCGTGCGCGAAGTCATCGTGTCGGGCAACCTCGTCACCGTCGTGAAGCAATCGCCCGAGGCGTGGCAGGTGGCGGGGAAGGCGGTCGGCGCCGCTATTCGTCAGGCGCTGGGGGGGGGGACTCCGGCGATCGCCGATCGGCCTCCCGCGACGGGGGCCGCGAGGGTCTCGGATGACGAGCTCTACGAGCGGGTCAACGATCTGTTCGAGCAGCAAGTGAATCCGATGGTGGCGCGCCATGGCGGCCGAGTCGAGCTGATCGACGTGCAGGAGTCGATCGTCTTGCTGCGCATGATGGGCGGCTGCCAGGGGTGCGGCATGGCGAGCGTCACGCTGCGCCAGGGAATCGAAGGGATGATGAACCAGTACCTCCCGGAGGTGAAGGGGATCGTGGACATCACCGATCACACCTCCGGCACCAACCCGTACTTCTCCTCCGCCAAGAAGTAGTCCCGACGCGTCTCCTCCTGCTGCTGCCGACCACGACGTACCGGACCACGGCGTTCGTGGAGGCGGCACGCAAGCTGCGGATCGATCTCACCGTCGCGTCGGAGGCACCCAGCGCCCTGGAAGAGGCTCTCCCGGACGCGCTGGTCACACTCGACTTCAAGAATCTTCACCGAGCGGTCCATCAGGCGGAGGAGTTCTCGCGTCGCTACCCGACCGACGCCGCTCTTGGCGTCGACGACGACACCGTCGTCATCGCCACGGCAATCAACCGCGCACTCGGTCGCCCCGGAAACACAGTCGAATCGACTCGAGCGGCTCGCAACAAACACCTCCAACGGTCATTGCTCGGAAGCGCGGGTGTGCCGGTGCCGCGATTCGGCCTGCAAAGGATCGGGAAGGACCTCGAGACTGCGGCGCTGCGCGCCAGCTATCCGTGCATCCTCAAACCCCTTCGGTTGAGCGGGAGCCGCGGAGTGATTCGCGCCGACAACCCCGCCGAATTCGCGGCCGCCGTTGCACGACTCGAAGCAATCTTGACGGCGACCTGTGATACAGAAGATCGTGACGGCCTCGAGTACTTGGTGGAGGACTTCGTTCCCGGGTATGAGGTGGCGGTCGAGGGTTTGTTGGTCGCTGGTCACCTCCATGAGCTGGCGCTCTTCGACAA
>Ga0187777_10001740_pt1 | contig 14039 bp, 15 predicted proteins | sample 1015_Q2_SP5_10_M_FD_132416 | JGI IMG/M metagenome (GOLD analysis project Ga0187777, IMG submission 132416) | Tropical peat soil microbial communities from peatlands in Department of Meta, Colombia - 1015_Q2_SP5_10_MG | ecosystem: Environmental > Terrestrial > Soil > Wetlands > Peat | place...
CGCTGCGGTTCAAGCTCGAGCCGACCACCGAGTGGGACGATCGGCTGATCGCCGATATCGCGGCCACGGGTGCCGTCGACACGGTCGACCTCAAGTCCCAGTATCCACCGCCGTTCGGCCAGCCCGCCGACCCGCGCCTCTACGAGGCGGTGGCGGGCGCGTTCGCGCAAGCGTGGATCGAGGATCCCGCGATCACGCGCGAGACCCGACCGGTGCTCGAGCCGCACATGCACCGCGTCACCTGGGACGGAATCCTGTGGTCGGTCGCCGACCTCGAACGGCTCGAGGTGCGTCCGCGGGCGATCAACATCAAGCCAGTTCGCTTCGGCACGGTGCAGACACTGTTCTGCGTCTACGACTACTGCGCGGCCAACGAGATCGCGATGTACGGCGGCGGCTTCGGCGAGCTCGGGGTGGGGCGCCACCAGATCCAGTACCTGGCGTCGCTGTTCCACCCCGACATGCCGAACGACGTTGCCCCGTCGGGCTACAACCTGCCCCGGCTCGAGCCGACGCTACCTACGAGCCCACTCACCGAGGTCCCGGCCGGCGCCGGCTTCCGCTGGGCCTAAGCGCGGCGGTTCAGTGGCGAGCATCTCGATGGGGATCGTGAACCAGTGCCCGCGTCACGCACACCACCTTGACATGCTCAACGGCCGCCGGCGCGCCCCGCAGCGTGAAGCGGTCGGTGATCTCGGCGGGGAAGCCGCAGGCCGGGCACTCCACCAGCGGTTCGGCGGGACTATGGATCTTGTCGTTACTCATCGTGTTCGCCCCCGTGGCGTTGGTTCGTGTTGTGTGCGGATTACGAACGCGCTCGGGGTTTGGTTCGTGAGATCGCGCTAACTTGACAGCGTGGCTCTCGCGGTGCGAGGTCTCCTGGCGCTGATTGCCCTGCTGTTCATCCCGGGGTACGGACGCCCCGCGACGACGGGTTCATCGAGTCCGCATCCGATCGCGTCCGCTTCGGCACCCGGCCAGGCAAGCCCGCCGCCGCCGGTCGTGTCCGCCCCGCGCGGGCCGCCGATCGTCTGGGATCCGATCCCGTTCGGCCCGGAGCGCAAGGCCCAGATGGTCGCCTACGTGCGCCGCCATTACGGCAGCTTCATGCGGCCCACGTGGCGGCTGATCGATCCCCACGTGATCGTGATCCACTACACGGACTCGCCGACGTTCCAGTCCACGTGGAACACGTTCGCCTCGGACACGCCCGATCCCGAGCTCCACGAGCTCCCGAACACGTGCGCGCACTTCGTGATCGACCGGAGCGGCAGGATCTACCAGCTCGTCTCGCTCGGGACGATGTGTCGCCACACGGTCGGGCTGAACTGGACCGCGATCGGGATCGAGAACGTCGGCTACAGCGATGCCGAGGTGATGGACGATCGGGCCCAGATGAGCTCGAACCTCCGCCTTGTGCGGTGGCTGCGATGCCGGTTCCACATCGAGATCAGGAACGTGATCGGCCACAACGAGAGCCTGTCGAGCCCGTACCACCGGGAGGACGTCGTATCGCTCCGCACCCAGACCCACAGCGATTTCAACCATGCCGACATGAAGGTCTACCGGCGCCGGCTCCGAGCCCTGGGCGGTTGCCCGGCGGGCGGAGGATGAGGTAGGCATGGCCTACGAGCGACAGCTCGAGTCCATGTACGCCGCCTTCAACGCGCGTGATATCGACGCGGTGCTGGCGGCCATGACCGATGACGTCGATTGGCCGAACGCCTGGGAGGGCGGTCGGCTTCACGGCAAGGAAGAGGTCCGGGCCTATTGGACGCGCCAGTGGCTCGAGATCGACCCCCGTGTCGAACCGGTTTCGTTCTCGAGGCGACCGAGCGGAGGCGTCGCGGTCGATGTCCAGCAGGTCGTGCGGACGCGCGACGGCGTGCTCCTGAACGAGAGCATGGTCGTGCACGTCTACTCGTTCCGGGGTGGCCTCGTCGCGCACATGGACGTCGAAGAAGGCTGATCTCACACGACCCGCCGTCGGGTCGTTTGACGGTCGCGACCATTCAGCGAAACAGGAGGGATCCGCCGATGACAACCACGATCGACATTGGCACAGACATCCGTGCGCGCGTCGATGGACTCGACTGGGAACGACTGCGCGGCTATCTCGATGACGAAGGCCACGCGGTCACCGCCCCCGTGCTCACCGTGGATGAATGCGACGCGCTGTCCGATCTGTTCGACAGCGGCCGCTTCCGCTCCACGATCGAGATGGCCCGGTATCGCTTCGGCGATGGGCGCTACCGCTATTTCGACCATCCGCTCCCGGAGACGATCGCCGCTTTGCGCACGTCGTTCTACCGCCACCTGGCGCCGATCGCCAACCACTGGGCCGAGCTGCTGGGCGGCAACGGCCCGACCTTCCCGCTCGAGCACGAGGAGTTGCTGCGCCGCTGCCACGCCGCCGGGCAGCGGCGGCCGACGCCGCTGATCCTCCGCTACGGCGAGGGCGACTGGAACGCGCTGCATCAGGATCTCTACGGGGAGGTGTTCTTTCCGTTCCAGGTGCTAACGATCCTCGCCCGCCCCGGCGAGGACTTCGACGGCGGGCAGTTCGTCCTGCTCGAGCAGCGCCCGCGCGCCCAGAGCCGGGCGCGCGTGCTCGAGCCTGCCCAGGGAGCATTCGTGATTTTTCCCACCTCCACGCGGCCGAACCGCGGCAAGAGCGGTTATCACCGGATCGGAATGCGCCACGGCGTCGCGACCGTCACCCGAGGGCGGCGCACGGCGCTCGGCGTGATCTTTCACGACGCTACCTGAGGTCGATCAGCTCGCCCTCGCGTAACTCCACGGGGATCGGATCGACGACCTCGAGCCGGGCCGCTCCGTCCGGCTCGAGGTTGCGGAACCCGAGCAGCGCCCAGCTTCCATCGCGCCGGCGCACGACCGGGGCCGCCGTGAGCGTCGGCTCGCTCCGGAACGGCCGGGCGTCGTCCAAGTCCCAGGGACCGGCAGGCGACCTGCCGGCAACTGACCACGTGCAGAACCGGCCGAACCGTGACAGCTGCTTGGCGCTCTGCTGGTCGGGGTGGCAGGTGAACATGAGCAGCGGCTGCCCGTCGACGATCCGGACCTGCGACACCTCGAGCTCGCCGAAGCCGGCCCCGGGCAGCGAGACCGGTGGCCCGAGCTCCCAGACGCGCATGTCCGCGCTCCGGGCGTGGCCCAACACGCCATCGCAAAGCCGTGGCGCGCCGGCCGCGCGGGCGGTGATCAGCATGTGCCAGCCGTCGCCGGCCGGGTCCTCGAACACGAACGGGTCGCGCCAGGTTCCGCTCGCCGCGGGATCTCGCTCGAGCGTGCTGTACCAGCGCCGATCAGGCGCGATGAGCGGCGCGGAGCCGATCCGTCGCCACGTGAACAGGTCGTCTGATTCGGCCATGCCGAGCCGCTGATCGAGCACGCCGAGGCCGCGCGAGGTCGAAAGCGCGCTGTAGTACAGACGCCAGACGCCGTCGTCACCCCGCGCCACCGATCCGGTCCACAGCGCCAGGTCGTCCCAGCGGCCTGCCGCGGGCGCGAGCGCATCGTGCTGCACGTCCCAATGCGTGAGGTCGGTCGACGTCGCGTGGCCGATCCGGGCGCCGGTGTGCCGGAGCCGGGTGTCGCCGAGCGCGCGCGGCGCCTTCAGGAAGAACAGGTGGTACCGGTGGCCGTCGTCCGCGACCCACCTGTCCCATACCCAATCGTCCGGTAGCCGCAGCACCGCGAGATCGTCTCAGGCTGGAGCGGTCTTCCGGTACTGGCGCAGCGTGAGCCCGAGCCAGCGGTCGGTCACGCCCTCGTCCTCCATCCCAAGCGGCGCCGCGACACGCTCCCCGCGGTGAATTCAGGTTCACTCGGTCATAGCCCGAGTTTCACAGCGCTCGCGCCGGCGGTGGCTGGTGAGTGGTGAGCTGTTCGGGGCCAGTCCCGTTACCCGTCTACGCCACGAGCGAGCGCCCGAAGCGCCGCGATTCCCGGCATGAACAGGTACTCGCCCCCGCGCGTGGTCACGAACTGGCCCTGCGGGCCGAGCATGAACGGCGGATCGCCCTGCACCGTCATCTTGCCGGTCCCCAGCGGACTGCCGAGCAGGAAGTCGCTGTCGTGGCCCAGGTGAAAGTCGTTGCCGTCGTTCAGCCATTGCAGCTGCACGCTCTCGAACTGCCGCGAGATGCTGGCGTTGAAGCACACAAACACGAGTCCCCGGTCCACGCCGTCGTCCTCGAACACACCGTCCGGCAGCTGCGGGCCGTACGGAACGCCGTGGCGGCCCGTTGAACGGGACCTGCCTGACCAGCGACCAGCGCGCGAAGTGGATGAACGACAGGCGCGCGAGCGTGCCGCCGGTCTTCGGGAACGTCGTCGCGAACCAGAACACGAGCGGGAGCCACAGCCTTCCGAGCCACTTGACCGTGCTGAACACGGTGATCGCGATCGCCTGGCCGTCGACGTTCGCGGGTGCGGTACCGGTTGCCGTGACCGGGCCTGACGGAGCGGCGGGTTCGCTCAACGCCTACGAACATATTCGCGGGCGTCGGCCCGAGTCAAGGCAATCAGCGCGTCGGCCAGCCGGCCCGGGTCGGCGAGCATCGGCGAGTGGCCGCCCGGCAGCTCCACGGACTCGACGCCGAGCCGCGTGGCGGCGGCCGTCCGCGACCACTCTGGCCGGATCATGCGGTCGTCCCGCATCACGATGTAGCCCGTGGGCACGTCTGGGAAACGCGACAGCGGGCAAGGCTCATCGTGGGGCGTCCGTGCTTGAGGCCGAAGCCGCTCGGCGGCGCTCCAAGCAACTGGCGGCGGGCAATCGTGATAGAGGATCTCGATCGCGGCTTGGGCCGACGTCCAGTACGACCGTCCTTGCGTGTCTCGGGCCACCCCGCCCGCATTCACGAGAACGTCCTCGCTCGCTTGTACCGAGGCCATCGTCCGGCCCGGGTCGGGAATCAGTGCGGCGAGAAACACGAGCCCCCGCACCGGCACGAGCGCCGGAACGAGCGGGATTGCGATCCCGGACAGCGAGTGGCCGACGACCACCGGCGGCTCGGGGTCGAGGCCGAGTTCGACAACCGCGGCGGCGATCACACGCGCATACCCCGAGGCGTCGACCGTGACGTCCTCGCTCGGCAGATCGACCGCGATCGACCGCGATCCCCGCGAGTCGAGCACCGCACGGAGAGGGTCCCAGGCGCGGGCATCGTGCCACGCGCCGTGGACCAGTACGAAGTTTGTGGGCACCTAGGCGGCCGCGCCGTACTCGACGGGCCGGTCCCGATCCGCACCCCATTCGTTGAACGAGCCGTCGTACACACCCTCGCAGTGGACTCCGATTCGCTCGAGCGCGAGCATCGCGACCGTCGCCGAGACTCCGCTGCCGCACGTCGCGATCAGCTCGTGCGGCGGCCGGTCGGGGTCGATTCCCGCATCGCGAGCGAGCCTGGCGACCGCCGCCGGCGCCGCCCACAATCCGGTCGCGCCGTCGACCAGCTCCTGATAGGGCAGGCACCGCGCGCCCGGGATGTGCCCCGTGTTGCCCATGCCCTCCTCGCCAAGGAACAGGTGGCGGGGCCTCGCGTCGACAAGAACCGCGCCGCGGCCCCGCGCCTCGAGCACCTCGGTCAAGGTTCGCCGTAGCCGGGGGCGTGGGCGCGGGGTGAAGCGGGCCGGAACGCGATCGACGAGCCCGCCGGTCACCGGACGCCCCTCTTCGCGCCATGTGAGCCACCCGCCGTCGAGCACCCGGCTCTCGGCACCGTAGTAGCGGAACGCCCATGCGACCCTCGCGGCGAAGATGCCGTAGTAATCGTCGTACGTGACCACCAGATCGCCGTCGCCGATGCCCAGGTCGCCGGCGCGTGCGGCGAACGCCTCGGCGCTCGCGACCTGCACCGGCACGGGGTCGCTCACCTCGATGAAGTCGTGCTCCCAGTCGACGAACGTCGCGCCGGGAATGTGCTCGGCCGAGTACTCGGCCAGCTTTGCGTGCGGCAGCTGCGAGCTCGGGTGACGGCCCCTCACGTCGAGGAGTCGGACGCTCGGATGCTCGAGATGGCGCTCGAGCCAGTCGGCGCTCACCAGCGGGCCCTCGGAAATGTCCAGCATGGGCGGCATCGAAAATCGGTCTCCTTTCGCGCGCCGCCCCGGTCGGTGGCGGCCGCCTACGCTTCTTCGGCCATCGCGATCAGGTCCTCCCGGGTGACTTTGCCGACCAGCTCCGGGTGATCGACGCGCATATGCGCCTCGATCTCCACGGCCGCCTCCTCGACGGTCTGACCCCGTCCGAGAAATCCGCACTGGCACCGGATGACCTTCGCCATGACTTGTCTCCTTCGATTGCGGGCGCGACCATACGACCGCCGGTTTGCAAAGTTCTTCGATTCTCCTTGCACAGATCTTGAGCGACAAGGGACCGACCCGGATCCAGCTGTGCGGCCGGCTCGCAGTCGAGCTTGCCGGTCGCGACCTCACGTCGAAGGTCCCCGGAGGACAGGCTCGTGTGCTGTTCACCTACCTGACCGTGCACCGGGCGCTCCCGTCTCGGCGTGAGCAGATGATCGAAGCGCTGTGGCCATGGCGCGCGCCGGAGGGCGCCGACGCATCGCTGAGCGCGCTGCTGTCCCGGCTCCGTAGCGCGCTCGGCGCTGACGTGCTGGTCGGGCGGAGCGAGGTCAGCGTGCGGCTGCCGAACGATGCATGGATCGATCTGGAGGCGGCCGAGGAGGCGATCCACCGGGCCGAGGCGGCCGTCGCCCAGCGGGACTGGGCCCGCGGCTGGGGCCCCTCGCTGGTGGCGCTGTTCACCGCGCGCCGCGGCTTCCTGCCGGGCCAGGATCTCCCGTGGGCCGAGGAGTACAGGCGCCGGCTTGATGAAATCCGTCTCTCCGCGCTCGAGTGCTACGCCGCGGTGGCGCTCGGCGTCGGCGGCAGCGAGCTCGCGCCCGGTGAACGGTCGGCGCGCGAGCTGGTCGACGCTGCCCCGTACCGCGAACGCGCGCATGCGCTGCTGATGCAGATCCTCGTCGCGCGCGGCAACGGCGCCGAGGCCCTGCGCGTGTACGAAACGCTCCGCGAACGACTCCGCGACGACCTCGGCGCGGCGCCGGCGCCCGAGTTGCGCGAACTGCAGGCAGAGCTGCTCCGCCGCTGAGCAACACCCGGCGGCCGTTGTGGATTAGCCTTGCGCCCGCGCACTCGACGAGCAAGCAAAGGAGAGGCGATGAGCGAAGAACGGGTTAAGTTCGTGCTGGACGAGCCGGAGATCCCGACTCACTGGGTCAACCTGATGGCCGATCTGCCCGGCGATGCGCCGCCGCCGTTGCATCCGGGCACCAAGCAGCCCGCGGGCCCCGACGATCTCACGCCGATCTTCCCGATGAGTCTGATCCTCCAAGAGGTTTCGGCCGAGCCCGAGATCGAGATTCCCGAGCCGGTCCGCGAGGCATACAAGCTGTGGCGCCCGACGCCGCTCTACCGCGCGCGGCGGCTCGAGCGCGCCCTCGATACGCCGGCCCATATCTATTACAAGTACGAGGGCGGCTCCCCGCCCGGGTCGCACAAGCCGAACACGGCCGTCGCCCAGGCGTATGAGAACGCCCAGGCCGGGATCAAGAAGCTCACGACCGAGACCGGCGCGGGCCAGTGGGGATCGGCGCTGGCGTTCGCCTGCGGCCTGTTCGGGCTCGAATGCGAGGTGTGGATGGTCGGCTCGAGCTACGACCAGAAGCCCTACCGGCGCTCGATGATGGAGACCTGGGGCGCGACCGTCCATCGCTCGCCGTCGGACGTGACCGAAGCCGGCCGTTCCCAGCGCGCGCACACGACCGGCTCGCTTGGCATCGCGATCTCCGAGGCGGTCGAGGTCGCGGCGCAGAACCCCGACACGAACTACTCGCTCGGGTCGGTGCTCAACCACGTGCTGTTGCACCAGACCGTGATCGGACAGGAGGCCCTCACGCAGATGGGGATGGCCGGCGAGGAGCCTGACACGGTGATCGCGTGCGTCGGCGGCGGCTCGAACTTCGGCGGGCTGACGTTCCCGTTCCTGCGCCGCGTGGTCCGCGGCCAGGCCAACACCCAGTTCATTGCGGCCGAGCCGGCCGCTTGTCCGACGTTGACGCGCGGCGTGTACGCGTACGACTTCGGCGACACAGTGGGGCTCACCCCGCTGATGCCGATGTTCACGCTCGGCCACGGGTTCGTGCCCCCGCCGGTGCACGCCGGCGGGCTGCGCTACCACGGCGACGCGCCGCTCGTGTGCGGCCTGGTCAGGCAGGGTCTCGTCGAGCCCCGCGCCTACCGCCAGAACGAGACGTTCGAGGCGGCGGTCCGGTTCGCCCGGGCCGAGGGCGTGATCCCGGCGCCCGAGCCCGCGCATGCGATCCGCGCCGTGATCGAGGAGGCGGAGGCTGCACGCGAGGCCGGCGAGGAGCGCGTGATCCTGTTCGGCCTGTGCGGACATGGTCACTTCGACCTGAGCGCCTACGACGCCTACCTGGCGGGGCGGCTCGAGGATCCCGAGTTCTCCGAGGACGATCTGGCCGCGGCGCTCGCCGGCCTGCCGGAGGCACCCGTGCTGGCCTGAGCACACTCGGTAAGGTGAGAAGCGGTCGTGACCGCGACGGAGACGATCGAACCCCGCGCAGATCTCGCCAATCCTCATCACGATCGGCGGTGGCTAATCCTCGCTCTGCTGGGGACCGCCCAGTTGATGGTCGTGCTCGATGCGACGGTCGTGAACATCGCGCTCCCGTCGGCGCAGAAAGCCCTGGGCTTCTCCGACGGGAACCGGCAGTGGATCGTCACCGCGTATTCGCTGACCTTCGGCAGCCTGCTGCTCCTGTTCGGCCGCTTCGGCGACCTATTCGGGCGCAAGCGTACGCTGATTACCGGCTTGGTCGCCTTCGGCGTCGTGTCGGCGATCGGTGGTGCCGCGCAGAGCTTCGGCATGCTGGTGACCGCGCGAGCGTTCCAGGGTGCAGCGGGCGCGCTGCTGGCGCCGTCGGCTCTGTCGCTCCTGACGACGACGTTCACGCAGCCGCGTGAGCGCGGCATCGCGTTCGGGATCTACGGCGCGATCGCCGGCGCCGGTGGAGCGGTGGGGCTGCTGCTCGGTGGCATCCTGACCGAGTACCTGTCGTGGCGCTGGTGCCTGTATGTGAACGTGGTGATCGCGGTGCCGGCCGTGTGCGCGGCGATGGTGCTCCTCACCAACCAGGTTCCCGCTGAGCGCCCGAAACTAGACGTGCCCGGCGCCGTCGCCGTGTCGCTCGGCCTGTTCCTGATCGTCTTCGGCTTCTCGCAGGCCGAGCCGCGCGGGTGGACGGACATCGAGACGCTTGGCTCGCTGATCGTGGGCGTGATCCTCCTGGCGCTGTTCGTGGTGATCGAACGTCGGTCCGCCCATCCCCTGCTACCCCTCCGGATCGTGCTCGACCGCAACCGCGGTGGCTCGTACCTGTCGGTGCTGATCTCCGGCGCCGGCCTGTTCGGGGTGTTCCTGTTCCTCACCTATTACCTCCAGAAGACCCTGCTGTACAGCCCGGTGGTCACGGGCCTGGCGTTCCTGCCGATGGTCGGGATGATCGTCATCGGCTCGACGACTTCGAACGCGGTGCTGCTCCCCCGTTTCGGGCCGAAGCCGCTCGTCCCAACCGGCATGCTGCTGGCCACGCTCGGCATGGTGATGCTCGCTCAGCTCGGCGTCCACTCGACGTATGTGGGGCATATCCTGCCGGCGCTGCTGGTGATCGGGCTCGGGCTCGGATTGATCTTCGCGCCGTCGATCAACACCGCGACCTTAGGCGTGAGCCAGAATGACGCCGGTGTGGCCTCGGCCACGGTGAACAGCTGCCAGCAGGTCGGCGGCTCGATCGGCACGGCATTCCTCAACACGATCGCCACGACCGCGGTCACCAGCTACCTCGTCGGCAAGGCACCCACCCCGCAGGTGGTGGCGCAGGCCGCCGTGCACGGCTACACGGTCGCGTTCTGGTGGGCGGCCGGCATCTTCCTCCTCGGCGCCGTGGTCTCGGGCAGCTTGCTCCGACCGGGCACGGCCGTGGCCGTGACCGGTGAGGCGCAACCGGCGGTGGCTGCGTGAGCACCGTCGTCACGATCTCGGCCTCGTACGGCGCCGGCGGAAGCTGGGTCGGGCCCGAGGTCGCCGAGCACCTCGGCTGGCGGTTCATCGACCGAGCGATCCCCGTGCAGGTGGCGGAGCGTCTGGACGTGCCGATCGAACACGCGAAGGTACACGACGAGGCCGCCGAGCCCCGGTTTACCCGTCTGCTGGCCCGTTTGCCCAACACGAGCGGCGTGGTCGTGCCCGAAGCGACCACGCACGCGTTTTGCCGCGAGACCGAGCGCCTGCTGATCGAGGCCGCGGATGTCGGCGACGTCGTCGTGCTGGGGCGCGCCGGCGCGATCGTGCTGCGCGACCGCCCCGGCACCCTCCACGTGCGCCTCGACGGTCCCGGGGAGGCGCGCGTGTTCCAGGCGATGCGTGTGGAGGAGATCGACGAGGACGAGGCCAGGCGCCGGCAGAAAAGCTCCGATCGTGCCCGGATGGACTACGTCAGGCACTTCTACCGCGCGGACCCACGAGATCCGTGCCACTACCACCTGGTCCTCAACTCGACCGCGGTGGCGCTGCCGACCTGCGTCGAGTTGATCGTGGCCGCCGCGCGGGCGCTCTGACTGGGTCTCGCTGCGCTCGACATCCCTGGGGCCGTTCCGCCGGGCGTCCGTGCCCGGCGGTCCCTGATTCCGCGGCGGTCGCGGGACGGACTGGGTTCTTAACGGCGGGCACCTGAAGGGGCCGTGGCGAGCCCGCCCGGATCGATACTCCTCGAGAGAACCTGCAAAACACGACAATCGAGCGCGAGCGCGCCGACCGTGCCGCGTAACCCGCGCCATGACACGGTTAACCCGGCAGGGTCCTGACGGTACCGCTCGGTTGTCGTGTTATCCGTGCCGGGCGCCCCGCAACACGGCCGAAAGACCACCGCACCCACCCTCAGGCGCCCGCCTTTACCCGTCGCCGACCGAGACGCCCCGGCGTAATCAGAGGGCCGCGAACTCCTCGAACAGCGCCCTCGCCGCCGCGATCCCGCGCGGGACGTACTCGGCCAGCAGGCGCTCGTTCGGCGAGTGCAGGTTCGAGTTCGGCAGCGTGAAGCCGGTGATGACGGTCGCGATCCGCTTATCCGCGAACGCGGCCACGATCGGCAGCGAGCCGCCCGACCGGATCAGCAGCGGCCGCACGCCGAGCGCCCGCTCGAACGCTCCCAACCCGAGCTGGATCGCCTTGGCGTCGGGTGGCACGATCGCCGGCGGGGCCGAGGCGAGCAGTCGCACGTCGAGCTCGGCGCCCGCCGGCGCCGCCTCGAGCAGCAGCCTCTCGAACGCCCCGACAATCGGATCGACGCTCTGGCCCGGCGCCAGGCGGATCGAGACGTTCGCGTCAGCGCGGACAGGGAGCACCGTCTTCTGGAGGTGGGGCGAGCCGCTGTCGATCCCGTTGACGTCGAGCGCCGGTTCGGCGAACGTGCGGACGTAGAACTCCTCGGCGGCTCGCGCGTCGGCCGGCTGCGCGCCCTGGTCGGCGAGTTCGCCGGCGCCGGCCGGGAGCTCGCGCCAGCTTGCGAGCTCCTGCTCGCTCGGTGGAGCGATTCCGTGGCGCAGCGGCTCGACCAGCCGCCCGTCGACGGCGACGACCGCGCCGAGCGTGTGAATCAGCGCGTGCGCCGCGTTCATCGCCGCGCCGCCGTAGAGGCCGGAGTGCAGATCGCGCTCCCCTGAGCGCAGCGTCACGTGGAAGTAGGCGATCCCGCGGGTCGCGATGTCGAACGCGGGGCGGTCGCGTGCGACCATGCCGCTGTCGAAGATCACCGCAGCGTCGGCGCCCCGCTCATCGGCTGCGAGGAAGTCGACGATCGAATGGCCGCCGGATTCCTCCTCGCCGTCGCAGGCAAAGCGCACGTTGACCGGGAGCTCGCCGGCCTGCGCGAGCTCTCGCGCGGCGCACAGCAGCATGTACAGCTGCCCTTTGTCGTCCGCCACGCCGCGGGCGTACAGGTACTCGCCGCGAATCTCCGGCTCGAACGGCGCCGACTCCCACAAGTTGAGCGGGTCGGGCGGCTGCACGTCGAAGTGGCCGTAGCAGAGTACGATGGGCGCGCGCTCATGGTCGCGCGACGCGCGCACCTCCCCGACCGCCAACGGCGCTCCGTGCCAGTCGACCAGCTCGCACTCGCCGCCGGCGCCGCGTATCAGCTCGCACACCCATTCGCCCGCCCGCGCGACGTCCGCTGACCGCGCCGGGTCGGCGCTGATCGATTGAATCCGCAGGAACTCGGCGAGCTCGTCGAACCAGGCCGGCATCGCCGGCGAGCCTATCGACTCTTCTCAGTAAACCTCGGGGACGAACGTCTGCTCTTCGATCGGCGGCCGGATGTAGGCATCCTCAGCGCGAGGCGGCAGCTCGAGCGGCGGCGGCGTCAGGTCCTCGTAGGTAACCAGCGACAGGAGATGAGCGATGCAGTTCAGCCGCGCGCGGCGCTTGTCGTCGGCCTGCACGACGTACCACGGCGCGAGCTTGCTATCGGTGTAGCGGAACATCTCGTCCTTGGCCCGCGAGTACGCGACCCACCTGGCGCGTGACTCGAGATCCATCGGGCTGAGCTTCCAACGTCGCATCGGGTCGTGCACGCGGGCCTGGAAGCGCCGTTCCTGCTCCTCGTCGGAGACCGAGAACCAGTACTTGATGAGCTGAATCCCCGAGCGCAACAGCATGTGCTCGTACTCCGGGCACGAGCGCATGAACTCCTGATACTCGGCCTCGGTGCAGAACCCCATCACGCGCTCGACCCCGGCGCGGTTGTACCAGGAGCGGTCGAACAGGACGATCTCGCCGGCGGCGGGAAGGTGCGCCGCGTAGCGCTGGAAGTACCACTGAGTCTTCTCGCGCTCGGTGGGCGCCGGCAGCGCCACGACCCGGCACACTCTCGGGCTGGTCCGCTCGGTGATCCGCTTGATCACGCCTCCCTTGCCGGCGGCATCGCGCCCCTCGAAGATCACCACGATCTTCAGGCCGTTCGTCTTCACGTACTCCTGCATGATCACGAGCTCGCGCTGGAGCCGGAGCAGCTCCTCGTCGAACCGCTTGCGCTTGAGCTTCTCATGCCCGTGCGGGGCGCCCTCATCGCTGCTCGTGGACTTCGCCTTGGCCATGCGGTCCTCTCCTCGTGAGCCTGCGCTCAGTCTAGGGAGCGTGGCCGGGCCGCGCCAGACGCGGCGTCACGAAGTCGGGGTCAGCCGACGTCCGGGTTCGTCGCGAGCTGCGCCTCGAGTGCTAGCGGCGCGGGCGCCGCCCGGCGACCGGGGATCAGCAGCCCGGCGAGCACGCACACGACGAGGAACCCCGCCGCCATCACGAACGTCTCGTCGAAGCCGGTCACGGTCGGGAGCCCGTGGGCCTGGTGATCGACGATGAACGTGGCCGACAGCTGGCCGCCGAGCGCCCCTCCGAGCGTCCGCATGACGGTGTTCATGCCGGTGGCGACGCCCGTCTGGCTCGGCGGAACAGCCTGCACAATCAGATTCCCGAGCGCCGCGAACGCGAGTCCGATCCCGATCCCGAGCAGCGCCGCCGAGACGAGCATGTCGTAGGGGTGGTGGTGGTTCACCGCCAGCCAGATGAACGAGACAGCCGTGACCGCGGTTCCCGCGATCAGCGCTGGCTTGGATCCGAACCGATAGGCGACGCGGCCCGCGATTGCCCCGAGCAGGCCCATGCTCAGGGCGGCCGGAAGCAGGTACAGGCTCGAGACGACGACCGACGCACCGAACCCGAAGCCGGTGCTCTTCGGCAGCTGCGCGAACTGCGGATAGACGATGAACGATGCGTACATCCCGGCGCCGAGCAGGAACGCCACCAGGTTCGTCGTCCAGACCCCGCGGATCCGCATCATCGTCATGTCGACGAGCGGCTCACGGCTGTGGATCTCGACCCAGATCCAGGCCGCGATCAGGACCGCTCCGGCCGC
>Ga0187777_10001742_pt1 | contig 14031 bp, 12 predicted proteins | sample 1015_Q2_SP5_10_M_FD_132416 | JGI IMG/M metagenome (GOLD analysis project Ga0187777, IMG submission 132416) | Tropical peat soil microbial communities from peatlands in Department of Meta, Colombia - 1015_Q2_SP5_10_MG | ecosystem: Environmental > Terrestrial > Soil > Wetlands > Peat | place...
CCATGTCCGCCATCGAGCACCCCGCGTTCAAATCCGGCAGCAAAACGCGCTGGTGGTCGCCCGTGAGGATGTCGGCGCTCTCGGCCATGAAGTGGACTCCGCAGAACACGATGTCGGTCGCCTGGTGGTTGTCCGCGGCGAATCGGGCCAGCTTGAACGAGTCACCGCGGGCGTCCGCCCACTTGATGACCTCGTCGCGCTGGTAGTGGTGCCCGAGGATCAGGAGCCGGTCCCCGAGCGCGGCCTTGGCGGTTGCGATCCGGGTGTCGAGCTCGTCCGGGGTCGCGAGGGTGTAGCGGTCCGGCAGTGGGGCCTGAAGTCGCACCATGTTGGATCCCCCGAGGGGTATGGGCTCCGGTGTGGCCGGCGGGGACAGCCTGGTCGCCCACCGCGGGGTTGTCGGCCCCGGAGCAGATATGTCGCCGGAATTCCAGGCCGGCACCGCCCACCCTATCCGTTTTGGCGTCTTTGAGTGGGCCCAGAGCCCCACTTGAAGACGCCAAAACGGATTCAATGGAGGGGTGCAGCGGCCGGAACCGTCGACGATCCCCGACGCGCCGGGGTCGTACCAGTTCAAGGACGCACGCGGCCGGGTGCTCTACGTGGGAAAGGCGAAGAGCCTGCGGAGCCGGGTGATGTCGTACTTCGGCACCGGGCTCCTGGAGCGGACGCGCCAGATGGTCGCGGCGGCCGACTCGGTCGAGTGGATCGCAGTCCGCAACGAGGTGGAGGCGCTCTTCCTCGAGTTCAACCTCATCCAGAAGCACCGCCCGCGTTTCAACATCCGGTACAACGACGACAAGTCGTACCCCTACCTGGCCATCACCCTCGACGAGGAGTGGCCCCGCGCGATGGTGCTGCGGGGCGCCAAGCGCAAGGGGGTGCGCTACTTCGGCCCGTACGCGCACGCCTACGCCATCCGCGAGACGCTCGACCTCCTGCTGCGCACGTTCCCCATCCGTACGTGCACGAAGGGCAAGTTCGACCGGTACCACCGCCTCGGGCGGCCGTGCCTGTACGCGCACATCGAGAAGTGCGCGGCGCCGTGCGTGGGCTGGGTGACGGCCGAGGAGTACGAGCACCTCGTGAACGAGCTCATCCAGTTCCTCGACGGCGACACGTCACCGATCCTCGATCGCCTCGAGAAGCGGATGCACGAGGCGAGCGACGAGCTCGAGTTCGAGCGGGCGGCGCGCCTCCGCGACCAGATCGTGTCGGTGCGCAAGGCGATCGAGCGTCAGACGATGGTCGACGCGAAGGAGGAGGACTACGACGCCATCGCGCTGGCCGACGACGCGCTCGAGGCGTCGGTGCAGGTGTTCCTCGTGCGCAAGGGCCGCGTCGTCGGCCGGAAGGGGCTCGTGGTCGACAAAGTGGAAGACCTCACGCGCGGCGAGCTCGTCGGGCGGCTGCTCGAACAGCTCTACGGAGGCGCCGAGCCCGGTGACGTCCCGCGCGAGGTGCTCGTGCCCGAGGAGCCCGACGACGTCGCGCTCTACGAAGAGTTCCTGAGCGCGGCACGGCGGGCACGCGTCCGGCTGCGCGTGCCGCAGCGGGGCGCGAAACGCGAGCTCATGGCGACGGTGAACCAGAACGCCGAGGAAGCGTTCGTGCAGCACAAGCTCCGTCGCGCGTCCGACCACAACGCGCGGGCGCGGGCGTTGCTCGCGCTGCAGGACGCGCTCAGCCTGCCCGAGGCGCCGTTGCGCATCGAGTGCTTCGACGTGTCGAACCTCCAGGGCACCGAGATCGTCGCGTCGATGGTGGTGATGGAGGACGGCCTGGCCAAGCGCTCTGACTACCGGCGCTTCAAGATCCGTCACCAACCCGGTCAGGACGACTTCGCGGCGATGGAGGAGGCGCTCACCCGGCGCTTCCGTCGCTACCTTTCCGAGCGCGATGAAGGCGCGCGGGCGGGCAAACGCTTTGCGTACCCACCCAACCTGCTGCTCGTGGACGGCGGCAAGGGTCAGCTCGCGGTGGCGACGCGCGTGCTCGAGGACCTCGGCCTCGAGGACGTCTGCGTCGCGGCGCTCGCCAAACGCTTCGAGGAGGTGTACCTGCCCGGCGACCCCGAGCCGGTACGGATCGCCCGCGATTCCGAGGCGCTGTACCTGCTCCAGCAGGTGCGTGACGAGGCGCACCGCTTCGCGATCACGTACCACCGCCAACTCCGCGACAAGAAGATGACGAAGTCGGTGCTCGACGACGTGCCCGGTCTGGGGCCCGTGCGCCGGACGCGGCTGCTGAAGGAGTTCGGCTCGCTCAAGAAGCTGCGCGAGCTCAGCGAGGAGGAGCTGCTGGCGGTGCCGTGGCTGCCCGAGGCCGTCGCCCGCGGTGTGTACGAGCACATCCACTGGGTGACCGAGCGAGCGCGATCATGAGATCGGAGCTGGCGAGCGGCCCGGAGGGCGGCGGCGGGTGTCCCGCCGTCGAGCGAGCGCGACCATGAGACAGGACGTGACCGTCATCACCGGCATGTCGGGGGCTGGGCGCTCTGCGGCAGCCGACGTCCTCGAAGACCTCGGCTTCTACGTGATCGACAACCTCCCGCCCGCGTTGATCGCGAACGCGTCGGAGCAGGCGTACGGCCACGACGACGGCGAGCGGCTCGCGCTCGTCGTCGACACCCGCGCCGGCGAGTTCGTCGACGATCTCACCGCCGCGCTGGCCGAGCTGGGCCGGCGAGGCGCCCGCACGCGCGTCCTCTTCCTCGACGCGTCCGACGACGTGCTCGTCCGCCGTTTCGCCGCGACTCGGCGCACGCACCCGCTCGCCGCCGAGGACCGCTTCCTCGACGGCATCACCGCGGAACGCCAGTTGCTCGAGGAGCTGAAGGGCGAGGCCGACGTCATCGTCGACACCTCCGACCTGAACGTGCACGAGTTGCGCGACCGACTCCGCGAGCTCTTCGCCGAGCCCGGCAGCGCGAGCGCGCTCCGCACCAGCGTCGTGTCGTTCGGGTACAAGTACGGGCTCCCGCTCGACGTCGATCTCGTGTTCGACTGCCGGTTCCTCCCCAACCCCCACTGGGTCGAGGAGCTGCGCCTCTTGCCCGGCACCGACCCGAAGGTGCGGAAGTACGTACTCGGTCGGCCCGAGGCCACGGCATTCCTGGGCCAGCTCGAGCAGCTCCTCGCGCTCCTGCTCCCCGCGTACGTGCGCGAGGGCAAGACGTACCTCTCGATCGGCATCGGCTGTACGGGCGGCCGCCACCGCAGCGTCGTGATCGCCGGAGAGGTCACCGCCATCCTCGAGCGGCTCGGCTTCACGCCCACGCTGCACTACCGGGATCTCGACCGTGAGTGACGCCGCGCCGGGCGGGCCGGCCGTCGTCGCGCTCGGCGGGGGTCACGGCCTCGCCGCGGCGCTCCGCGGCATCCGCCGGTACACGTCGGACGTCACCGCCGTCGTGAGCGTGGCCGACGACGGCGGCTCGTCGGGACGGCTGCGGCGCGACCTCGGCGTGCTGCCGCCGGGCGACCTGCGCCGCTGCCTCGTCGCGCTCGCCGACGACGAGCTCTGGGCCCATGCGTTCGAGCACCGCTTCGCCGCCGGGGAGCTCGACGGCCACGCCCTCGGCAACCTCTTGTTGGTCGGGCTCACCGACACCACCGGCGACTTCACCGCCGCCCTCGACGCCGCGGGGCGCCTGCTCCGCACCGTCGGCCGGGTGCTCCCGGCCACGACGGAGCCGGTCGTGCTGAAGGCGGAAGTCGGCGACCACGAGGTCGAGGGCCAGGTGGCGGTGCAGAACAGCGCGAACATCCGCCGCGTCGAGCTCGTCCCCGCCGACGTCGTCGCGCCCACCGAGGCGGTCGCCGCGATCGAGCGCGCCGATCAGGTGGTGCTGGCGCCGGGGTCGCTCTACACGAGCCTCCTGCCCGTGCTGTGCGTCGACGGACTGCGCGCCGCGATCGCCCGCACGCCGGCGACGGTTGTCCAGGTCGTCAACCTGCGGCCCCAGGTACCGGAGACCGCGGGGCTCGACGCCACCGACCACTTGCGCGCGCTGCGCGCGCACGGGGTCCGCGTCGACGTGTTCCTCCTGAACGAGGGCGGCGAGCTCTCGGCCGACGTGGCCCAGATCCGGGCATGGGGCGTCGAGCCCGTCGCCGCGCCCGTCGCCACCGATCGTGGACTCACGCACGACCCGGGACGGTTGGCATCGGCGTTGCAGGCTCTGCTGTAGTCGACGGGACCAAGTGAGGGAGGGACCCAGATGGCGGTTCGAGTGGGGATCAACGGCTTCGGGCGCATCGGGCGCTCGTTCACCCGTGCGCTCCTGGCGCGCCCCGACGCCGGTGTGGAACTGGTGGCGGTGAACGACCCCATGGGTGACAACGCCACGATGGCGTTCCTCCTGAAGCACGACTCGGTGGGCGGAACGCTCGCCGACACGGTCGAGGCCACCGACGACGGCTTCCGGATCAGCGGGCGCGAGGTCCGGCGCTTGGGGGTCATGGACCCCGCCGAGGTGCCATGGCAGGACGACGACGTCGAGGTCGTCATCGAGTCGACCGGTCTCTTCACCGGGCGGGAGAACGCGGCCAAGCATCTGGGCGGCTCCGTCGAGCGTGTCGTGATCTCGGCTCCGAGCAGTGACGCGGACGCCACGATCTGCATGGGTGTCAACGACTCCGTCTTCGACGCCGCCACTCAGACCGTGATCTCGAACGCCTCGTGCACCACGAACTGCCTGGCCCCGCTCGCCAAGGTGCTGCACGACGCCTTCGGCATCGAGCAGGGGCTCATGACCACGGTGCACGCATACACGAGCGACCAGTCGCTCGTCGACCTCGCCAAGTTCTCCCGCAGCGGTAAGCCCGACCTGCGGCGCATGCGCGCCGCGGGTCTCTCGATCATCCCCAACACCACCGGTGCCGCGCGCGCGATCGGTCTCGTGCTCCCCGAGCTCAAGGGGAAGCTCGACGGCGCCTCCCTGCGGGTGCCCACGCCGACCGGCTCCATCACCGACCTCACCGCAAACCTCGCCACGTCGGCGTCGGTGGACGAGGTGAACGACGCGTTCGCCAAGGCCGCGGTCGACCCGTCGTACCGCGGGGTGCTCGAGTACTCCGACGAAGACCTCGTGTCGGCCGACATCGTGGGGAACCCGGCGTCGTGCATCTTCTCCTCGGTCGACACCATGGCGAACGGCCGCATGGTGAAGGCGCTCGGCTGGTACGACAACGAGTGGGGCTACTCGAACCGGCTCATCGACCTCGTGGCGTTCGTCGGCCAGTAGCAGTCGCGCCCAACGCTCCGCCGTGACCGCCGACGTCCCGCGCCTCGAGGACCTGCCCCTGCAACGGGGTGAGCGGGCGCTGGTGCGCGTCGACTTCAACGTGCCGATCAGCGCCGACGGGCGCATCGACGACGACACGCGCATCGTCACCGCGGTGCCCACGATCCAGTGGCTCCGCGACCGGCAGGCCGTCGTGGTCGTCTGCGGGCACCTCGGTCGGCCCGAGGGGAAGCCCGACCCGCGGTACAGCATGGCGCCGGTCGCCGCGCATCTCTCGATGCTGCTGGGGACCGACGTGGCGCTCGCGCCGGGTGTGGTCGGCGCACGCGTCGAACCAACGGTGGCGTCGACGCCTCCCGGCGAGGTCGTGATGCTCGAGAACCTCCGGTTCGAGCCGGGCGAGACGACCTGCGACCCTGCGTTCTGCACCAACCTCTCGGAGCTGGCCGACCTCTACGTGAACGAGGCGTTCGGGGCGTCGCACCGCGAGCACGCATCGATCGTGGGGCCGCCGCGCGTGCTGCCGCATGCCGGCGGCCGGCTGCTGGTGCGCGAGGTCGAGGTGCTGTCGAGCCTGCTCGACAACCCCGAGCGACCGTTCGTGTGGCTCCTCGGTGGCGTGAAGGTCAGCGACAAGCTCCCCGTCATCGACGCGCTGCTCCAGCGGTGCGACACCGTGCTCGTCGGCGGCGCGATGGCCTTCACCTTCCTGCTCGCAGAAGGCAAACACGTCGGCGACTCGCTCGTGCAGCCCGACCTGGTCGACGAGTGCCGCCGCGTGCTCGCGACCGGGCGCGTGCACCTACCCGTCGACGTCGTGATCGCCCGTGAGGCGACTACCGGCGCCGACACGCGCATCGTGCCCGCCGGTGCGATCCCGGATGGCTGGAAAGGGATGGACATCGGCCCCGAGACCGCCGCGCGCTACGCGGACTCGGTCGCGGGAGCCGGGACGGTCCTGTGGAACGGGCCGATGGGCATGTTCGAGGTCGCGCCGTTCGCCGCCGGCACGCGCGCGGTGGCGGAGGCGGTCGCGGCGTCGCCCGGCTTCACCGTCGTCGGCGGCGGCGACAGCGCGTCCGCCATCCGCCACTTCGGGCTCGAGCGCCGGATCGACCACTTGAGCACGGGCGGCGGTGCGGCATTGGAGTACATCGAGCGCGGCGACCTACCGGGGCTCGCCGCGCTCCGGCGCAAGGAGTCGGCGTGACCTCAGGTACGGCCGGCGTCCGCAAGCCGATCATCGCCGGCAACTGGAAGATGCACCACGACCACCTCGTCGCCATCCAGGTGGTGCAGAAGCTCTCGTACCGCCTCGACAAGCCCGACTACGAGGCGTGCGAGGTCGTCGTGTGCCCGCCGTTCACCGATCTCCGCACGCTGCAGACGCTCATCGACAGCGACCGGCTGCCGATCCAGCTCGGCGCGCAGAACTGCCACTGGGAGAACGAGGGTGCCTTCACCGGCGAGGTGAGCCCGGTGATGCTGGCCAAGCTCAACGTGCGCTACGTGATCGTGGGCCACTCCGAGCGCCGGCAACTTTTCGGCGAGACCGACGAGGTCGTGAACCGCAAGCTGCGCGCCGTCCTCCGCAACGAGATGACGCCCATCGTGTGCGTGGGCGAAACCCTCGACGAGCGCGAGGCGGGCGTCACGACCGAGCGCGTCACCGCGCAGGCCCGCGCCGCCTTCGCCGGGGTGAAGGCGGCCGAGGCCGCGGGGTGCGTCGTGGCCTACGAGCCGATCTGGGCGATCGGCACGGGGCGCAACGCGACTCCCGACGACGCCAACGAGACGATCCTCGTCGTGCGCACCGCGCTGCGCGAGCTCTACGGCGAGACCGCCGCGCAGGCAGTCCGCATCCAGTACGGGGGGAGCGTCAAGCCCGGCAACGCGGCCGACCTGATGGCCCAGCCCGAGATCGACGGGGCCCTCGTGGGTGGCGCATCGCTCGACCCCGACGACTTCGCGCGCATCGTGCAGTACCGCCGCTGACCGCGGCGGGTACACTGAGACACTTCACGAGTTGGCCGAAAACCGGAGAAACTGCGCACGATGCTCAATGCGGTCCTCATCGTCATCGACGTCATCGTCGCGCTGGTGCTGATCTTCCTGATCCTCCTGCACTCCGGGCGGGGCGGCGGCCTCTCGGACATGTTCGGCGGGGGTCAGCTGGGCGGCTCGATGGCCGGCTCGACCGTGGTGGAGCGGAACCTCGACCGTCTCACGGTCATCGCCACCATCATCTTCATGTTCACCACGGTCCTGCTCGCTCTCCGCCTCTGACCGCCCGAACAAATCGCTCAAGCGGCCGCACCATCAGGCCGTACCTATAGGTACGACGGGGCCGGAAATCCCTGTCGCGCCGGTGAGCGGCGTACAGAATCGGAAGGCGTTGCTGGGGGCCCCCGATGAAGACCGACACCATGGCTCGTCGCCGTCAGACGTTCGTCGCGCTCGTCCTCGCCGCGGTCGCGGTCGCCGGGCTCGCCAGCCTCACCGCGAGCGCCGCGGGCGCCGCGGGCAAGTCGGAATCCGTCATCACCGTCGGCACCACCACCGACGAGTTCCCGCCCGTCCTCAACATGATCACGCCCGAAGGCAACGGTCAGTGGACGGGGATGATCGTCGGACCCGCCCTCGCCCGCGGCTACAAGCTGCTCCCGGACTTCTCGTACCAGCCGTGGATCTTCGACAAGGACTGCACCGTCCCGTCGATCAGCCCCTTCACCGTCGACTGCACCATCCGCCCGGATGCGAAGTGGTCCGACGGCGTGCCGATCACCGCCGACGACTTCAAGTTCACGTACGAAACGATCATGGACAAGAAGAACAACGTCGTCACTCGCAACGGTTACGACAAGATCCGCGAGTTCAACGTGATCAGCCCCACCGAGTTCCAGATGGTGTTCGAGGAGATCTTCGCTCCCTACCGCGACCTCTGGGCGAGCACGAGCACGGTCGTGCTCCCGAAGCACATCCTCGAGGGCACCGACTTCAACAAGGTCTGGAACAACTGCATCTGCGATCCGAAGACGAAGAAGCCGATCGCGAGCGGGCCGATGATGGTCCAGTCGTTCTCGCCCGGCCACCAGGTGACACTCGTCCCCAACAAGAACTACTGGGGCAAGAAGGCCACCGTCTCCAAGGTCGTGTTCGTGCCCACGGGTGACAGCGAGGTGAACGCGTTCCGCGCCGGCGAGGTCGACATGATCTACCCGCAGAACCAGATCGGGCTGCGCAAGCGCATCGAGTCGGCCGACGGCGCCAAGTACGCGTCGTCGCTGGGCCCGCAGTGGGAGCACTTCGACATGCTCACCACCGTCCCCGGTCTCGACGACCTCGCCGTCCGCAAGGCCATCGCCACTGCGATGCCGCGCCAGCAGATCGTCGACCGCGTCGTGAAGGACGCCAACGCCAACGCGTCGGTGCTCGACAACACGATGTGGATGACGAACCAGGCCGCCTACCAGCCCAACTGGAACATCTACCCGGCGAGCGGTGACGTCAACGCCGCCAACCAGATGCTCGACGCCGCCGGCTGGACGCGCGGGCCCGACGGCGTGCGCCAGAAGAACGGCGTGAAGCTGGCGTTCACGGTCGGGACCACGACGGGCAACCAGGCCCGCGAGCTCTCCGAGCAGATCATGCAGGCGCAGTTCAAGAAGATCGGCGTGAAGCTCACGATCAAGAACGCACCCGACATGCTCGACACCAAGATCGTCGGCTTCGACTACCAGACGATCCTGTTCGCGTGGGTGGGCTCGCCCGACCCGTACAGCAACAACGTGATCTGGCTCTCGGGTGCCATCCCGCAGAAGTGCTCGCCGCGGCTCGCCCGGGCCCAGGAGTGCGACTACTCCGGTCTCAACTACACGAAGCTGCGCGACCCCGCACTCGACGAGATCCTGAACGCGACCGACCGGGAGCCCGACGCCGCCAAGCGCGCCGCCCTCTACAACCAGGCCGACGTCCAGCTCGCGCAGAACGACGTCACCACGATCCCGCTGTTCCAGAAGCCGACCCAGCTCGGCTACCGCAACACCATCACCGGCGTGCGTGACAACCCCACCGTCGACGGCTTCACCTGGAACATCGAGGACTGGGCCGTCCGGAGCTGACCGGGAGGCCCTCCCCCGAACTTGCGTCAGGAACCGACGCTCTACGTCGGTGAATGACGCAAGTTCGGTGGGGGCGGGCGGACGCTCCGCGTTTTCGCGGTGGAGGGGCGCTAGAAACAGGCGCGGTGAGCAGGTTCGTGCTGCGGCGGCTGCTGGTCGCGGTCCCGGTCGTGTTGCTGGCGACGCTCACGGTGTTCCTGCTCGTGAGCGCCCGAGGCGATCCGTTGCGCGACTTCCGGCACCGACCCTCGGTGTCGCAGGAGACGATCCGCAACCTCGAGCACGAGTACCACCTCGACAAGTCGAAGCCCGAGCAGTATGTGCTCTGGCTGGCCGACTTCGTACGCGGCGACTGGGGCACCTCGTTCCGCACCGAGCGATCGGTGTCGGCGATGGTCGGCGAGGCCGCGTGGAACTCGTTCCTGCTCGTGGGGACCGCCGTGGTGCTCTCGGCGGTGCTGGCACTCCTGATCGGCGTGGTCAGCGCGGTCCGGCAGCACAGCGCGTTCGACTACGCGGCCACCGGCTTCGCGTACTTCGGCTTCTCGATGCCCGACTTCTTCTTCGCGCTGCTGCTGCAACTGGTGCTCGTGATCTGGCTCCGCGAGCAGTTCGGTATCCAGCTGTTCTACGTGCAGGGCAAGTACAGCATCGGGGAAGAGGGCAACCTGCTGAACCTCCTCCAGCACATGGTGCTGCCCGTGGCCACGCTCATGCTCACGAGCGTCGCCGCGTGGAGCCGCTACCAGCGCGACAGCATGCTCGACGCCCTGCGCACCGACTACGTGCGCACTGCGCGCGCGAAGGGCGTGCCGCGCCGCCAGGTCATCCGCCGGCACGCACTGCGCAACGCGCTCATCCCGTTCGTGACCGTGGTCGCGGTCGACGCCGGCGTGCTGCTCGGCGGAGTGGTCGTCGTCGAGCGCATCTTCAACTGGCCCGGCCTCGGCCTGCTGTTCTTCCAGGCCCTCGAGTACTCCGACTACCCGGTGCTCCTGGCGTGGATGGCGGTCGCCACGGTCTTCGTGGTGCTGTTCAACCTCCTTGCCGACGTGCTCTACGGCGTGCTCGACCCGCGCATCCGGCTGAGCGGGCGGCCCGCATGAGCACCAGGAGGCAGCGCGCATGAGCATGCGCGTCGGCGACGAATCCGGGCGGGCACGCGCCGAGTCGATGGACGCAGGCCTGCTCGCGCCGGAAGTCGTTCCCACCATCGCGGCCGGCCAGTGGCAGACCGCCCTCCGCCGGTTCCGGCGGCACCGGGTCGCGATGACGGCGCTCGCGTTCCTCGTGTTCATGGTGCTCGCCTGCTACGTGGGTGCGCACTTCGCGCCGAGTCCCACGGAACAGCACCTGACCGAGCCGCCGTCGGGCCCGTCGTGGTCGCACTGGTTCGGCACCGACGAGCTGAGCCGCGACGAGCTGTCGCGCGTGCTGCACGGCGGGCAGGTGTCGCTGCGAGTCGCGTTCGGCGTGGCGATCCTCTCCACCGTGCTCGGCGTCGTGATCGGCGCGCTCGCCGGCTTCTACCGCGGATGGCTCGACGAGCTGCTCATGCGCTTCACGGACTTCTGGATCGCGCTGCCCGCGCTGCCCATCCTTGCGGTCGTGGTGTCGATCGGCACGATCGACCTGGGCCCCTTGGGCACCCTCGATCTCGGGAGCCCGTTCGGCATCACGCTGCTCCTCTCGCTCCTGCTCTGGGGATCGATCGCGCGCGTCGTGCGCGGAGCCACACTGTCGTTGCGGGAGCGAGAGTTCGTCGACGCGTCGCGCACGATCGGCGCTTCGAACACCCGCATCATCGTGCGTCACGTGCTGCCGAACTGCTTCGGATTGATCGCGGTGAACGCCACCCTCGTGGTCGCCGAAGCGATCCTGGTGGAGACGACGCTGTCGTTCCTCGGCTTCGGCATCCAGCCACCGACGCCGAGCTGGGGCAACCTCCTCGCGAACTCGATCGACAACCTCGAGGACCAGTGGTGGCTCACCGTGTTCCCCGGCCTCGTGATCTTCCTCACCGTGCTCGCCGTCAACTTCCTCGGTGACGGTCTGCGCGATGCGCTCGACCCGCGCCAACCGGTACGCGCGTGAGCTCGGCGCCGCTCCTCGAGGTCGACTCGCTCCGAGTGGAGTTCAAGACCGACGCTGGAACCGTACGTGCGGTCGACGGCGTGTCGCTGTCGCTCGCGCCCGGCGAGCGCGTCGCCGTCGTCGGCGAGTCGGGATCGGGCAAGACGGTCACGGCCCTCGCGGTGATGGGACTGCTCGAACCTCCGGGGAACATCACCGGTGGCGACGTGCGGCTCGACGGCCGTTCGCTGCCGCCGCTGCCCGACAACGAGTACCGGCGGATCCGGGGGCGCGACATCGCGATGGTCTTCCAGGACCCGATGAGCGCGCTCAACCCCGCCATTCGCGTCGGCGCGCAGGTGGCCGAGGCGATCACCGTCCACGATCCGAGCGTGTCCCGAGCCGCGGCGCGTCGCCGCGCCGTGGAACTGCTCGAACGCGTCGGGATCGCGGCGGCCGCGCAGCGCGTCCGTGACTACCCTCACCAGCTGTCCGGCGGGATGCGTCAGCGCGTGCTCCTGGCGATGGCGCTCGCCAACTCGCCGCGCGTGTTGATCGCCGACGAGCCGACGACCGCGCTCGACGTCACGACGCAGGCGCAGATCCTCGAGCTGCTCGACTCCAGCCGCGCCGACCTGGGTCTCTCCGTGCTCCTCGTCACCCACGATCTCGGTGTGGTCGCGGGTCATGCCGACCGGGTGGTGGTGATGTACGCGGGCCGGATCGTGGAGGAGGGCGGTGTGCAGCAGGTCTTCGCGTCACCTCGGCATCCGTACACGCGCGGCCTCCTTGCGTCGGTGCCGACCGCGAACGGGCGTGGCTCGCTCACGCCGATCCCCGGCGCGCCGCCCGACCTGTCGCAGGTGCTCGTCGGTTGCCCGTTCCACCCGCGGTGCGCGTTCGCGGAGGCGCAGTGCCTCGATGCCGTGCCCCCGCTCGTCGAGCTCGCGGACGGCCACTGCGCGGCATGCGTCCGCGCCCGCGAGATATGACGCCCATCCTCGCTGTCGACGGATTGGTGAAGCACTTTCGGGCCGAGGGGAAGGGCGTGGTGCACGCAGTCGACGGCGTGAGCTTCGCAGTTGACGCGGGGGAGACGCTGGCGATCGTGGGGGAGTCGGGCAGCGGCAAGTCGACCGTCGCGCGGCTCGTGCTCGGTTTGCTGTCGCCCACGAGCGGCACGATCCGCTTCACCGGCCGGCGCGTGCAGATGGTGTTCCAGGATCCGTACGCGTCGCTCGACCCCCGCATGACGGCGTCGGCGATCGTCGCCGAGCCGTTGGTCATCGCCAAGCGACGGAGCCACGTGAAGACACGCGTGCCCGAGCTCTTCGGCATGGTCGGTCTGGGCACCGAGCACATGGCGCGGTTCCCGCACGAGCTGTCGGGCGGGCAGCGACAACGCGTCGGCATCGCGCGCGCTCTCGCGCTCGAGCCCGACCTCGTCGTCCTCGACGAGCCGGTCAGCGCCCTCGACGTGTCGATCCAGGCGCAGATCCTCAACCTGCTCGCGGAGCTGCAGTCGCGCCTCGCGCTCTCGTACCTCTTCATTGCGCACGACCTGGCCGTCGTGCGCCACATCGCGCACCGCGTCGCGGTGATGCACCTCGGCAGGATCGTCGAGAGCGCCGACACCGCGGAGCTGTTCGCGGCGCCAGCGCACCCTTACACGCAGGCGTTGTTGTCGGCGGCGCCGGTGCCCGACCCGGAGGTCGAGAAAGCGCGCCGGCGGATCGTGCTCAGGGGCGAGATGCCGCGCGCCGACGACCCGCCGTCGGGCTGCCGGTTCCGTACCCGCTGTTGGCGGGCCCAGGACCGGTGCGCGGGAGACGAGCCCGCGCTCGTCGACCCCGGAGCAGTGGGCCATCCTGTGGCGTGCTTCTTCCCCGAGGTACCCAGCCCCGCGTGACGTGGCGCGCGGGAGCGGTCGCCGTGGTCCTGCTCCTCCTGGCGGCATGCTCGGGAGGCGGGACGGACACGGCGCGGAGGCGCTCACCCGCGCAGACGACCGCGACGACGCGCGCGCCGGCGGCCACCACCACGACCGCGCCTGCGATCACGAGTCCGGAACAGGTCCCAGCACCTGCGGACGTCCCGGCGGCGGTCGCGGCGATCACGCGTGTCGAGCGCGGCCTGCGCGCGGCCGAGCGTGACCCTGCGCTGCTCGACCGCCTCGGCTGGGAGCAGCAGAAGGTGTACGGCACGCTCGTCGCGCATCCCGACTGGCAGGACGCGGTGCTCGCGGCCCTGCCCGACGACGTCCGGGAGATCGCTCGCGCCAACATCGACGCCGGCAACGCGCTCACCGCGCCCGACCTCGGCCCGTCACTGCCGGCGCTCCCGGACTGGACGATCCTCCAGCCGTTGCCCGTCGCCGAGCTCCGGACTTTCTACGACGAGGCCGCAGCCGCGACCGGTATCCCGTGGGCGTACTTCGCCGCCATCCACTTCGTGGAGACGAAATTCGGTCGCATCCACGGCAACAGCAGTGCGGGTGCGCAGGGGCCGATGCAGTTCCTCCCGAGCACCTGGGCCGTGTACGGCACGGGCAACATCGACGACGACCACGACGCGATCCTCGCCGCCGCG
>Ga0187777_10001743_pt1 | contig 14031 bp, 12 predicted proteins | sample 1015_Q2_SP5_10_M_FD_132416 | JGI IMG/M metagenome (GOLD analysis project Ga0187777, IMG submission 132416) | Tropical peat soil microbial communities from peatlands in Department of Meta, Colombia - 1015_Q2_SP5_10_MG | ecosystem: Environmental > Terrestrial > Soil > Wetlands > Peat | place...
ACGTTGGTGGCGCTGCCCATAATCAAACGAAAGTGTGTGCAGTTCATACCCCTCAGCATCAGCGATTGCAAGCGTTGTCGTAGAGTCTAACCCACCTGACAGGAGTACCACAGCCTTATTTTTCATAGTTACTACTCCTTGCTACTCATATGTTGAAATCACTTTTGACAAAAATAGTGGTTTTCAGCAAGGCGCATCTACTTCTCAGTGTCATTGACTTCTTCAATAATTTCCGCAACGGGGACTGACAGGGCGCGGGCAAGCTTTTCAAGCGTTACAGTTGAAACTTCCGCGTACGGGTTTTTATAAATACGGGCAAGCGTCTTGATATCAACGTCCGCCATTCGTGCAAGCTTTCCCTGACCAAGACCTTGCTGTTGAGCTATTTCTTTGACTCGAAGCCGAAGCATGCAGCACCTCACTTGTTGTAGTTTACCTTGAGTATAGCAGGCGACACACTTGACTGCAAGGAGTTAAAATACTACAATTAAAGTGTGGTGGTTAAGCTACCATACTTGAACTTTGGAGCTAAGTTGTCGCACATTCGCTCCAAGAGGTGACCAGAGGAACACTTGATTGCACTGCAAAAATATGTAAACAAAAGTAATGGGCAACGGGCAATCATTCGCCCGTTGCCCATTGAAAGGGAAGCAAATGGATATTCATCGCCCAACTCCCAAACAAAAAGTCCCCAAAGGTTCACAGGGTATTGAGAGCGAAATGATTATTGCTACAGAGTTAGTCCGAGCAGGATACACTGTACTGACACCCTACGGCTACATGCACCGCTATGATCTGGTCATTGAGGACGCTGATGGTACTACCGAGAGTTCCTTGCGGGTGTTATGTGCCCCGAAGGGTGAACACTCAAGACAGAACTTGCGATTACTGATAACGTGTCGTTTCCCATTGATCTCGACACGATTCGGAAATGTTTTTGAACACTTTCTACATGCTGGCATAGGCGGATTGTAGCGTATTTTGCAAAAGATATCAATACCTTATAATTAAGCTACAGTTTTCCTCATAAAAGGGCGACGGTGAGAGGACTCGAACCTCCGACATTCAGTTCCGCAAACTGACGCTCTATCCACTGAGCTACACCGTCGTAATGACACTGATAACACGCTTGGGCCGTTTGGATTGTGTCGCATCCGAACGTACTACGAGAACCTGAGCCTCTCGGCTTTAAGGTAGTCCCATGGTTACGTACAGAACCCTGGCCGTATTTAAGCTCCCCGTTCGGCGCTAATCGGTCGCTCTATCCACTGCGCTATGGGATCGTGAATTGGCTTGTAGAGGGGTTCCAGACCGATTGATGGTTCACGGCTTTTCTGGTACTTTTCACTCTAACACCTGTGATGGATTATAGACGACTCGCTCTTACCTGTCAAGTCCATTCACTGAGCGATATCGTTCACATTTGTAGTAAAGACGGTTGTTGAGAGAGAACGGCGAGGCATTGCAGGAACGGATTGAGTCCTTGAGCGGTCCAGGTGCCAAAGAGGCTGAAAAGACCCATGCGAGTCTCACTTCCCGCTGGACTACGTGTGCCCCCACTGATCTTGCGCGCAATGACGAGTGGGCGTAAACTGCGCTCGGCAAGATTGTTCTCAGTCGGTACGCCTGCGACTGCCACAAAGACGAACAACTCGGGCAAGAAGCGTTCGACGCGTTCACACAGGGTATGCAAGGGCGAAGACGTGTGCGCATACGGCGCGCACACCTGCCACAACTCCTGCTCAAAGCGGCGTTGCTGCTTGCGCCAGGCGACCTCTTGCTTGGCCGCAGGCAAACTGGGATCAGGCCCGGCATAGGCGACGGCCTGGTCATAGATGACTTTGACATCCATGGCCCACTGCTTCACGTCAGCGTCCTAGGGATACTGCTCTTTCAGCTCGTGGCGATCGCGTAACAGATGCACCCAACAGCGTTGGTGCTGGCCCATATACACATTGTAGGAGGCATAGAAGTCAGACCCCAAGACTCCCTCGAAGCTTGTGCCGAGCACCGCTTTGACCACCTCACTGCCGCGCGAGTGGTGATACTCGTAATAGCGCAACTGCGGCGTACACGCACACCACACGTAGCCGTTGACCCCGTCTTCTCGCCACCCTGTGCGCATCCATTTGCACCGCCGGGCTGGCGCGAATCTGCTGCTTCACCTGGGCCAATTGCGGCTCCAGCTGTCCTTTCACCCGACGCGCCAGGCCAATGATCTCGCCACTACTGATCGACAGGCCATGCAAGCTGGCCAGATAGGCTTGAAACTGGCGCACCGGCAAGCGCATCACCGTGCGCAAATAGGCAATCAGACTGCCAATCTTCACCCCGAAGCGTCCCTGTCCCACTACCTGCTGACTCACATCCAGTGCAGCTTCTCGCCAGGTGCCACAGGCGCTGCACCAGCCGTGGTACACCACGTGCTCCGTCACCTCGACTGGCGGGGGCGCTGGCAACTCGATGAGCCTTTCGGCGACGGGCCACACTGATCCCTCCCAGGGCATTCGCGCACACCGGACAGTGCTTGATGCGATGCTCGACCACCTGGGTCGGTGCTTCGCGACGTCGGGCATGATTGTACTGGGCATCTCGCTTCTTGCGTGGCTGCTTCTCCTCAGCTGCTCGCTTCTTCACATTGGCTTTCACAAACGCTGGCGGCGGTGTCTTTTGCTTCTCCAGTTCCTCAATGCGGTGGTGGGCCACGGCTACTTGTTCCTGCAGCGCTTGATTCTCAGCCTGCAATGCGCTCACTTGTGCCAGCAATTGGCCCTCCCGCATCTCCGCCTTGCTGAGTCGCTCCTCCATCTCGCTGAATCGCTCCACGAGATCGCTAAGTTGCTTTTTCAGTCGCGCACTTGCTTCTTCTTGTGTCATGCTCTGAGTTTATCAGAAAGGGTCTTTCTGAACAATATCCACTGAGCTTAGGTTGTTTTGAACAGCTAACTCAAGGACTACCACAGTTAGTCTATCCTCAACAACAACCCCTTCCTGATTACAATCCTCAGATGCCTTATTATCCTTCTCAGATGCCGTCGATCACAATTGTAAATAATTCCAACTCAAATGCAAGTGCCACAGCACAGGCAATTGTAAAAACGAACTCTAGAAAGAAACTCGACTATCATCCCTTAATAGAAGGGTTATATTTTTTATGTATTGGATGGTGGTTGGGGCTTTTCTGGGCCTCATTTGCTGCTCTCGTTTGCATCACCATTATTTTCATACCTGTGGGCCTTGCAATGTTCAAACTTTTGCCAGCAGTGGCTCTATTACATCGCCAGTAATAACCATCACGGACAGTTTTTGTTTGATAACTCTTTCCCATCATTTGCTGTAAGCCATGCATTCAGTACCTCCACAACATCTGGAGTATCAGGGTCGTGGAACAAAGAATGATAAGCCAGTGGAAAGGTCACAATACGCTGTTCCCCGGCATGTACATTGCGGAGCAATACCGATGTGGCACTGCGCCGTGCGACATGGTCTCGTCCACCCAGTAGCACCAGGAGCGGCAGATCGACCTGACGAGCCTGACGTTTGCTCTGCCGGAACCATCGTGTCAGCACGATCAGAAATCGCGGGCTTACTCGGCGCACAAAGAGTGGATCAGCGCGTAATTGCATGTTGAAATTAGGATCACGACACCCCAATTCCTCACGTCCTGTAATCGCAATTGAGGGATGAGATGGCGCAATCAGCAGCGAACGTATAAAGTGAACTACTTCACCAAAGGGTGAGCGTATAGCTGAGCTGAATACAGGTGAAACAAACACAAGCCCGGCGAGGCGAAGCTTACCAGTTCGATTTTGTCCACGAGCAATAAACTGGATTGCAATCGAGACTCCCATACTCTCACCCAGCACAAAGATAGGTATATCAGGCCACAGAGTGCAGGTCCAGGCAACCGCTACATCTACATCCAGAACATAGCGATCAAAGCGATCGATATCTCCACGCACTCCCTCTGATCGTCCATGCCCCCTCAGGTCAGGAGCAACAACGAGAGTGCCATCCGGTGCTACCTGGCATGCAAGCTCCCTATAATACCCACCATGTCCTCCTAAGCCTTGCACACAAACAAGCGCTCTCCGAGGATTTTCCGGTGCCCAGGCATGCATAAAAACGCGCATCCCATCCTTAGCATAGAGCGAGATTTCTATTTCTTTATGAAACGTATGCTGAGCATTACCACTATCGCCGGTCATATTGACATGTTCCATCATAAAAACTCTTTCATGAGTGAGCGGTTGAAGCTCACATGACTCTTGATAGAACTACAACTCATAACCTATTCTATTTTTAACACATCCTTTAAAGCATTTCTCCAGGTATCTGATCTGAGGCATGGAGTAAACTTCATAGACCTCGAGAAAGGACATCTACTCTTGGATTATGATGGCTTTATCCAAAAGCTGATTTTCAACTACCATATCTTGTCAAGGGGGAAGCTGACATATTCTATACAGTTAATCGATCTGCTGGTAGCTGTACCATCAATCCTTGTCATTTGGCATACCTATGGTCTGACAAAGGCAACACGTTACGTCGTCGGCCTCATGCTAACGCTCATGACACAACGCGCCTTTATTTCCGCGATGATACACGTAATTGGAACCGAACGCTCTTCGTTAGCCGATGCGCTAACCTTGAGTCGAGGCGCAAATGGTGCTGTTCTTGCTGGACTTGTAACCTCGGGCATACGCGAACGCAATGGTATTGCTGGTTGGATTGGTTGGTTGATGCCGCTTCTCGGTGTATCCGATTGGTTGGACGGATCACTCGCTCGCAAGGCTGGTCCGACTCGTCTCGGTGAAGTGCTTGATATCGAGGCGGATTCGTGGCTTACTCTCTGGTCAGCAGCAGGTTCAATAGCATGGGGAGAGTTACCAGGGTGGTGTCTTCTTCCTCCTATCATACACTATCTGGAACCTTTGCTTGCTTTGATGCAAGGCAAACTTCCCCAAGGTGGAGGTTCATGGTGGTATCGCTTAGCAGGAACAAGCCAGATGGGGCTTCTCATTGTTGCCCTCGCACCATTCGATTGGCGACAGCGCAAACGATATTTAACCGCTGTGTCATTGCCCATAAGTTTCGGACAATGTACAGCGATTGTTGTTCGCCTTGCCATGATACTCAAGCATGACCTGAGTCGATAAACACCTATCTCTTCTCGGCAGTTCTCAATTGCAAATGAAGTTCTCGCAACTGCTTTTCATCCACAGGTGAAGGTGCGTTCATCATTAGATCCTGGGCGCTCTGTGTCTTAGGGAACGCTATTACCTCCCTGATACTGTCTTCGTCAGCGAATAACATCACCAGGCGATCGATACCAAGCGCAATGCCACCATGAGGAGGTGCACCGTATTCAAAAGCTTCCAGCATATGCCCAAACTGCTCTTCGATTTCTTCCTCGTTTAATTTCATCAGGGAGAAAACCTTATGCTGAATCTCGGCGACATTGATACGCACACTTCCACCACCAATCTCGTAACCACTGCAAATGATATCGTATTGCTTTGCGCGAATATGTAAAGGATCGCTATCGAGCCGGTCAATGTGCTCCTCGTCCATGCCAGAGAAAGGATTGTGCTCGGCTTCGTAACGCTGACCCTCTTCGTCAAAGTGCAAAAGTGGAAAATCAACCACCCAACATAGAGCAAGTTCATTTGGATCAATCAGATTCAGGCGCTCGCCTAGTTTAACTCGCACACGGAAGAGTACATCATTGCAAACTTTAGCGCTGTCTGCTACGAACAACAGCAGGTCACCTGGCTCACCATCTAAACGATCAATGATAGCTCGAACCCCTTCTGTCGTCATGAACCTGGTAAGTGGCGATTTAACCTCGTTAGTGGAACTTATCGCAAGCGTTACCAATCCTTTCGCTCCCAACAAACGTGCAAACTCGGTCAGTTCCTCGATTTCTTTCCTGCTATAATCTCCTGCCCCCGGTACACGTATACCTTTGACCATACCTTTAGCTGCGAGGGCATTCAAGAAGATACCAAAATTTCCCTCGGACGCAAGATCCGATATCTCAACAAGTGGAAGATCAAATCGTAAGTCGGGATGATCGGTACCATAGCGATCTATCACATATGCATACGATAATCTAGGAAAAGGCAATTCTTTAATGCGTTTACTTGTTGTCTTTTCTATCAGGTGAATCAATAATCCGTCGATCAGTGACATCACATCTTCTTCAGCGACAAATGCCATTTCCAGATCCAACTGAGTAAATTCAGGTTGCCTGTCAGAACGTTGATCTTCATCGCGGAAACAGCGTGCAATCTGGAAATAACGATCCATGCCTGCTACCATCAGTAACTGTTTCAATTGTTGTGGTGATTGCGGTAAAGCATAAAACTCACCTGGGTAAAGCCTGCTTGGAACAAGATAGTCACGAGCACCCTCGGGCGTGCTCTTCATCAAGATCGGCGTCTCAATTTCCAGGAATCCACGCTCATCCAGGTAATCACGTATTGTTTTGACAACACGGTGACGCAGTATGATATTATCTTGCATTGAAGGTCGGCGTAGATCAAGATAACGATATTTAAGTCTCAGTGACTCGTCAACCTGGATATTGTCATTAATCGGGAAAGGAGTTGTACGAGAAGGATTCAAGATTTCTATAGCATCAGCAGCAATTTCAATTGCTCCCGTACTTAAATTTTTGTTTTCGGTTCCGGCCAGACGAGGTACGACCTTACCGCTGATCTGCACAACAAATTCCGAACGTAGTTCCGAAGCGATACGGTGTACCTCAGGAGCACGTTCAGGATCAGAAATCACCTGCGTTATGCCATAACGATCGCGTATATCCAGAAAAACAAGGCCACCATGGTCCCTGCGCCTGTTCACCCAACCTGCCAGCGTCACATGTTGTCCAATATTGCTCTCGCTTAACTCTCCACACGTATGCGTGCGATAATATACCTCAAAACCCACAGGTATCACAACTCCTTACTAAATCTTTCCAGAAATATCTATAATTCAATGTATACTCACCGCTGATTTTTATGAATGAAAAGCTTGATCCCTGATCCTGATAAAAGAAATTTTTATGACGTGGGGCAACTATCAAGTACTCCATTCTGTGTGCCTGTTTGGATAGTGATCAGGTTCGCCATTGAGGAAGGAATTTGTGATAAAGCTGCAAGTTGATCGCCTTGTCTATCAGCAGCAAGGCCCTTCAACTGTTTGAAGTCCGAGTATGAGACATACTGTTGATCCAATTGGAGTTTGACACTGGTACTGGGAGTCGTACTCGCTGTTCCTGTCGAGGCAGGAGTCATGAACACACTGGGACTTGATTCCAAATTCAGGACTCGATGATTCGCAGGGTCCCCAATATAGAGATGTGGAATACCTTTGATCTGACCTGCTGCCAACAGAGCTGGATAGGCTTGCGATGTGCTAGGTATCGATAATGCAGTGCTCCCATTCGGAGCAACTGCGGTCACAGTCGGGACAGGGCTTGTGCCCTTAAAGTCCTGGGCACTTGTCGCCAGGGGTGGCGCTATCTGAGACTGCACAAGCACCGGCAACGGCAATGAGGTAGGTTGACTCCCATTGTCCAAGGACAAACTCTGCACATTCCCACTTGACAACAGCAAGAAAAGTTGACTCGGGAACGCTGCAATACTCACAAGCGGTGCCGAGATCGAAATCTGCGTCTGTTTCGGCGTGCTGAGATGCTCTTTCGCATCTAGTACATAACTCAATATAAGGGAATTGTCCGGGTCCGACTGTGAAGAGAGCACTACGTGTACTGTATTCGTCCAGGCAGTGATAAAGACAGGCGCATAGCCATTACTGGTAACTTTTGCACTGATTTGAGCCGAAGAGAGTGGAGTACTCAATGCTCCCTGCTGATCAGGTTTATAGACATTCAGGGTGTAGGTAGCTTGAGTCGTGCCATTCCCCTGCTTTTGCATGAGATACAGGAATGAGCCATTGCTTGCCAGAATGGAAAATTGGGGCATGGTTTTCCCAGCAGGCAGAGGATTGACCATCCTAAATTGGCTATTGACCTGGTAGACCAGGTTATTGAGTCCCAACGTGTAAAGATGAGGATTGCGCGTGAAGCCATCTGCAAAAGCGATACTTTCAGGCGAGGTATTCGAGCTGGTATTGTCAATAGCATAGCTCGTGCTATTGCAAGGCAGTACTGAGATTTTGGCTGCCTGGTTGTAAGCAGAAATTGCCTGCTGGACATGGTCCACAAGTTCCTGCTGTAGTTGCGTGAGTCGCTGCATCTGAGCACCAGTAAGCTGATAGCTTTTCTGCACATTAGCCAGTGACGTTTGAGCCAGTGCCAGGGTTTTGAGAGCAGACGAAGGCGATTCAGAGGTAACATTCGCGATTTGTTGTTGCGCTATATCCAATGCTTGATTGGCAGCCTGACTCTCATTCGCTCGTAATAAGTAGAAAGCTCCTCCTCCAATGAGTGTAATAACCAGGAGAGCAATTAAGGCCAGTGTAGGATAAAAAAGACGGCGTCGACCGCTCCGATGTTTTCCAATCGCTGGTTGAGGAGCAGTAATGCTATCAGGAGAAGAAATTAATGGGCCACTGCTCAGACGCAATGCTCCGCTCGATATTCCTATATCTCCATTACTTGAACCTGTTCCTGAAGGTATATCAGTAAACATTCCAAGTGTAACAGTATCTTCACCCACTTCACGCCCGCCCACAACAACAGGATAGCGCACGCCTGGTGGCTCTTCACCAACCTCCTGAATTCGTATGACAATAGCCGTAATATTGTCAGGTCCGCCATTTTCGTTAGCTCGTTCAACAAGATGATAGACACTCTCTTGAGGCACGAATTGATCAACTATGCGTTGTAGCTCTTCATCGCTGACTAATCCTGACAATCCATCGGTACAAAGTACTAAACAGTCTCCCTCGTATAATTCTTCGTGAAAGACATCGACTTCGACTTCTGCCTGAGTACCGAGACAACGCGTTATGACATTACGTTGAGCATGTGTACGTGCCTGCTCCTCTGTAAGTAAACCAGCTCTTACCTGCTCAGCTACCCACGAATGATCCTGTGAGATCTGCTTTACATGGTTGCCTCTGAGAAGATAAGCCCGACTATCACCCACATTGGCTATATATGCCATATTTCCACGTAACACTGCCGCAACACATGTTGTTCCCATGCCTGTCCTTAACAGGTTCTCAGCCGCCCGTTGATGAATGGATGTATTAGCGCGTCTAATTGCGCGTAACAGAGAAACAGCCACGTCATTGCTGTCTTCCTGATAGTACATATTGCTCACTGTGTCAACAGCAATTTCGCTCGCCACCTCCCCTGCTGCATGTCCCCCCATACCATCGGCCACAATGAATAATGCGCCTTTACCTGCCATTACCTGTGAATCTTTGGGAATGACAAAGGCCATGTTATCTTCATTATGTTCACGCTTGCGACCAACATCGGTTAGCTGTGCAACATCAATACGGAGTTGTTTCTCCAACGCACTTATCTCCCGTTAAGCTGGGACAATCGTTGCGATTGCCCACTTGATTTGTGCTGTTCATGCACTGTGGAAAACCTCTTATTGAGCGCAACTTAATTGACTTGTATTGCGCGTATTAAAAACTTTAGGCTATAATACACCGACGCTGAGAAAAACGCAACGCACCTTTGCTTCTCGTCTATTGTTCCGTTTCTTTCTTCGCATCATTTTGAATGAGTATACTCTTTCATACTCAAGCACGCAAGGCAGTCATTTTCTATGCTACTCCTCTAGTTGGGGCGAGCAATGTGCGGAGGGGTCGGGCGGGCCTTTACGGCCGCTCCCGGCCGTCCTACTGGTTGGATGTATATCATTTTTAGATAAGGCTTTCTCTAAGAAGAGGTTAACTATGCAGCTCATAGAACTTCAAGAAAACATCTGGGTGATTCAAGGAGGAGCAAACATCGGTGTCATTGCTCATGAAGGGCACTGCCTCATTATTGATAGTGGTATGGATAAAGATACCGGGCAGAAAATACTAAATCAGGTAAAGAAATTGGGACTTACACCAACAGCGTTGCTCATCACCCACGCTCATGCCGATCACTTTGGGGGAGCGCACTACCTTTTTCGACAGACAGGGCTGCAAGTCTACGCTTCTCGTGTTGAGGCATCCGTTATGTCCGCCCCCATTTTGGAACCACTATACCTCTTTGGGGGAGCACAACCACCAGGAGAATTGCAGCACAAATTTTTTCTAGCAAAACCCTGTCAAGTTGACGTAATCCTTAAAGGAAATGAGCTGTCGGTGGATCAGATTCCCCTCGAAGTTATTCCTTTACCTGGACACAGCACTGAGCAGGTTGGTGTAGCGTATGGAGATACGCTGTTCGTTGGTGATGCTTTTTTGACACCTGACATTCTGGATAAACATCATATTCCTTTCTATACAGACATTCTGGCAGGACTTAGTACCCTTGGTTTCCTGAAAGCATTTGTCAAGAACACCGGTGCGTCCAGTGCTGGTGCATTTACACCATTGGCCGGAACTATGCTGAAAACAAAAACTACTCCTTTCGAGGTAGTCGTCGCAGGACATGGCGAATTGTATAGCTCGTCAGATCAAGTTAATCATGTGATTGATTATACCGCTCAGCGATTAGAAAGCATTCTCGATGAAGTGCGAAACTCCCTTGCGTATGGAGAGGCTCGTGGCACTTCAGATGTGTTAAGATCAGTTTCCACTATACATGGTGCATCAATAACAACTCTGTCTCAGCATGCACTGTATAATACAACTATACAAGCAGCATTAAGTGCGCTCTACACGCAAGATGTAATCCGGCCAGTATTCCAGGATAACCGACTACTGTGGCAAAGGTCGCATTAAATGCCCAGGTTTGTTACTTGTAGAATTCCAGAGACGTTATACAGCCATGGGTACTACCTTTTATCACTCCTGAATCACAACGTAACTCGTTTGTTTTAGAAAAGCAATGTCTTTTAGAAAGCACCACCTTTCAGAGAAGTAATTCATATGCATATCGGTATTAATGCCCAATTGCTGTCTTTTAGTCAGAATTACCGGAATGGCGGCATCAGCCGTTATATCCGTTATCTGCTAATAGCATTAGCAAATCAATCTGGACCTCATGAATACACGATTTTTGTGAATGGCCAGGACGTCATTGATCATCTAAGTGATGATGTAGGAAAAGATGTAACGGGACGCTCAGGGCAAACTCAATTTACCTTTGTTCCAGTATCCTGGACTGAATCAAGGCCCATCACCAGAGTTGCCTGGGAACAATTTAAGCTCCCTACATTACTTACTCAAAAGCAAATTGATGTGTTCCATTCACCTGCGAATGTATTACCCCAAATGTTACCTCGCAGTTGTGCAGGAGTAGTAACACTCCATGACCTGGCATTTTTACGCTATCCATTTGTCTTGACTCGCTCAAAGCGTGTGTATCATCGCACGTTCACCTTGCATAGCCTGCGGCGTGCCACGATGGTCATTGCAAACTCAAATAGCACGAAACAAGATGCTATTGTTCTGGCAGGTATCCCTGCAAACCATATACGAATGGTCTACCCATGCATCGATGAACGCTTTTCTAACGTTATACTTGATGAAGAAATACAATCCTTCCGCCAGGCACACGGATTAACAATGGGATATCTTTTGTATCTAGGTACATTGGAGCCACGCAAGAATATTACAACACTTATTGAAGCATATGCACAATTACGGAAAATCTACGGCCGAGAAGAGAAACTTGTGTTAGTTGGCGGAAAAGGTTGGTTATATGATTCGATTTTTCAAAGAGTAAAGGAACTTGGATTAGAAGCAGAAGTTCTATTCCCTGGTTTCGTGTCTGATGCAGAGCAATTACTTTGGTATCATTCTGCATCAGTTTTTGTGTATCCTTCTGTATATGAAGGGTTTGGCATGCCAGTCACAGAAGCGCTTGCATGTGGGGTTCCCGTGGTCACTTCCAATGTCTCAAGTTTGCCTGAGGCAGGTGCTACATTAGCATTGACTGTAGCTCCCCATGATTCAGAAGCATTAGCCAGAGCCATCTTTAAGGCCCTGACCGACGAATCTCTATTAAGGCGATGTCGAATACATGCGCCCGTGGTCAGACAGCGATTCTCAGCTAGAACAATGGCTGAACAGACTATTACCGTATATGAGCAATCAGCGGCATTACATGCATCGCAGCGTTAAAATGAAGAATATTCCCATTATTAATCAAGGATGTTGCCATTCTAATAAGCCATAACAAGGTAAGGGCGAGTTTTCGAGCGCCAGTGAGGCTTTAAGCTTGAATAGCAGTGAATTGTCACACACAACCCAAAAAATGCATACTACCGATCACACAGCACAGGCTGCGCAGGTAGGAAATATCGACATGATAGGTGGAGCAACAGGACCAATTACAAAAGCTATATCTGCTCGCCGCTCGCATCGCCGTCAATGGCGTATCTTCGAGTGCATCGCCATGATCATTCTTGATGCAATACTCGTCATTGTCTCTTTTCGGCTGGCCTACCACCTGCGTTATGAAGTCTTTTTCAATAATCAATTGCTTGCAACTTTTCGCTATAACCTGCAAGGCATAGAGAATAATTCGCAAACAACACTCAAAATAACACCAGATGCACTCACACCATTTAATTATTTCCAATCGCTTGAAATCGGCATTGTAATTGGTTTGATACTCATTTTCACATTTAGAGGTTTATATAGGATTCGTTTGACTGGAACCTGGTTTCGCCAGGTATGGACAATTGTCAGTTCTACTACGTTGGGTTTGGCTTTTCTTATCACTTACTACTTTATCTTTCAACCGATTTCGAATTCTCGCTTACTGGTACCATTCATCTGGGCAACGGCGATCATTATTCTTTGCTTCGCAAGATTAATCGTCTCTTCAATAATGGGCATACTCTATCGACTTGGTCTTGGTGAAACTCGACTGCTTGTCGTTGGCTCTGGTCGCTTAGGCAAAATGATCATGCAACATATCGTTGCTAATCCCAACCTCGGTTACAACATCGTTGGCTTCCTGCATGACATGAATGAGCCTCCAAGTGATTTCGGACGCTTTAAAATGCTTGGCACGTTGGACGACCTGGGATTGGTAATTCGCTCAATGCAAATTGACGAAGTCATCATCGCATTACCCTCGTATTTGCACCAACAATCTATTCGTAGTGTGCGCTTATGCGAACGCCTGGGCACATCGTTCAAACTCGTTCCCGATTTGTATGAGTTAAGCCTTTCGCGCATTGATATGGAGGCAATTGAGGGTATTCCATTGATTGGCATCAAGCAGGTTTCTATCAACTCATTACAAGGATTTGTCACACGCCTTGTCGATATCATTGTAGCCCTCCTCATTTTGATAATAGGTTTTCCAATCTGGCTCTGTATTGCCCTGGCGATTGCAGTCAGTACTCCAGGAGGTATTCTCTATAAACAAACCCGCGTAGGTCTCGCAGGGCGGCCATTCAAAGTCTACAAATTTCGCTCCATGTATAAAAATGCTGATGCCCGGCTTGCTGACTTAATATCACTTAATGAAGCTCATGGGCCACTTTTCAAGATCAAGGATGACCCTCGTATAACACCAATTGGAAGATTTCTGCGCCATACAAGCTTCGACGAGATTCCCCAGCTTTTCAATGTTATTAAAGGTGAAATGAGCCTCGTTGGTCCTCGTCCTGCACTCCCTGAAGAGGTAGCGCAGTATGATGAGTTGCAAAGAGGAAGATTAGCCGTCAAACCTGGTATGACTGGACTGTGGCAGATTCGAGGTCGGAGTGATATTAGTTTTGATGAGGGTGTGCTCATGGATTTGTACTATATCGAGAACTGGTCGCTACGTCTTTATTTCCAAACACTATTACGCACTATTCCGGTTGTTATTTTCGGTCGAGGAGCTTACTAGATGAAAGTTGCCCTGGTGCATGATTATCTCAATCAAATGGGCGGTGCTGAACGCGTTGTTTTAGCGCTACATGAAATGTTTCCTGATGCCCCACT
>Ga0187777_10001745_pt1 | contig 14021 bp, 10 predicted proteins | sample 1015_Q2_SP5_10_M_FD_132416 | JGI IMG/M metagenome (GOLD analysis project Ga0187777, IMG submission 132416) | Tropical peat soil microbial communities from peatlands in Department of Meta, Colombia - 1015_Q2_SP5_10_MG | ecosystem: Environmental > Terrestrial > Soil > Wetlands > Peat | place...
CGCCGAACTGCGGGCACTCGCGCCAGGTCGTGTCGCAGTGCCAGGCGTTTTCGTATTGCTCGTTTTTCGAGCCAGGGCCCTTGTAGATGCGTACCAACCCCGGGTGGTCCGGGTCGCTGCCGACGACCGGATGGTCCTCGAGCTCGCCGAAACGGCGCGCGAAGGCGACGTGCTCGGCTCGCGTGATGTCCTGATCGTGCAGGAACAGCACCTTGTGCTTGAGCAGGAGCGCTCGGACTTCGGCGAACAGCGCGTCGTCGCGCGAGGCGATACCCAGGTTAACGTTCTCGAGCAGGGCGCCGATCGAGCGCGTCATCGGCTCGACCTTGATCGAGCCCCGCGTTCCCGAACGGGCGATGGCGGGCGCTTCGGTCACGTTGGTCATTGCAATCCTCCTGAATCGGCTTTGGCCGCGCCTTCAGACGACGAAGATCGACGACCCGGTCGTCTTGCGCGATTCCAAATCGCGGTGCGCTTGGACGGCGTCCCGCAGCCGGTATTTCTGGTTGATCTCGATCTTGATCCGCCCTGCCGCGACGTGCCCGAAAAGCTCCGAGGCGAGTTCCTGGCGCTCCTTGGGATCCGCGATGTAGTCGGCGAGCGCCGGGCGTGTCACGTAGACCGAGCCCTTGATGGCGAGCTGCGTCGCGTCGATCGGCGGGACGGGGCCCGAAGCGGTTCCAACGCAGACGAGAAGCCCCCGCCGCTTGAGCGAATCGATCGAGCCGGCGAAGGTGTCCTTGCCGACGCTGTCGTAAACCACACTTACGCCGACGCCGCCGGTGATCTCACGCACGCGCTTGGCCACGTCCTCGGTCTTGTACAGAATCACGTGGTCGCAGCCGTGAGCGCGCGCGACCTGAGCCTTGGCTTCAGTCGACACCGTGCCGATGACGGTGAGGCCCAGAAGCTTCGCCCACTGCGAGACGATCAGGCCTACGCCGCCGGCGGCGGCGTGCAGCAGGATCGAGTCGCCGGCTTTGAGCGGCCAGATGCGCCGCATCAGGTACGCGGAGGTGAACCCGCGCATGGTCATCGCGGCGGCCGTCTCGCAGCTGATGCCCTCCGGCAACTTGATGAGCGGCGCCGCCGGGATGAGGCGCTCGGTGCTGTACGCGCCGAGCGTGTTGACGAACCCGGTATAGGTCACCCGGTCGCCGGGCGCCACGTTGGCCACACCCTCACCGACCGCCTCCACCACCCCGGAAGCCTCGACCCCGATGCCGTTCGGCAGCGGCACGGGATAGAAGCCCGTGCGGAAGTACGTGTCGGCGAAATTCAGCCCGACGGCGACGTGGCGCAGCCGGGCCTGGCCCGGCCCGGGGTTGCCGACGGCGACTTCCTCCAACCGCAGGACCTCCGGCCCGCCAGTCTGGTGAAAACGAACTGCCTGTGCCATGGCTGTCATCCTCGCCCACGCTACCGTCAGGCCGCCGCGCGAAGCGTCGCCGTCTTCGGCTTGCGGTTGGGCGCGAAGCCGTTCTTCGCCAGCGTCTCGTCGACGTCCTTGTAGAACTCGCCGATGCGGCAGATCCGGCGCGCTTCCTTGCCGTTGGCCACTTCACGCCCGAACTCGCGGGAAATGCGTACCAGCTGCTCGATCTGCTTGACCGTGCTCATCTTGGCCTTGCGGTCCTGCGTCCAGAGGTTGTCCTCGATGCCGCAGCGCACGTGCAGCCCCATCGCCATGCCCATCATGTTGATCGGCAGCACGTTGAGCATCGAGCTTTCGACCGTGACGACCGCACCATCGGGCATTGCGCGCACGAAGTTGGCGAGGTTGTAGATGTTCGGCGCGTCCATGCCTCCGCCGATCGCGACCCAGTTCAGGACCAGCGGGCCCTTGTAGATGCCGCGGCGCATCAACCGCTCGACGGTTTCGAAGCTGTTGATGTTGTAGCACTGGAACGCGCTCTGGATGCCGGCCGCGTTGAGACGTCTGATGTGCTCCTCGTACCAGTTTGGAGTGGAGGGCACGATCATCTCGCGGTAGGCGTTGTAGTTCGCGGGCTCGGCCAAAGAGGTCCCGGCGATGTCGGCGGGAACCATCTGCTCGACCACATTCATCTGAACCGTGTTGACGGTGACCGTCACCTGGTCCGGCTTCGGCGTCAACTCGGCAAGCGCGTGGCGCGTGTCGTCGGAGAGCCACTTGGCGTTGTCACCCTCGCTCTCGGGAGCGAAGGAGATCGAGCCGCCGACCTGAAGGATCATGTCGGGCACCGCGGCGCGCAGACCAGCCAGCAGCTCGTTGAACTTGGACAAGCGCTTGGAGCCCTTGCCGTCGAGCTCGCGCACGTGCACGTGGAGCACGGTGGCGCCGGCGTTGTAGCAGTCCACCGCCTTCTGGACCTGCTCTTCCATGGTCACGGCGATGTCTTCCGGGAAGTCGGAAGGTATCCACTCCGGGCCATAGGGCGCGCAGGTGATGACCAGCTTTTCCTGGTTTTCGGGGAACAGAGATCCGTCGAGAAAATTCATGGCTTTTCCTTCCAAGTTAGGGTTGCAATGAGGTTTGTTGCTTGCTGCACGTCATGGCCCTCATTGTGCTGGAGCGTGCACCTGGGCGCTTGATCACGGGTGACATAGACTTTTCTTCTGGGGACATTACCCAACTCAGGCTTTGCGTCGCTCGCCGGCTTCCAATTCCTCGAGCAGGATCGGTGCTCCGAGGCGCATGCTGTGCAGTCCTTGCAGGGTCGCGAGCTGCAACACCGCGGTGATCTCTTCCTTGGTCGCGCCAGCCTCGAGCGCGCGCCGGATGTGCCGGCGAACCCCCGGCGCGTCCAGGTGCGTGCACGAAGCATCGAGCGCGATGCCGATCAATTCGATGGTCTTCGCGTTGAGGGCGCCGGCGACCGCAGGCGAAATGGCCATCGCGATCGCTTTTTCCGTCCATGCCGGATCCAGCTTGGCGAAGGGTTCCCAATCCGGGTTCCAGTTGCCGCTCGACCTTTCGCGCACGGGCACTTGTTTCACACCGCCAGGCGAGGCGACGCCCGCATTCGGGGAGCGGTTGTTCTCTTCGCTCAGCATGTCAAGCCGCCTGGGGTTGGAGAGCGGCAGCGCGTGCAGGTGCGACGGCGTCGACGCTCTTCAAGTCGGATTCGTAGCTTCGTGCGGCGATCATGTACAGCGCGGCCGCGACGAAGCAGACCAGTGGAATCACCGACATCGCGAACGGCAAGCCATAGGCATCCGACAGCGCGCCCGCGAGCAACGGCCCGGCCGCCAACCCGAAAAGGTTGCGCATGAGCGAGAGAATCGAGGCGGCGGTCGCGCGGACGCTGGGATGCATGACGTCGATGACGACCGCGTCCACCGTGCCGACGCTGCCCGTCATCATCAGCGATCCGGCGATGATCAGCGCGAATTGCGCATTGCCCGGCGGCAGGATGGCGAAGGCGGTGATCATGAACACCGCAGTCAGAACCGCGGTTGCCGCGGGAACCAGGAGCCGGGCGCGAGGCAGGCGCGACATCAAGCGGTCAGCGACGACGCTCCACAGCAGCGTTCCCACGCCGCCGACCAGGACGACAAGCGCGGTCTTCACCCCGGCCCGATCGGGCGCGAGCCCGTAGTAGCGGTTGAAAAAGCTCGGGAGCCAAGCCCACGTCGTGGAAACTACGAGCAAATTGAACCCCGCTCCGACGCAGGACAGGAGCGCGGTACGCGGCCGAAGCAGCTCGGCGATGACAGTCCGCGTCGCGGTCTTCGGCTTGTGATCCGGTTGCACCCTGGAAGGCAGAGCGACCGTCCTGTAGTCGCGAACGATCAGCAGAAACACGAAGCACAACAGCAGCCCGGGAACTCCGACGGCGCCGAAGCCCGCCTGCCAGCCCCAGCGCTCGGCGATGAACCCGCCCAGCATCACGCCCAGCACCGAGCCCATCGTCGCGGCTGCGAAGAAGCCGCCTAGGACGGTGCTGCGCATGCGCAGCGGAAAGAGAGTGGCGAGGAGCGCAGCGCCCACCGTGCCGTACGCTGCCTCTCCGAGGCCCACAACGCCTCGCGCGCCAAGCAGTTGCGAGTAGCTCGCTGCAAACGCGCACGAGATGCACGCGAGGCTCCAGATCAGCACCATCAAAAAAATGCTCTTCACGCGGCTCCAGCGGTCGGCCAGCAGTGAAAGCGGAACCGCACCCAGCGCCACCGTGATCGAGACGATCGACACCAGACCGCCGAGCTGGCTGTCCGAGAGGTCCCAAAACGCTTTCAGGTGGGGAAACATCGAAACGACGACCTGGCGGTCCACATAGTCGAAGACCATGAGTGCGAAGAGAATCGCGAAGACCGACCACGCGTAGCGTCGCGGCGCGAGACGATGAGCCGTCGGGTCGTATTCGATGTAGGGAAGCGCCATGGTCGGTCTTGTATAGCCTGCTCGGGAAGCGAGGTGCTCGGAGTCCCGTGCGATTGCGATGGGATGAATTCTGCCGAAGCGAAATCGTTGTCACGTGGCCTCACGTGACATAGACTTATCTTTTCGGGACATCACGCCGGGGCCAAAAAATGCCTGGACTTGTCCGCAGCGCGACGCTCACAAACTACGCCGACGTCGCCGTCGGTGCAAGGCTCGATCCGTATCGGATGCTGAGCGAATTCGGGTTGCCGCAGCGTTGCTTGAAAGACCCCGAGCTCAAAGTGCCTATCGATGCCGTGCGTGGCCTGCTGGAAGCCTCGGCCGAACGCAGCGGCGTGGAAGCCTTTGGGCTGCTCATGGCCGAGACGCGACGGCTGTCCAATCTGGGGCCGCTGGGGTTGCTCGTGCGCGAGCAACCGACGCTTCGCCTCGCGGTCGAGGCTTTGGCGCGCTACGCCAACCGGCTCAACGAAGCCCTGTTCATGAAGATCGAAGAAGCCGGCGATGTGGTCGTGCTGCGCGAAGAGCTGATCGTGGGCGGATCCAGGCCGGTTCGCCAGTCAACCGAGCTCGCCATTGGCGTGGCGTTCCGGACGCTGCAGACGCTCCTTGGGCCTGGCTGGAAGCCCCGGCGCGTGTGTTTCGCTCACGATGCGCCGGCCGACCGCTCGGTGCACGAGCGCGTTTTCGGCCGGATCGTTGAGTTCGGTCACGACTTCAACGGCATCGTGTGCTCCCGCAGGGATCTCGAGGCACGCAATCCGAATGCCGATCCATTGATGGCCAAGTACGCGCAGGGCCTGGTCGACGAGAATTACGCCGGCAAGCCTGCGGACATGACGACGCGAGTGCGCGAGCTGGTCGTCACACTCTTGAGTTCTGGGCAGTGCACCATCGACCTGGCCGCACAGACGCTAGGCGTCAACCGGCGCACCGTTCATCGCCACCTCGCCGAGCAGGGACAGACCTTTTCGGGCATCGTCGATGCGGTGCGACGGGAGCTCGCGCAGCGTTACGTCAAGGACAAGCATCGCACGCTGACCGAGGTTTCTTCGTTGCTCGGCTTTTCCGCGCCCAGCGGATTCTCGCGCTGGTACCGGCGTCAATTCAGCAGTTCGGCCTCGGAGCGGCGCGCACACTCCTCGCGGCGGACCTGAGACGCAGGCTCTCGCGTCACTATCCTGGCGATGACGCACGCTTCGCGCGATTCGCCACCATCGCCGCGACGAGCGCGGTCCATCCGGATTGGTGCGAGGCTCCCAGTCCCTCTCCAGTTTCGCCATGGAAATACTCGTAGAAAAGGACTCGCTCGTTCCATGCGCTGTCGCGCCCGAACAGCGCGTTGCCTCCGAACACCGGACGCTGGCCTCTCGCATCACGCAGGAAGATGCTGACGAGACGACGCTCGATCTCGTCAGCCACCGCGCCAAGATGCACCAGTTTCCCCGAGCCCGTCGGCAACTCGACGGTGAAGCATGCCCCGAGGCAGTGATGCAGATGCCGCAGCGACTCGAGCGCCAGGAAATTGAGAGGAAACCAGATGGGGCCCCGCCAGTTCGAGTTGCCGCCGAAGAGCGCGGTCCCTGACTCCCCGGGCTCGTAGTCGAGACGCAGCTCCATGCTGTCGAGCCGGAGGACCAGCGGATGCTCCCGGTGGAACCGCGAGAGCGAGCGCAGCCCGTAGGGCGAGAGGAACTCTGTTTCGTCGAGCATTCGCGCGAGCACGCGCCGCAGCCGCGGCTGGTCGACGAGTGAAATCAGCTCGGGACGGCCTTCCTTCGCGAAATAACGCACGAACGCCGTGAGCTCGGGCTTGTGGTCGATGAACCAGCGGGCCCGCGCGCGAAAGTTGGGCAGGCGCTCCCACAGCGAGGCCTGCACCTCGACGGCGGCAAAGATCGGCAACAGTCCGACCATCGAGCGCGAACGGATCGTCAGTTCGGTGCCATCCGGCTTGCGCAGCCTATCGTAGAAGAAGCCATCCTGTTCGTCCCACAACTCGCCCATCGCCGACGCAATCGAGGCGAAATGCTCGAAGAACTTCAGCGCGACATCCTCGTACGCCGAATCGTGGTTGGCCAGCCGCAGGGCCATCTCCAGCATGTTGAGGCAGTATTTCGCCATCCAGGCTGTGCCATCGGATTGCTCCAGCAGGTCGCCGGCAGGCAGCGTTGCGGAGCGATCGAAGGGCCCGATGTTGTCTAGCCCGAGGAAACCACCCTCGAAAATGTTATCGCCGAGCGCATCCTTGCGGTTGACCCACCAGGTGAAGTTGATCAGCAGTTTCTGGAAGGCTCGCGCCAGGAAGTCGAAGTCGGAGCCGCCGTCGATCCTGAAGACGGTCAGAGCTGCCCATGCCTGCACGGGAGGATTCACGTCGCCGAAGTCCCACTCGTAGGCGGGCAGCTGCCCGTTCGGATGCATGTACCATTCTCGGCACAGCAGCAGCAGCTGGTGCTTGGCCGCGGCCGGATCGATGTGAGCGAGCACCACACAATGAAACGCCAGGTCCCACGCGGCAAACCACGGGTACTCCCATTTGTCGGGCATTGCGAGCAGGTCGTGGCAGTTCACGTGCCGCCAGCCGGCGTTGCGTCCGCTGCTGCGCGTTGCGGGAGGCGGAGGCTGGGCCGGATCGCCCGCGAGCCAGCGCTCGACGTCGAAGTGGTAGAACTGCTGGCTCCAGATGATGCCGGCGAATGCCTGGCGCATGATGGACGCCTCGTCGTCGGTCGCATCCTCCGGCCGCAGCGTCGCGTAGCACTCGTCTGCCTCGCGGCTGCGCTGCGCGAGGATGCGATCGAAACCGTCCGCGAGATCGCCAGCGCCTGCTTGATCATCGCGGGCGAGCCGGAGCCGCAGCTCGACCGTGCCGCCAGCAGGGACGCTGAGATGGTACCTGCAAGCCGATTTGGTTCCGCGTCGTTCAGGATTTACCGTCGGCGCCCCCGCTACGACGTGATCGTTGATGCCATCCTTCGGGTACGGCGTGCCGCCAGAAGCTCCGAACAGGAACGCCATGTTGGTCTCGTTCTCGCAGAAGAGGAGATCGGGGAGGCGGCCTTGCGGATCCGGCCCGGCCGCAAGGCGCCATCGGCCGATCACGACGTCGTCCGCAATTGCTATCGCCACACGCTCGGTCGCCGTTGCAGCCGCTGCGATCGACGGACGCTGCACACCCTCTTCCCACGACCAGCGATTGCGGAACCAGAGCGTCGGCAACACGTCCAGTTCAGACGGAGCGGGTCCTGCGTTCCGGATTCGTATGCGCAGGCACACGTCGAAGGCCGTCGCCTTGGCGTACTCCGCGACGATCTGCCAGTACCGATTTCCGTCGAAGATTCCCGTGTCGCCGAGCTCGAATTCGCGATCCTCCCTGCCGCGTTGCGCATTCTCCTGGCGCAGTCGCGCGTACGGAAACTCCGATTGCGGATAGTGGTAACGCCAGGAGAGCCAGGAAGCCGTCGGCGTCGCATCGGCGTACCACCAGTACTCCTTGACGTCTTCGCCGTGGTTGCCTTCGGGGCCGGAGAGCCCGAACAGCCGCTCCTTGAGGAACGGATCGCGCCCGTTCCAGAAAGCCAGCGCAAAGCACAGGTGCTGGTTCAAATCGCAGATTCCGGCGAGCCCGTCCTCGTTCCACCGATAGGCGCGCGACCTGGCGTGCTCGAACGGGAAGTACGCCCAGGCCTTGCCGTCGGCGCTGTAGTCCTCGCGCACGGTTCCCCAGGCGCGCTCGCTCAGGTACGGACCGAGAGCTTTCCAGTCGTTGATGCGATCGGCGGTCGCTCCAGCCAGCCTGGCGTGTTCGGCGGAAGCCGCGGGATCGTGGCCGACCGTCGATGTCATTGCAGGAATCTCCTCACGAGGCGAACTGGGTCCGTCTGCTACGATCCGGCCAGCGTCGGGTTCTGCCAGCCGCGCGGCGGAGCGACGTGCCCGTCGACTTCCTTCGGCCCCCAGGTGCCGGGCTCGTACTCGTACACTGGCGTGCCGGCCTTGAGCACCGGGTCGATGATGCGCCACGCCTCTTCGACATAGTCTTCGCGGGCGAACAGCGTTCGGTCGCCATCCATCGCGTCGCCGAGGACCCGCTCGTACGCATCCATCTCCTCCGGGCCCGGGCGGCGACTCGCGACCAGTTCGATCTGCTGGCCGACCGACTTGTCGTCGGTGTCCATCACGGTGGCGCCCAAGGCGATCGTGATCTCGGGGCTGATGCGGAAGCGAAGATGGTTGGGCACGCCGGTGCACGCTGGAAAGATCTTGGGCGCGCGCCGCAGGCGTACGACGACCTCGGTGCAGGTCACCGGCAGCGACTTGCCGGCGCGAATGTAAAAAGGCACGCCGGCCCAGCGCCACGAGTCGATCTCCAGTCGCAGCGCGGCGAAGGTCTCTACCTTCGAATCAGGCGCTACACCTGGTTCCTTGCGATAGCCACGGAACTGGCCGCGCACGAGGTTGGCTTCCTCGATCGGCGGAATCGACTTCAGTACCTTGACCTTCTCGTCGCGCATCGATTCGCTGTCGGTTCGCGCCGGCGGCTCCATGGCGAGGTTCGCCAGCACCTGGAACAGATGGTTCTGGATCACGTCGCGCACCGCGCCGGTCTGGTCGTAGAACGCACCCCGGCCCTGGATGCCGAAATTCTCCGCCATGGTGATCTGCACGCTCTTGACGAACTTGCGGTTCCAGAAGGACTCGAGGAATGCGTTGGCGAAGCGGAAGAACACCAAGTCGTGCACCGGCCGCTTGCCGAGGTAGTGGTCGATGCGGAAGATGTGCTCTTCGTCGAAGCAGCGGAGCAGGATCGCGTTGAGGTTGCGTGCGGATTCCAGGTCGCGGCCGAAGGGCTTCTCGACGATGACGCGGGCACCCTGAGTGCAGCCGGTGGCGGTGAGCTGCTCGACGACCGAGCCGAACAGGACGGGCGGAATCGCGAGGTAGTAGGCGGGCCGCTGCGCGTTGCCAAGCTCCTTGCGCAGCGCGGCGAAAGTCGCCGGGTCCGCGTAGTCGCCGGCCACATAGCGCAGCAGCCCCGCGAGCTTCTCGAAGGCGGCGGGGTCGACGCCGCCGTGCTTCTCCAGGCTGTCGCGTGCCCGCGCTTTGAGCTGGTCCAGGTTCCACTCGGACTTGGCAACGCCGATCACGGGCACGTCGAGATGCCCGCGCTTCACCATCGCCTGCAGCGCCGGGAAGATCTTCTTGTACGCCAGGTCCCCGGTCGCCCCGAAGAAGACCAGCGCGTCGGAATGCTGTCCGCTCATCGTGAGCTCGCTTTCGCCGCCCTACTTGGCGGGCTTCTCCAGGTGGCCGCCGAACTCGAAGCGCATCGCCGAGAGCACCTTGTCCTGGAACTCGGCGTTGCCGCGGGAGCTGAAGCGCTCGTAGAGCGCGGTGGTCAGCACCGGCGTCGGCACTCCTTCGTCGATGCCGGCCTTGATCGTCCAGCGCCCCTCGCCCGAGTCGGATACGCGGCCGGCAAACCTGGCGAGCTTGGGATCTTCGAGCAACGCGGCAGCGGTCAAGTCCAGCAGCCAGGACGCGATCACGCTGCCGCGGCGCCACACCTCGGCAATGTCGGCGAGGTCGAGGTCGTACTGATAGTGCTCAGGATCGCGCAGCGGCGTCGTCTCGGCGTCGATCTCGTGCGTCTGCTTCCCGACATTGGCCGCGTGCAGCACGTTGAGTCCTTCGGCGTACGCCGCCATGATCCCGTATTCGACGCCGTTGTGGACCATCTTCACGAAGTGGCCCGCGCCGTTCGGGCCGCAGTGGAGGTACCCCTGCTCCGCCGTTCCCTTGACCTTGTCGCGTCCGGGTGTCCGGTCGATGTTGCCCACACCTGGCGCAAGCCGCGCGAAGATCGGATCGAGACGCTTCACCACGTCCGTCTCTCCGCCGATCATCATGCAGTAGCCGCGCTCGAGACCCCAGACTCCGCCGCTCGTTCCGACGTCCACGTAGTGGATTCCCTTGGGCGCAACGGCGTTCGCGCGCCGGATGTCGTCGACGTAGTACGAGTTGCCGCCGTCGATGAGGATGTCGCCCTTCTCGAGGAGCGGCAGAAGGTCGGCGATGGTGTTGTCGACGACCGCTGCCGGCACCATCAGCCACACCGCTCGCGGCTTCTGGAGCCTTTTCACGAAGTCCTGGAGCGAGGTCGCGCCGACCGCCTTCTCCTTCGCGAGCTCGGCCACTGCTTTCGGCGACATGTCGAACACCACGCAGTCGTGCCCGCCTCTGATGAGCCGCCGCACCATGTTGGCGCCCATCCGTCCGAGTCCGATCATTCCGAGTTGCATGGATGTGCTCCTTCCTCTTGGAGGTCGATTTGCTCCTGGTTAGATCGCGGCGCGGAGGCGCTTCATGTCCGGTTTCTTTTGTGCTCCGGACGGGCGCGCCTCTTCGAACATCCCGGGCACGACTTCATGGCGAACTCCTCATCTTCCGGTAGCGCCGGATCAGGTTGTTCGTGGAGCTATCGTGCTTGAGCCTGGGAGTCGCCACTCTTTCGAGCTCGGGAATGATCGCCTGCGCCAGCGCCTTGCCCAACTCGACGCCCCATTGGTCGAACGAATTGATGTACCAGATTGCGCCTTGTGCAAAGACGTTGTGCTCGTAGAGCGCGACGAGCTTGCCCAGCGTCTCGGGTGTCAACCGGTCGGCGAGAATCGTGTTCGACGGCCGGTTGCCCTCGAAGACCCGGTGCGGCACCAGCCAGTCGGGCGTGCCCTCCTTCTCGACCTGCTCGGTCGTCTTGCCGAACGCCAATGCCTCGGTCTGAGCAAAGACGTTCGCCAACAGCATGTCGTGCTGCCTGCCGAGCGGCGTGAGCGGGTGAGCGAACGCGATGAAATCGCACGGAATCAGCCGCGTGCCCTGGTGAATCAGCTGGTAGAACGAGTGCTGCCCGTTGGTGCCGGGCTCGCCCCAATAGATCGGGCCGGTGTCGTAACTTACCGCCTTGCCATCGAGCGCGACGTGCTTGCCGTTGCTCTCCATGGTCAATTGCTGGAGATAGGCCGGAAAGCGCTTGAGGTAGTTCTCGTACGGCAGAACCGCTGCCGTCTGCGCACCGAAGAACTCGTTATACCAGACCGACAGCAGCGCCATGAGCACCGGCATGTTCTTCTCGAAAGGCGCCACGCGGAAGTGTTCGTCCATCTGGTGGAAGCCAGCGAGCATTGCGCGGAAGTTCTCCGGGCCGATCGCGATCATCGTCGAAAGGCCGATCGCCGAGTCCATCGAATAGCGGCCACCGACCCAATCCCAGAACTCGAACATGTTCGCCGTGTCGATTCCGAACGCGGACACTTTCTCGACATTGGTCGAGACGGCGACAAAATGCTTGGCGACCGCCTTGGCATCGCCGCCCAATCCCTGGAGCAGCCATTCGCGCGCGCTTTGCGCGTTGGTCATCGTTTCGAGCGTGGTGAAAGTCTTCGAGGAAACGATGAACACAGTCTCCGCGGCGTCGAGGTCGCGCGTCGCCTCGACGAAATCGATGCCGTCCACATTCGAGACGAAGCGGAAGGTCATCGACCGCTCGCTGTAATGCCGCAGCGCCTCGTAAGCCATGACGGGGCCCAAGTCCGACCCGCCGATGCCGATGTTGATCACGTTCCTGATGCGCTTTCCGGTGTGGCCCTTCCACTCGCCGCTGCGGACGCGGCGGGCGAAGTCCGTCATCTTGTCGAGCACGGCATGGACTTCCGGCACCACGTTCTTGCCGTCCACCACGATGCTCGCGCCCTTTGGTGCTCGCAGGGCAACGTGAAGGACGGCGCGCTTTTCGGTGGTGTTGATCTTCTCTCCACCGAACATCGCGTCGATTCGCTGGCGCACGCCGGATTCCTTGGCGAGCTGCAGGAGCAACTTGAGGGTTTGACCCGTGACGCGGTTCTTCGAGTAATCGAGGAACAGGCCGGCAGCTTCGGCCGTCAGACGCTGACCGCGCCTCGGGTCGTCGGCGAACAGCTTGCGCAGATGCAGCGGTTCGATCTTCTTGAAATGGGCCCTGAGGGCCTTCCAAGCCCGCCGCCGGGTGAGCGGTGTCATCGTTGCTTGACTTTCTTCTCCCGGAGCCGAAATCCTCCGAGGAATGCCTTGGCGCTGCCGTCGGCCCGGCAGCCCTCGGGCAGCTTCTTTGGTCTTCATCGCTTACCCCGCTTTTGCGATCGCCGCGCTCTTGGACGCGATCACGCCCATCAACTCGTTCCACGACTTCACAAACGATTTCGCGCCCTCGTCCTGCCGTTGTACCGCCAGCGCGTCGACGTCGATGCCCGCCTGCTCATGCCGCGCGATCACCGCTTCGCAATCGCCACCGTCCGCGCCGATCGGCGCGCCGATCTCGCCATGGTCGGCGAATTGCCTGAGCGTGACCTCCGGCATGGTGTTCACTGTAAGCGGCGCCGTCAGGCCTGTCACATACAGGATATCGGACGCCTTCGGGTCTTTCGTGCCGGTGCTCGCGAAGAGAAGCCTTTGCGGCCGCGCGCCGGCATTGAACGCGCGCTGCCACCGCGGCGTCGCGGTCAACTCGACATAGGCCTTGTAAGTGCGCTTGCCGATCGCGATTCCAATCGTGTCGGCGAGCGACGCGGGAACCTTGCCGGCCACGGCCACGTCCCAGCGGCTGATGAAGAGCGACGCTACCGAGCCCACGTTCGGGTTGAGGCCGGCAGCGATCCTGCGCTCGACGCCGCGCAGGTACGCCTCGGCCGCCGCCAGGTAGTGCTCTCGCGAGAAGAGCAGCGTCACGTTGATCGGTACACCCGCGTATATCGCTTCCTCGATCGCCGGCAGACCTTCCTTTGTGCCCGGGATCTTGATGAAGAGGTTTGGTCGAGCGGCGCGACGATGAAGATCCTTGGCTTCGTCGAGCGTCGTCTTCGTGTCGTGTGCGAGGACCGGCGACACCTCGAGCGACACCCAGCCGTCGACTCCGGAGGTCCGCTCGTGGATCGGCCGGAACAGATCGGCCGCCTGCGTGATGTCCTGAAGCGCGATCTCGAAGAACAGGCTCTCGCCCGACTTGCCCGCCTTCATCCGCTCGCGGATCGCGCCGTCGTAGGAGGCACTGTTCTTGATCGCGTGGTCGAAGATTGTGGGATTGGACGTGAGTCCGGTAACGGAGAGTTCGTCGATGTAGCGCTTGAGCGTCCCGGTGTTCAGCAGGTCTCGCGTGATGTTGTCGAGCCACAAGCTTTGGCCGGCGTCATGGAGTTTCTGCGTCGCTTTCATCGATAGGCCTCGGTTGCTGGGTGACGAGCGGTCGAAGAAGGGTGTTGCCGGCGGCGACTGGGAACACGATATCGTTCATATTTCATGGGCCGACGTGCCGGCTGTCGTCCCACAACCTTATCACCGGCTCGGCCAGGGTGTGCTCATATCCCAGTGCGCTCAAGCTGGCCGTGCCGAGCAGGAAGAACCTTCCCGCCGCCGGCTCCATGCCGAGCCACCGGGCGGCGAGCACGCGCAGGAAATGCCCGCTCGAAAACAGCAGCGCGTTGCCGTTGAGGGCCCGCACCCTGGCGACGACGCGATCCGCGCGCACGCCCACTCCTGCCGGGGACTCGCCGCCGGGACAACCGTCCGTGAACAGCTGCCAGTCCGGTCGCTCGACGCGAATCGCTGTTGTGGTTCGACCTTC
>Ga0187777_10001746_pt1 | contig 14017 bp, 9 predicted proteins | sample 1015_Q2_SP5_10_M_FD_132416 | JGI IMG/M metagenome (GOLD analysis project Ga0187777, IMG submission 132416) | Tropical peat soil microbial communities from peatlands in Department of Meta, Colombia - 1015_Q2_SP5_10_MG | ecosystem: Environmental > Terrestrial > Soil > Wetlands > Peat | place...
AAGGTACGCCGCCCTCCTCTTCACACGCATCCACAACTTCTGGGTATAGCTCGCCGATTGCCACCGGCAAAGCAATAACCCGGCCGATCCCGCCGGCCTCGAGCTGCATCACTACTGCTCAGCCCGGGCGAATCAGTAGCCCGCGTCGACCGGCGGGACGACTCCTGGCGTGGCAAACCAGCAGCGCGCCCGAGCGGGCCGCCGTGGTCAAAGCGGTAGTCGAAGCTGATGCTGGCGAGCGATTGAAAGCGGTCACGCTGGCCGCGGCGGATCCGCCGTCGGATCACGCCTACACCGGTCACGGTTCCGGGGTGGCTGCTTCAGGGACCCGACGATGACGTGGCTGTCCTTACCCGACTGCCGGATCGGGCGCTGGCGCGCGATCAGCCAGCGCCTCGGCGAGTTCGTGGCGTGAGTGGATGTCGAGCTTCAGATAGATGTGGCGGAGGTGGTATTCGATCGTCTTGGGAGACAGGAACATCGCGGTCGCTGCCTCGCGGGTTGTGTTGCCGCCCGCGAGCAGGAGCGCGATCTGGAGCTCTTGCGGAGTGAGTTCGTCGATCGTTGCCGGATCGCGGCGGCGCAGAGTCTCGCCCGTGGCCGCAAGCTCGGCGCGCGCCCGCTCGGTCCACGGGGCTGCCCCGAGCGCCTCGAATCTCTCGAGCGCGCGTCTGAGCTGGTGACGCGCGAGCTTGCGGTCGCGCGCGCGCCGTAGGCGTTCGCCGTACGCGAGTTGCGTGCGCGCATGTTCGAACGCATCGGGCGTGTTCGCGTGCTCGCTGAGGGCGTCTTCGAAGATCGCTGCGAAGCGGTCGTCCTCGGCGGCGAGGGCTTTGCCGCGGAGCGCGCGTGCGATCGACCATGGCTGTCCCTTGGCGTCGGCAGCGGCGCTGAACGTGCCGGCGAGCCGACGTGCCTCCGCGGCGCGTCCCAGTCGGCAGGATGCCTCGATCAGCTCCGGCGCCGGAGAGAGGTCAGGGTCGGTGATTCTGAGCGCTGCCAGAAGCCGCTGTTGATGCTCGAAGTGTTCCTCCGCACGCTGGGTCCGGCTCAACCCCAGCTCGAGCATGCCGAGCGACTCGACCGCCCACACCTCGTGGAGGCGCGTGCCGAGGCGCTCACAAAGCGCAAGAGCTTCCGTCACGCTCGCGCGGCAGTCGGGTTCGCGTCCGCGGCGCGCCTGAAGCCGCGCGAGGCCCGAAAGCCCGAAAACGAGGTCGGTCTGCTGGCCGGTCTCGCGCGCTAGTGCGATCGCCTCCAAAAAGGTGGCCTCGGCCACGGCCCAGCGATCGGTGGTGGCATGGTCGTGCGCGATCAGGTTGAGCACGAGCGGAAGCACCCCGATCGCCGACCGTCCGCGCGCGACCCCGAGCGCGCGGTCGAGCAGCGCCCTCCCGGTGCCGGCCTCACGCAGGAAGATAGGGGCGATCGCCAACCACGGAAGCAGTCGGATGTCGTCGCCCAGCTCGGGCGATGACCTCACCAGCAAGACGGCTTCCTGGATCGCCTCGGCCCCGGCCGCGGCGTCGCCACCGGAGATGCGGGCGATCCCGATGGCGATCGCGGCCAGGAACCGAGCGCGTACCGGGGTGCCATCGACTACCAGGCTCCGCGCTCGCTCGGCGACGGCCAACATCTCGACCGGGTTGCCCGCATAGAAGCAGGCGCCGGTGGCTTCGGCCAACATCGCGATCGCTCGGTCGGGGTCGGCGTGTTCGGCGGCCACGGTGAGGATCGCGTGACCTCGCATCACCGGCCCTTGACGGGTTGCGATGTGGCCGGCGAGCTCGTCGATATCGAGCCGGCTCGCGCCCTCGTGGGTCGACGCCCGCGCCTCGTCGAGCAGCGCGACGGCGCGTTCCACGGATCCGGCGTGCCACGCCTGCTGCGCGGCCGCGAAAACCAGCCGGGCGCGGCGCTCGCGGTCCGACGCGAGCCTGGCGGCACGCTCGAACGCGAGGGCGGCCGTTGCGTACGCGCTTCGCTCACGCGCACGGACACCCGCTTGCTCGAGCGCCGCGGACGCCTGCGGGTCGGCGCCTGCGGCAGCAGCGGCGAGGTGCCAGGCGCGGCGGTCGACGTCGAGGTCGGGGAGGGTGGACGCCAGCGCACGGTGGATCGACCGGCGCTCGTTGGGGCGCGCGTCGGCATAGATGGCCGAGCGCACCAGCGGATGGCGGAACTCGACACACCCCGCGCGTATCGCGACAAGGCCGATCTGCTCCGCTGCCGACAGGGCAGCCAGATCGACACCCAGCACGTTCGCTGCACGTTGCAGCACGGCGAGGTCTCCGCTATCGCAGGTTGCGGCGAGCAGCAGCGCCCGCCGCTCCGACTGGTCGAGGCTGCCTGAGCGGCGCAGGAATGCCCGCGAGATTCGGGCCGAGACGACCAATGGTGCCCCCTCGGGAGCGAGCGCGAGATCCTCGGCCTCGCGGGCGAGCTCGAGCAGCCCCAGAGGATTGCCACCGGTGGCGTCGTGCAGCCGGGTGGCGACTTCGGGTGCGAGACCGTCCAGCAGGGACGCGGCCTCCTCGGGACTGAGCCCCTCGAGCCGCACGGTCGGGAGGTCGGCACCGTCGAGGAGCGACGGCTCGCCCTCGCGCACGGCCACCAGGACGGCGATTGGGTCGGCGACGAGACGTCTCACGGCGAAGAGAAACGCCTCCGCACTCGGGGCGTCGAGCCATTGGGCGTCATCGACCAGCACTGCGACCGCTCCGTGCTCGGCGTAGCTCGCGAGCAGGCTGAGCGTCGCGGCGCCGATCGCGAACCGCTCCTGGGCCCGGGCCGGCCGCAGCGCCAGCGCTCCCTCGATCGCGATCGCCTGCGGCTCGGGGATCCGGTCGAGCACCGCGAGCGCCGGCCGGATCAACTCCAGCAGGGACGCGAACGGGATGTGCGCCTCAGACTCGACCCCCCGTGCTCGCAGCAGGCGCATCCCGTCGGCTCGTTCGGCGGCGTGCTCGAGCAGTGCGGTCTTGCCGACGCCCGGCTCGCCGAGCAGCGCCAGGATTGCGCTCTCGCCGGCTCGCGCCCGCTCCAGCACCCGCTCCACGTCTCTTTGCTCACGCTCGCGCCCCACCAGCACCGGCCGATTCTGACACCGGGACCCCTGGCGAAAGGACTAGGTGGCCCCCGGATGCGGCCACGAGCACCCTCGCCGTACGGTCAGCCGGTCAAACGAGCCGAGGAGGACTCTGATGGGCGCAACTACCGAACCGGTCCAGGTCGACGGCGAGAAGCTGATGGAGTTCGTGCTCCGGGCGGTCGACGAGGTCGGCGCGACGCTGAACGCCGCGCTGGTCGTGATAGGCGACAAGCTCGGGCTCTACCGGGCTCTGGCTGGAACCGGCGGGCTGTCGCCAGGAGAGCTCGCCGAGCGCACGGGCACCGCCGAGCGCTACGTGCGTGAGTGGCTTAACGCCCAAGCGGCAGGGGGCTTCGTGGCCTACGACCCCGACAGCGGGCATTACGCACTGCCGCCCGAGCAGGCGGTGGCGTTGACGGACGAGTCGAGCCCCGCCTACCTGCCGGGGTTCTTCCAGATCGCGCTCGGCTCGGTGATCGACTCGCCGAGGATCGTTGAGAAGGCGCGCGCGGGCGATGGCGTCGGCTGGCACGAGCACGTCCACGACGTGCACGAGGGCTGCGAACGGTTCTTCCGGCCGGGCTATAACGCCCATCTGATGACGGAGTGGCTGCCTGCGCTCGACGGCGTGGTCGAGAGGCTCGAGCGGGGTGCGCTCGTCGCCGACGTCGGCTGCGGGCACGGCGCCTCGACGATCCTCATGGCACAGGCTTTCCCCAACTCGACGTTCGTCGGCTCGGACTACCACGACGGATCGATCGAGACAGCACGCCGGCGGGCCGCCGAAGCGGGCGTCGCGGACCGCGTCAGTTTCCAGGTCAGCCCCGCGGCGGCGTACAGTGGCACTGGCTACGACCTGGTGACGATGTTCGACTGCCTGCACGATATGGGCGATCCGGTCGGCGCGGCGCGCCACGTGGGCTCAACGCTCAAGCCGGACGGGACCTGGATGATCGTCGAGCCCAACGCCGGGGATCGCGTCGAGGACAACCTCAACCCAGTCGGACGCGCGTACTACGGGTTCTCGACGCTCCTGTGCACGCCTGCGTCGCTCTCGCAGGAGGTCGGGCTGGCACTTGGCGCGCAGGCAGGGGAGGTTCGGATCCGCGACGTCGTCCAGACCGGCGGCTTCAGAAGCTTCCGCCGGGCGGCCGAGACACCGTTCAACCTGGTGTTCGAGGCACGGCCGTGACCACTGGCTCGGGGGAGCAGGCGGCGCCGGCGGGCCTCAGGGGCGCCCGCCGGCGCGGGCAGACGCGGGCCCGGTATCCGGATCGGACCGGCTACGTCGAGCGGGATGGCGTGCGCGTCTTCTACGAGGTCTACGGGGAGGGCGATCCGACGGTGCTGCTGCTACCGACCTGGTCGATCGTCCACTCCCGCTTCTGGAAGGCGCAGATCCCGTACCTGGCCCGCCACTTCCGAGTGGTGACGTTCGACGGCCGCGGCAACGGCCGCTCGGATCGGCCGGTCGGAGCGCACGCGTACACCCCGGACGAGTTCGCCGCGGACACCGTCGCGGTCATGGACGCAACCGGCACCGAGCGGGCGGCGGTGGCGGCGCTGTCATGCGGCGCCTTGTGGGCCACGATCCTCGCCGCCGACCACCCGGAGCGCGTCGACAGTGTCGTGTACATCGGGCCCGCGGTCGGCCTCGCGCCTGGGCATCCGGAGCGAGACGTCCACCCGTTCGACGAGTCGCAGGCCGACGAGGCGGACTGGGCCAAGTACAACAGCCACTACTGGCAGCGGGACTACCTCGGGTTCCTCGAGTTCTTCTTCGCCAAGTGCTTCACCGAGCCACACTCGAGCAAGCAGATCGAAGATTGCATCGGCTGGGCACTCGAGACTGATCCCGAGACGCTTGCCGACACGACCCGCGGGATCGGGCTGGCCTGCCGGACCGAGAGCTTCAGGGACACGTGCGCTCGCGTCCGCTGCCCTACGCTGGTGATCCACGGTGACGAGGACGCGGTTCGCCCCCTGCAGCAGGGCGCGGAACTCGCGAAGGTGACCGGCGGCGAGCTGGTGGTCCTCGACGGCGCGGGCCACATCCCGAACGCGCGCGACCCGGTGAAGGTCAACCTGCTCGTGCGGGAGTTCGTCGGCGGGCGCCGAGCGGCCACCTCGGCTTGGAGGCGCGCCCGCGCGCGGGGACGCCGCGCGCTCTACATCTCCTCGCCGATCGGCCTCGGCCACGCGCAACGCGACGTCGCGATCGCGGACGAGCTGCGCAAGCTCCACCCGGACCTGCAGATCGACTGGCTCGCACAGCACCCGGTGACCACAGTGCTCGAGAGGCGCGGCGAGCGGATCCACCCCGCGAGCGCCGATCTCGCCAGCGAGTCGGGGCACATCGAGTCCGAGTCGGCCGAGCACGACCTGCACGCCTTCGAAGCGATCCGGCGGATGGACGAGCTGCTGGTCGCCAACTTCATGGTCTTCCACGACCTCGTCACGACGGAGCAGTACGACGTTTGGATCGGCGACGAGGCCTGGGAGCTCGACTACTACCTACACGAGAACCCCGAGCTCAAGACCGCCGCGTACGTCTGGCTGACCGACTTCGTCGGCTGGCTGCCGATGTCGGAGGGCGGCGCGCGCGAGGAGTACCTGACCGCCGACTACAACGCCGAGATGATCGAGCAGATCGGCCGCTACCCGCGGATCCGCGACCGGGCGGTGTTCGTCGGCGACCCGGACGACATCGTCCCCGGGCAGTTCGGCCCGGAGCTGCCCGCGATCCGCGACTGGACCGAGCAGCACTACAGCTTCGCCGGCTACGTGACCGGCTTCGACCCGGCGGAGTTCGCCGACCGCGCCGCACTCCGCGCCGAGGTCGGCTACCGGCCTGACGAGCGCGTGTGCATCGTGGCGGTAGGGGGCTCCGGGGTCGGCGGCGACCTCTTACGCCGGGTGATCGCCAGCTTCCCGGAGGCAAAGCGGCTCGTCCCCCAACTGCGGATGATCGCCGTCGCCGGGCCGCGGATCGACCCGGAGTCGATGTCCGGGCACGCCGGCCTGGAGATCCGAGCGTACGTGCCCGACCTCTACCGGCACCTGGCGGCCTGCGACCTCGCGGTCGTCCAGGGCGGCCTCACCACGGCCATGGAGCTGACGGCTAACCAGCGGCCGTTCATCTATTTCCCGCTCAAGCACCACTTCGAGCAGAACTTCCACGTCCACCACCGCCTCAGCCGCTACGGCGCCGGGCGCCGGATGGAATTCGACAACTCACCCCCCGACGCGATCGCAGCGGCGATCGCGTCCGAACTCGGGCGCCCAATCGAATACCGCCCGGTCACGTCCGACGGCGCCTCGCGGGCGGCGGCGCTGATCGCCGAACTGCTCTAACGCGCGGATAACGACCTCGCAACCGACGACGTTGAGGACCGCTCCGCGCGCACGCCGGTTCCGAGCCGGGCGGCTCTACCCAAGCCTCCTCTCCGGCCGGAACGGCACCCTCAGCTGCTGCCGGATGGATGGCCCAGCCAGCTCTCGTCGGACACCACTAGCCACGCAGCCCGACGTCGTGAGCGCGATCGCTTTCAACTGCTGGCGAGCATCAGCTTCGACTACCGCTTTGACCGCGGCGGCCACCTCGGGCGCGCTGCCGGTCTGCCACGGCGGCGATCATAAGAGCGCGCGACTCCTTTGGAGCAGAGCAGTAACCGGAAGTTCACCGCTACTTATCCTCCCGGAGGAGCGGTCGCCCGGCACCGTTGCTGCAGGCGTGGCAAAGGCACACCGAGGCCGGAGGACTCGGGAGAGCCGAAGCAATCGTGGCGGGCCCGGACCGCGCACGCTTGGAGTCGGCGATGGCGACAGCCAGGTCGACGATGCACGCGGGGGTCGACCGCACCATGATGCCTATGCACGACCGGGTCGACGACGATCGGCCGCTCACTTTCGCTTTCGTCTTGGGTGGCGGGCGGCAGTCGTAGCACGTGATCGGGCCGACAAGGCCTCGGTTGTAGGCGTCGCACAATCGAGGCGCCGGCAGCGCAGCCAGCGTTGGTCGACGAGCAGTACTTCCGCGCCGGTGGGGAGCATCAGCTCGGCGTCGGCCACAGCGCAGTTCCGCGCCTCGTCCGATCCGGGAGGCAGGCGCGGCCCGACCTCGGCGCCCGCGTTCCTGGCAGAGCCATGAGCAGTGGGCGCGTTAGCAAGCCAACGCCGTCGCGGCTAGCAGTGGCGCAGGCGGCCACACGCGATCGCCGCTTCTCCTTCGAATGAAACCGGCCTCTCGCGAGGCCGCTCCTCGTCGTCCAACGCGACGCCGCCGACGCCGAGGAGCTGTGCCCGCAAAGCCTTGCAGAGCAGCAGAGTTGGCTCAACGGCAGCCTGTGGCTGCGACTGAGAGAGGACGCAAGCGCCGACCCGGGCTCGCCCGAGGCAGGGCTGGTGCGAGGCGAGCGTACGACCGGAAGCACCCGAGCGAAAGCAAGAGGCGGCCGGTGGGTCGAACGCGTCCTCGGTACCTCGGCGGTCGCTGGGTAGGCTTGAGACTCCCACGAGAGAGGAGACGCGAGTGTCCGACAGGCTCCCTGAAGAGCTGGTCGCTTTGCTGCGCCAGGCCAGTCTGTGCTTCATCTCGACGGTGATGCCCGACGGCTCACCGCAATTGACGCAAACCTGGGTCGACACAGACGGTGCACGCATCCTGATCAACACCGTGGATGGCTTCCAGAAGGTCAAGAACATCAGACGAGACCCCCGTGTGTCCGTGGCCGTGGCCGACCCGAACAACCCATCCCGGTATTACTCGGTTCGCGGCGAGGTCTTAAGCGTCACCACCGCAGGCGCCGCCGAGCACATCGAACAGCTCGCCGAGCGCTACCTCGGAACGCCGTATCCCTGGTATGGCGGGCGCGACCAGACGCGTCTCATCCTCACCATCGAGCCGCACAAGATCCACTCCATGGGCTGACTCGGGATCGCCGCGTTGAGGGCCCGCCCGAACGGCTGCCCCATCGGCGAGCGGTAGCTGGAGCGGCTGCTCATCTCGCGCCCGCTTCGGACGACGACCAGCGGTCTCCGCGAACGTCGCCAGACCGCTGCGTTCGCCGGTGGATTCGACAGTCTGTGCGAGGACGCCGGGGCCGTGTGGAGGGGTTGACTTCCGAGTCGTCGTTGGCGAGCGGAAGGCGCGAGCCTCTCGACAGCGCTGCACGTCGGGGCATGAAAATCGTCACGGCAGGAATCGCCGACCAGGCCGCGTACTAGCGGGTCACCTGGGACAAGGGGTTCTTGTTGTGGAGAACGCAGTCGGGCGGGCCGTTTTGGACGATGCGCTGCGAGCCCGTGCTTGTCATTTGGCCGCCCCTGCGACTCGCTCGGGTTGTGCTGCGAGCACGTATCGGTCTTTGTCGTTCGCCCCGCGCGTTCTCCATCTCGTGTTGCCCGAATAGCGGATAGGAGGTGTGTCGTGGCGAAGGCGCAGCCTGTGGTCAGGTGGACGGGTCGGGCGATCGGCCTGGATCTGCACCGCGAGTTCTGCGAGGTCGCGATCTGCGAGGAGGGAGTGACCCGCTCGGCGGGTCGGGTGTCAATGACACCGGAGGGGATCGAGTCGCTGGCGGAGAGCCTTTTGCCGACCGACCGGGTGGTGATGGAGGTCTCCAGCGGGGCGTGGGAGGTCGCGCGGCGGCTGGAGGGCCGCTGCCAGCGCGTGGTGGTGGTCTCTCCGGATGACACCGGGATCGCGCAGGCGCGGGCGAAGACGGACAAGCTCGATGCCCGCACGCTGGCGAGCCTGTTGTGGCGGGGTGAGCTTGAGGCGGTGTGGACGCCGGATGAGCGGGTGCGGGTTTTGCGCCGACGGCTTCATCGTCGCGAGCAGTTGGTGCGCGCGCGAACGCGGGCGAAGAACGAGGTGCACGGCGTGTTGATGCGCACGTTGCAGGGCAAGCCGCCGTGCTCTGACATGTTCGGGGTCAAGGGCCGTCGCTGGCTCGAGCAGCTGCGGCAGCGGCTGGCGGTCGAGGAGACCGAAACGCTCCAGTCAGCGCTGCGGCAGATCGACCTCCTCGACGCGGAGATCGAGCAGGTCGAGCGGACGGTCGCCCGACAGATGCTGGACTCGCCCGAGGCCAAGCGGCTGTTGACCGTGCCAGGCGTGAACGTGATCGCGGCGGCCACGTTCCTGGCCGCGGTCGGCGACATCACCCGCTTTCGCGACCCGCGCAAGCTGGTCGCCTACCTTGGATTGGACCCGCGCGTGCGGCAGTCGGGCGATCAGCCCGCCCGCCCCGGGCGGATCTCAAAGCGCGGCTCCGCGCAGGCGCGCTGGGGGCTGGTCGAGGCCGCCTGGTCAGTGGTCCAACAACCCGGGCCGCTATGCGCGTTCTACGAGCGGATCAAGGCCCGCCGCGAGCACGGCAAGGCGATCGTCGCCACCGCGCGCAAGCTCGCGGTCCTGTTCTGGTGCCTGCTCTCGCGCGGCGAGGACTACGCCCACCAGCAGCCCTCGCTGACCGCCCAGAAGCTCCGCCGACTCGAGGTCGCTGCCGGCGTGCCGACGCGCAAGGGCAAGCCCTCTGGCGTGTGGGCCACCCGCGAGCGGATGCGCCAAGCCGAAAAACAGCTGGCCGAGCAGGCGCAGGCCTCCTACGAGCGCACCGTTCGCGACTGGCAGGCCGCGGGGCCCAAGAAGCGGGCGCGAGCTGTGACACCGGAGCGCGCATAGATCAAGGCCCTCGAAGGGCAAGTCACGCGGCAGGCTCGGTCGAGTTCCAGACGCCTGCTCTTTGACACGTCATCGGGCTCGCGCCCACAAGACAACCTAACGGCACAGGCAGACGTCGACGACCCCGCCGAACACCCACCCATGCCCAAATCGGGGCCACAACCGGCGCCACCGAGCGCACACGAACCGATCTAACGCCATTCCAACATCTCACCCGCGACATACCTCGCCCAAAATCGACCGCAAATTCCGTCAAACACTCGGTCAGGCCACCCTTGATTTTCATCGGTCGTCCGATGCGGCACAGCCGCAAGCGACGCCCGCATTGTCCCGGGCGAGTAGAAGCCATGGAGGGCTTCGACAGCACGGTACTTACTGTCGCTGTCACCGGACGGCAGTCTGCGTCACGGCCCTCGAACGGAGTGTCGGAATTAGCCCCGACGCGAAAGCAGACGACTTCGACTTGGGACTCGGTCTCGCATGTCAACATTCAGATTCGCTCGGAATAGGTTCGTCGCGTCGACTGACAAGGAGCGGGCGTGTCGCGCCGATGCGTTCGCTGCCGCGTCGAGAGTGTCGAAGATCCATCGAGGCGACACGCAGGGCGCTGGCGGTTCTCGTTCGGTCAGAGCTGCCAGGTGAAGATGCGCTGGTCTGTGGTGAGGACCCAGTTGCCGTTTGGTTCGCGCGGGATCGCCGAGGCCAGCCGGTCGACCAGCTCATCGATGATCGCAGCAAGAAAGAAGGCGACGACGGTGAGCACATCCTCGTACGAGGAACAGAGGGCGTGGCTTTCGACCTTGTGGGAGCGAAATGGGGTTCCGGCGGTGGCGAGGAGGCGTTCTAGTCGCTGGGCGTGCCCGAAGTGGTCGAGGAAGTGTACATCCGTCTCGGCGGCTTCGCGGCAGATGTCAGCCTGCGTGCCAGTGTCGTCCAGGACGATCGCGAGCGCCGCTGCCCGCGGTCGGCTGTAGCCCGCCACCTGCGCGAACAATGCCTGCGGGTCGGCCAACAACGCGAGCACGTGGGAGAAGATGGCGGCATCGAATGGCCCCCGTGTTGCTGGCTCAGAGTCGTGTGGCCGCGGGCCTGGTCAATGATCACGACACGATCGTGTGGCTGAGCCGCGGCGGCGACGAGCTCGCCCGTGCCGCCGCCGAAGTCGAGGATCATGAGCTCCGCACCGTGGACGCGGCAGGCGTCCAGGAAGCCGCGGATTTCTTCGGAGAGCACCGCAACGTCGTCTGACAGCTCGCGGAAGCGCACGAAGAGCTTTGCGTGCCCTGCGGTCCAGATCGCGGGCGACCACTCTTCGGCTTCACGCTGTAGCTCCGCTGGCGAGATCGCAGTGTCGTGCATGGCGATCACAGAGGAAGGCGCGCGTCTCGAGCAGGTCAGTCCGCCTCGACGCGAGGTGATCGCTCATGGTCGCACTGCGCTACGTTCGCTCGGGCTGGCCGGCGTCAAGCGGCGTGGGTGATCGCGTCGAGGTCGGCGTAGAGGTCGTGGATGTGCTGCACGCGGAGGGTGAGCCGCGCGTCGGTCGTGCTGCCGTGATGGGCGAGCGCGAACGCGGCGGCGCCGAGGTCGGTGAAGGCGAGGTTTAGCTCGTGCCTGAGCTGGCTTTCGCTGCGCGGCTGGCTGGGCGTGTCGGCCGGGTCTGCGGACTGTGGGGCGGGGCGCTGGTCGGCGCTGTTGAGGTGGCGGCGGAACTCGTCGAGGTCGATGATGTGTCCGTGCTCGCGGGTGAGGTTATGCAGTTCACAGTCGAGCTGATCGAGCGGGCTTTGAATGTTGGGGAAGGTGGTCATTGAGGGTCCGTTTCGCGCTGGTTGTCTCGGCGGGTGACGTGGGGGAGAATGGCCGGGTCCGGTTCAAGGCCGGTAACGAGGGGGTAACGCGACGCAGTTCCGGATCCTCGGCCCACTTGAGGTTCTCGACGGCGAGTCGGTCGTCCCGCTCGCCGGCGCCAAACTGCGGGCGCTGCTGGCGGTCTTGCTGCTGAATGCCAACGAGGTCGTCTCCTCGGATCGGCTGCTTGAAGCGCTGTGGGGCGAGCACCCGCCCGACTCGGGCGCCAAGGCGCTACAGGTTCGCGTCTCGCAGCTACGAAAGGCGCTCGGGCCAGCGGGGTCGCTGGTGCTGACCCGCGCGCCGGGGTACCTGTTGGCGCTGGAGGGCGAGCAGCTTGACCTGTCGCGGTTTGAGCGGCTTGTGGCCGAGGGCGAGGAGGCTGACCCGCCGTTAGCCGCGGTCAGGTTGCGCGAAGCGTTGGCGCTGTGGCGCGGGCCGGCCCTCGCCGATCTGGCGTTCGAGTCGTTTGCCCAGCCAGCGATCGCGCGGCTGGAGGAGCTTCGCCTGGTCACGCTGGAGAAGCGGATCGACGCGGATCTGGCGCTCGACCGGCACGCGGAGGTCGTCGCTGAACTGGAGGCGCTCGCCGCCGAGCATCCGTTGCGCGAGCGGGTGCGCGCTCAGTTGATGCTCGCGCTGTACCGCTGCGGCCGGCAGGCGGATGCGTTGGCTGTTTATCAGAGCGCTCGGCGGGAGCTCGTCGAGGAGTTGGGGATCGAGCCGAGCCGGTCGCTGCGCGAGCTCGAGCAGTCGATTCTTCGCCAAGACCCAGGCTTGGATCCGGCCGCACCGACGCCGCATCCACTGGTAGACCACGCCACCGATATCTGGCCGTCGCCGGTCGCGTCGCGGTACAACCTGCCGGCACAGGTCTCGAGCTTTGTGGGGCGCGAGCGCGAGCTGCGCGACCTGCGCGGTCTTCTCTCGCATACGCGCGCGCTGACTTTGGTCGGTGCAGGTGGTGTCGGCAAGACGCGGCTTGCCCTGGAGCTCGCCGAGCTGGTACTTGAGGGGTGGGGCGACGGCGTCTGGTTCGTCGATCTCGCTCCACTCGCTGACCCGGCCCTGGTCGCCAGCAAGGTGGCAAGTGTCCTCGCCGTGCCAGAGGCGCCCGGGCGATCAGCCTCTGAATCGGTGATCGATGCGCTTCGTTCCCGCGAGCTCATGGTGATCTTGGATAACTGTGAGCATGTGATCGATTCCGCGGCGCTGCTGGTCCGGGAGCTCGTGACGGGATGCCCGCGAGTAGCCATCGTCTCGACCAGTCGCGAGCCGCTCCGAATCGCCGGCGAGCAGGTCTACCGCGTCCCTTCGCTCTCCGTGCCTGGGCCCGACGGCTCGGAGCCTGAGCGGATGGCGGACTCTGAGGCGGTTCGCCTGTTCGTCGACCGTGCCCGTCAGCAGCGTCCGGACTTCGCGCTCGACCTTGACAATTGCCACGCCGTGGCACGGTTGTGCCGACGGCTCGACGGGATTCCCCTGGCGATCGAGCTCGCGGCGGCGCGTATTCGCGCGATGCCGGTAGGCGAGATCGAGAAACGGCTGGGCCAGCGATTCGCTCTGCTGACCGGCGGAGACCGCCATGCCTTGCCGCGCCAGCGGACCCTCGAGGCCCTGATCGATTGGTCCTACAGCCTCCTCAACCCGAGCGAGCAGGAACTGCTCGAGCGCCCGTCGGTCTTTGCCGGCGGGTTTGACCTCGAAGCCGCCGAACTTCTCGCCGGCCACGGCCAAAACGGTTCAGTCTTGGATGAGGTTGTGGCGCTCGCGGACAAGAGCCTGATCCAGTGGGATGCCTCCAACCACCGGTACCGGCTGCTGGAAAGCGTCCGCGACTACGCCGCCGCGAAGCTGCTCGCGCGAGGCAACGCGGTGGGCGACGCGGCACGCACGGCACACCGCGACTACTACCTCCGGCTCGCGGAGGCCGCGGCCCCACATCTGATCGGCCACGGCCAGATCGAGTGGCTCGATCGCCTTCACGTGGAAGTTGACAACCTCCGCGCAGCGATCGCCGCCTCGCTCCAGGATCCTGATCCCACGCCGGGCCTTCTTTTCGCCAGGGCCCTGCGGTACTTCTGGATCACCCGCGAACCGACCGCCGAAGGCGCGATCGCCGTCTGTGCGGCGCTCGACCGACCGGCCGCTCAAGCGCGCACGCCCCAGCGGGGCGGGGCACTGATCGCGGCCGCGCTCCTCGCTCTAAGTGTCGCCCCGGATACGAGCGCCGCGGCGGCGCGGGCCGAAGAGGCGCTGGCGATCGCTCGTGCTCTTGGCGACGAGCACCTGCGCGTCGAGGCGCTGTGCGCGCTGGCCACGGTCAATGTATACCAAGGCAACGAGGACGAGCTCCTCGCCATCGCCGACGAAGGCCTGCAGGCCGC
>Ga0187777_10001748_pt1 | contig 14005 bp, 15 predicted proteins | sample 1015_Q2_SP5_10_M_FD_132416 | JGI IMG/M metagenome (GOLD analysis project Ga0187777, IMG submission 132416) | Tropical peat soil microbial communities from peatlands in Department of Meta, Colombia - 1015_Q2_SP5_10_MG | ecosystem: Environmental > Terrestrial > Soil > Wetlands > Peat | place...
GGAACCTGGTCATTCAGGTCGCGGATGTTCTGCTCCAGGATCAGCTCCGGATCCTCGATGCTGGTCACGAAGAAGCCGAAGAAGCTGCGCATCGCACGCTTGAAGCGATTCCACATGGGGTCCGTCCTCGCCGGAATGGGCGCCTTGTTGGATCTAGCACGTTCGGCGCCGGATTCCGCTCCGCGACGTGTGGGGGAGAAACGATCGTCCTTCGGCCCGATTGCCCCGGCGGACGCAGCCGGACGTCGTCAGGCCCGTTCGAGGAACCCCGGTCCGAATGGCTCCGGGAGCAGCTCGCCGAGCGTGCGGGTGATGCGCGCCCCACCGAGGGACCGGCTCTGGACGGGGAGACGGGCGTCGGCGAACTCGGCGAGGACCTGCCGGCAGGCCCCGCAGGGCGGCACCGGTGGATCGGCGTCGGCGACCACCAGGACCGCGCGGAGCCTTCCGTGACCGCCGAGCACGCCCGCCGCCACCGCGTGCCGCTCGGCGCAGACGGTCAGGCCGCTCGAGGCGTTCTCCACGTTGGCGCCGGCGGCGATGGCGCCATCGGAGAAGAGGGCCGCCGCGCCGACCGCGAAGCGGGAATACGGCGCGTGGGCGTGCCCGCGCGCCCCGGCGGCGGCCTCGGCGAGCGCCTCCCAGTCGATGGCGTTGTCGTCCATGGCAGAGGGAGCAGGCCAGCCTTTGGGGGTTGGCGGCAAGCCCTCGCCCGGTACACTCGGGGCGGCCACCGAGGATGACCCCCGCACCTCCCGCCCCCAACGGGCTCCGGGCGCTCCCCGGGGCCGGCCTGCTCGCCCTGCTCCTCGTGCTGGCGCTCGTCAACGCCGCGGCGGTGCGGGTGAACGACTTCCGCGTCTTCCACACCGCCGGCCAGCGGGTGCTGCGCGGCGAGGCGCTCTACCGCGCCGAGGACGCCGCCTACCCGTTCAAGTACGCGCCCGTGGTCGGTCTGCTCCTCGCTCCGGTGGGGGCGCTGCCGCTGCGTCCGGCGAAGCTCCTCTGGGAGATCGGCTCGGCGCTGGCCCTCTTCGCCTTCCTCCGGCAGGCGGCGCGGCTGGCCGCACCGGCGCCGACGCGCGCGGCGAACGCCCTCGCCGCGGTCCTCCTCCTCCCTTACCTGTGGCACGTCTTCTCGCTCGGTCAGATCGACGGCTTTCTCCTCGGCGCCATCGCGCTGAGCGACCGCTGGGCAGACCGGCGTCCTGCCCTCTCCGGCCTCCTCTGGAGCCTGACCGTTCTGACCAAGCCGCCTTACCTGGTCTTCGTCGCCGCCGCGCTGGTCGCCCGGCAGGGCCGGCGGCTCGCCGCGCTGGTCGCCGGGCTCGCCGCCGGGCTGGGGCTGCCGGCTCTGGTGTGGGGCTGGGGGCAGAACCTCGAGGTGCTGCACGCCTGGCGGGCGGTGCTCGGACGGACCACGCCCGAGCTGTTCTGCGCCTCCTCGAACCAGTCGTTCTGGGCCATCGGGTGCCGCTACCTGGGCCCTGGCCTGGCCGGGGCGGCCGCCGGAGCGGCGGTGGGGACGCTGGCCCTCGCCGGGGCGACCGCCTGGGCGGTCCGGGCCGCGCCCTCCGGCGCCCGGGACACGGTCACCTCTTCCTGCCTCGGCGCCACGGCGCTCGTCTCGCCCTTGGGCTGGTAGACGAACCTCGTGGCGCTCGCGCCGCTGGTCCTCGGGCTCCTGGCGACGCTTTCGAGGGCCGAGGCGCCCCGCTGGGCGCGGGCCGTGGCCGCCGCGGCGGTCGCCGCGCTGGCCGGCGTGGCGCTCCTCACCGCGGAGATCGTCCCGCGGGACACCTTCGTCTTCTGGCTGAACCTGCGGCACTACGGGCTGGCCGCCCTGGCGGCGACGCTCGCTGCGCTCGCGGTGCGCGCCCCCCGGGCTTACTCCCAGCCGATGACCACCTCGTCGATGTAGCGCGCGATGGCCAGCTCCCCGTCGGTGCTGAGGTCGGTGAAGCGGACGTGAAAGCCCACCGAGCCGTCCCGGTCCCGGCTGCCGATGATCTCCCCGCGCGCGGCGATCTCCTGCTCCTGTCCGGGGATGGTCACCCGGACCTCGACGTCCCGGCAGGAGACGGGGTGGCCGGCGGCCCAGAAGACCCCACCCGTGCTCAGGTCGCCGCGGGTCTCCTCGAACGCGGGGTCGCGGGCGCAGCGCACACGGAAGCTGAAGGGCACTCGAGGCGAGTCGCGACGGTCCTGCATCGACCTGGCAAGTGCTGCGGACGCCACGGACGGGACCTCCACGCCGGCCATCATGGCGCAAATTCTACATGCTTGCTGCAGCGGGGACAAAGGCAGTCAAGAGGCGAGACAGGGTCGGAACCACCCCAAGGACGCTGGCTTCCACCTCGGCGTGCGTGAGAGGACGACCAGACCCGAGTCCTGCCGCGGAGTTGGCGATGCAGCTCACCGCCACCAGCGGAACGCCGTGGTGAGCGGCGGCGAGGACCTCGGGAACGGTGCTCATGCCGACGCAGTCGGCTCCCAGCTGGCGGAGCATCCGGATCTCGGCCGGCGTCTCGTACGCCGGACCGGCCATCATCGCGTAGACGCCCTCCGAAAGAGGGATCCCGAGCCGGCCCGCACAGGCCTGAAGCGCGGAGCGAAGCTGCACGGAGTGGACCGAGGTGAGATCCGGGAAGCGCGGCCCGACGGCCGGGTCGTTGGGGCCGGTGAGGGGATTGCTCCCCGAAAGGTTGAGGTGGTCGGTGACGACCAGCAGGTCCCCCGGCCGGAGATCCGGCCGGATTCCCCCCGAGGCGTTGGTGAGCACGAGCGAGCGGATGCCGAGCCAGCAGAGAAGCCGGACCGGGAAGGCAGCCTCGGCGGCGGACCACCCCTCGTAGGGATGTAGGCGTCCGCGGAGCACCGCCACCGGCGTTCCGGCGAAGGCCCCGAGCACGAGCTGGCCCGCGTGACCCGGAACCGAGGGCCGGCCGAGACCGGGGATGTCCCCGAAGGGGATGACCTGGGCGGCCGAGACCTGGTCGGCGAGCGCACCGAGCCCGCTCCCCAGGACGATGCCCACCTTGGGCTCGAGACCCGGGCCTCGCTCGCGCACGCGGGCGGCCGCCCGGTCGAGGGTCTCGTGGAGCGTCACGCCCGCGCCTCGAGGCGCTCGAGGAGGAGCGGCGGCGCCGGGGGAGCGGAATCTCCCAGCCGGAACGCGCCTTCCACCCGGGCCAGCACCTCGGCGAGATCGACCCCGGCCCGGTGGTGAATGGCGAGGAGGGGTTCCCCCCGGCGGACCACCTGACCGCGGGTGCGGAGCAGGGTGAACCCCACGCCGGTATCGATGGCGTCCTCGGCGCGGAGGCGCCCCGCTCCGAGCAGCACCGCGGCTCGCCCGAGGGCCTCGGTGTCGATGCCGGACAGCACGCCGTCCCGGGGGGCGGCGACGTCGGTCCGCTCGGGCGCGACGGGAAGCGGCCGGGCGAGCGCCTCGGGGTCCCCGCCCTGCCGCCGCACCACGGCCCGGAGGCGGTCGAGCCCGTGCCCTTCCCCGAGCGCCGACTCGAGCCGCGACCGCGCCTCGCCGCTGCCCGGGGAGAGGCCCACCAGGCAGAGCATCTCCGCGCCGAGCGCCAGGCTGAGCTCCCGGACCTCCGGCGGGCCCCGCCCGGAGAGGACCTCGACCGCCTCGTTGACCTCGAGCGCGTTGCCCACCGCCCGCCCGAGCGGTGCATCCATGTCGGTGAGCCAGGCCACCGCCGGGCATCCCAGGGACGCGGCCAGGTCCACCAGCACCCGGGCCAGGGCCCGGGCGTCCTCGCGGCGCTTCATGAACGCCCCGGAGCCGACCTTGACGTCCAGCACCAGGCCGTCGAGGTCCTCCGCCAGCTTCTTGCTCAGGATGCTCGAGGCGATGAGCGGGATGCAGTCCACGGTGGCGGTGACGTCCCGCAGCGCGTAGAGGCGCCGGTCCGCCGGCGCCAGGGATTCGGTCTGGCCGGCGAAGCACAGGCCCACCTCGGCGACGACATCGCGCGCCTCGGTGAGGGAGAGGTCGGTCCGGAAGCCCGGGATGGCGGCCAGCTTGTCCAGAGTGCCGCCGGTGTGGCCCAGGCCGCGCCCGGAGATGCTCGGGACGCGAGCGCCACAGGCGGCCACCAGGGGGGCGAGGACCAGCGACACCTTGTCGCCCACCCCGCCGGTGCTGTGCTTGTCCACCTTCCGGCCCGGGAGCTGCGACAGGTCGAGCGTCTCGCCCGAGCGGAGCATGGCCAAGGTCCAGGCCCGGAGCTCGTCCGGGCTCAGCCCGCGGAAGAAGACGGCCATGCACAGCGCCGCCATCTGGTAGTCGGGGACCCGCCCCCGGGCGTACTCCTCGAGCAGGGCGCTCAGCGCCCCGGCGGGGAGCGCGAGTCCGTCTCGCTTGGAGCGGATGAGCTCGTAGGCCGTCACCGCCGCCGGGGGCTGGCGCTCCAGGGCCGCCTAGTGCAGCTTGTAGGCGATGCCGATCATCGTCTCCAGGGTGAACGAGGTCACCGAGCTGATGGTCGGGCCGAGGGCGAGCTTGAAGGTCACCGCCAGGTCCGGCTGGATGAGATACTCGGCGCCGCCGCCGAAGAGGATGGGGAAGTAGAAGTAGCTCGCGTTTCCGAAGGTGAAGTACATCGGGAACTCGAGCGAGGCGTTGAGCACCAGCTTGTCCTGGATGGGGAAGCCCATCTGCGCGCCGATGGGGAAGGTGATGCCGGTGACCGACCCCCCGGTCGGAAAGTAGACGAGGAAGCCGGGGTTGAAGGTGCCGGCGAGCTTGAAGCCGGCCAGCTCCACGAACTGCTTCCGGAGGAGGAGCTGGAAGACCAGCCCCACCCCGCTCGGGGCGTTGCTCACGTCGCCCTGAAATCCGTAGTTGAAGGAGAAGCGGCCGCCGATGTCGAAGGTGGAATCGATTCCGTGGATGTAGTCGAGCCAGATGCCGGGCCAGCCCACCTGGCCGCGAACGACATTGGCCCCATCCCCCACGGTCTGGCCCGAGTCGACCGTCCACTGGCCGGCCGCCGTGGCCGCCGCCGGAGCCGACGTGGTGGCTCCCTGTGCCAGGGCCACCCCACCTGCAAGAAACACGAGGACCGCGAGGCCGCGGAATCCGCTTCGCCTGTGCATGCTCCCTCCCTGTTGGCTGAGACGTGCCGGGTGCTCAGTTGAACTTGTACGCCGCGCCGAAGAGCGCGTACAGCGTAAATTGCGTCGAGCCGAAGTAACTCCCGGTGACGATGCTCGGGCCGAGCTTGAGGTTGAAGGTCAGCGCCAGGTTCTTCTCGAGCAGGTACTCGGCGCCGCCGCCGAAGAGCAGTGGAATGACGAAGAACGTGCTGTAGCCGCCCGAGCCGAACATCACGTACATCGGCAGGTCGAAGCTGGCGTTGATCGACACCTGAGGGCTCACCGGGAAGCCGAACTGCACGCCGATGGGGAAGGTGATCCCGAAAAAGGTGCAGCAGGAAGGGAAATAGAGCAGGAACCCGGGGTCGAAGGTGCCCGCGATGCGAATCTTTCCGTTGTCGAAGAACTGCTTGCGGAGCAGGAATTGGAAGTCGAGCCCGATGACCCCGGCATTGACCACTCCCTCGACGCTGTAGTTGAAGGCGAACTTTCCGCCGATCTCGGTGGTGGCGTCGATCCCGTGGACGAGCTCCAGCCAGATGCCCGGGAAGCCCACCTGACCCCAGAAGACGGTCTCTCCCGTGCCCACCGTCTTCGCGGACGCGACCGTCCAGGGGGCGTCCTCGACGGCCACCGCCGGCCGCGCCGCCAGCAGGGAACCCACCAGCGCCGCGCCGACCACTGCCTTTCGCTTGCTCACGCTCGCACCTCGCCTTTCCGTGTCACGGTCCGCTTCGTTCGAGCCCGCGGCTGCGGGCCAGCTCCACCACTCCCTGGAGAATCTCCTCCGCCGCGCCGCCGGCGCGCTGCTGCACCCGTTCCAGCGGCTCGCCGGCAGCGACCTCCTCGACCACCTCGACGTAGACCTTGAGCTTCGGCTCCGTCCCTGACGGGCGGAGCAGCGCCCGGCCCTCGGGGGACAGCTCGAAGCAGAGGAGATCCGTCCTCGGCAGGTGGAGCGCCGCGGTCCGGCCTCCGGCGCGCCGCCACCCGCCGAGGTAGTCGCTCGCCGCCGCCACCGCCCGTCCAGCGATGCGGCCGGGCGCGTCATCCCGGAACCCCTCCATGACCCGCGCGATGGTGGCCGCCCCGGCGGCCCCTGGCAAGGTGATGCTGCGCTGGCGCGTGGCATGGACCCCGAAGCGGCGGGCGAGCCCGTCCAGGAGGTCGACCACGTTCCGCCCCTGCCCCCGGGCCCATCCGACCAGGTCGGCCAGGGCCACTGCCGCCCCGATGCCGTCCTTGTCGTGCACCGCCCTCCCCACGCCGTACCCGAGCGCCTCCTCGTATCCGAACACGAAGCGCGAGCCATCCTCCGCGGCGCGCTTCAGGGCGCGGTTGGCGATCCACTTGAAGCCGGTCAGCGTCTCCTCGTGGGCCGCGCCCAGGGCGAGCGCGATGCGCCGGAGCTGGACCGACGAGACGACGGTGCTCATCACCAGGGGCCGGGGCAGGGGCGGCCCCTCGGTGAGCAGGTAGTGGCCGAGCAGCGCTCCCACCTCGTTCCCGCTCAGGAGGCGGAGCGCCCCCCGGGGATCCCGGACGAGCACCCCGAGGCGGTCCGCGTCCGGATCGTTGGCCAGCACCAGGTCCGCTCGCACCGACTCGGCCAGCGCCCGGACGCGGTCCAGGGCCGCCGGCTCCTCCGGATTGGGGAAGGCGACGGTGGGGAAGGCCGGGTCCGGGTGCTGCTGCTCGGCGACGACGTGGATCGTGTCGAAGCCCGCGCGGCGAAGCGCCTCCACGGCCAGCTCGCCGCCCACCCCGTGCAGCGCGGTGTAGGCGATGACCAGGTCGGTCCCCTGGCCGGGGTGGCGGCGCTCGCCGAGGATGGCGTCCAGGTACGCGGCCCGCACCTCGGGACCGACCTCGCGGAGGAGGCCGGCGCGGTGCGCGGCATCCTCGGCGAGGACCGGGAGCTCCGAGGCCGGCCCGGCGCGGGCCATCTCCGCCGCGACCGCCGCGTCATCGGGCGGGATGAGCTGGGCCCCGGACGGTCCGTAGAACTTGCAGCCGTTGTACTCGGGAGGGTTGTGGCTGGCAGTGATCACCACCCCGGCGGCCGCGCCCAGGGCCGCGACGGCGTGCGCCGCCAGGGGGGTGGGAACGCCGGAGGGAAACACCCAGGCCGGGATGTTCGCCGCCGCCAGCACGGCCGCCGCGTCGGTGGCGAACTCGCGGCTCAGCCGGCGCGCGTCCCGGGCGACCACCACCCCACTGCGGGTCGCCGAGGGATCGACCCGGAGCAGCCAGCGGGCCAGGGCCGCGACGGCGGTGCGCACCACGGCGCGGTTCATCCGCGCCGGGCCGGCCCCCATCGGAGCGCGCAGCCCGGCCGTCCCGAAGTCGAGCGTCCGGGAGAAGCGTTCCTCGAGCTCGGCCGCAGCATCCCGGGAAAGCAGCGAGGCGAGCTCGTCACGCGTCGCCGGGTCCGGGTCTCCGGCGGACCAGGCGTCGACGGCGGAGCGAAGATCGGCGCGGATCATTCTCCGGCTCCTCCGCCGCTCCGCCGGCCGCGGGTCGGACCGGAGCCCGGGGCGGGACTGTCGCTCGGAACGCGGGTGCGCTGCACTGCTTTTCGAGCCGCCCCCGGCCCCGGGGCGTTCCCGACCTCAGGGACGACCGCTCCGAACGTCGGGAAGTGGACGGCAGAGCCCTCGGGTCATCCCGGGCCCTCTCCGAGGAGATCCACCGAGGCCGAGGCCCCGAGCCGGCTGGCACCCGCGGCGACCAGCCGGAGAGCCTCCTCCCGCGTCCGGATGCCTCCCGAGGCCTTGACGGCGAGAGCGGCTCCCACCGTGGCCCGCAGCAGAACGACGTCCTCGACGTGGGCGCCCGGGGCTCCGGCGCCGGTCGAGGTCTTGACCGCCGAGCAGCCGGCAGCGAGCGCCACGCCCGCTCCGAGGACGACCGACCGGCGGTCGAGCAGGCCGGTTTCCAGGATGAGCTTGACCGGCCAGGGCCGTGCCGCCTCCACCACCCCGCGGGCATCGGCCAGCGCGCGGTCCAGGTCCGCGGCGCGCAGGGCGGACAGGTTCGCCACGGCATCCACCTCGCGCGCACCGTCTTGCACCGCCAGTCGGGCCTCGAGCCCCTTGACCTCCGCCCGGTGGGCGCCGCTCGGGAATCCCACCACCGCCACCGGCACCACGTCCGCCCCCTCCAGGGCCTGGACCAGGGTGCGGAGGTGCGTCGGGTGCACGCAGGCGCCCCCGAAGCGGTGGCGCCGCGCCTCGGCGGCGAGCCGCTGCACCTCCTCGGGGAGCGCGTCCGGGCGCAGGAGCGTGTGGTCCAGGTAAGGCGCGAGCGATGCCCCGCGCCGGATTCGCTCCGCGGCCTCCACACCCCAGGGGAGCTGGGTCACCGCTCCGCCGGGTCGGTCCAGTCCGAACGCGGCCGGTGCGAGATGGGCGGGCAGCTCGCCGGACGCCCCGGGCGTCCAGGCGATGACCGCGGCCGCCCACCGCCGGAGTGGCTGCGTGTCGACCTCGGTCACAGGGTGGTGGTGAGGACCAGGGGGATCTCCACGTCCACGTCCTCGCCGCTGAAGGCCGGGAAGACCATGCGGCGCGCGCGGGACCGGAGGCAGTCGCCGACCTCGGTGCCCTCGAGATCGCGCCGGTCCAGCTGGGCCTGCTTCACCATGCCCGAGCTCCCCACCGTGGCCACGATGTTCACCTTGCCTCCCTTGAAGCCCGGGTTCTTCCGCAGCTGCTGCTCGATGCAGGCTTGGAAGGCACTCTGGGTCTGACCCACGACCCGGGCGACATCCTCGTTGCTCGGACCGCCCCCGCCGCGCGTCGGCGTGCGGGAAGCGTCGGTCCGCCGAATGCGGGGCCCGACGTCCGGCTTTCGCGGGTCCCCGTAGAGCGCGCGCAGCTCGGCCGTCCGGGGACCCTCCGGCTCCGGCTTCGCCGGCTCGGGTGCGGAGGGTCTCGCCTCGGGAGCCGGGCGCTTCGGCGGCGCGGGAGCCGGCGGCGGGCTCTTTCCAAGAAGCAGGTCACGCAGCTCCTGGACCCGCCGCACCGGGGCGGCGGCCGCCTCGGGCGCGCGGGGGGCATCGGGCGCAGCCTCTGCCCGGGGCTCGACGGTGACCGGCCGGCGCATCGAGACGAAGAGGGCCAGGCCACCCACCGGAAGGGCGAGCGCGCCGGAGAGGGCCAGGGCGAGCTTCCAGGGGCTTCGGCGGCGCAGCCCGGACCCGATGAAGTCCGGCTGGGGAGGCGGCGCCCCGCCGCGCCGCACGGGGCGCGCCAGCTCGAGCTGCTCCTCCGCCGGCGCGGCGGCCGCGGGCGTGGGAGTGCGCGCCCGGGCGCCGGCGCCCCCGGCAACGTCCCTCGGCGTGACGGCTCGCGGCGTCCGCCCTCCGGGAGCGGCCAGACTGTCCGCCGGAGTGATGGGCCCGTGCGGAGGCGTCGCCGGTGCCCCCGCCTCGTCGAGGAGCGGGACGAGCTCCGGGACCTCCAGCGCACGCCTCCAGCCGTCGAAGCCGTCCCGCCAGACGAAGGTCCGCCCGTGGACCTCGCCGCTGCGGATCCGCTCCACCATCGCCTGGGCGTCGATGGGCCCCACCTGCTTCGCCTGGACCATGACGAACCAGTCCGGATCGGTGGGAACCGGGTCCGGTTCGGCGTCCTCCCACGAGGCCGGTCCGGCGGAGACACGCACCTGGGCGCCGCATTCCGGGCACCTCACCACATCCGGGCGCCGTGACCCCTCGTCGACGGAGAGGGCACGGCCGCAGCTGGAGCAGGGGACGATCACCGGAGGCCGGACGCGCATCGTAGCCGAAGGTCGGTTGACTTCGAGACCGCACCGCCCTAAGGACGCCGCCCTTGCTGACAGGTGAGGGCATGGCCGCCAAGGACCTAGGCACCAAACACGTCTGTTTCAAGTGTGGCACCAAGTTCTACGACCTCAAGAAGCCCGAGGCTCGCTGTCCGAAGTGTAGCGCGGACCAGCGCCAGAGCCCGGCCAACCGCCCCGCGCCCGAGCCCCGCAAGAGCCGCCTCGCCGCGGTCCCCAAGGTGATCGAGCCGGTCGTCCCGGCCGAGCCCGAGGAGATGGCCGAGGAGGAGGAGCTGGAGAGCTTCGAGGACGAGGCCGAGGTCGAGGACGACGAGGCCTGACCGCTAGGTTCCGCGGCCGGCGAGCCAGTCGGCCACCGCCTGCCCCGTCCCGAAGGGCCAGGCCCGCAGGCGCTCGGGCGCCACCCGGCGCACCTGGGCGATCTCCTCGCCGGGCACCACCGTGCCGCTGGCCCGGACGTTGTAGGCGACGATGAGCTCGTTGCGCTCGGGAAAGGCATAGACCCCGAGGAGCCGCACCACCTCGCCGGCGAGGCCCAGCTCCTCGCGGAGCTCCCGGAGCGCTCCGTCGGCGGGCGCCTCCCCGCGCTCGAGGAAGCCGGCCACCAGCCCGAACCACGTCTCCGGCCAGCCATGGTTGCGGACGAGCAGCACCGCGCCCTCGTGCTCGACCAGCGCCGCCACCACCGGGAGCGGATTGTCGTAGAAGACGAATCCACACCCGCGGTCCGGACACGCCTGGCGTTGCCGTCCTCCGTCGTCTCGCGGCTCGAGCGGGCGGGCACAGCGGGGGCAGAAATTCATCGGGTTCCCTTCGGGCGGCAACCTTGCCATGCCGAGGAGGGCGTTGGCGCGCCGGGGGGTTGCTGTTAGAAGGCCCCACCGTGCAGGACAAACTGATGGCCCTGGCGGACCTCCAGAGGATCGACCTGGAAGCCGCCAATCTCCGCAAGGCCGCGGAGGTCTATCCCAGGCAGATGGCGGAGCTCGAGCGAGAGCTCGGCACGGCCCGCGCAGCGGTGGAAGCCGAGCGGGCCCGCCTCCTCGACGTCGAGCGGCAGCGTCGGACCCTGGAGCAGAACATCGCCGACGAGAAGGAGAAGGTGAAGAAGTGGGAGGGGCGGCTGGCCGAGCAGCGCTCCACCCGCGAGTACGCGGCCCTGGCGCGCGAGATCGACATCGCCAAGAAGGCCAACGCCACCATGGCCGAGGAGCTGGCCGAGCTCGGCAAGGGCATGGCCTCGCTGCGGGAGGCGGTGAAGCAGAAGGAGCAGGAGCACCTGGGCCGCGTCGAACAGGTCGGAAGCCAGCTGGCCGAGCTCCGGAAGCAGTCGGAGGGGTTCGCGGTCCAGGTCAAGGCGCTCGACGCCCGGCGCGCCCTGGCCGCGGGCAAGGTCCATCCCCCGCTCCTCCAGCGCTATGAGACGGTGCGGCGCCGCCGGATGCCGGCGCTGGTCACGGTGGTCGCCGGCACCTGCCAGGGGTGCAACATGAACGTCCCGCCTCAGCTCTACAACACGCTCAAGACCACCCTCGGCACCGATCTCTGCCCGTCGTGCCACCGGATCATCTGTGCGCCGGAGGCGATCGAGCCCGCGGCGGCCGCCCCCGCGCCGGCGGTCAAGGTCCCCGCGGCCAAGGGATGACCGTCGAGGCGCCGCGCCAGCCGTCGCTCCTGCGGCGCGCGCGCACGCTGCGCGTCTTCTCGGACGGGGCGGCCCGCGGCAATCCGGGCCCGGCCGGGGCGGGAGCGGTCCTCGCCCTGCCCTCGGGCGAGGTGGTGGAGCGGCTGGGGCTCTACCTCGGCCGGCAGACCAACAACCACGCCGAGTACATGGGCGCCATCCTGGGGTTGAAGCGGGCACGCGCCCTCGGCGCCGACGAGGTGGAGCTGGTGACCGACAGCCAGCTTCTCATCCGCCAGCTCGCCGGCCAGTATCGCGTCCGGAGCCCCACGCTCCGCCCCCTCTACGAGGAGGCCCACGCCCTGCTCGAGGCGTTCCAGCGCCACCTCCTCACCCACGTTCCGCGCGAGGAGAATCGCGAGGCGGACGTGATGAGCAACCGGGCCATCGACGAGCGGCTGGTCGGCACCCCGCTGTGACGACCGGCCCCGGGCGTCCGGCCCCGGGGGGCGCTGGCGCTGCCGGCCGATTCCCTGGTAGAGACTCGAGGTGCCGGAGTGGCCCGGGTGAACGCTGGCTCCCGTTCGAGAGGACGGGGGCGGGAGGAAAGTCCGAGCTCCACGGGGCAGGGTGCTGGCCAACGACCAGTCGGCGCGAGCCGCAGGACAGTGCCACAGAGAACAGACCGCCCCGGTTCGCCGGGGTAAGGGTGAAACGGTGCGGTAAGAGCGCACCGCGTCCAGGGTGACCTGGACGGCACGGCAAACCCCACCTGGAGCAAGAGCCAATAGGGAGGCGCCCGGGGACCCCGCGAGGGGCTCCGGGCCGGGGCGGCCCGCCCCGAAGCCTCCGGGTCGCTCGCTGACGAGGCTCCCGGGCAACCGGGGCCCTAGAGGAATGTTCACCGCCCGGGAGGGCCCCCCTCGGGGAAACCCTTGGGGGGGCAGCCCGGGAACAGAACTCGGCTTACAGGGCCACTCCGGCGCTTTCGTCGACGCTCAGGGCTGCGCGGCGATCCGGGCCAGCGGAACGCGATCGTTGTCGGCCCGCACGGCCTCCGCGTTCCGGACCGGAAGGCGAGCATCGGTCCGCGGCAGCCAGAAGCCCACCCAGAGGTCCATCGCTCGCTGGTGGGAGCCCAGCGGGAGCCCGATGGTGAAGGCGTCCTCGATGATCTCGCCCGGGCGCCAGCCGCTCGTCGGCCGGCGGCCGGAGACCGGGAGATGGTCGTAGTTCGCCCGCGCCACTCGCCCCTCCGGGTCCTCGGCATGGACGAAGACCTGCCAGTCGTCGCCGAGCGGCGCGAGGACGCGGAAGTAGAGCTTCACCTGGGTGACGTCGCCCGGCACGAGCAGGCCCGGGGTGAAGGTGACGGCCATCAGCTCGACCTTCCCGTCGAAGTTCGCCCCGTTCTTGAGGGTCACCGGCTTGACGCCGGGACGCGGCGCGGCCGCACCGGACGCTCCCGGCTTGTCGCCTCCGGGAGCCTCGACGATGCACGCCGGGGAGAGCACGGCCAGGAGGAGGAGGAGCGGGAGGCACGACGCGACGGGCAGGGTCATCGGGGCGTTCGATGAGATAGGCGCTCGGCGCTGCATCCGCCAGTGTCTTGTTGTATGCGAGGCGCCCCGATGGCGGACCTTCCTCTCCTCGCCTCCCCCGGTCTGGGCTCGCTCGGAGTCGAGCCGGCCGTGCTCCTCTGGGGCGGCGCCGGTGCGCTCGTCCTGCTCGGGCTGGGAGCCGGTCTCTGGCGACGGTCCCGCCGCCGGCGCCCGCCGCCGGCGCGGCCACCCCCGCGCGTGGCCGGGCGGCCGGCCGCGCCCGCGGCGGAGGAGAGCGTGGAGGAGTCGCGGTGGCGCTCGGAGGCCGCCCGGGCCCGGGAGCGCGCCGACGCGCTCTCCGCCGCGCGCACGCGCCGAGCGGCCGAGGCCGGCCGTGCCCCCGACCCCGCCGCCCGCGAGCGCCTCGAGGCCGAGGCCCGGGCGCTGAAGAGCGCCGAGGAGGACGCCAAGCGCGCCGCCTACCGGGCGGACAAGGCGGCCGACCAGGAGGCGCGGTCGCACAAGGCAGCGGAGGAGGCGGAGGCCCGGCGCCGGGAGGCGGAGGCCGTCGAGCGAGCCGCTGCCGAGTCGGCGGCACGGGTCCGGGAAGAGACCGAGGCGCGTGCGGCGCGGATCGACGCCGAGGCCGGCCGCACGCTCGCCGCCGGACTGGCGCGGACGCGCGCCCAGGGCCTCGGAGCCCGCCTCGGCGCGGTGCTGGGAGGCGAGCGAACGGTGGATGGCCGGGTGCTGGCCGAGCTCGAGGAGGCGCTCTTCACGGCCGACATCGGCGTCCGCACCGCGGCGCGCCTGGTCGCCGCCGCCCGGGAGCTCGCCGGGAGCGGCGACCTGGTCGACTCCGGCCGCCTGAAGGCCCTCATCCGGTCCGAGGTGGCGCGCATCGTCGACC
>Ga0187777_10001749_pt1 | contig 14003 bp, 15 predicted proteins | sample 1015_Q2_SP5_10_M_FD_132416 | JGI IMG/M metagenome (GOLD analysis project Ga0187777, IMG submission 132416) | Tropical peat soil microbial communities from peatlands in Department of Meta, Colombia - 1015_Q2_SP5_10_MG | ecosystem: Environmental > Terrestrial > Soil > Wetlands > Peat | place...
CGACGGCACGTATGAGCCGTTCATGCGCTCGCGCTGCAGCCGCAGCATCATGACGATATCCGCATCGGCAAGTCCTTCGCGCATGTCGCGCGCGACCTCTACGCCGAAGCGTTCGACACCGGGCGGCAAGAGAGTGGAGGGCGCAACGACGCGCACGCGCGCGCCCATGGCATTAAGCAGGATAATATTCGAGCGGGCGACGCGCGAGTGGAGGATATCGCCGCAGATTATCACCAGGAGACCCTCGATCCGGCCCTTGTTGCGGCGGATTGTCAGCGCATCAAGCAGCGCCTGCGTCGGGTGCTCGTGCGAGCCGTCGCCGGCGTTGATCACCGAGCAGTCGACCTTGCGCGCAAGCAATTCAACCGCGCCGGACGCGTGATGACGCACGACAATGATGTCCGGGTGCATGGCATTGAGGGTGATCGCCGTGTCAATCAGCGTCTCACCCTTGCGCATCGATGACGAGGCGGTCGACATGTTCATAACGTCGGCACCGAGGCGCTTGCCGGCCAGTTCGAACGACGCCTGGGTCCGGGTCGAAACTTCGAAGAACAGATTGATCTGGGTGCGCCCGCGTAGCGATGTACGCTTCTTTTCGACCTGACGATTGAGCTCGACAAATTCCTCTGCGAGGTCAAGCAGGCCCGAAATATCCTGATGCGAAAGCCCTTCGATCCCCAACAGGTGCCGTCTGCTGAGGACGAACGAGGGTTTCGGCGCAATGGTCATTAAAGGAAGACCTATAGGCGCAACTCGGCCCTCCGGCAAGGGCGTTACCGGCGGGTCCACAAGGCCCTTGCTCTGATCGTTAATATTTTCGGCGTGCAGGTGTCAGCGCGAGCCCACCGAGCACGCGCAGGTGTTTCCGCACATATTTGTGAACGAACCGTGCCGCCTGTTCCCGTGTTGAGCCCGGATACACCCAAGGGCCAGTACGGTAGGAGGTTATCATGAAGACAATTCTCAAATGCGCCACCGCGGCAGTACTGACGGGCGCGCTCGCGCTGGCAACCGCGACCCCGAGCCAGGCGTGGCGCGCACGCAACGCTGCAGCGATCGGATTCGGTGTTGGCGCGGTAGCGGGCGCGGCAATCGCAGGTTCGGCGGCATATAACAATGGCTACTACGGATACTACGATCCGGGTTACGCCTATGCGCCAGGCTACGTATATGACTCCTATTCATACGACGGGTATGCCGCGCCACGTTATGGTTATCGGTACTACGACAACTGGTCTGCGCAGCACAGCACGAACAATTTTTCGATCGACTCGCAGCGCTAGTTAATATGCAAAGCGTAAGAAGAGGGCCGCCTTCTTGAGGCGGGCCTCTTTACGCGCGCGCGAGGCGGTCGAGTGCGCCTTGCAGAATGAAAGCGGCCGCGTGCTGATCGATGACAGCCGCGCGTTTGGCGCGGCTAACGTCTGCAGCAATCAATTCGCGTTCGACGGCGGCAGTGGATAGCCGCTCATCCCAGAGCGCTATTGGCAGTTCCGTAAGTTTGGCCAGGTTGCGCGCGAATGCGCGGGTCGACTGCGCGCGCGGGCCCTCGCTGCCGTCCATGTTGACCGGCAGGCCGAGTACAAAACCGACTGCCGAGCGTTCGGCCGCCAGATCGAGCACGCGCCGGGCGTTAGTCGAAAATTTCTTGCGCTGAACAGTCTCGACCCCCGTAGCAAGCTTTCGATCTGGATCGCTGGCCGCGACACCGATCGTTTTTGTTCCGAGATCGAGGCCGATCAACGTTCCGCGGGCGGGAAAATACGCAGCGGCTTCGGTCAGCGGCAAAATAATGGACATACGCCTTACGGTACCATGCCCGGCGGCAACTGCTTGGCATGTGCTGCAATTGCTCCAGCCGTTGTAATCCATATCCGGTCATTGGCGCGATGGACGATGTGCTTGAGCGCGCGCGCCAGATGTTTGAAACGGTGCGGCCAGCCGACAACGTAGGCGTGAAGCGCAATTCCCATGACCAGAGGTCGCCTCTCGCACTCGGCGTGCATCACTTCGAAAGCATCGACGATCATGTCGGCGAAATCGTCGCCCTCGCGCTTGCGCGCGATAATTTGCGGGATGTCATTGAGTTCCTGCGGATAGGGCACCGACAGGATGCGGCCCTTGCGGGTCTTCATCCACACCGGCTGGTCATCATGGCACCAGTCAAGCAGATAACCATATCCCGCCTCCTGCAGGAGATCGGGCGTGAGTGGCGACTGGGATATCCAGGGTCCAAGCCACCCGCGTGGCCTTTGGCCGGAATGTTTTTCGATCGCTGCGGTGGTTTCCTCAATGAGCAAGCCCTCTTTGTATTCGGTCAGCTCGCCCTGCCGTTCGGAATTGGTGCGGCCATGCCCGACGATCTCTGCGCCAACAAAAGCCGCGACTGCCTGCGGCGCGTGCTGATACATTTCAGCGTTGACCAGAAGCGATACCGGCAGATTCAGATCGCCGAACAGGTCGGCCAACCGAAAAACCCCGACGCGATTACCGTAGTCACGCCAGGCATAATTGAGCACGTCCGGCTGCGGCCCCCCCGGCGCCAGTTCAGCGCCGAGTCCTTCCCCGAAAGAGAACCACTCCAGATTCAAGGCCACGTAGACCGCGAGCCGTTTGCCGTCCGGCCAATCGTAGACCGGGCGCTTGGAGATTGGTGAATAGGGATAGCGGTTGTGAGTACGAATGGGCATGCGCGATACTACCGCGTGGGTCTTGCGGCCTCCATGGCGCCAAGGCCATCCATTGCGACGACAAACGCGCGTCTGCTATAGCGGCAGCATCCAGAGGCAGTCCATGTCTGTCGACGCCAAAACCGTTCGCCGCATTGCGCATCTCGCCCGTATTGCTGTTGCCGAGGGCGAAGTTGAGCATCTTAGGGGCGAGCTAAATGCCATTCTGGCTTTCGTGGGCCAGCTCTCGGAGCTGAAAGTCGAAGGTGTCGAGCCGATGACATCTGTGACGCCGATGACGATGAAAAAGCGGACCGACGTTGTGACTGATGGGGGGATCGCCGAAGACATCGTCAGAAACGCGCCGGCGAGCGAGGACAACTTTTTCCTGGTCCCAAAAGTGGTGGAATGATGTGTATCGCTTGTGAGCTCGGCTACTGGGCCATGATTGACGCGCTGGAAGCGGAACGCGCGGCCAAAGGCGAGCTCCCGCGCTCCAGCGATGCTGAGTTTGTCTGCGACGTGCTGCCCGAATGGCCAAAGCCCAAGTCGGGCGAAATAGTCACGGACGAGCAAAAGCCGTGAGTGAACTGACCTCGCTCAGCCTGGTCGAGGCGCGCGACGGGCTGAACAAAAAATCCTTCTCCGCTGCCGAACTGACTGCTGCACATCTGGCGGCGATTGAAAAGGCACGCGCGCTTAATGCCTTTGTCCTGGTAACACCGGATCATGCCTCCGGTATGGCGAAAGCTTCCGATGCACGCATCGCGTCGGGCAAGGCCGGGCCGCTCGAGGGAGTTCCGCTTGCCGTGAAGGACATGTTCTGCACGGCTGGCGTACGCTCGACAGCATGCTCGCGCATCCTCGACAATTTCGTGCCGACCTATGAATCGACGGTGACGTCGCAGCTCTGGCGCGACGGAGCTGTGCTCCTCGGCAAGACCAATTGCGATGAATTCGCCATGGGCTCGTCGAACGAGAGCTCGTACTTCGGGCCTGTGCATTCGCCGTGGCGGCGCAAGGGATCCAACACGCCGCTCACGCCCGGCGGTTCTTCTGGCGGTTCAGCTGCCGCTGTCGCTGCACATCTTTGCCTCGGCGCGACCGGGACCGATACCGGCGGTTCGATCCGGCAGCCGGCGGCATTTACCGGGACAGTCGGCATGAAGCCGACCTATGGTCGTTGCTCGCGTTGGGGCATCGTTGCCTTCGCATCTTCGCTCGATCAGGCAGGACCGTTCGCACGTCGCGTGCGCGATGCGGCTATTCTCCTGCGCACGATGGCTGGGCCGGATCCGAAGGACACGACCTGCGCCGATCTCGCCGTGCCGGACTATGAGGCTGCAGTCGGAAGGTCGGTGAAGGGCCTGCGCATCGGTGTCCCAAAAGAGTATCGGCTTGACGGAATGCCTGCCGAAATCGAAAAAATCTGGGAGCAGGGAAGGAGCTGGCTGAAAGCCGCCGGAGCCGAGCTGGTCGAAGTATCGTTGCCGCACACCAAATACGCGCTGCCTGCCTATTATATCGTGGCGCCGGCGGAAGCCTCATCCAATCTCGCGCGCTATGACGGCGTACGTTATGGATTGCGCGTGCCGGGCCGCGACATCATCGACATGTACGAGAAAACGCGTAGCGAGGGTTTCGGTGCTGAGGTGCGGCGACGCGTCATGATCGGCACCTATGTGCTCTCCGCCGGCTACTATGACGCTTATTACCTGCGCGCGCAGAGGGTGCGCACGCTGATCAAAAAGGACTTCGAGGACTGCTTCAAAGCCGGCGTGCATGCCATGCTGACGCCGGCGACGCCTTCCGCGGCGTTTGGGCTGGGAGAGAAGGGTGGAGCCGATCCCGTTGAGATGTATTTGAATGACGTGTTCACGGTCACTGTGAACATGGCGGGGCTGCCGGGCATCTCCGTGCCCGCAGGCCTCGACGGGCAAGGCCTGCCCTTGGGTTTGCAGCTGATCGGCCGGCCGTTCGACGAGGAGACTCTGTTCTCGCTCGCGGCCGTGATCGAGCAGGCGGCGGGCCGGTTCAGCCCGCAGCCGTGGTGGTGATGATTACTTGTCCGAATCCGATGCGACCGGCGGCAGGTCTTGGTCACCTTCGATGGTCTTCTTGCCGCCGAGTTCACCGCCGGTGAGGATAAAGATGGCTGCGATCGCGGCGACAACCCCGCCGATGATAAGCCCGAATGTACCGTTGTTGTGTCTGTTCATGACGTTCTTCCAACGTCTGCCGCGTGAGCGTGGTTCCAATCGTGCGATGTGCGCCGCGAATTCGCAAAAATCGTTGCATAAATCGGGCCATTTCGTGAAAAACGATGCGCCTTGGCCAACGCAGCCGTGCGTGAAGGCGTGAGTGCTCAAGCCGTGAGCAATCTTGCGGCGCATGGGTGCGAGCCGCTACGAAGTACGGGACCGCGATTGACGATGACCGCAGTAAAGAAAACAGGATTTTATGCCCGCTCAGGCCAACGGTAGAAAGCTGCTGAAAGGCACGACCGGCGACTGGGAAGTCGTGATCGGCATGGAAATCCATGCGCAGGTAACATCCCGGTCAAAACTTTTCTCCGGAGCCTCCACCGAGTTCGGCGGCGCGCCCAATAGCCATGTTTCACTGGTCGATGCTGCCATGCCGGGCATGCTGCCGGTGATCAACGAAGAATGTGTGCAGCAGGCAATTCGCACCGGGCTCGGGCTGAAAGCCAGGATCAATCCCAAATCAGTCTTCGATCGGAAGAATTATTTCTATCCGGATCTGCCGCAGGGTTATCAGATCAGCCAATACAAGTCGCCGATTGTGGGCGAGGGCGCGGTGACTGTCGATCTTGACGGCGGAGAGGCCGTCACCATCGGCATTGAGCGGCTGCATCTGGAACAGGACGCGGGCAAGAGTGTGCATGACCGATCGCCGACCAACTCATATGTCGACCTCAATCGCTCGGGCGTGGCGCTCATGGAAATTGTATCGAAACCCGATTTGCATTCGGCCGATGAGGCCAAGGCTTTTATCGGCAAGCTGCGCTCGATCCTGCGCTATCTCGGGACCTGCGACGGTGACATGGAGAAAGGCAATCTGCGCGCCGACGTCAATGTTTCGGTGCGCCGGCCAGGAGAGGCGTTCGGCACGCGCTGTGAAATAAAAAACATGAATTCGATAACGTTTATCGGCGAAGCCATAGACCGGGAGGCGCGGCGTCAGATTGAGATCCTTGAGGAAGGTGGCTCCATCGAACAGGAGACGCGGCTTTACGATTCCAACCGAAAAGAAACACGGCCCATGCGCACCAAGGAAGAAGCGCACGACTATCGCTATTTTCCCGACCCCGATTTGCTGCCGCTTGAATTTGACCAGGCTTACATCGACGCGCTTGCCGCGCAGCTTCCGGAACTCCCCGACGAGAAAAAGTCACGCTTCATGCGCGAATTTTCACTCTCCGCTTATGATGCCGGTGTGCTCGTCGCCGAGCGAGCGACCGCAGATTACTTCGAGACGGTGGCGACAGGTCGAGATGCCAAAGCGGCGGCCAACTGGGTAATCAATGAGCTGTTCGGCCGGCTGAACAAGGAGTGCAAGGACATCGCGTCTTCGCCGGTGTCGGCCGCCCAACTTGGTGCTGTGCTTGACCTAATCGCTGATGGCACGATCTCGGGAAAGATCGCGAAGGATCTTTTCGAGATAGTCTGGACTGAAGGCGGTGACCCACGTGTCATCGTCGAAGCGCGTGGAATGAAACAGGTCACCGACATTGGCGCCATCGAGAAGATCGTTGACGAAATCATCGCAAGGAATCCCGACAAGGTTGCCGATGCGAAGACCAATCCGAAAGTGATCGGCTGGTTTGTGGGGCAGGTGATGAAGTCATCGGGCGGCAAAGCGAGCCCGCAAGCCGTCAACGATCTGCTCAAGCGTAAGCTCGGGCTTTGACACTCGCGAAAACGGCATTGGCGACGCGTAGAATTTTCAAATTGGCGCAAAGATTACGCACGTGCAAAAATTTTTAGTATGAGATGCGATGGTATGCTGCGATTGGGGGAGAATTTCGGTCGCGTGACGAGGGCGAATCACCGCGAATCACCCCGCACTGATTCGCTCATTTTTGGTCGATTTTGCCTGTCGGGCGTCTCGTTCGCAGCCATCTGTGCAAAAATTTTTCTTCATGCTGATGTGCTTGTTGCAATCGACGTTATCGCAAAACGCAAAGCATGCAGTTTGAAAATTTGGTTTTACCGCGCTTGCGCATCGAAATTCTGTCGCTGCAAAAAGCCTTATTTCATAGTGCGTTTTCAATTTTTCCCGGTGATCACACAACATGACATGACAACGCGCGCACATATATCAACATCGCGCGCGTTCGCCGGAAGATCGCGTCGGCGAGTGTCGCAAGTCGCTCGCGTACACGCTTCGTTAAGTGGTAACGCTGCTTTTTTCAGCGTGCTGTAGTAAACCGAATGCAGCGCGTGTCGATTCGCGATGCGTGCTGATGCGACACCCGCCATGATTCCATGGCTAGGAGGGCAGCAATGGCTAGACGTAGGAAGAAGGCAGCGGCGAAAGTGGCGAAGAAGACGAGGCGCCGGAAACGGAAGCTGTAGTCTGATGCCGCTTCCTGATCTTCGGCCTTACGTGTCGGAGATTGAGTCATACGGGCCGGTGTGCGTCATGTAGTAATCTGCGGAAAGGGTTGCCCCATGGCGCCCCGGTTCCGGATGACACGAGGGCGTCGGCGAGACTTCAGGTTTCGCCGACGCCCTCAGCTTTTCAGTTCAGTACCTCATCCTGAGGGCCCGCGCGCAGCCCCGCGTCTCGAAGGATGGCGACACGGCCTCATGGTTCGAGACGCGCCGCAGGTTTACGGTCCGCGCTCCGCGCGGATTCAGTGGCGGCGCCCCCCACCATGAGGCTGTTGAGCCCATATGCGTGAATAAAGACCCTAGACGATTGGTTGCAAGGCCCACTATTTGGCAGCGGCTTTGAAGCGCTTGTTGCAAGCGCTCCAATATTTTGGCCAGGTCGTTCCCTTGTCAATTTTGTTCGCGGCTTTCTGCTCTTTCCATTCGGCGGCGCATTTCTTTTGCCGCTCGTGCGCCGCGACCTGTCCGGGACTCTGTTCCTTTTTCGGTTTGGCACTTTTGTCGGGCGTGCTCGCCTGCTGCTGTGCGGCAGCGGTCGACGTGAATTGCGGCATTGGCGCCGTGATCAATCCAACGGCGAGCGCGGCAGCCAACATGATTTTGTGCATGACTTCAGTCCTTTTATTTCCAAAGGGGCGGTCCCCTGTCGGCCGGCAATCGGCCGCAGTCCGCAACCTGAAAAGAACGATAGCCCGCATAGGTTGTACGCTCCATCCTGCGATCGAGGGAGGCTGTTGCGCAAACAGCGGAAGCGCCGAGGTATCCCGGACGTGTTTATGGCGGTTGCGGATTGCGCTTCCGGCGCCTAGGTCTGGGCGATTGGTCGCAAGCAACGCCGGGGAATGGAGCACGTCATGGCGCGCGGGAAAAAGAAGAGGAAGCTTTCGAAGGCGGCAAGAAGCAAAGGAACGAAATCGACCAGATCGGCAAAGCCGATCGAGCTTTACTATTGGCCGACGCCAAACGGCTTCAAGATTTCGATCATGCTGGAGGAGTGTGGCCTGCCTTACGCCATGAAGCCAGTGAACATTTCCAAGGGCGAACAGTTCAATCCGGATTTCCTGAAAATCTCCCCCAACAATCGCATGCCGGCAATCATCGACCCGCAAGGGCCGGGCGGGCGGCCGATTTCGATTTTCGAGTCAGGAGCGATCCTTCAGTATCTCGGGCGCAAGACCGGAAAATTTTACCCGGCCGATGAGCGCGCACGCGTCGAGGTCGAGCAGTGGCTGTTCTGGCAGATGGGCGGTGTCGGGCCCATGGCAGGCCAGGTGCACCATTTCAAAAATTACGCGGTCGAAACACTGACCTACGCAATCAACCGGTACGTCAATGAGGTAAACCGGCTCTATGGCGTGATGAACATCCGCCTCAAGGATCGCCCGTTCATCGCGGGCAAATATTCGATCGCCGATATGGCGCTGGTCGGCTGGGTCAATGGCTGGGAGCGGCAGGGGCAGGACATCAACGAATTCCCGAATCTCAAGCGTTGGCTCGACACGGTAAAGGCAAGGCCGGCAGTACAACGCGGCATGTCGCTCGGCCTTGAACTGCGCAAGGGCATCGACATGAAGGATCCGAAAGTCCAGGCCGTGTTGTTCAATCAACGGGCGAGGGCGGGTTAGTTCGCGTACGGCAAACTCAAGCCTCATCCTGAAGAGCCGCGCGTCAGCGCGGCGTCTCGAAGGATGATGCCTTATAGTTCGAGACGCGCCGCTGCGCGGCGCTCCTCGCCATGAGGCTGACGCGGGTGAGGGTGGCGGCGGTAGATCGTTTGGTGGTTAGTTGCGGCTGAACGAGTTCGGTTAGCGATCTCTCAACGCTCGCCGAAAGTACGCCATTTGCGGCGAAAACGCAGCGCGCTGGTACAGCGCGATCGAGTGCAGTTCATTTTCCATTCATCGCATCACTTAAACTGTCATTCAAATTTTCTCCCGAAGATCGCGCCCGCCTGGAGGAAAAACTCCAAGGCACAGGGACGTGTCGGCTGGTCGCAAGGGGCGCACCGGTCCAGATAAAAAAGGGGAGCCGAATGACTGGTGTGGAAATGGCGTCCGGGGGCACCGAACCGTCAAATGCCGAAGACTACTTCGGTCTTGGCATGGTCTATTCCGCTGGGGCAGGCGTAGCAGTCGATCTCGTGCAAGCGCACAAGTGGTTCAACATCGCGGCCATGCGCGGCCACAAGGATGCCGCGCAACTACGCCGCGAGATTGCTGAGCTGATGAGCGACTCCGAGATCGGCTGTGCCCAGCGCGCGGCACGCGACTGGCTCAAAGCTCATCCTGAACCCCAGCCTCCGAAAGCTGCAAACCGCGCCGCGGCTTGATCCGCGTCATTATCCGGCGGTAACGAAACGCGACAGCGCATCGCGCGCTGCCGCAATTGCGCTTGGCCAATCGCCAAGCGCCGGCTGACGGAACAGCCGCGCCTGCGGGTACCACGGGCTGCGTTCATCGCTGAGTGTCCATCGCCAGTCGGGCGAGGACGGCAGCAGCACCCATAAATTGCGCCCCATCGCTCCCGCGAGATGAGCGACCGATGTGTCGACCGTGATGGTGAGGTCGACAAGCGAGCCGATTGCCGCGGTATCGGCCATGCCGGCCAGGCCAGCGCCGAGATGGGTAATGCCATACTGAGCGAGCAGGGCAGCATCGCCTTCACGCAGGTCGCGCTGGATGCTGACGAAGGAAACCCCTTCGAGCGCGAATAGAGGCTTTAGCAGCTTGAGATCGATCGAGCGGTTGCGATCATTCGCATGACGGCTGTGGCCGGCCCATGCCAGAGCCACGCGCTTTCCCGGCAGCTGTTCGATCTCTTTTCGCCATTTCGTCAGATGCACATCATCCGCGCGCAAATACGGAATACCCGAGGGAATCGTCTCCGGCGTGGTCTTGAATGCCAATGGCAAACTGCCGAGCGGGCAATAGGCGTCGTAAGCCGGTAACGCCTCGCCGCGCGCGTGACAGGATGCAATGCCATCGACTTGGGCGAGCAGCATCTTTAATTCCGGATGAACCTCGAGGATCACAGTCGCGCCGCTGTGCGCGAGCAGAGGCGCATAGCGGACAAACTGAATCGTGTCGCCGAGACCTTGCTCGGCCGGCAGCAGGATCGTGCGTTGCCCGACTGGAAATTCGCCGAGCCAAAGCCGGCCGCGATAGTCGCGGCGTGCGTCGGTCATGCCGCTGCGTTTCCAACGCCACTCGTATTCCTGGAAGCCACGGCGCAGATCGCCGAGTGTCAGCAGGGACAGCGCCGCATTGAAGTGCCCGTCTGCGTAGTTCTTGTCGACCGCAATCGCCTTATCGAAGCTCGCAACCGCGTCCTCGTGACGATTGAGGATTTGCAAGGCACGCCCGCGATTGTTCAAAGCCCTGACTTTCTGCGGCGCGCCCTCGAGCGCACGATCGAAGGCGGCGAGCGCTTCAGCGGGACGGTTGAGATCGCACAGCGCGTTGCCGCGATTATACAAAGCCTCGATATGGTTCGGCGCTTGCGCCAGGACTGCATCGAAGTCGGCGAGGGCATCTGCCGGACGGTCGAGGGCGGCGAGCACGGCGCCGCGGTTAAGAAGCGCATCTGTACGACGGGGATCACGCGCGACGACAGCCTCGAAGCAGGTGAGCGCTTCCTTGGGCCGGCCGAGTGTGCTCAGCGCGGTACCTCGATTGAGCTGGGCATCCAGATCGTCAGGCCGCAAAGCAAGGGCCTTGTCCAGACAATCGAGGGCATCGCCGTCGCGCTTGAGCGCATGGAGTACGTTGGCGAGATTGACGAGCACATCGGGTGCGTCGGGTTTGAGTTTGAGAGCGGCCGACATCAGGCGGTAGGCTTCGCCCATCTGGCCGGTCTGCGCCTTGATGAGGCCGAGCAGATGCAGTGCAACGAAATTGTCCGGAGCGGCCTTGAGTGCGCGCGTGTACAGCCTTTCAGCCTCGCGCAGGCGGCCCTGCTGATGCAGGCCCACCGCCTCTTGCATGACTTGCGCTATATTGAATGGCTTTGATTGCACGGCGGCGCAAATGCGCACGCCCGCCACAGCCAGTCAATGCCAGCTAATACGCCTGTTTCTTGCGCGAGCGCGTGCCCGGCCGCGGATTGTAGAACTGGTTTGGCTCGCACGAACCGCCGATGCCGCTCACCGTCGCCCGGCACTGTGCGAGGGTGAGAAATCCGCAATTCGTGCCGCCACCGCCACGGCCGCCGTAAACGGCGCACCATGGATAGGGATCGTATTTTTCCAAAGCCAGCGCGGGCGCCAACGCAGTTCCTGCAATTGATGCCAGTACGGCGATGACAACACGCATTGCAGATCTCCATGGATGGAGCGGCAACACCGCACGTCACATACTAGTTCATCCGGCGCTCGCCGGCGTAAAGCGCTGTTTCAAAACCGCGTGACACGCAGCTAGCGCTGCTTACGGGTGCGCGCCTGCTGCGGACGCGGATTGTAGAACTGGTTGGGCTCGCACGAGCCGCCGATGCCGCTCACAGTCGCCCTGCATTGCTCAATCGTGAGGAAGCCGCAATTCGATGCACCGCCCGCATCGCCGCTGTAAACGGCGCACCACGGATAGGGATCGTAGGGCAGATCGTAGGCGAGGGCGGCGGTGGGTGCGAGGACAAGTGCTCCAACGATCAGAATAGCCTTTCGCATGGCAAATTCTCCGTGTTCGTTTGCCCAGATAACCCCCACCACGATGGTTTAGTTCGCGCAGGCATATCAACCCTTCTGCACCCAGAACTGATACATGCCCGAGAACGTGTCGGTGTGCTTTGTTTCAACCTCGTGCCAGCAGTCGAGATCGGACATAGACCAGCCTTGTTCGGCGAACATGTCCCGGTAGTGAGCCACCTTCACGGCATCGAATTCGAAGCCGAGAAACCGCAGATTATTTTGCGCGATAAAAGCCTTGATCTGGGGAATTGTGAGACGGCTCTCCTGCACGTGAAACAGCAGGTCACGGCACTCACTGGTGCTGAAAAAATCGGTAAAACGCGTGATGCTGGCGATCGGCGTTGCGAGCAGCTCCTGGCGGCAGCGGCGGATACCGGCTGGGGATGAATCGAACCGGTGCTCCGCGATGAAAGTGCGGGCCGCCACCACGTCGTTTCGTCCGGTCTCGCTGTAAAGACCGAGATGCATGAATCCGCCGGGCCGCAGCAGACCGAGCAAAATACGCCAGCCTTCCAACGGATCGGTCATGTGGTGGAGCACGCCGCTGGCGTCGATCATGTCGAAGCGCCGGTCGATTGATGCGAGCTTGAGGATGTCGGCTTGCGCATAGTCGATGCGCGCTGCAAGGGCAGGAGGCGTCTTGCGCTTCGCATAACGGAGACTGCTGAGACTCAAATCCAGCGCGAGCACCCGCGCGCCAAGGTATTTCTGCGCCGATGCAACGGCGATTTGCCCGGTGCCGCAGCCTGCCACAAGGACGTCGAGTGCTTCCGTCTTGCCGAGCGATGCGAAGCCCCTGCCGGGAAACAGGTCGCGCAAATATTGGTCAAGCGGAATCGCCTGGACCTGACCCGCGACATGAATCCAGCGAGGATAGGGATTCTCCTCGTATTGTTGCTGCACCCGCCGGGAGACTTCATCATCAATCGAGGTGAGGCGCGGAATGGTATCGCGCAGCTCGCGTTCCCTTGTTGGCTCGCGGATCTGTTGGGTTATCAGGCCATCGATCGGCGGGGCCCATGGGTGCGCGAGCAGCTTCTGCGCGGCCAGGAGTGCATGGAGCGGCGAATACATCGCCAGCACGGCGAGCTGCATTGGCGCGATTGATGCGCCCGAGCCAAGCGCGCCGGCGACCGCGCTCTTGAGCCGGCTCACTTGCGCGTCTTCTTCGGCCGTGGTCGCGAAAACATATTCGTTGATGAAACATTGCTTCGCGAGCGCGCAACCAAAGGCAACAAGAACATCCGGTATCGGCTTGCCGTTTGCTACATCGGTCAGAAGCGACAGACGCAGCGCAGTGAGAGCGTGTTCAAATGCAACATCGCGCACGGGTATCGATTGCAGCAGATGGAGCAGCAACGGATTAGCCGCGATCGCTACAAGCCCCGCGTTTCTAAACAAATCGTTTTTGGCCAACCGCCTTGGCCACGCCGCCGCTTGCCGGCGGAGGGCATCGCCCAAGGGCGGGCACAAAGCAACAAGTGTCGCGCAAATGCCGGCATATTGTTGCTCCAGTAGTTGCGGCATCAGCACGAGCGCGCGCGCAAAATACGCCGAAGCTTCCTGCGGCTTGCCGAGTGCTTGCATCACGCGGCCAAGATTGTTGCAGGCTTGCGCGTGATCGGGCTTGAGCTGCAGAAGGCTCTCGTAGGCGCGCGCCGCGTTATCGAATTTGCGCGCCTGTTCGCACGCGACGGCTTCGGAAAAGAGTTGGCTGACTTGATCGCCCGCAGACTCGGTGCGCCGCGCATCGGCCGGTTGGCCGTGCCTCCGCGCGGCACGCCGTTCTTTTCGGTTCATCGGCCGGAGTCCATGCACGTCACTGTGGTGGTATTCAAACTTGAATCAAATAGCCGCGCTTCATTCAGATCTGCCGTTTGACCACCGATGGTGGATTCTATACGGCTTGTCTGCTTGCGGAGACGTGGCCGAGTGGCTGAAGGCGGCGGTTTGCTAAACCGTTATACGCTCCAAAGGCGTATCGAGGGTTCGAATCCCTCCGTCTCCGCCAAA
>Ga0187777_10001752_pt1 | contig 13990 bp, 13 predicted proteins | sample 1015_Q2_SP5_10_M_FD_132416 | JGI IMG/M metagenome (GOLD analysis project Ga0187777, IMG submission 132416) | Tropical peat soil microbial communities from peatlands in Department of Meta, Colombia - 1015_Q2_SP5_10_MG | ecosystem: Environmental > Terrestrial > Soil > Wetlands > Peat | place...
GGTAAAGAATTCGCGATTGGCCCTGCCATGCTCAGCGGGGCCGATTCCAGAGGCCTTCCATCCGCCGAAAGGTAGCCCGACAGCCACATCGGCGGTTGATTTATTGATCTTAAGCACGCCTGCCCTCGCGCGACGCAGAAAATCCTGAATCGATATTTTGGAGGTGGAAAAGAGTGCTGCCACCAAACCCTGCTTGACTCCATTGCAAAGAGAGATTGCGTCATCCCAGTCCTTGGCCCGCTGCACCACCAGGACCGGACCGAACGTTTCTTCCTGCACCAGTTCGTCAGTGGGATCATCGCAACAGATAATCGCTGGGCTCAGCCACGCTCCGCCTCGCAGCGTTTGCGAGTCTGGCAAAGGCCGGATGACCCGATGCCGGGATTTTTCCGCTCGATCGATTGTGTGGGCGACGCGATTGCGCGACGCGCACGAGATCAATGGGCCAATTTGAGTTTGCTCGTTCCCGGGATCGCCCCAAACGAGGCGACCAGATGCCGCGATCAGCTCCTGGAGAAAGTGGGCAGATACGCTGGCTTCCACAATCACGCGGCGATTTGCCGTGCAGCGCTGACCGGCAAAAGCAAACGCCCCTTCCGCAATGCTTGCCGCCGCTCCGGACAAATCGGCGTCTCGCCAGACGATGCTGGCATTGTTGCCGCCCAATTCCGCTTGCAATGAGATGTGGCGTACACCGCAAACTTCTTGCGCGGATCGCCCTGCTTTCAAGGAGCCGGAGATTGTGACCGCGTCGCATTCGGCCATCAGCTGACTGGCCGTTTGATCTCCGCCGGCCAAAACCTGCAAAAGTTCTGGCCGTTTTGTAGCCTCGGCGAATAGCTCAGCCGTCTTCTGCGCGATTCTCAGACCGGCAATCGCCGGTTTCCAGACGACAACGTTTCCGTAGATCAAGGCCGGAACGATCTTGCCGACCGGGATCGCGAGCGGGTTGTTGAACGGCGCGATCAACGCAATCAGGCCGAGCGGTTCGCGTCGATAACCGGTTTGCGCGGGGAGCCGATCCTGCTCCTCGTCGGTCTGCCAGTCAGCTGCGTCGACGAGATCTAAGGCCCGCGCCACCTCCTGACGGGCGTAGCGAATTGGCTTGCCGATCTGCTCGACCAAAAGTTCGACCATTTCGTCTCGGTGTTCTTGCAGGTGGCGCCCAAAAGCGTGCAACAATTTGAGCCGTTCATCGATTTGAACTGCGCGCCACGGAGTGAGAGCCTCTCTTCCTGCTACGACGGCGTTGGCAATCATCGCCTTGCTGGCGGGCGGGCATCGCCAGCTTTTCTCGGCCCGGTGAGGCGAACAATGGGCAATCATTTCGGGCCGATCGCCGGCTAACAGTAACTGGACGGCGCCACTCTCCTTTGAAAGAGCGTTGGCAATCTCATTCGTCTCACAGAAGGTCACGCTCCGTTCCTGCAGATAGCGCTTGGTGATTGCGCCATGGAGCGGATCATCGCTGGCGGTGGCATCTTCGGCTACAACGACGCGATAATTTTTTGCATAGGCATCGATCGAGGTGGCGCGGACACAGGCATGCAAATGCATCCCGGCGATGATTATTGTGTCCACTTTGAGCTTCTCCAGAACGGCCTCGAGCTGTCCGGTTGAAAAAGCGCTAAAGAATGTTTTGTGAATGACTGTTTCCGCTTTGCGGGGCCGGAGCGGTTCGGGGCAGGCGTGGCCAGCGGAACCCTCCAAACACCTTCGCTGGCTGTCTTTCTTGCGATGAGGCATGCGATTATCTTCAAACTTGTCCACGGTTGTCCAAACGTGAATGACGGGAATCGTCGCTTGACGGCACGCCGCCAACAGGGTCGCGGCGGCGGCAATGACGCTGGCCGAATGCGGCTCCAGATTGTTCGCGCGCAGGAAATCGTGCTGGAGATCAACCAACAGCAGAACAGGCTTCATTGTGAACTGCCGCATTCAGGATTTCTCGCGTAACCAGCGCTCCGAATTGTCGTGTGCCTGCAATTGTACAACCGGGTTCGATCAGATCGGTGGTTCTCCAGCCGTTCCCCCAGACCGAGTGGATTGCCTCCTCGATCAACTCCGCTTCCGCCCGAAGGCCGAACGTCTCCCGCAACATCATCGCCACGGAGAGAATCTGACCGGCTGGATTGGCGGTGTCGGTGTTCGCAAGATCGTGCGCGGCGCCGTGATTCGTTTGGTAGACGGCGGCGCCGTTTGCCGAATAGCTTGCTCCGAAAGTCAGAGCCCGGGATGCTGCCAGGATGCCGCCAAGATCGGACAGTATGTCGCCAAAACAGTTCGGCGCCACGATCACATCAAAGGAGTCCGGGTCCTGCAATAATCTGTAACCAGCATAATCAATTTCGATCATGGAGACCTCCACCCCAAACTTCGGGCAAACTTCAAACGCACAAGCCTTCCACAGCTGGTGAACGGCGGGTGTTCCTGATTCCTTGCCAATTACCGCGAGCGCTTTCTTTCTCTGACGCGCAGCCGTCGCTCCAACTTTAATAATCGCCCTAACCAATTCTTCGTTGTGAACAAATGTATGGGAGACCTCTCTTCCATTCCGACCGGTAGCTTCGGCGGAATCTCCTTGATAGAGTCCCTGGAGATTGTCCCGCACCAGCAGAATGTCGATCGGCCGTGCCGGAAGTTTAAGCCGGCAGACATTTCGCAACTCCGGGTACGATCGCAGCGGATTGACCTTGTAATAAAGCTTGAACCGTCGCCGCATATCGTAAACGAATCGGCCTCCCGCTGCACCGGCGAGAATGACGCCACCATTGGCAAAAATTCTCTGGCAAAACCCGGCGACTTCCTCGGAAAGCGACTGACCGCTCCGTTCGGAGGCCAGACAGCCGATTTCGCCGCCCATTTCTACTTGAAAACCGAGACCACAACTTTTTGAAACGGTATCCAGTACGTCACAGGCGATATCGACCAATTCTGGGCCGCTGCCTTCACCTGGCAAAACTCCGACAAGACGAGGTCGCGAATCGCACCTGGAAGCGGGCGGGGGTGGATTCATTGGAACGCTGAGGCTACAGGAACGACGAATATTACGCAAGGCATGGCAATGCTTCCTCAAACCTCCGCGTGATGGTCGCGAAGCACCATTCTTCGCAGACGGGAATCGCCACTTTTAACGTGATAGCGAAGTGGTTTCATCATTAACTCGCTGAAGTCAGACCGGCACACCGGAGAAAATCCATACATCATCTGGTAGCGCGGAATGACCGCGCCGCGACTGCCGCAATGGAAACAGCGAGACGGATCGATGAAAAGCACAGTGCCCTTGGGATAGGAAAGTTCACGCACACTTTGCGGCTCTACCGCCGCGTAAAATGGCTCATCCAGCAGCCGATACGGTCTCCCCTTTTCCCAATACTTCAGTTTCGGAACCGCTGCCGCGGACTCGGAAGCGGAAACCCAGCAAAACGGTCCGCTTTTGGCCGTGACGTCCCTCAAGAGCAAAATGACATACACCATCGGATCAGAGTAGTAATCGAGATGAAACAACTGGCTGTCGCGATAAGCGGACTGCTTGGTATCAAAAGAGGCACTCGATTCCGCCAGGCGGATTCCCGGCGGCAGCGTGCCGGACAACATTGGGATCGACTGCATATATCGGCACACGGTTGTTAACACGCTTGATGACAGCACAAAGTTCAGAATCGAAGGGTAGGTCTCCGTATCCTCCGGTCGGGCGATGTTCTGGAAGAATGCGCGATATGAGTCCGGCTTCTTCGTCGCCTTAAGCCCGCGCTGCGCGATAATCTCCTCCGATTCGGAGATCAAATCGGTGATTCCGGGCAGGGTGTGCGACGTATCGAGGGCCCAACCGTCCCTAATTACATTTGCCTGGCCAACTGCTTGCCCGTTCTCAGCGATTAACTCATCGAAATGTTCTCGATATGCCTTTTCGCGATATTCGTCCCGTGCTCCACGACGGAATCGGTTGTAGGCGATTGCGGCGCTCCGGGTCCGGCGAATGCCAAGACGCTGCATATGCGAAGCCATCAGCCATGACGCAATTCTGGACGAAACAGGTGTCATTCGGGGGTCGGATTCTAAAATTTTCGGCTGACTCGTCAATCCATTCCCGGCGGTGCGTTCAGGCCATCTAGACCGTTCGTCGTGACCGTGAGTTTAAACTCCAGCCAGATACGACCTCTCGGGCAAGATGTTTTGCCAGGTCGTCGAGGAAGAATCTCCATTCTGGGATGCCTCATAAATTGGCACGCCTGTGGGTTGTTGAAACAAATGCGGTAGGTGGTAATTAACTCGAACCTGTTTTCGAGTGGCGGCAGCGGATTCGCGGCCAGCTCTTGCCTGTCAATCGTCAAGAGCAGTTTTCCTGGTACTCGAAGCTTTGTGGAGGGATAAAAGGCAACAATGGCCTGCCTTCAGCCTCGAATCGTTTTCAAACCAAGCCGGATGATTCGATCGATTAATTGTGCATAGGGCAGGCCGGCGTTCTCGGCTGATTGAGCGAAGTCTTCATCCGCTGCGAGGTGGGGATTTGGGTTCGCTTCAATAAAATAAAGTTTATTGTCCGCGGTCAGTCGCAGGTCGATTCGAGCGTAGCCTTCAATCGTGAGGAGACGATAAATCCTTTTGCAGGTCTCCCCGATCTGCGTAACCAGCGCCGGGTCGAGACTTTCGGCGAATTGGTTCGTCAGGCCCCAGCGTTTGCGATATTCCTCGTCCCACTTTGCCTTGAAGGTCGCAATTTTCGGCTCATTCGGTGGCACCTCTTTGAAGATCAATTCTCGAATTGGAAAAACCGTGAGTCGCGCGTTGCCAATGATGCTCCCGTAAAGTTCGCGACCTTCGATGTATTCCTCCGCAATCACGTCGCTACTGTATTTTTCATGAATAAACGCGACGCGTTCGCGAAATTGCTCGTCGTCTTCAACGAACGATGCTCGTGAAATTCCGTAAGACGCTTCTTCCTTTACCGGCTTCACGACCATTGGGAATTTCGATTGTTCGAGACGCGCGGGCCGTTGGCCGCGTGGAATCACGACAAAGTGCGGCACGTGAATGTGATGATAGCCGAGAATTTTTTTTGAGATCCCCTTGTGTTTACAAAGGGTAAGGCCAGTCGCGCCGCAACCAGTAAACGGGATTCCCTGCATCTCGAGCAGCGAAACAATGTTCTGATCGAATCCCGGATTCTTTTTAAATTGCTCGACCAGATTGAAGACGATATCCGGCGCGAACGATTCCATTTTCTGTCGCAGAAGATCGAGATCGTCGAAAATCGCCAGATGCTCGGCAATGTGCCCGAGCGAGTTAAGGGCTTCCATCACGTTCGCCTCGGTTTTCCAATCTTCGGTCTTCATTTCTGCGGAAAAATCCTGGTCGATTGTGGTTGGACCGCTGCCGTCGAAGAGAACGAGCACTTTCAGTTTCTTCTTCACGCCTGCTATTTCGTTCGTTTGAACTTGCCGGTGAAAAGATAATTCATCACCAGAGTCGTAATGTAGGATGCGACGCGAAAATCCTGCTGCGGATCGTCGTTTTGCACGCGCAGCCCGAGCTCGTCGCTGCGGTCGATCAGCCGTGCGAGAAGTTTGTTCACCCGGAATTTTTTCTCATTTGTCCATTGGCAGACGGAATTCATCAATCGCCGTCGCCGTTGACGGAGATAACTGCTCGCTCTGATTCCGGTTGGCGCGGAAAACAATTGGCGAAGATCAGCATCATAGAAACCAGGATAGGTATCTTCATAAAGTTTCCGCTTTCGCGCGTAATAAGTCTTGAGCTTGACGTTCAGACAATCGTAATCGGCAACGCGATATTTCGGCACGTGGACCGGTTGTTTTCCGGCCAGCGAATGCATTAGCTCATCGACGTATTCGAGTTTCTTCAGAGCGCGCCAGCCGGCGTAATCCTTGCGCCAGTCGAGGTTCGGCGTGAGCCAGATCGCAAACGTCTCTGCGAAATCTTCGTCCGGGTGAGCTTGCGCGTACCAATCCTCGAGATGCATGACGTAACTTCGGCTAAATGGGCGTGGCCGATAAGTGGTCGGCGTTCCTTCACTTGTCGTGTGCCCGAAAAGCTTCTGCCACTTTTTCTTGCGCTGAAGCTGATACGCATAGCTGTAGGCGTGCGCCGCCTCATGCCGCATCAATTTCATGAACCACTCTGATGTTTCACCCTCGACTTCGAGCATCATTGTGCGCTCCAGCGCGCGCAACCGATCATGCACCAGAAAAAAAGGAACAAATATCACGGGGACTCCGATCGGCACGAACCATTCGTCCCCAATATGACAAGGCGGATGAAACGTCAGCCCTTTGGTCGAAAGCTCGTCGTAAAGCTGCCTGATCAACGGCTCGATCGATGTGCCCTCAAGCCGCAAACCGAGTCTGGAGATGCGGCGCTCGAGCAACTGCTCGTCAGTCAATGCGGCCCATTCAGGGGCATCCATTCCGCATAGTCTTAGGCGTTTTGCCGCAGCCCCTCAACCTTTTCAGCTTCTCCTTATGCTCAGTCGGGTTCCGTGATGAGGTTAGTCAATGCGAGGCCAGTCGTTTGCTCAATGCCGCTGCGATTCCGGCCACTTCGTCAACCACTTGCCGCGTCATAGTCCCGCGACTGCGGGACGAAGGCGAACCCTTGGCGGGGCCGCCTTCAATCAGGCTTTATTTGAGGCTTCGGGACGATCTCCGCCTAGTCGTGATCATGATCATGATCGTGATGATGAACGTGGGCATATTCCTTATGGAATTCGCCGTGACGATTGTAATACCCGTGCACCCATGCATGATGAGGACCCCAATGTCCCGGCACCCAAACATACTCATAGCCTGCGTCCCAATAGCTCGGACCATAAACATAGAATGGTTGATCGCCCGCCTCGACCACCACTCGAAGGGCCATGGCGCTGGGTCCGGCGAGCATGCACACGGACATGAGAACCGCTGTAAGAACTGCAAGTTTTGTCTTCATGATATTATAAACCTTACGCATTAGGACGGTTTCTCGGCTGCCTTATTCACTGAGCGGCGACGACATGGTGCGATCGTCTAATCGACCGAAGTCGCTCGCTTTCTTTTCCAAATATTCATAATCGCTTTCCAAACTCCCAGAACGACTTATGAATGGAGTTGGGCTGAGATGGTGGACAGGCACGCAAACGGCTGTAAATTGATCGAGATGAATTTGATCGACGTGCCGACCCGCATCGCCCTGTTTGTAGGGCAAGCGAAGTAAAGGTTCGTTCGATCTCGCCAAGTTGGAGCCGCACCTCAGCGGCACCCAGTGGTCGAATCTCACCACCGCGCTGGTTTTTGCGCCGGAATTCCGAACCGCATTCGGGACAACCAAAAAATTTTATGAAACCAACACCTCAAGTCACTCATAACCAAAGTCAGCACCGCGGCTTTCCGTTAACGGATTACAACTTCCAAGCTACGGCCGATCCCGAATCGAGTTGCGCCGCGGTTCGTCCGGAAAGGAAATCTTTCTGGAAACTCAGCACCGAATTCTTCGGCGCTGAAACTCACTTCGCTGCTGTCGCTGAACTTTTGTTCTTCACCGTGATCGCCGCGATTTCGGCCTGGCCGATTGTGTTCACGTTGCACGCGATTACTCGCATGGTGAGAAACTACTAAGCGGTCGGCGTTCGCAAACGTGCTTCCGAAATCGTAGAAACGCTCGAAGCGTGAGCTCTTGTGCTTGCCGATTGGCGGGGACGTGAGCAAATTGCGCTGCCTGGCGCAGGAGGAACATTGCTGGCAATCTTCGGTAAGCCATTATGAACGAATTGCCGGGAAGTATCCTGAAGTGCATCGGCAACACTTCGCTGCTGCCTTTGCGCAAAATCGTTCCGAAGAACGGTGCTCGGATTTTGCTGAAACTGGAAAGCGAGAACCCGACGGGCAGCATGAAGGACCGGATGGCGCAGGCGATGATCGACGCCGCAGAATCGGACGGACGTCTCAAACCGGGTGGTTCAGTAGTTGAATACACCGGCGGAAGTACCGGCGTATCGTTGGCATTCGTTTGCGCAGTGAAAGGCTATCCTTTGCACATAGTGAGTTCGGACGCTTTTTCTCAAGAAAAACTCGATCACATGAAAATTCTCGGAGCTGAATTGGAAATCATTCGGAGCGAGAGCGGCGGAATGACTGAGAAATTGACCAAAGACATGATCGAAGCCGCCCGAACCACTACCGAAAAGATTGACGGCTTTTGGACCGATCAATTGAACAACACGGACCAACTCGCAGCTTATCACAAAATGGCCGAGGAGATCTGGGCGCAAACCGGTGGAAAGATCGACGGCTTTGTCCAGATGGTTGGGACCGCAGCATCCGTTCGCGGGATCGCGAAAGGATTGCGCCGGCGAAACGAAAAGATACAAATCGTGGCGGTCGAGCCTTCCGAATCTGCTGTCTTGTCAGGCGGCAAGCCAGGATCTCATAAGATCGACGGGGTCGGTGCGGGGTTTGTCGTACCGCTCTGGCAAAAGGGCATCGCCAATCAGATCGAACAGGTATCAACCGAAGAGGCGACGGCGATGAGCCTTCGATTGGCACGAGAGGAGGGTCTTTTCGCTGGGACTTCGACCGGCGGCAACGTCATCGCGGCTTTACGTTTGGCCGATCGACTTGGATCGGACGCGACGATTGTTACGATTATGTGCGACACCGGAATGAAGTATCTCAAAACCTACCGAACCAAGTTGAGCTAAAACGCTGCCAAGTTACTACAACTCAAGAACCTGAACGCCTTCAGTTGCCGTTCGCTGCGCGTAGAGTTCGCTCAGTCGTTTGGTCATTGGGCCGACCTTGCCATCACCGATGATGCGATTGTCAATTTTAACAACGCCCGCGAGTTCGCCCATGGTGCCGGTGCAAAACACTTCGTCAGCACTGTAAACATCCACCGGTGAGAGATCGGTCTCGACGCAACGAATCTTTTCGGCTGCGCAAATCTCAATCATCGTTGCGCGAGTGATTCCCTCGGGACAGGCCACTGTCTTACTCGTCGCCAGATCGCCTTTGCGGACGATGAAAATATTCGTCGCGTTGGTTTCGGCCGCGAATCCATTCAGGTCGAGCATGAGCGCGTCATCTGCGCCCGCGTTGTTCGCTTCGATCTTGGCCAGAATCGAATTCAGCAGATTCGCGTGATGAATTTTCGGATCGAGAATTTCCACCGACGGTCTTCTAATTTTACTCGTGATCAGGGTCAGACCGGTCTTCGCATAAACTGGCGCTTTGTGTTCGGCGAGCACGATCAATGTTGGTCCAGACTGATTCAGCCGCGGGTCCATACCCGAAGTGATTTTCGAGCCGCGGGTAAGGGTAAGGCGGACATGAACACCATCGCGCATTTTGTTCGCGGCAAGTGTGCGCTTAATCTCGTCGACGATTTTTTCAGTCGGCGGAATTTCGGCAAACGAAAGCGAGCGCGCCGAGCGCGCGAGCCGGTCAAGATGCTCGTACAATTTGAAAATGCGACCGTTGTAGAGCCGAAGCCCTTCCCAAACCGCATCTCCGCCCTGAACAACGGAATCGAATGGACTGACTCCGGCCTTGTCGCGATGCACAAGTTGACCGTTGATATTAACGATCAGGTTACGGTTCTTCGGATTAAATTTCTGAAGCATCGCGTGATCCGGTTCAAATTAGTCGGTACTGATACATCCGCTCGTAACAGACGCGGCAGTGCTCATAAATGTCTCGAAGACGATCGGGCACGTTTCCGTTTGCTGGCTTGTAGGGCTGGAACGATGTCGATCGGTTTACCCCAGAGTACCAATATCTCCCCCAAATACCGTCGGTGTCGCGCGGTCCCGGCTGCCATTGCAGCATGGCGGGGTCGAATTCGACCCCGACTCTCCGGCAAAGCAGGCGTAACAATCGCTCAGGATTTTCGAGGAGGTCTTTTGCGTCGACCACCGCCGGAACCGAATCAATTCGCTTTCGGATGAACTCGAAGATCTCCAGCTGTTGAACGAAGCCAAGGTCTTCCAAGACCGGCTCAGCCTTTACCCGGATGTACGAAAGAATCACGTCCCGCGGATTACGAATCAAAAAACAATTTGTAAGATCGAGAAGCCACCCACGATCAATTTCCGGCAACAGATGGTGCGTCATTTGTTTTTGGAAATAGATGCATTTGTCAGGCGGCATTGCGGTGGTCAGTTCTCTAATAACATGTCGCCAATCAGTCTGACCATGGCGGATGATTTCCGCCGCACCAGGGTGATCTTTCCCCGTCGCTTTCAAGTAAAATGCATAGAGGGGCTCGTCGACAACGAACGTGTCGGCGCGATTGCCCCAGGCGCGCATCATCGCCGTCGAAACATTTCGCGGCCCCGACCACATCGCGAGATGAGTCACCTTCGCACCGGCCCGTTTTTGCCGCCGACTGCAATCAGCGGCGGTTCAGGTTCGGCCCAGTAATGTGTGAAGAGCAAGGCTATTTGACCTTGCCCTCGGCCTCCTTGATCGAGCTGGCGTGCTGTCTCAAAATCGGAAGCGATTTTGCTGCGAACGCCTTAACATCCTTGTCATCGGCGGATTGCGCTTCTTTTTGGTAACGATTGATTGACTCCTGCTGATCCTGCCCGACGAGCGTCAGGTAATTCTTGTCGTAATTTGGCCCGGGAATTTGCTGTCCCTTGCTCTCGACTGAAATTCCTAGCCCTTTCTTTTTGCCAAGCTCAACCAACTCGCTGTTCATGCGAGTGTGATCAGAGACAAGCCGCGCCGCGACACTCTTTGCGGACGAATTTTGCAATTTGCTTTCAACCGAGGTGCCAGTTTTCACTTCCCAACTGTTGGAGCTCGCCGCATACAAGAGAAAGTTCTTATCCTTCTCGCTAATTTTTGCTGCCGTGGTGTTTGTGCCCGGCGAGGGCGAGGGTGACGTCTTTTTGCGCAGGAAGGGGTTTTCCGACTCCATGCTCGGGGTGGCATATTGCGCGTAGATCGCGCTTACGATGCAAAGGCTTCCGACGAGACCGACGGTTGCAATAAGTCTGGAACTAAATTTTGATTTTTCTTTCATTCGATTTCTCCGTTTGGTGAATATCTCACCACCGGTATTTGGCCGTGTAAAGTTCGAAACTCTGCCATTTCGGGACGCGCCAAAACAGACTGGGGCCAGCGCGCCGTTAGCGCTTGGAGAACTGGAAACGCTTCCGCGCACCGGGCTGTCCCGATTTTTTGCGTTCCTTCATTCGCGGATCCCGCCGCAGTAGTCCCTCTTTCTTCAGACCGCCGCGCAAATTCCCGTCTACCTCAAGAAGAGCCCGCGCAATCGCGAGACGTGCTGCTCCTGCCTGGCCGGCCGGTCCGCCTCCGGAAGTGTTGATTGAGACATCGTAGCTATTAACTAATTTGGCGGTCTGCAATGGTTGCAAAACGATGTTTTGCAACGGCGTACTTGGAAAATAATCTTCAAAGCTGCGGCCATTAATATCGATCTTACCGCTGCCCGGGGTCAGACGGATGCGCGCGACCGAAGTTTTGCGCCGGCCGGTAGCAATAAATTCCTGAGTTGTTGCCATGATAATATTCGTTAGGCCAACTTAACCTGTTGTGGCTGCTGAGCGCTATGGGGATGCGCTTCGCCGCGGTAAACTTTCAATTTTCGATACACCGCACGTCCCAGACGATTGTGCGGAATCATTCCGCGAACGGCGCGTTCCACCAACAACTCGGGATGTCGCACCCGACGCGCGCCAGCACTTTCCGATTTATGGCCACCCACATATCCCGAAAAGCTCATATAACTCTTCTGATTTTCCTTTTTCCCCGATAATCTGACTTTCTCGGCGTTGATTACGACTACGAAGTCGCCGGTATCGACGTGAGGGGTGAAGATTTTCTTTTCTTTGCCACGCAACAGATTAGCCGCCTTCACCGCCACGCGGCCGAGAATCTGATCCTTGGCGTCGATCAGCCACCACTGCCGTTGCACTTCATTTGCTTTTGCCGAGAAAGTTTTCACTGAAAAGGGGACGGAAGCTACGGAGGACCGCAGCCGCTGTCAACCCTTTGTCCCTGGCATTCTCGAATCGGAGAAACGACGCGTTTTGCTTGGAAAATTGTGATTCGGCCCACCTGAGAAAATGGTATCGAAGATGCTTTTCTAGAAATTATAATGCGCTACGCTACTTCCTCGCTCTTTGTCGGCGTTGCAACATTCTCTTTCATCATCGTTCACACCGCGTCGGCAGAAAATTCCGAGCTTTCGGCTGCTACAATTATTCGGGAAATCAATTTCGCGCGCGGGAATCCGGCCGCCTACGCCAATCTCGTGGAAAATGCGCGTCCACTGTACCAAATTGAACGTGGCCGTGCCGTGGATGAGGCGGTTCGATACCTGAAGAGCGCTCGCCCTCTTCCGCCGTTGTCTTTGTCCGCAGGCATGTGTCGCGCCGCAGCGGATCATTGCGCCGAGCAGGCGGACGGAAAAACCGGGCATTTTGGAAATGGTCACAGCGATCCGGGCAGGCGAATCAACCGCTACGGCTCATGGCGGATCGCTTATGGCGAGAACATTTCCTACGGGAAACGCAGCGCGCGAGCGATTGTGTTGACCCTGGTCGTCGATGACGGGGTTCGATCACGGGGGCATCGCAAAAATATTTTCAATCCAAAGTTTTGCGTCGCGGGAGTCGCGTACGGACCGCATGCGCGCTTCGGCGCAATCTGTACGGCCGATTTTGCGGGGGCTTACACCGAACGAGGAGGGGAACTCGTGGCGGGTAGCAATTGACGGCGCCGGTTATTCTTCCGGCTTTTCGTGTCTCGGAATTTTCTCGAGGATCGTCGCAATTGAGGGATCAGCTTTGATCATGGCGGCATGCATCGCCTCTTCAAACTCCTTCCGAGCCAGGCGCATTTTCTCGCGCGCGGCCTGAACTGTAGGATCTTGCATTGCAGTTTGATGCGCTGCTTCGACCTTTTGTCGATCTGCTGGCGATAAACTCGCCAGACGGCCGCCTTGATTGTGGTTCCACCCTTTTCCCGGCTGATCCGTATCCTGCGCGAAAACACCCGGCGAAATCTGCATGATACCAACCAGGACCAACGTTGTGAGAATCCCTTTCATTTTCATTATTTGAAAATAACAACAACTTTTGTGCCATAAAGTTGCGCGGACAAAATGGTGGCTGGCCATTTTGGTTATGCGCGCTTAATTGCTGGCGCGATGTCGAATTCAACCGAATCCAGAGCGGCGATCTCACCGCGCCGTCAGGAGGATTTTCCTGAGTGGTATCAGCAAGTGATCCGCGCCGCGCAGCTGGCGGAACCATCCGATGTACGCGGGTGCATGGTCATTCGGCCATGGGGCTTCGGTATTTGGGAGAACATGCAACGTCAGTTGGACGCGATGTTTCGCGCAACCGGACACCGCAACGCCTACTTCCCGCTCTTTATTCCGCTCAGTTTTTTTGCCAAGGAAGCCGAGCACGTAGAAGGATTTGCCAAGGAATGTGCGGTCGTCACCCACAGCCGTTTGGAGGTTGGCCCCGACGGAAAAATGAAGCCGGCCAGCGCGCTGACAGAACCGCTGGTTGTTAGGCCAACGAGCGAAACAATCATCGGTGCGAGTTATGCCAAGTGGGTGCAATCCTATCGCGATCTCCCGATTTTGATTAATCAGTGGGCCAACGTCGTTCGTTGGGAAATGCGGCCGCGTTTGTTTTTGCGCACGACCGAGTTCCTTTGGCAGGAAGGCCACACCGTTCACGAAGGCGAAGCCGAAGCGCGGGCCGAGACCGAGCAAATGCTGCGAGTTTATGAAACCTTCGTTCGCGAACATTGCGCGGTCCCGGTTTTCGCGGGCGAAAAATCCGAGAGCGAACGTTTTCCCGGCGCCGTTCAGACATTTTCGATCGAAGCCATGGTGCAGGACCGCAAAGCGATCCAGGCCGGCACCTCGCATTTTCTTGGACAAAACTTTGCCCGTGCGAGTGGAATTCAATTTCAAAACCGCGAAGGAAAACAGGAGTTTGGATGGACCA
>Ga0187777_10001753_pt1 | contig 13988 bp, 11 predicted proteins | sample 1015_Q2_SP5_10_M_FD_132416 | JGI IMG/M metagenome (GOLD analysis project Ga0187777, IMG submission 132416) | Tropical peat soil microbial communities from peatlands in Department of Meta, Colombia - 1015_Q2_SP5_10_MG | ecosystem: Environmental > Terrestrial > Soil > Wetlands > Peat | place...
ACGCCCACGAAGCCGGCCATTCGGGACGCCGTGCTCGGTTTCCAGGGGCTGCCCTCGACGTGGTTCATCGGGATGAGGTTCACGTGTGCCCGCAGATGGTGGGCAATCGGCGCGAGCAACCGCGCCTGCTCGTCCTGATCGTTCACCCCGCGGATCATCGCCCACTCGATCGAGGGTCTGCGCCGGGTGCGCGCGCGCCATGTGGCGACGGCCTCCTGCACCCGTTCGAGTGGCCAGAGCCGGTTCGCCGGAACGAGCCGGTCGCGCAACGCGTCGTCGGCGGCGTGCAGGCTGACGGCGAGGCCGACCTGCGGATGGTCGGCGGCAAGTCGCAGGATGCCGGGAACGACACCGATGGTCGAGACCGTGATGTGTCGGGCGCCGAGGTTCGCGCCGCCGGGATCCAGCATGCGGGTGATCGCGCCGGCGACGCCTCGGTAGTTGGACATCGGCTCGCCCATCCCCATGAAGACGACATTCGTCGGCCGCCGGGGCGAGTCGCCGGGAAGCTCGCGCGCGGCGCGGATCGCCCACCGCAACTGCCCCGCGATCTGCCCGCCGGTGAGGTTGCCGAGCAGTCCCATGCGGCCGGTGGCGCAGAAGCCGCAGTCCATCGCGCAGCCTGCCTGGGACGACACGCACACGGTGACGCGGTCGCGGTACGCCATCAGCACGGTCTCGACCGTGTGCCGGTCGAAACGGAGAAGCGCCTTCACGGTTCGCCCCTCGTCGGCCGTGCGCTCGGCGAGGACCTCGCCCTCCAACGGCAGCTCCCGTCCGAGGCGCTCCCGCGTCGCGCCCGGGAGGTCGCTCATCTCCTCATAGCCGGCGCCCCGCCGCCAGAGCCCGGCGTACACCTGGCGGCCGTGGAAGGCGGGCAGGCCCCATTCGCGCATGGCGTCCTCCCAGCCCGCGCGATCGAGCTCGAGTGCGTTCACGCGGACAGGGTACCCAGCGCGGCGCGTGCGGCGACGACCGGCCTCAGGGGTACGCGTCACACGTACTCGAGGAAGAACTCCGTTAGGAGCCTGGCATGCAGCACCTGCTCGGCCATGTCGTTCGCGTGGTGGCCCGCGTCGTAGACGTGCATGCGGACCGAGCCGCCGTGGCGCCGGTACGCGTCCGCCCACAGCTCCGCCGAGCTGAACGGACACCGGCTGTCGTTGCGCCCCGCGATGATCAGGACGGGCGCCTTCCCGTGCTCGACGTAGGTCATCGGGTCGCGTTCGCGGTACAGGTCGGGCACGTCGGCCGGGTGCCCGCCCATGTACGCGACGTCCCACGCCTGCAAGGGCGGGGACGAGTGCTCGTGCGCGTCGACGTAGTCACCGGTCGGGATACCGGCGAACACCGCGCGGTACCGGTCGGGATGGAGCCCCACGTTGAGGCAGGCCAGATAGCCCCCCCACGACCATCCGGCCAGGAACGCGCGATCGGGGTCGGCGACGCCCTCTGCCGTGAGGGCGTCCAGGCAGGAAAGGAGGTCCTCGCTTTCGGGAAAGCCGATGTTTCGGACCAGGGTCTCGCGAAACGCGATGCCGTATCCCGTCGAGCCGCGGTAGTTCACCATCGCGACGGCGAACCCGTGGTCGACGAGCGCCTGGATCTCGGGGTCGAAGCCGTCGCGCTGATGCCACTCGGGCCCGCCGTGCGCATACATGACGACCGGGAACGGCCCGTCGCCCTCTGGGGTGACCACCCACGACTGGACGGGCCCGCCCGGACCGTCGACCCAGTAGGAGCGGTACGGGCGTCCGTCCGGGCCGGGCTCCCCGTCCAGGGCGAGCACCTCGACGCCGTCGGAATCGACCACCCGGGGTGCGTGGACCGAATCGCCGACGTGGAGCCAGACGCGGCCGTCCGGGCGGACGGCCGCGTCGAGGACCTCCCCGAGCGACCGTGCCGCCGGCTCGCTGCGGCCGATGGCGAGGTCGAGCCGGTGGAGCTCGTCGACGCCGTCGTGCTCGTGCCGGACGAGGAGCGCGGAAGCGTCGGGATACCAGCCGACGGGGAACACGGCGCCGGGCAGGTCGGAAGCGGCGAGGTCGACGCGCTCGCCGGTCCGGGGATTCCACAGGGCCGGCCGCTCGAACGGACCGAGCTCGCTTACGAACGCCACTCGCGAGTCGCCGGGCACCGGAGACCAGGCCGCGGGGTCGAGACGGCGTCCCGGGTCGGCGACGTCGCCGACCGCGGCGCCGGTAGCCGTGTCGAGCACACGCAGCGAGGGGTGCAGGATGTCGCCGTGCTCGGCGTGCCGGATGCACAGCAGTGCTCCATCCGCCGAGAGCCCCCCCGCCCCCGGCCCCCATTCCCGTCCGACGCCCGCCGGCATCGCGTGCCGGTAGACGAGCGTGGCCACTTCGCCGTCGCGGGCGACGTAGACGCGGTAGTCGTCCTCGGTCGCGACCCCGACGGCGACGATCGACCCCTGCATCGCGATTCCCGTCGCCCACCCGTCGGGGACGCCTTGCACCAGCGGGGTCGCCGTGCCTCCGCCGAGACTCGCGGTGACCCAGTGGCCCCGCTCGTCGCCGGTCGCGTCGTGCCACCACACGACGCGTTCTCCGCCGGGCGCGACGAGCACTTCCTCCACGCCGATCGGGTCGTCGGACACCTGCGTTCGCGTCCCCGTATCGAGATCGGCCGTCCAGGCCTGCCGGGCGCCGCTCTCCGTCGAGATGAACGCGAGGCGTTCGGGCCGCTCCGCGGCCCACGAGGGAAAGCCGACGCGCGGTGCGGTGAAGCGGCGCACCCACGGGGGTTCCGAAGGATGAGCGGAGGCGTGGTGGTCGGACACGAGGATGGAGCATACGCACCCCCCGTCGCCGCGGTGTCGCGGGAGACTTGACGCGGCCAGACCCGAGCGGGAGCATCCGGACCGTGGGGGGAGTTCCGAGCATGTCCGAGCGCGGGGACGAGTCGAGCGGTCCGAGCACCTCCCTCGAGTTCGAGCTCGACCCGCAGCGCGGTCAGCGCAATCTCGCGACGGGCGTCCTCTTCTTCCGCGTGGTCTCGCTCGTGTGGATGATCGTCCTCAACCTGGCGGGCGGCGGGTTCAGCCGTCCCGCGCTCGCCTATCTGTCGCTCGCGGCCGCCACGGCGTGGACGGCATGGCTCTTCACCCACCGCGAGGAACAGCACCGGAGCTGGGCGCTGTGGTTCGACCTGGCGCTTTCCACGTATCTCATCCTCGTGTCGGCGTACGTCGTGCCCGCGGGCGGCGTCGTCTCACCCAACCGGCTGTTCTTCGCGACCGCGTACCCGGTCAGCACGCCGCTCATGTGGGGCATGTCGCGGGGCCTCCTCGGGGGCCTCGGCTCGGCGCTCGTGCTGTCGGTGGCGCTCGGTCTGACGCGGCCTCTGAGCGGCGTCGACTACAGCGACCTCGCCCACTTCGTCGGCGTGGCGAACGGCTCCGCGTACTACTTCATCGCGGGCGGAACGATGGCCGCGATCGCAAAGGCGCTGGACGCCCAGTCGCGGGGCGTCCGTCGGGCGGTGGCGGTCGCCATGGAGGAGCAGGAACGCTCGCGGTGGGCGGACACGGCGCGTGAGGTGCACGGCAAGGCCGAGAACACGCTCGGGTGGCTGAGGCGGCAGCTGCTCGACCTGGTGGCCCCGGGCGGGCTGGCCGACCCCGGGCGGCTCGACGACCCCGCCGACCGGGCCGCGCTCGACGCCAAGCTCGGCGAGCTCGCCGGCTTCGCCGGGGCGCAGCAGCAGCGCCTGAGCGACTGGATCCACCGGGATCTGTCCGCCGTCGCGCCCGGGTTCGTCAACCTCGGCGAGGTGCTGAAGGAGCTCCGGGCGAGCGTGCCGGGGATCACCACCACGGTGTCGGTCGCCGGCAGGGTCGTCGTGCCCCGCGAGGTCGCGGACGGCGTGTGCGACGTCGTGGAAGAGGCGCTGCGCAACGTCGACAAGCACGCGGGGGTCCGCGAGGCCGTGGTGTTCGGCGAGATCGACGGAGACGCGCTGCTGCTCACCGTCCGCGACAACGGCCGCGGCTTCGAGGCCGCTCGAGAGGACATCGGCGTCCGCGGCATGCGGGAGAGGGTCGACGCGCTCGGCGGCACGATCCGGATCAGGTCGGCGCTCGGCTTCGGGACGACCGTGGAGCTCCGCATTCCCGCGGACGGATGGAGAGCGCCGGAGGGACTCGATGTGCCCGGCGAGGGAGAGCGCGACGGGTCCGGCGACGGAGGGCGCGATGGCGCCGCGTGACGAGACGCGGGAGCGCGCCGAGGACACTCGGCTCCGGGTGATGATCGTCGACGACGAGGAGGTGTGGCGAGTCGGCCTCCGGACGGTGCTCGAGCGCGACGATCGCTGCCTCGTGGTCGCCGAGGCGGCCGACGGCGCCGAGGCGATCGAACTGGCGGACGACGCAATGCCGAACGTCGTCGTGATGGACATGCACATGCCGACGATGGACGGCGCGGAGGCGACGCGTCGGATCCTGGAGCGGGTCACGTACGCCAAGGTCCTGGTGGTTTCGGTGTCCGGCGGAGAGAAGGATGTGGTCGAGGCGATGCGGGCGGGCGCCACCGGTTACATGGTGAAGGACGAGCCGGCGGAGGCGATCGCCGACGCCGTGTGGCGAACGCACGAGGGAGTGCCGGTGCTGCGCCCCGCCCTCGCCGCGCTGCTCCTGGAGGCGATGCGACGTCCAGCGCTGACCTCGCGGGAGGTGGACATCCTTCGTCTGGTGGCGCAAGGGTTCACGTATCCCGAGATCGCCAAGGACGAGTTCCTTGCCCTGAAGACGGTGCAGAACCACGTGCAGAACATCCTCGGGAAGTTCCAGATGCACTCGAAGTCCGCGCTGATCGCCTGGGCGATCCGGAACGGGTACTCCGGCGATTCGGAGTGAAGCCCTCGGACGGCCGGGCGTCGGCCCGTCGCGTGGAGGCCGGAATCTCCGGGTATAAAGAGTGCGATGGATGCCCCCGCGATTCGGGCCACCGGTCTGACGAAGCAGTTCGGCGCGCGGACCGCGTTCCGCGACCTCACGTTCGAGGTGGGCACCGGGGAGGTGTTCGGGTTCCTCGGTCCGAACGGCGCAGGCAAGACCACGACGGTCCGGGTGCTCGGCACGCTCATCCGGCCGACGGCCGGATCGGCCGAGGTCGCGGGCGTCGCGCTCGGCGAGGGGTCCGGACAGGAGTTGCGCCGTCTCGTGGCGGTGATGCCCGAGAACCCCGGCATGTACCTGCGGCTGACGGTCTACGACAACCTGGAGTACTTCGCCGGACTGTACGGGGTTCCGAGAGCGCAGGTGCGGGAACGGATCCTGTCGTCACTCGACACCGTCGGCATGGCCGGGCGTGTCAACGACTTCGCCGGAAGCCTGTCCAAGGGGCTTCGCCAGCGCGCCAGCCTCGCGCGCACGCTGCTGTCGAATCCGCGGGTGCTCTTCCTCGACGAGCCGACCTCGGGCCTCGACCCCGTCGCCACGCGCGAGGTTCGTGAGCTCATCGAGGGTCTGCGAACGAGCGGCGTGACGGTCTTTCTGACGACGCACCGACTGGACGAGGCCGAGCGCCTCTGCGACCGGATCGCTGTGCTGAACACCACGTTGCGGGTGGTGGGACGGCCCGACGACCTGCGCCGGCAGCTGTTCCAGTCCGCGGTCGAGGTGCGCACGAGGACGCCGCTGCAAGATCCCGCCGCGCTGTTCGGGTCGATCGCCGAGGTCGACGGCTGGTCGCCGGACGGCGACGGCGCCTACCAGGTTCGCGCGAAGGACCTCGACACGCTCACGCCGAAACTGACCCGGGCGCTCGTCGCCGCCGGGGCCGACGTGCTGCGCATCGCCGAGGTGGAGCGCACGTTGGAGGACGTCTACCTGCAGCTCGTCGACGAGGACGTTGAGGTGCAGCGATGACGCCGCGTACGAGAGCGGTGTTCCGCAAGGAGCTGCGCGACCTTCGGCGGAACAAGTTCATCGTGGCGACGATGGTCTTCCTGCCCGTGTTCGTGATCCTGATCCCCTTCCTGAGCGTGCTCGGCATCAAGCCGGGGGACCCCGAGAGCACCGTCCGTAACGTCATCGGCGGGGCGAGCTTGTCGTTCTTCCTCGTGCCGCTCATCCTGCCGACCGTGATCGCCGGGTACGCCGTCATCGGGGAGCGCGAGCAAGGCACGCTCGAGCCGGTGCTGACGACTCCCGTCCGGGAGTCGGAGCTGTTGATCGGCAAGGCGTTGGCCGCGGTGGTGCCGTGCGTGTCCATTGCGTACGCGCTGTACGTGATCTACCGGGTCTGGGTGGTCTCCGCGGCGGCCCCGATCGTCATCCACCTCGTCGACCAGCCGTCGCAGCTGATCGCGGTCATCCTGTTCGCGCCGCTGCTCTCCACGTTCTCGATCTGGGTCGGGCTCGCGGTCTCGGTACGGTCCAACGACGTCCGCGTGGCTCAGCAGCTGTCCGGTCTCGCGGTGCTCCCGATGCTCGGTCTCACCGCGCTCTTCTCCTTCCGGGTCCTGACGCCGAGCGTCGGGCTAGCACTCGCCGGCGCGGTGCTCCTGGGAGTGGTCGATCTTGTGGCGTGGCGCATGGTGTCGGCGCTGTTCGACCGAGAGCGGATCCTGACGCGGTACGGCTCGGTGTGACCGATCCGCCGGCGAGCCAGGCGAACCCCTCCCGGCCGGGACGCTATGCTCTCGTCGGATGATCGGCGACAGCTTCGACTCGTTGCGTGAGTATCTCGCCTCTCCGTCCGGTCGGCGGATGCGCCGGGTGGTCGGCACGGCGCTCATCCTCGGGAGCCCGCTGCTGTTCCGGATGCCGGGCCTGCGCAGGCACTGGGCGCTGCGGCTCGCCGAGCTCGCGGGCGGAGCGGCGCTCCTGGTGGCGCTCGGCGAGCGACTCCGCGACTGGGAGCCGGCCCCTCCGCCCGAGCGCTTCTAAGCTCCGCAGGCAGCCGCCGGACGCCTTCCTGGGCGGTCGTGACGCGCCGGTGACGGTTCCCTGTCATCCCTTCCCTCGCAGGCCATCTCGACCGGCGAGCGAAAGGAACCCCGCTGGACCTCCAGAGTCGCAAGGAGATCGCTCGGTACCTCTTGTCACGTGGGATCGGTGAGGACGAGGTGGAGTCGTCCGGCCGCGCCGCGGGTACGGAGCCTGTCTCCCACGAGCTCCTCGGCGCCCGGATTCCGACGATCCCGTTCCCGGAAAGCCTCACACCGGTGCCGGCGCCGATCTCGCCCGCGCCCAACTCGTCGGATCGCCTGCCGAAAGCCGACGTGGTGGTCATCACTTGGACGGTCGACGAGGGCGACGCTCTCGCGAACGTCCTCACGCCCGGTGTCAGCCGACCCCGGTGGCACCCCTACGACCGCGATTTCGAGTCGCACTACCGGCCGCTCATCCGCTCGGGCGCGCCGTCGCTGTACGTGAAACGGCTCGCGAGTTACATGCCGACCAGGATCGGCCAGAAGGACGTGCTGTGCATGAAGTCCGAGCTGCACCTCAACCAGGACGGGATTCGCACCGGTGACGGGACGGCGACGCTGCCGGTCAAGGATCTGTTCGTCCAGATCATCGGGGAGGCGCAGCCCGACGTGGTGCTCACCATCGGGACGAGCGGGAGCGTCTACCAGCACTTCCAGCTCGGCGACGTGATCGTCACGCGCGCGGCGAAGTTCCGCTGCAAGGACGAGTTCCGCAACGAGAAGTTCAACGGCGAGACCTTCCAGAGCGACTGGCCCATCCCGCTGACCTACCTGGACGAAGCGGCGAGCCTGATGCAGATCGTCGCGCCGAACATGGCCGAGCCGCCCATGCTGCCGCCGACGATCAACTACCACTATCACGGCGCGAAGATCCACGCGGACGCGAACGTCCCCGACATCAAGCTCGACGGCCGCGACGTGCCGGAGTTCCATCCGATCCTCACCACCGACTACTTCGAGTACGGCACGTCGACGAACAACCTCGAGGTGGAGGGCGCGGCAGTGGAGATGGGCGACGCCGTACTCGGGCTCGCCGTTGACGGGATGCCGAACCCGCCCAAGTGGGCCGTCGTGCGCAACATGTCGGACCCGCAGATCAATGGTGGTCTGCCGAACGAGGGCTACGACATGAACCCGCAGACGATGTGGGCGATCGGGTACTACACCGGCTACGGGTACTACACGAGCGTCTCGGGCGCCATCGCCACCTGGGGGATCATCGCCGGCCTCTGAAGCGAGGTGCGGGGCTAGGATTGGGGCGTGGATGCGCTCGAGGCGATCCGGAGCCGGCGCAACGTTCGGCACTTCGCCGACCGCCCGGTGTCGGCAGCCGACCTCGACACGATCCTCGACGCGGCATGGCGAACGCCGTCGTCCCGCAACGAGCAGCGTTGGGACTTCGTCGTCTGCACCGAGCGGACCCAGCTCCAGAACCTCGCGCTGGTGTGGAGCGGCGCCCGGCACGTGGCGACGTCGGCGGCCACTGTCGCGCTGGTCGCGCCCGACACCGACGACACCGACCTCATGGGCTCGATCGAGTACGACCTTGGCCAGGCGACGATGAGCATCATGATCGCCGCCGCGGCCCTGGGTGTCGGAAGCGCGCACGCGGCGGTTCGCGATCAAGAGCACGCACGGGAGGTACTTGGGTTCCCGGAGGATCGTCGCTGCGCCTGGCTGGTGGCCCTTGGCTATCCGGCCGATCGCCCGTTGGAGCCCATCCGCCGCCCCAACCGACGCCCCTTCGACGACGTCGTCCATCGCGGCCGCTGGTAGCGGCCCCCGCGCTAAGGCGTGAACGTCCGGTAGTAGCGCCCGCCCGACAGGGTCGCGCGGATAGCGACACCGTCCACGAAGGTGTCGAACCGGATTCGCTCGGGGGTCGCCGCCTCACCGAGTTGGAACGAGCCGTCCCGGAGCGGGACGAGCACCGGCTCGGCTTCGGGTGCCTCGACGCCACCCGGCGCAATCAGCAGGAGCTTCCCGTCCCGCGCGACGACGCGGAAGTTGCTGAACCAGGGGTTGTGCGCGCGGTAATGACCGACGAACGCCTCGTACTCCTCCGGGAGCTCGTTCTCGAAGCCGTTCCCGTCCTCGTCCTCCTCGGCGTCCCCCTCGCCGGCGATGCGCTCGTGGTCGTCTGCGGTCTCGTCCTCGCCATGCTCGCCGTGCTCGCGAACGTACCGCCCCGGGCCGTGGACGAGGCCGACGACCTCATCGCCCCGCCGCTCGAAGCGAAGGGCGAACACGCCCAGCGAGCCCTCGGCGGCCACGAACGCCTCCGGATCCTCGGAGCGGACGAGCGGCACGCTGTGTTCTCCTTCGGCCAGGACGAGGGAGTCTCCGTCCGCGACGATCGTGAGCGCTGCCGAATCCCCCTCCGCTGCGACGGGTCCACCGGGCGCCCGGTACGTCCCCGCGTAGCGTTCCGCGCCGGCCACCTTCGCGTAGTCGAGCTCCGGGGGAACGGGCGGCGCGCTCCTCAGGATCGCCGCACAGACCGACCGGAGCGCGAACTCGGCGATCGGCGCCGGGCTCCACGGCCCGTTGGTGAGGACGACCACCCCAACGCCCGTGTCGAGGTCGAGGTCGATGTGCGCGCTGAAGCCGACCATGCCGCCACCGTGCCCGACGCGGCGCCGACCGTCGAGCTCGTCGACGTTCAGCCCGTACCCGTACGCCGCGTCGTGGTAGGGGGGATCCGAGCTCGCCACCAGCGGGCTGATCATCTCTGCGAAGGCCTCCGCCGAAACGACAGGGCCCGCCGGGCCGCGTCCGTCGTTCAGCAACATTCGCAGGTAGGCGGCCATGTCTTCGGCCGTCGAGGCGATGCCGCCGTCGGCCGTGTCGGAGTCGAAGAGGCCCGCCGGAGTCAGGCGGCCGCCGGGTCCGAGCGGCCGGTCGTCGCGAAGCGCCTCGTATCCCGTCGCCATGCGGGGGGCGAGCGCTCGCGTGATCGCGGGCGCGGTCCTGTCCATGCCGAGCGGCTCGAGGATTCGTTCTCGCAGCTCCTCGGGGAACGGACGCCCCGTGATGTGCTGCACCATCAGCCCGAGCGTCTTGTAGCCGTGGTTCGAGTAGTGGAATGTCCAGCCCGGGGGTCCGCCGACGTCCACCTTCCGGAGCCGCCACACCTCCGAGACGCCTGCCGGCGTCATCTCTGAGCCCTGGACGAGCCCTGCAGTGTGCGTCAGCAGGTGATGTGCGGTGATCGGCGCGTGCGCGCTCGGAACCGAGAACCACGGCAGCGCGTCGGTCACCGGTGCGTGCAAGTCGATGCGGCCCTCGTCCCGCAACTGCAGGACGACGAGCGCGGTGAGTGACTTGCTGATCGAGCCGATCTCGAACAGCGTGTCCGAATCGACCCGCGTTCCCGCGCCCAGGTCGCGCACGCCGCTGTTGGCCGTGTGAAGCGTCCTCTCACGATCCGTGATCGCGAGGGCGATACCTGGCAGGTTCATCGGCGTCCTGCACCGGTCCACCAGGTCGTCGATCGCCCGCGTCGCCTCCTCGAGATCGGTCACGTCGCCGCGCTCCGCGGGCGGTGCGTCCGGGGGGTCGTCAGGAGGGGTCGTCACGAGAGGCGCATTATAGGCGCGGCCCTGACGCTGCGGGCATCGACCCGGAAGGGTAGGTTTTTCGGCATGCGCGACCGCGCCCTGCTCGCTGTGTCGTTGGTGGTCGTGCTCGCCGCGGTCTCGTGCTCGGGTGGCGCGCGGACACCGTCGCCCGCTGCTTCACGTCCCGGCCCTTCCACCTCCCCGCGCATCGGGCGGGGCGACATCGGCGGCTACTCCCTGGCGTACGAGTGCGCGGGAACGGGAAGCCCCACCGTCATCCTCGAGGCGGGGTACACGGCATCGGGGATCGACACCTACGGGCCGACGATCCTGCCCGCGATCGCCGGGACCACCCGCGTCTGCACGTACGACCGGGCGGGGGACGGTATGAGCGACCCCCGCCCGGCGAGTGTGGGCACCGTCACCGGCCTCACCCAGGCCGAGGAGTTGCACGCGCTGCTCGCGGCCGTGCACGTCGGTGGACCCTACGTCCTGGTCGGCCACTCGTACGGAGGAATGATCGCGCGGGAGTTCGCCGCGCACTACGGGTCGGACGTCGTGGGGATGGTGCTCATCGACGCTTCCAGCGAACCGGAGATCCCCGTCTACCGAAGACTGCACGCGGGGGCGTGGCTCGACGGCACGGTCATGCCGGCACCCAACCGGAAGATCGACATCCTGGCCACCGTTCGTCAGCTGGAGCGCGCTCCCTCGCTCGGGAGCCTGCCGCTCGTCGTCATCACGGCCGGGATCCTCCAGGACCGCTGGCTCCGAACGGTGCCTCTGCTGGAGGCCCGAGCGCAGACGAGGCTCGCGAACCTTTCGTCCAACTCGATCCACATTCTCGACGCGAACGTGGGGCACTTCATTCCGGAGGACGATCCCCGTCTGGTGGTCTCCACCGTCCTTGCCGTCGTCGCGGCCGCCAGGTCGGGCGAGACGCTCGCCCCGTGCGCGCGGGTGGTGGAGGGGTCGGGCTCGGCCCGGTGCGTGTCGCGGGGGCAGCTCGCCCACCAGCGCGTCTAGGGGCCGACCGTCCCCGACTCATCGTTTGGGCCCCGCAAGCCGATCTTGGAGGAGGGGGATGGAGGAGCATCCTCATGGGAGACGAAGGCGGTCCGGCGGACGCGTCGAGGGCCGAGGCGATCGTCGGTGCGGTGGCGTTCGCCGCCGAGCGGCTGGTGGAGGCGATCTCTTGGGAGCAGTGCGCCCACGAGGTCTTGGTGGCGGTCGGCCGCGCCGCCGGCGTCGGCCGCGCGGCCATCTTCGAGAACGTCCCCGACCCGGGCGGTCTGTCGATGGTCGGACGACTCTCGTGGAGTGAGGGCGGCCGCGTCGAGCTGGACGATCGAGCGGAGGGGGCCGTGCGCTACGTGCATCGCTACGAGCGCCTCTTTGAGACGCTCTCCGCGGGCGGTGTCGTCCAGGGCCCGATCGAGTCACTCCCCGAGGGCGAGGCCGCCCGGCTACGAGCGGATGGGGTGCGTTCCACCGCGATTGTTCCGTTGTTCGTGGGCGACGTGTGGTGGGGGCTGCTGGTGCTGGAGGATCTCGCCGCCGATCGGTCGTGGTCGCCCCTCGAGATCGAGGCGCTCAGGGCGGCCGCGAGCATCATCGGCGCGGCGATCGACCGGCACCGGGTCGACGCCGACCGCAAGGTCGCGGAGTCGCGCTTCCGGTCGCACATCGAGAACATCCCCGCCGTCACCTACATCGAATACTCAGACCCGAACCACCCGCTCGGCTACGACGAGGCGTACGTCAGTCCGCAGATCGAGACGATGTTCGGCTACACGCAGGAGGAATGGCTGCACGACGACGACCTGTCGCTGTGGGCGAGCGTGATTCACCCGGACGATCGAAGCGTCGTCGACGAGATCGCCGCACGCACGTCGGTGACGGGCGAGCCGTACGAGGCCGAGTACCGCATGCGGCGCAAGGACGGCACGTGGGTCTGGGTCCGCGACGAGGCGCATCTGGTGAGCGGCGAGGGCGACCTCCGCCCATATTGGCACGGCGTGATCGTCGACATCACCGCCCGCAAGGAGGCCGAGGAGCAGGTCGCGTTCCTCGCGTACCACGACCACCTGACGGGGCTCGCAAATCGCGCCATGTTCGAGGCGATGCTCGAGCCCGCGCTGGCTCGCGCGCGCCGGCATCGGTTGTCCGTCGTCGTGCTGTTCATGGACGTGGACGAGTTCAAACAGGTCAACGACGCGTTCGGTCACGCGACTGGCGACGCGCTGCTGGCGCAGATCGCCGACCGGCTTCGGAGTGTCACGCGCGAGACCGACCTCGTCGCGCGGCAAGGGGGAGACGAGTTCCTGGTGATGATTCCCGACGTGGAACCGTCCGAGCGCGAGGATGCCGGCGACCAGACGAGTCACGCCGAGCATGTCGCGGAGATGATGACGCGGCGGATCCATGAGGCCATGCTCGACCGCTTCGACCTGGGTGAGCACACCGTCCGCGTCACGATGTCGGTGGGGGCCAGCATTTTCCCGGTCGACGCGACGGACGCCCGGTCGCTGCTCAAGAACTCCGACGCCACGATGTACGAGCAGAAGCAGGCTCGCCACGCGGGAGTTCCTTCTCGGCCCGCGGTCGCGCTGGAAGGCTGACCACTCGCGGCGGCCGCCGATCGCGGTCGCGCTGAGCCCTCCGAGGGGCGGACTCAGGAGTCCGTCCCGCTCCACCCCTGCGGGTCAACGCGACCGAACGGCCGGGCGAAATGCGAAACGCCGACCTCCCAGCCGCCCTCCCGTGCGCGCGCGAGGAGCGCTTCGCGCGAGGCGCAGGCGCGCGCCGTGTCCAGGTCGTGGCTCGACGGCCAATCGGGGTGCGAGACCTGGGCCGGCAGGTGCAGCAGATCGCCGGTCAAGAGCAGGTGATCGTCTCCGTCCGTCACCACGACGGAGCGGTGTCCCGGCGTGTGCCCGGGTGAGTGAACGATGGAGACGCCGGACGCGATCTCGCCGTCGTCGGGCGACAGCGAGAGCGCCTCGAGCTCGTCCAGTCGCCGCATCGCGTGCCGGGCCGCCGACTCGCCGCGGCCGTTCCTGGTCTCGAAGTGCGCCCAGTCGGCCGGATGCACGTGGTACCGGGCATTGGGGAACCTCGGTTCGCCGGCGCGCATGGCACCTCCCGCATGATCCGTGTGCAGGTGGGTCAGGACCACGTGCCGCACGTCTGCGGACTCGAGTCCCGCCGATGCGAATGTCTCGTCGGGCGTGACGGACTCGGCCCAGGGAGCCCCCGGGTCGAACGGACCCAGTCCGGTGTCGACGAGCACGAAGCCGCCGCGCGAGCGAACGACGAACGCGTGGACGTGCCACTGCCACGCTCCGGCATCGGCGAACGCCCACGGATGCCGCGCGCGTTCGGCCGCCCAGTCGACGTCGTGGCCCTGCAGCTCCTCGTCGAGCGGCAGCGGAGCCCAGCCCTGGCACAGCATCTCGACGTCGACGGTCC